>Ga0157371_10000053_pt1 | contig 176879 bp, 138 predicted proteins | sample C45metaG_FD_113462 | JGI IMG/M metagenome (GOLD analysis project Ga0157371, IMG submission 113462) | Corn rhizosphere microbial communities from Kellogg Biological Station, Michigan, USA - C4-5 metaG | ecosystem: Host-associated > Plants > Roots > Rhizosphere > Soil | place: USA: Michigan...
CCATTGGCGCGCAGGTCGGCCAGCGCCCCGGCCGAACCGCCGGTGCTGAGGTTGTTCACGCGCAGGGTGGCCGCGGCGGTGTCCAGCGCACCGGCCGAGGTCACTTTAAGCAGCGCACCGGTGCCATTGTCGCTGTTGGCAATCACCCGGCCGGCACCGTTGAGCACCAGCGCAGCGTTGTTGGCCAGGCTGGCGATTTTCACCGTGGCCGCCTGGCTGGCCGACTCGGCGCTGAAATCATGCACCGAACCGGAAGCCGCGCGGATACCGATCGTGGCAGTGCCGGCACTGCCACGTGCTTGCAGATCGCCGTTCAGGCGTACCGCCGCGGCCTGCGTGGCGTCTGCCGTGAGGCTGCCGGCCGTGATGCCGATCGTGCCCTGGTTGCCGTCTGCCAGCACGACACTGTTGGCTCCTTGGCTGATCATGGCGTTGCGGCCACCGGTGGTCAACAGGTTGACCGCGGCGTCGCCCAGCGCAGCATGACTGCTGAGATTGCCGTTGACGGTCATGCCGCTGACAGCACCCAGTTTCAGCTCGGCGTCACCGTGCACGGCCGCCGCTGCAGCGGAAATCGCCGCCCCGGCGGCCACCAGCAGATCGGCGCTCGACGAGGCATCGACCCGGGCACTGCTCAAGCCGCTGACGGCGCCCGTACCGGTCAGGGCCAAGGCCCCCTTGAGCGAGGTGAGTTCGACACTGGCGGCGCCCTGGTCGGACTGGGCGCTGAAATCGTGCACAGCCCCGGACTGGCCATTGACTAGCACCTTGGCCGAACCGCTGGCGTGCGCACGCAGCGCACCGCGCAAGTCGAATGCTGCGCTATTGTCTGCGGTCGGCGTGGCGTCCCCGGCGTTGATCTGCACCAGGCTGGTGGTGCCCTGGGCCAGCAGCGTACTGCCAGCGCCCTGACTGATCGCCGCGTTCGGACCGCCGCTGGTGGTGACGGTGACCGTCGCCGCGCCGCTGTTCTGCGCCGTGGCCGTGGCATCGCCCTGCAGGCTCGCCCCGGTCACCCCGATCAGGTTCACGTCGGCGCTGCCCTGGCTGCCCAAGGCAGTGGCAGCGACTGCGCCACCGGCGGCGATGCCGACGCTGGAGGCCAGTGACCGCAGGTTGCTTTCGGCCCGGCCCGAAGCGGCATTGACGGTGCTCGACGCGGCGCCCGCGGCCTCCACCGCCCCGGGGGCGGTGGCATTGAGCACGGCGGTGTGCAGGCCATTGACGCTGATCGAGCCGACCCGCTGGCCACCATTGGCTGCGGCCAGATCGGCGCGCGCGCCGGCGTCAGCGCCGCTGCTCAGGTTGCTGATGGCGATGCTCGCGGCGCTGGAATCCAGCGAGCCGGCGGCATTGAGCACCAGCGCAGCACCGTTGCCACTGTCATGGTTGCCGATGATCGTACCGCTACCGCCGACGACCAGCGTGCCCTGGCTGTCCAGCGCGTTGACGGTCACGAGGGCCAGGTTGTCGCTGGAGCCGGCACCCAGGCCACTGACGGTGCCGGAGGCGGCGTTGACGGTCACGGTGCCGGTGTCGCCGGCGCCCTGGGCAACCAGTGCGCCGTGCATGTCGAGCCGGGCGGCGGTGCTGGAGTCGGGTGTGGCGGAGCCGGCGTTGACGGTGACCACCCCGCGGCTGCCATCGGCCTTCACCAGGCTGCCAGCGCCCTGACTGATGCCGGCGTTGGGTCCGCCACGGGTCGACAGGTCGACGCTGGCCACGCCGTTGCGGTTGATCAGGCTGGCCCACACATCGCTGCCGAGGTCCAGGCCACTGTCGGCGGTCAGCGTGGTGGTGGCCGAATAGGTCGGTACCACCAGGTAGCGGCTATAACGAGTGGACGTGAACGTGTTGCCGTGGGCCGTACTGCTGACGGTTTTGCCGGCGGCAGTGGTCAAGGTCTTGCCGGGCGCGAGGGCGGTGACCTCCACGGTCGCCGTCTTGTAGCCGCTCGCCTTGGCATCACCATCGAGCCGCACATTGCCCGCGCTGCTGTGCACGTCGATCGACGCACTGCCGCCGTCGACATTGTAGTCATAGCCATACCCCTGGCCGTTGTCGTAATACCCCGACACCTGGGTCACACGCTCATGGGTCGACGACGCGGTGATGTCACCCGCGGCCAGGTCGCCGACGGCGTTCAAGCGTACCGCTGCCAGGCCGACGCTGTTGCTGCCGGTGACGACGGCGCTGCTGGCGTTGTCCACGGTCAGCGCGCCGCTGCTGGTGACGTCCAGGTAGGCCGCGCGGCCGGCCGTGACTGCCAGGCTGTCGAGATGCACGTTGCCGTTGTCGCTTTGCACCACGGCGCGGGCGTCGGATGTCTGATGGCCATTGGTCACGACCATTGGAGCACCGGCGGCCTCGATGCTGCCGTCGAGGTTGCGAATGTTCAGGCTGACATCGCCGTTTTTGGCGCCGATGACGTTCACCGCGTTGGCTATCGTGATCGTGCCGTTGCCGCTGGCACCGCCGGCAGCGCCAGCCTGAATGCTCAGGCTGGCGCTGCCCAGGCCAGAGCCCGGCATGCCCGGATGCTGGCCAATGACGTCATAGCTGGCGCCGCCGCCGAGGGTGATCGACGCGTTGTCGCCTGCGGTGATGGTGGCCGACGCCGTCGAGGTGGCGGCGCTGTATTGGGTGTTGAACGTGTCGTAGTAATCGACCTCGCGGGCCGCCGAGGTAAAGCTGTTCGGCGTGCCGTCCAGGCCATGGGCGGTGTCCTGGTGGCCCCAGTCGCTGTCGGTGAACGAGGCCGCGCCGGTGACGCTGCGGTTGGTGGAGGTCACGTTCATGCCATTCATGCTGACCGAACCGGTGGCCGACACGTCGAGGGTCGCGCTCATGCCACCGAGACCTGCGTAGCCCATGGCGGTCTGGGTGCTGCTGGTGTGTTCGTCGGTGCGGACATCGACGTTGGCCGAGTTGCTGACCTGCGCACCGTTGATCACCGTGTAAGGGCCGAATTCCCAAATGTAGCGCTCGCCGCCATCGGCTTTCACCGAACCTTTGACGTTGTTGTAATGGTCAGTGCGCTGGGTGTTGACCGGGTTGCCATTGCCGTCGGTGGACTGGCTCGTGACGATCTGGCTGCCGCTGGTGTAGTTGAAGTTGTCGACCATGCTGCGCGAGCGCTCGACTTCCGAGTAATCGCTGGTGGCGTAGCCGTCTGCAACCACGCGGGTGGTACCGCCGATGGTGACGTTTTCGCCACTGACCGTGGCACTGGCGTTGGTCGCCGTCGGACGCCAGAAATGGTGCTGCGTGGCCGTCGCGGTCTGCCAGTAGCCGCCCAGGCTGGTGGCAAATTGGTTGTGGTTGTCCTTGGCTGCCACGTCGATGGCACCGACCTTGACGTCCTTGCCCGCCTGCAGGCTAAGGTCGGCCGAAATGGCATGGTCGCCTTCGCTGACCAGCGTCCAAGGCTGACTGCCCAGCTGCGAGGTCGCCGGATTGCCGTCGGTGGCGAAATCGTAGTGGTAATAGCCCAGGCCGGTGGCTTTGGAGGTCACCCCGCCGGTGACCACCACGTTGCCGCTGTCAGCCTTGAGCGCCACCGAAGTGCGCACACCGGCGGCGGTGGTATTGACCACATCCACCGTGACATCGCCGTTGACCTTGAGGTCGCCGGTGTAGGCACGCGCCTTGATGGCGTGGCTGCTGTTGGTCGAGCTGTTGAGGGCCTTGACCACCTGGAGGTTGCCGGTGGTCACACTGCCCGCCTGCAGGTCGATCGTCGAGCCGGCGTCCAGGTGGCCCACGTCGATAGCGCCGCTATGAACGCCAGCGCCGTTGTCGGTGGCCAGGGTGATCGCGCCATCGACCTTGATGGTATTGGCCTTGTTGGCGAAAGTGATCGACGGCACGCCGCCGCCGGACGCGGTCAACGACAGCGAACCACCGGTGCCACCCTGGGTGCCGTCGAGCACGCCGTCGCTGAGGTTGGCCAGGGTGATGCTGGCGTCCACGCCGGTCGCCGCCAGCACCACGTTACCCACGCGCAACTGGCTTTCCAGATTGTGTTCATACACCGTGCTCTGGTCGTTCGCGTCTGCGCCGGAACCGTCGGCGATGGTGATCGCGGTCGGGTCCAGCGTCAGGGTGCCGAGCTTGCCTTTTGGCGCGCGCAGATCGACCACGCTGCGGTTCACCACTTTATTGCCGGAGAGTTCGACCTTGCCGCCGTCGCCGCCCTGTGCGCCGCCGCGCGCGCTGATGCTGGCGCCTTGTTGATAATGGTTGGTGCCATCGGCCCAGGTATAGACCGAGCCGGCGTTGGAGATGCCGCTGTCGGCACCGCTGACAGTGATCTGACTGCCGGCGGTGTGAGTGATATCGCCGCTGGCACGCAGGTCGACATGCCCGCCCTTGGCACCGGCCTGCGCCGAGGCATCCAGGCGACCGCTGTTGACCACGGCGCCGCCCTGCCCGGCGAAGTAGATGGCACCGTCGTGTTCAACCACGCTTTGCGCCTGCACCAGGCCTGAGTTGTTGACCACGGTGGCGGCCAGGTCATTGGCTACGTCGGCAGTCATCACCACCCGGCCGCCATTGGCCAGAATCTGCCCACTGTTCTCCACCCCGGCCAGGCGCGCGACGGTGGACTTGTCTACCTGGTAGCTGACCAGGCCACTGCCTGCGGTCTGCAGGGTCAAGGCGTCACCGGAGGCCAGCACCACCGTGCCCAGTTGTGCCTGCACGATGCCCTTGTTGGCGGCATAGTCGCCGGCCAGCACGACGTAGCCGCCGTTGGCCTTGATCGTCCCCTCGTTGACCACGGTCCCGGTGCCGGTGGTTCCTGGCGACCGGGCGAAACGGTTGTCGCCGCGCATGAAGTCATCGTTGTTGATGTCCAGCGTCGTGGCCACGATCCCGGCGACATCCACCACGGCGCCCTTGCCGAAGAAAATGCCGTTGGGGTTGACCAGGTACACCTGGCCATTGGCGGACAGGTGGCCGAGGATTTCCGAGGGGTTGGCGCCAACCACCCGGTTGAGCGTGACCGCGTGGCTGCCCGGCTGGACGAACTGCACGTAGCTGTCCTTGCCCACCGAGAACGACTGCCAGTTGATCACCGCCTTGTCCGAACCCTGTTGGATGACGGTGTGATTGACGTCCGGCTGAGCGATGCTCGCCGAGCCAGCGACCACGGCACCGCCGCTGGGGCTCTGGGCCATGGCCAGCGCCGGCAACGCGCCCAGGACCAGCGTCAGGGTGATCGGGCGGTGGATCGAGGCCAGAATGGAGCTTACCAGTGGCTTGAGGACCAGCGGAGCGGTGGCAGTCGTCGGTGCGTTGGAGCGGATGTCTGTCTTCATGATGTACTCGGGCGATCGCAGGGATGCCAATGAAATTGATCGACGCGCAATCAGAATCGCGTGGTCAGGTTGCACCACAGGCGTTTGTCGTGGTCGTCACTCGGATTGCGGCCGCTCGTCGGCACCGCTGCCACCAGTTCAAGCTGCACGGCCTTGACCGGGAAGAACGTCGCACCCAGGCCTGCACTGCCAATGGCGCTGGATTTGTCAGTGCCGGCCGCAGGGTCGATACGCGAGGTGTGGCCACCGTCGACGAAGGCACTGAAGTAACCCGGGGCGGTGAACAGCACGGTGCGATAGCGCAATTCGGCGCTGGCGAAGACGCCGCGATCGCCGAGCACGTCGGCAGACGGGTAGGCGCGCACGGAGCTTGGGCCACCCAGGCTGAACTTCTCGGCGTCGGCCAACGGATCGGCCGACCATTGCGCCGCGCCGGACACCTTGATCGCCCACCGCGGGCTGAGGTTGTACAGGTAGCTGGCATCGCCATCGAGTTTCAGCGCCTGGCCGATGTTGCGGTCGCCTTCGTCGTAGCTGTTGAAGTTGCTGCTCACACGCGCACTGGCGGTGGCGATGTTGAGGTTGTCGTCGATGTGGTTCCAGGCGGCGCCGGTCTCGGCGACGGTCACGCGGTTGTCCGAGGTGTCGACGCCGAGCACGGTTTGCTCGCCGTGGAAGGTGCGCACGCCGAAGGTGCCATACAGATTCTGCCGTTGGCTGCGCAGGAACGGATGCAGCACCGTGGCCCCCGCCAGTTGGCTTTGGCCCTTGATGTCCAGCGCCCGCAGCTCGCCGCCGATACGATAATGAATGTCGGTGTAGCTCAGGGCCAGGCGTGTACCCAGCGTGTTCAGCGGCAGGCTGTAGTTGACGCCGCCCAGTTTCAGCAGGCCGGCTTCGGAGTAGCTTGAGCGCAGGCCCAACTGGTCGCCGATCCCCAGCGGATTGTTGAGATTGACGGCCGCATCCACTCGGGTGCGGCCGATTTCCCGTCGCCCGTAGTTGTTGACGCTGATCTCGCCGTCGTAGGCTTTCTCGGTCGTCACGAATTCGGTCGTGGTGGTGCCGTACTCGGCGCCAGGGGTCAGCACCGCCTGGGTGCTCAGCCCGGGCAAGTCATTGAGGTTGAGGACACGCTCCTCCAGAGACGCGGTGCGAGCGGTCTGGCCGACCAGCGGCGCGGTCCAGCGCTGCAGGAAGGCGTCGCTGTAGCCGGCGTTGCCGGTGAACGTCGTGCGGTCGATGCGGCCTTCGATCACTTCGAGGGTGACCTGGCCGTTCTCGACTTTCTGTGCAGGAATCACCGCACGGGCGACCGGGAAGCCCTGGCCGCGATAGTGATCGGTGATGAGCCTGGCGAGCGCGTTCAGCTCATACAGGTTCAGCGGCTTGCCTGCCTGGTCGTCGATCAGCCGATGCAGCGTCTGGCTGTCGATCGCCTGGTTGCCGACGATACGAAAGCCGGCGACCTGAATTCTTGCCCCGTTGGGGTCCAGTGTCTGCCCTTCGATGGGGGCCGGGACCACGATGGCGCCTGGTGGCGTGGGTGCCGGAATCGCCGACTCGCCCGGGATCACCGAATTGAGGATCGAGCCCGGCGTGGGCACGGTTGCGGCCCAGGCGTGCAACGCGCCGAAGCTGCCCAGCACAAGCACAATGACTTCCGCCAGAACCTTTCGTTTGACGGGGATAACGCATGCAGCAGAAGGAGTCGGTCGCATAGATTCAGCACACAAGTTGACTGGACAGAAGGTGTTGGCCGTCAGCTTCGCGGGCGCCCTCGCCCGCCGCCGATACCTCGACCACTCGCCAACAGAAGAATCAATGTGCGGGACTGCAACGGCCCGAAGGCCAGGCGGGTGCGTCACATTGAGGCCAATGCCGGTTACTAGACTTTATTTCGTCTGGAGAAAGACTTTCTTTAGCGGCGGCCGCAAGAGAATGTGCTCAGCGAAGTGCCGGGCGTCCTTGCTATGATCGCCGGGGTTTTGCGCTTGCCTGAGGAGTTCGTCTTGACCATCGCTTTGACGCCCGAGCGCCCCGGGCGCGGGAAAATCGCCCTGCTGGGGCTGCTGCAGATTCTGTCGTGGGGGGCGTCGTTCTACCTGCTTGGCGTACTGGCAGACCCGATTGCCGCGGACACCGGCTGGTCGCATCAGTGGGTGCTGGGCGGCGCCTCGATCGGCCTGTTGGTCGCGGCGCTGTTGTCACCACTGTGCGGGCGCCTGATCGCTCGGCTTGGGGGGCGCAAGGTGCTGGGCAGCCACGGGCTGATCCTGGCGGCCGGTCTGTTCATGATGGCACTGGCGCCGTCGCTGCCTTTTTTCCTTCTGGCCTGGGTGGTGATCGGCGCCGCCATGGCCACCGGTCTGTACGACGCGCTGTTCACTTCGCTGGGCGCGACCTATGGGTTGCAGGCCCGCCCCATCATTGTCGGAATCACGCTGATATCGGGCTTCTGCACCACGGTAGTCTGGCCGCTGCTGGCCTTGCTGGACCACCTGCTGGGCTGGCGCCTGACCTGCGCGGTGCTGGGCCTTGTGGTGTTGCTGGCCCTGTATCCGTTGTATCGCTATGCCCTGGCCGAGCATGTGCCGCAGGTCGGTGCCGTGCGCGCCGGTGCCGGCAACAGCCACGCGCTGGCCCCGTCGATCTATTGGGCAATGACCGCATTGTTCGCCATTGCGGCGGCCTTGATGACGTGCCTTTCCATCGTTGTGTTGACGGTGTTGCAGGCGCGCGGTCATAGCCTGGCGTCGGCCATCGGCCTGGCGGCGATGATTGGCCCGGCGCAAGTCCTGTGCCGGGTCATCGACCTGGCGCTCAAACGTCAGGCGCCACTGCTCACCGCCCTGCTGTCGAGCGGTTTTACCCTCTTGGGGCTGCTGGTGGTCGACTTCGCTCCCGACCTGGTCGCGTTGGGCCTGGTGTGTTACGGCGCCGGCAACGGCCTGCGCGCGATCGTCAAGAGCACCTTGCCGTTGGTGGTGGTGAGCGCCGCGGACTATGCCGTGGTGTCCGGGCGCATGGCACGGCCGGCGTTGTTGGCCCAGGCGATCGCACCGCTGGCGTGTGGCTATGTGATTTCCAGCTTCGGCGCCGAGGCAATGATTCACGTGCTGACCGCGCTGGCGCTGGTGGCCTTCATCCTGTGCCTGCTGCTGAGTCGGTGGGTAGCCCGCGCAGGCCCTGTGCAAGCGTCTGCGCAGGCAGGCCGATGACGATCCACGGCAGCACTTGACCCTGTAGCCGCTACAGGGTGTTTACTCCGCTCAATCGTTGCGGAGTATGAACCCATGAAGGATTGTTGCGCGAACCCCCACGACCCGGCGCCAACGCCCGTCGCTGGTTCCCCGGTGGTGGTCGACCCGGCGCCCCGTTACGCCCTGGCCAGGCCCCCTGCTCCCGGGCATCTGCTGCGGCGGCGGCCGACGCCCGGACAGACACCGGCTGCGGTTCCCGATCGTGCTGAAGCGCCTTCGCCGGCTGCTCATTTCGATTTGTTCAGCGTGAGCGATATGTGCTGCCCGGCCGAACAGGGCCTGATCGAAGGCCAATTGCGCAAGATGGAAGGCATCGAGAAGCTGCAGTTCAATGTGCTGAAAAGAACAGTGGGCGTCTGGCACCGTCACCCCGACACCGAGCAGATCCGTGCTGCAGTGGCATCGGTCGGGCTGACCGCCGAGCCGGTATCCGTCGAGCCGTCTGCGGACGCCAACGGCGCCGCAGTGTCGGCCGCGCCTGCGCCAGCCCCGCGCAGCAAAGGCTGGGCGCTGGGCCTTGCCGGCGTTGCCGCAGTGCTCGCCGAGTTGCTGCACCTGACCTCGGCAGCACCGCAATGGCTGGTGGCGGTAGTAGCCATCGGTTCGATCGTGCTGTGTGGCCCGACCACCTATGCCAAGGGCTGGGTCTCGATTCGCCATTTGAACCTGAACATCAATGCATTGATGTCCATCGCGGTGACGGGTGCAGTGCTGATTGGGCAGTTTCCGGAAGCGGCCATGGTCATGTTCTTGTTTACCGTGGCCGAGCTGATCGAAGCCAGATCACTGGATCGGGCGCGCAATGCCATTCAGGGCCTGATGGACCTGGCGCCCGACAGCGCCACCGTGCAGCAGGCAGACGGGCAGTGGCTGGACGTCGACGTCAGGCAGGTCCAGCTCGGTGCACGGGTGCGAGTGCGTCCAGGCGAGCGTATCGGCCTGGATGGCACCGTGCGCAGCGGCCACTCGACCGTCAACCAGGCACCGATCACTGGGGAAAGCCTGCCGGTGGAAAAAGCCGAAGGCGACCCGGTGTATGCCGGTTCCATCAACGAATCGGGCTCCTTCGAGTTCGCGGTCACCGCCCAGGCCAGCCAGACCACGCTGGCGCGTATCATCCATGCGGTCGAGCAAGCCCAGGCTGCTCGCGCGCCCACCCAGCGTTTCGTCGACACCTTCGCCCGCTATTACACCCCCGCGGTGTTTTTCCTGGCATTGGCGGTGGCGGTGTTGCCGCCCCTGCTGCTGGGCGGTGCGTGGTTCGAGTGGATCTACCGCGGGCTGGTTCTGCTGGTGGTGGCATGCCCCTGTGCCCTGGTGATTTCGACCCCCGTCTCGATCGTCAGCGGCCTGGCCGCGGCGGCGCGCAAAGGTATCCTGGTCAAGGGCGGCGTGTACCTGGAACTGGGTGCGAAACTCAATGCCATTGCGCTGGACAAGACCGGCACCCTCACCCATGGCAAGCCTGTCCAGACCGACTTTTTCAGCCTGGACGAACGCCCCGCCATCGACCCTGTTCAACTGGCCGCCAGCCTGGGCAGCCGTTCCGATCACCCCGTGTCGCGGGCAATTCTTCCGCGCTCCGGCCAGGAGCTGCTGACAGTGGAGGGCTTCCAGGCGTTACCGGGCAAAGGCATCCGTGGCGAGATTCAGGGACAGCCGTATCACTTGGGCAACCCGCGCCTGATCGACGAACTGGGCCTGGGCTCTGCAGCGCTGGAAGCGCGCTGGCAGGCATTGGAGCGCCAGGGCAAAACCGTGGTGATCCTCTGCGATGCCGAGCGTGCGCTGGCGCTGTTTGCGGTGGCCGATACGGTCAAGGAATCCAGCCGGCAAGCCATCGAGCACTTGCATCGGCTGGGCGTCAAAACCCTGATGCTGACCGGTGACAACGTGCACACCGCGCAAGCGATTGCCCAGGCCGTGGGCGTGGACGAAGTGCACGGCGGGCTGCTACCGGCGGCCAAACTGGACATCGTCGAACGCATGCAGCGCGAGGGATTGACCGTGGGCATGGTCGGCGATGGCATCAACGACGCCCCGGCGCTGGCCAAGGCCCACATTGGCTTCGCCATGGGCGCTGCCGGCACCGACACCGCCATCGAAACCGCCGATGTCGCGCTCATGGACGACGATGTGCGCAAGCTGCCGGCGTTCATTCAGCTGTCCCGGCAGACCGCCCGGGTCCTGCGGCAGAACATTGCCTTCGCCCTGGCGGTCAAGGCGGTGTTCCTGCTGTTCACCGTGCTGGGCATGGCAACCATGTGGATGGCCGTGTTCGCCGATGTGGGCGTGAGCGTACTGGTCATCCTCAACGGGCTGCGACTACTCAAGCGGTGACAACGGCATGGCGGCGGCGACTTTCGACGTATTGGTTCGACCCAGTTGCCTGCAGATATCCCGGCCGGCCCGGATGATTCCGGGCAGGTCGACGCCCGTGTCGATGCCCAGGCCTTGCAGGAGATACAGCACGTCTTCGGTCGCGACATTGCCCGACGCGCCCTGGGCGTAAGGGCAGCCGCCGAGCCCGGCGACTGAGCTGTCGAAGCTGGCGATGCCTTCCAACAGGCTGGCGTAAAGGTTGGCCAGGGCCTGGCCGTAGGTGTCATGGAAATGCCCGGCCAGGTGCTGGCGAGGTACGTCGCGGCCTACCGTTTCGAACAAGTGCCGGGTCGCGCTGGGTGTGCCCACGCCGATGGTGTCGCCCAATGACACCTCATAACAGCCCATCGCATAGAGCTCGCGTGCCACTGCACTGACCTGCTGCGCAGCGATCGCGCCCTCATAGGGGCAGCCCAGCACGCACGACACGTAGCCGCGCACTGGCACGCCCTGGCGCTGCGCAGCTTCCATCAAAGGGATAAACCGCGTCAGGCTGGCGGCGATCGAGCAATTGATATTGCGTTGGGAGAACGCTTGCGAGGCGGCGGCGAACACTGCCACTTCCTTCACGCCGGCCTGCATGGCCGCCTCGAAGCCCTGAAGGTTGGGCGTCAGCGCGGTGTAGGCAACGCCAGGCCGCTGCGCGATGCCGGCGAACACCTCGGCCGTGCCCGCCATCTGCGGAACCCATTTGGGTGACACGAAGCTGCCGACCTCGATGCAGCGCAAACCGGTGGCGGACAACGCATCCACCAGCCGGATGCGCTGTGTCGCCGTCAACCGTTGCGGCTCATTCTGCAAGCCGTCGCGCGGCCCGACTTCCACCAGGCGGACGCGTTGCGGCAGCTTCATGGCTGCGCCTCCATTTCCACCAGCACCGAACCCTCGCTGATCATCTCGCCCTCGGCACAGTGAACCGCCTTGACGATGCCTGTCGCGACGGCCCGAATGCTGTGCTCCATCTTCATGGCTTCGAGCACCACCAGCGGTGTGCCAGCGTCCACCGTCTGCCCCACCTCGACCAGCACGCGGACGATGCTGCCATTGAGCGGTGCGCTCAGCCCACCGGCAGTGGCCGCACCTGCCTGCACGGCGGCGGTGGCATCGACCCGCTGGACAGGGTGCCATTGGTTGGCCCAGCGCACGTGGAGGGTGTCGCCATGACGCAGCCGATCGCCCGGCTGACAGGTGACCGCCAAGGGGTCGAATACCCCTTCGCCATGATCGTCGCCGCTGCGCAATGAAAAGTGCACGGTCGCCGGCGCGGCACTGCGCCAGCCGCTGCGCAGGGCCCACGGCGAGTGCGGGTCGGAGGCCGCTCGACGTTCGGCGTCGGTGTGCAGGAAGCCGGCGGCGGCGTGTTGCCAGAACCGCGCCGGCAGCGGCTCGGGGGCGGCCAGCAACTGCCCCTGGTGGGCCTCGATGAAACCGGTGTCCAGCGTCGCGGCGGCGAATGCCGGGTGCGCCAGTATTCGCTGCAGGAACAGCAGATTGGTCTTGAACCCCGCGACCACGGTGTCGGCGAGCATGGCCAGCAGGCGCTGGCGAGCCTCCTCGCGACTGTCGCCCCAGGCGATCAGCTTTGCCAGCATCGGGTCGTAGAACGGCGACACGTCATCGCCCTGGGCGACCCCGCTGTCGACCCGGCGCCCCGGCCCCGGTGCGGGTTCACGGTAAACCTCGAGGTGCCCGCTGGCCGGCAGGAAGCCGCCCAGCGGATCTTCGGCGTACAGCCGCACCTCGATGGCATGCCCGTGCAGCGGCACCTGGGCCTGGGTGATAGGCAAGGGCTCGCCACGCGCCACGCGGATCTGCCAGGCGACCAGGTCGAGGCCGGTGATCGCCTCGGTGACCGGGTGCTCGACCTGCAAACGGGTGTTCATTTCCATGAAAAAGAAATCGCCGCGCTCGTCGAGGAGAAACTCCACGGTCCCCGCGCCCACATAACCGATCGCCTGCGCGGCACACACCGCCGACTCGCCCATGGCGGCGCGCAGGTCGGCAGACAACCCCGGCGCCGGTGCTTCCTCGACGACTTTTTGATGGCGGCGCTGAATCGAACAATCGCGCTCGTGCAGGTACAGGCAGTGGCCGTGCTGGTCGGCGAACACCTGGATTTCCACATGCCTGGGCTTGAGCAGGTATTTTTCCACCAGCATCCGGCTATCGCCGAACGACGACAAGGCTTCGCGCTGGCCCGACGCCAGGGCCTCGGCCAGTTCGCTGTCGCGCTCGACAATCTTCATGCCCTTGCCGCCGCCCCCCGCCGTGGCCTTGAGCAGCACCGGATAACCGATGCGCTGCGCCTCCTGACGAAAACTGTCCAGGTCCTGCGCTTCGCCGTGGTAGCCGGGCACCAGTGGCACGCCGGCCTGTTCCATCAGGGCCTTGGCGGCCGATTTGCTGCCCATGGCCTCGATGGCGCTGGCCGGTGGGCCGAGGAATATCAGCCCCGCCGCGTCCAGTCGACGGGCGAACTCGGCGTTTTCCGACAGAAATCCATAGCCAGGGTGCACGGCCTGGGCACCGGTCGCCCGAGCCGCTTCGATGATGCTGTCGATCAGCAGGTAACTTTCGCCGGGCCTGCTGCCGCCCAGGTTGTAACTGACATCGGCTTCACGCACGTGACGTGCCTGACGGTCGGTGTCGCTGTGCACCGCCACCGTGGTCAGGCCCAGGGCTTTGGCAGTGCGCATGACGCGGCAGGCGATCTCGCCACGGTTGGCGACCAGCACGGTCGTTAAGGGGGTTGTGCTCATGGTAGAGGGCTCTCTGGTTGAGGGCATCGCGGGCGCTCAGGCCCAGTTCGGCCGGCGTTTGTCGAGGAAGGCCTGAAGCCCTTCCTGGCCCTCCGCACTCACCCGGACCGCGGCGATGGTGCGTTCGGTGTAGCAACGCGTTTCCTCGCTCAGCGCGCCGTTGCCCACTGTCGCCAGCAGCTGCTTGCAGGCGCGCAAGGCCTGCGGGCCATTGTTCAGCAGCATCGCGCACCAGCGTTCCACCGACGCGTCCAGCGCCGCGGCAGCGCAGGTTTCTGCCAGCAGACCCAGCTCGCGGGCGCGGTCGCCATCGAAACGTTCGGCGCTCAGGGCATAGCGACGGCAAGCGCGCGCACCGATGGCCTGGACCACATACGGGCTGATGACCGCCGGTACCAGGCCAATACGCACTTCCGACAGGCTGAAAAGCGCATCGTCGGTGCCGATGGCAATGTCGCAACAGGCCGTCAGGCCCACGGCGCCGCCAAAGGCCGCGCCGTGCACCACCGCCAGCGTCGGCACAGGCAGTTCATACAAGCGCTGCAGCACGTCGCCCAGCGCCTGCGCGTCCGCCAGATTGGCGGTGTAGTCGAGTCGCGCCGAGGCCTGCATCCAGGCCAGGTCCGCGCCCGCGCAGAAGTGCTTGCCACGCCCGCGCAGCAGCAGCAAGCGCAGGGTCGGGTCTTCAGCCAACTCGCTAAGGATAGCCGCCAGTTCGGCGATCATCTCGGCATTGAAGGCATTATGTTTGTCAGGCCGGTCGAGCCAGAGTGTGGCCACGCCGTCGCTGCATCGTTGCAGTTGCAAGGTGTTGAAAGGGTTCATGGTCTGTCCTTGTTCGCCGAGTGACCTGCGCAAAACGGTTACATGCGAAACACGCCGAAGTGGGTGGGCTCGATGGGTGCGTTGAGGCTGGCTGACAGGGCCAGTGCCAGCACGTCGCGGGTCTGCACCGGATCGATGATGCCGTCGTCCCACAGGCGGGCGCTGGAGTAGTAGGCGTGGCCCTGCCGTTCGTATTGATCGAGGATCGGCTGCCGCAAGCCTGCAGCCTGCGCCTCGGTGAAGGCCTGCCCCGCCCGTTGCGCCTGTTCCTGCTTGACCTGCACCAGCACGCCGGCAGCCTGTTGCGCCCCCATGACTGCGATTCTGGCGTTGGGCCACATCCACAGGAAGCGAGGGTCATAGGCACGACCGCACATGCCATAGTTACCGGCGCCGAAACTGCCGCCGATGATCACCGTGAACTTCGGCACCCGGGCGCAGGCGACGGCCGTGACCAGCTTGGCGCCATGCTTGGCGATGCCTGCGGACTCGTATTTCTCGCCGACCATGAACCCGGTGATGTTTTGCAGGAACAGCAGTGGAATGCCGCGCTGGCAGGCCAGTTCGATGAAGTGCGCACCCTTCTGCGCGGCCTCGGCGAACAGAATGCCGTTGTTGGCCAGGATGGCGATGGGGTAGCCGTGCAAGTGGGCGAAGCCGCACACCAGCGTGCTGCCGAACAGGGCCTTGAATTCGTCGAAGCAGGAATCATCGACCAGGCGCGCAATCACTTCGCGTACATCGAAGGGTTGCTTGGCATCGGCCGGAATGATCCCCAGCAGCTCTTGCGCCGGATAGCGCGGCGCCACCGGCGCCCGAACCTGCAATCGGCCTTGCTTGTGCCAGTTGAAGTTGGCCACGCAGCGGCGTGCCAGGGCCAGCGCATGGGCATCGTCCTGCGCATAATGGTCGGCAACGCCCGAGGTGCGGCAATGCACATCGGCGCCCCCGAGCGCCTCGGCCGTGACTACCTCGCCCGTGGCCGCCTTGACCAAGGGGGGGCCGGCGAGAAAGATGGTCGCCTGCTCGCGAACCATGATGGTTTCGTCGCTCATGGCCGGCACGTAGGCCCCGCCGGCGGTGCAGGACCCCATCACCACCGCCACTTGCGGAATGCCTTGGGCGCTCAGGTTGGCCTGATTGAAAAAGATACGTCCGAAATGCTCACGGTCCGGAAACACCTCATCCTGGCGCGGCAGGTTGGCGCCGCCCGAGTCCACCAGGTACAGGCACGGTAAGCGGTTTTGCTGGGCAATGGCTTGGGCCCGCAGGTGTTTTTTCACCGTCAGCGGATAATAACTGCCGCCTTTGACCGTGGCGTCATTGGCGATGATCATGCACTCGACGCCTTCGACGCGCCCGATCCCGGCAATCAGCCCGGCCGCCGGCACCTGTTCGTCGTACACCTGGTGGGCCGCCAGTTGGCCGATTTCAAGAAACGGCGAGCCGGGGTCGAGCAGTTGATCGATGCGCGCCCTTGGCAGCAGCTTGCCTTTGCCGGTGTGTCGAGCCTGCGCCTGGCTGCCGCCGCCTTCACCTATCTGCTGCAGTAATGCGTTCAAGGCGTCCACTTGGGCGAGCATTGCGTCGCGGTTGGCCAGATAGTCGGACGAGCGCGGGTTGAGTTGAGTCGTGAGCGTGGTCATGACGGCCTCTTCGTGTGGTGATGCGCCCGATCAGCGGGTTTCGTTGAACAGCTCGCGCCCGATCAGCATCCGCCGGATTTCGCTGGTGCCGGCACCGATTTCATAGAGCTTGGCGTCGCGCCACAATCGGCCCACCGGGAATTCGTTGATGTAGCCATTGCCACCGAGCACCTGAATCGCCTCGCCGGCCAGCCAGGTGGCTTTTTCGGCCGCGTACAGGATCACCCCGGCGCAATCCTTGCGCACACCGCGCACGTGCTCGCTGCCCAGGCTGTCCAGGTGTCGGCCGACGGCGTACAGGTAGGCGCGGCAAGCCTGCTGAGTGGTGTACATGTCGGCGACCTTGCCCTGGATCAGCTGGAATTCGCCGATGCTTTGCCCGAACTGCTTGCGGTCGTGGATATAGGGCAACATCACGTCCATGGCCGCCTGCATCAAGCCCAACGGCCCACCTGAAAGCACTGCCCGCTCATAGTCCAGGCCGCTCATCAGCACCTTGACCCCGTCGCCGACACCCCCCAGCACATTCTCCAGAGGGACTTCGACGTCCTGGAACACCAGTTCGCCGGTGTGGGAACCGCGCATGCCGAGCTTGTCCAGTTTCTGCGCGACGGAGAACCCCGGCGTGGTTTTTTCGACCAGAAACGCGGTCATGCCTTTGGCGCCTGCCGCCGGGTCGGTTTTCGCGTACACCACCAGCACGTCGCAATCGGGGCCGTTGGTGATCCACATTTTGGTGCCGTTGAGCAGGAACCGATCGCCCTGGCGCTCGGCGCGCAGTTTCATCGACACCACATCCGAGCCGGCATTGGGTTCGCTCATGGCCAGTGCGCCGATGTGTTCGCCGCTGATCAGGCGCGGCAAGAAGCGGCGCTTTTGCTCATGGGTGCCGTTGCGATTGATCTGGTTGACGCACAGGTTGGAGTGGGCGGCGTAGGACAGGCCGATACCGCCCGCGGCTCGAGAGATCTCTTCCATGGCGATCATGTGGGCCAGGTAGCCAAGGCCAGAACCGCCATAGGCCTCGGGTACGGTGAGGCCCAACAGACCCATGTCGCCGAATTTGCGCCATAGGTCCATGGGGAATTGGTCGAGGCGATCCGCTGCCTCGGCCCGCGGTGCGATTTCCTTGGCGGCGAACGCGGCCACCGCGTCGCGCAGCATGTCGATGTCTTCGCCGAGAAAAAAATTCAGGCCTGCTACCGGGGTCATGTCCGCTCTCCGTTCTTGTTTGAGTGTTGAGGCATGGCATGCTGCTGATCGTGCTCGCACTTGACGTTAACGTCAACCAGAAAGCGCAGTCACGCAGGAAGGTCTTTGCCATCTCGCACGACGCTCGTTGTTGTGAATATCTCAGCCGGTGGGCTCGGAAAAACGAATACGGTTGGCGAACGGATCGGTGACGGTCATGACGTGCCCCCAGTCGAGCTTTTCCATCTCGGGTTTGAGGTAGGTGTAATATTTATCCGCCAGCTCCCGTTGCAGCAGCGCCACCCCGCGCATGGTCACGAACACCGTCGCGCCTGGGCTGGCATCGCCGTGATGCTCGCTCAAGTGAAGCACCAGACCCGCTCGCGAAACTTGCAGGTACAGCGGAAAGTTCTCGCCGAAACGATGCTCCCAGTCGAGCTGGAAACCCAGGAAGTCGAGGTAGAAGGCTTTCGCCTTGACCACGTCGAAAATCCGGAACAACGGGGCGGTCTGGGTAAAGGCAATGCTGGCAGGTGGCACGTCGTCGAGGCGGGACATCGGTCAATCCTTTTAAGCGTCAGGTCCAACGAAAGGCTGTACACACTGGCACTATTGCGGCCATTGCTCCAGTAGCATGGCGACGAATTTCTCTGCCGCGGGCGACAACGAAGCCCCGCGGCGGGTCACCAGTCCGAGCGTACGGTCCACTACCGGCTCCACCAGCGGCACGCTGACCAGTGTCGGGTGATCGGCCGATGGCATCGCCAGGCTGGGCATTGCCGACACCCCGAGTCCGGCTTCCACCAGGCCGAGCGATGTCGAAAGGTGCTGCACTTCGTAGAACCACTTGGGGCGCCAGCTCAGCCCCGCCAGCGCGTGGTCCAGCAGCATGCGGTTGCCACTTAGGCGCCCTACCCCGATCAGCCGGTAGTCGCTCAACTCGCTCCAGGTCACGCTGGCGCGGGTTGCCAGTGGGTGGTCGCGGCGACACGCCAGAACGAATGGCTCTTTGACCAAGGATAAAAACTCAATGTCGGGATGTTGCCCGCTCATCATGTTGATGCCGAAGTCAGCCTCGCCGCGCAACACCGCCTCCAGGCCCTCGTTGGCGCTCAGGTCAAGCAGGCGAATGCGGATCTGCGGGTACTTTTCGTTGTACAGCCGGATCACCGTCGGCAAAAAGTAGAACGCGGCGGTGGGAATCGAAGCCAGCGTCACCTGGCCGACCTGGCGTTCGGCCAACTCGCGAATGTTGAGAATGGAGTCTTCGAAATCCGCCAGCAGTCGACGCGCCTTGGGCAGGAAGTCGCGGCCGACGCTGGTCAGGCTGACGCGCCGAGTGGTGCGGTCAAGCAGCGCGGTACCCAGGCCCTCCTCCAGTTTCTTGATGCGCCGGGTCAAGGCCGGCTGCGAAATATGAAGCTGATCAGCTGCTTCGTGGAAGCTGCCAACTTCTGCGATCTTCACGAAAGATCGGATATCTTGCAATTCACACTGCATCGTTCGGTACTCCTGTCCGGCCCGTTTAGCGACGTCTTATTATTTCGATCTACGCAATAAAAGCTACGATCTTTGCATTGGATATCAATTTAGGGGCGTGTAACTCTTGCTCTCAATACATCAATGAAGTCCATTGATCACTGAGAGTAGAGAATTATGCAACCGATTCCCTGCGTATTGATGCGCGGCGGCACCTCCAAGGGCCCTCTGTTCCTGGCCAGTGACCTGCCTGAATCCACCGCCGAACGCGATGAACTGCTGTTGTCGGTCATGGGCTCGGGTCATGAACTGGAGATCGATGGCATCGGTGGCGGCAGTCCGCAGACCAGCAAAGTCGCCATTGTCAGCCGTTCCGAACACCCCGATGCCGATGTCGACTACTTGTTCGTCCAGGTGATGGTGTCCCAGCGCCGCGTGGATACCGCGCCCAACTGCGGCAACATGCTGTGCGCCGTGGGCCCCTTCGCGGTGGAGCAGGGTCTGGTGACCGCACAGCCCGACGTGACGCAGGTGCGTATTCGCAACCTCAATACCGGCACCTTTGTCTGCGCCGACGTGGCCACACCCAATGGCGAGGTCACCTACGAAGGCGAGACCGCCATCGACGGCGTACCCGGCACTGCCGCACCGGTGGGCTTGACCTTTCTCGACGCTGCCGGCAGCAAGACCGGGAAGCTGTTCCCCACCGGGTCGGTGGTGGACGTGTTCGACGGTATTCCGGTGACCTGCATCGACATGGCCATGCCAATGATGCTGGTGCAGGCCGCCGTGCTGGGCAAGCAGGGCAACGAGTCGCCGGCGGATCTGGATGCCGACAAGGCCTTCCTGCAGCGCCTGGAAGCGCTGCGTCTGCAAGCCGGCCTGGCGATGGGCCTGGGCGATGTCAGCGACAAGGTCATTCCCAAGCCGGTGCTGGTCAGCGCCCCGCAGGCCGGCGGGACGATCCAGGCGCGTTACTTCATGCCGCACAACTGCCACCGGGCGCTGGCCATCACTGGCTCGATCGGCCTGGCGACTGCGTGCGTCAGCCCGGGCACCGTGGTCGAGCGCATGCTCGCGCCGACCTCCGGTCAGCGCCTGAGCAAGGTGCGTCTCGAGCACCCCAGTGGCGCGATCGAGGTGGCCCTGAGTTATGTCGGTGACAACGGCGACACCATTCGTGCCTCGGTGGTGCGGACCGCTCGCCGCTTGTTTGCCGGAAACGTGTATGCGGCCGTAGCCCAACGCCTTGCTAGCTAGCACAATGGCATCACGGAGGACGCCTGCGGCACACCGATCGACCTGAACAACAAGATGCCTTAGCCGCGCGCCAGGCGTGTCTCACATAACAACAAGAGAATTCAACTATGCTCGCTCTCATGGGTTTGGCGATGGTGGTGGTGTTCACCTACCTGATTATGTCCAAGCGACTCTCGCCAATCGTCGCGCTGGTGGTGGTGCCGATTGTCTTCGCCGTCATCGGTGGCTTTGGCGGCACCACCGGCAAGATGATGCTCGACGGCATCAAGATGGTCGCGCCATCGGCAGCTCTGCTGCTGTTCGCTATCCTGTTCTTCGGCTTGATGATCGACTCCGGCCTGTTCGACCCGTTGATCCGCAAGATCCTCAAGAAGGTCAACGGCGACCCGGTGAAAATCGCCGTGGGCACCGCACTGTTGTCGTTGACGGTCGCCCTGGACGGTGATGGCACCACCACTTACATGATCACCTGCGCGGCCATGTTGCCGCTGTACAAACGCATCGGCATGAACCCGATGGTGCTGGCGACCACGTCGATGCTGGCCCTGGGCATCATGAGCGGCATGACCCCCTGGGGCGGCCCGGCGACCCGCGCCATCTCCGTGCTGGGCCTGGATGCCAGCGCGTACTTCGTGCCACTGATCCCGACCATGATCGGCGGTGCGATCTGGGTGGTGTTCACCGCCTACCTGCTGGGCCGTGCCGAGCGCAAGCGCATCGGCTGCGTCGAGCTGCAGAGCGGTGGTGGCGATTGCTACATCGACGCGATCCTGGGTGAAACGCCGTTCAAGCGGCCGAAACTGGTGTGGGTCAACTTCCTGCTGGTGTGTGCCGTGATGGTCGCCCTGGTGATGGGCGTGATGAACTCGGCGGTGCTGTTCCTGATCGGTTTCGTGCTGGCCCTGATGATCAACTACCCACAACTGGACCTGCAGAAAGAGCGGATTCTGGCCCACTCCGGCAATGCCATGACGGTGGTGCTGCTGGTCTTCGCGGCGGGCGTCTTCGCCGGGATCTTCTCCGGCACCAAGATGGTCGACGCCCTGGCCCAGTCGCTGGTCAACATGATTCCCCAGTCGTGGGGGCATCTGTTCCCGCTGGTGGTGGCGATCACCAGCATGCCGCTGACTTTCGTGCTGTCCAACGATGCCTACTACTTCGGCGTAGTGCCCATCCTGGCCAATGCGGCAGCAGCCTACGGCATTTCACCCCTGGAAATCGCCCGCGCTTCGATCCTCGGCCAACCGGTGCACTTGATGAGCCCGCTGGTGGCCTCGACCCTGCTGCTGGTGGGCATGGTCGACCGCGATATCGGCGATTTCCAGCGTGCCACCGTCAAGTGGGCCGTGCTGACCTCGCTGGTGGTCACCGGGCTCGCCTTGTTGACCGGCGCGATCACCCTGGTGGCCTGATCCAGCGACCAACGTTTCTCACTCAAAAACAAGATAAAGAGCAACGAACATGACTCACTTCCTGACGCGTGGGCTGGCAGTGCCTTGCCTGAGTATTTTGTCTATGAATGCGGCCAGTGCTGCTGGATTCGTCGAGGACAGCAAGCTCAAGCTGCAACTGCGCAATGTCTATTTCAACGAAAATTTCCGCGACGAGAACGGCTTGAGCCGTCGCGCCGCCGCCACGGCGAAAAGTGAGCGTACCGAATGGGCGCAGGGTTTCCTGCTGGATTTCCAGTCGGGCTACACCCCGGGCACCGTGGGCGTTGGCGTGGATGCCCTGGGCCTGCTGGGGGTCAAGCTGGACTCGGGCAAGGGCCGCAGCGGTACCGGCCTGCTCCCGGTGCATGGCGATGGCCGGGCGGCCGATGAATTCTCGACCCTGGGCCTGACCGCCAAGGCCAAGTGGTCCGACACCGTGGTCAAGCACGGCTCACTGCTGCCCAAGACGCCGGTGCTGGTCTACAACGACGCCCGCCTGCTGCCCCAGCTCTACCGCGGCACACAAGTGGTCAGCAACGAGTTCGACAACCTGACCCTGACAGCCGGCCAACTCGACCAGTTCAAGTTGCGCGACTCCAGTGACAGCCGCTCGATCACGCCGGACGGCTACTCGGGGCGCGAGGGCGATGACTTCAGTTATGCCGGCGCCGATTACAAGCTGGGCAAGAACATTCGGCTCAGCTATTTCTATGGTGAACTGGACAACTTCTACCGGCAGCACTTCGCAGGCATCCAGCACGATCTGCCGTTGGGCCCCGGCGTATTGACCAGCGACCTGCGCTGGTTTCGCAGCAGTGATGCCGGTGCCGGCTACTCCGGCAAAATCGACAACGACATGCTCAGCGCACAACTGACCTATGCCGTCGCCGGGCATACTGTCGGCGCCGGCTACCAACGCCTCGGCGGCGATGCAGGACTGCCCTATATCAACGGCGCAACGGTGTACTCGTTCAGTAACGTCGGTATCGGCAAGTTCATCGAGGAAGACGAGAAATCCTGGCTGGCCAGCTACGTCTATGACTTCAAGCGCCTGGGCGTGCCCGGCCTGACCTTCATGACCCGTTACATCAGCGGCAACGACGGTCAGTCGGGGCCGACCGGTGTATCGGAATGGGAGCGGGACGTGGAGTTGGCCTACATTCATCCAACCGGCTCGCTCAAGGGGCTGGGGGTCAAGTACCGCAACTACGTCTATCGTTCGGACACCGCCCGGGGCCGCGACAGCAATCGCCTGTACCTGACCTACGACATCGCGCTCTGGTAACGCACCGCCCGCTCGTCACTCATGGCAATGCGCCGGTCGCGCTGCCATGAGCACCACGGCGCTATAAAAGGAGGGAGATGTGGCACGTGCTGGGGAACATCTGCACGCCAGTTCAAGTCACATACCCCATGAATACGCTCACTGAACAAACGAAGCGCCTGCCCACTGTTCTCCTGGTGGAAGACGACTGGGTCATCAAAGCGCTGATCCACGACATCCTCGAAATCGAGGGCTTTCACGTTGTGGCCTTTGATAACGCCGACGACGCGTGGCGCTACCTGCACGACAACGTCGCCAGTGTGGACCTGATATTTTCGGATATTCATTTGCCCGGGACGTTGGACGGTATCGACCTGGCCAACCTGGCCTATCGGCGCTGGCCGCAGATACCGGTCATTCTGTCCTCGGGCGTCAACGGGCAGCAGCGCCTCGACTCGGGGTGCGTACCCTTGTTTGTGCCCAAACCCTGGCACTCGCGAGATATCGGCACGTTCTGCCGCCGCGCACTGGCCGGGCAATCACTGCGCGGACATGCGCGTTGAGCCAATCCTGGAATGGGCCTCCCCGACAATGAAAAACCCGCCGAAGCGGGTTTTTTTCGATCAAGCCTTTACAACTTCCTGTCGTCGGTCTCCAGACCAAGGCCGGTCATCCGTGACCGCCGGAGCGCATCCCGCGTTCCGTTTGATGGCTCCACTGTAAACCGGCGCTGGTTGAGCACAAAGAGCCGTTGTCGCAGAGGTGTGTAAGCCTTTCGCCATTCGACCGTATTCACACCACCGCCAGGCGTGGCTGTGCGTCATATCCGTCACGCTGGCGACCCGGAATACTGGCCAGCAACGCGCGCGTGTAGGGATGTTGCGGGTGATTGAAGAGACGCTCGCTGTCAGCCTGTTCGACGATGCGCCCCTCGTGCATCACCACCACCTGATCGGACATACGCCGTACCACGCCCAAGTCATGGGAGATGAACAGATAGCTGAGGCCCAGTTGCCGCTGCAAATCGTCCAGTAATTGCAGAATCTGCTCCTGCACCAACGCATCCAGGGCCGACAGCGGCTCGTCCAGTACGATCAGTTCCGGCTCCAGCGCCAGCGCCCTGGCAATGGCGACACGCTGTCGCTGACCACCGGACAGATGCGCGGGCCGGCTGTGCAGCAGGTTGCGGGGCAGGCCCACTTGGTCCAGCAAAGTGGCGGCGCGGGCGTTGCGCCACGCCAGGTCACCCATGGCGAAAGCCTGCAACGGCTCGCCAATGATCTGCGCCAGCGTCAAGCGTGGACTCAACGAAGCGTATGGATTCTGGTAGACCACCTGGATGCGTCGACGCAGGGTCAGCCATTGGCGGCGGTCGAGCGTCAACAGATCACGGCCGTCGAATTCCACGCGGCCGGCGTCGGCCCGTTCCAGCCCGAGGATCAGCCGGGCGGTCGTGGATTTGCCGGACCCCGACTGGCCGACCAGGCTGGTGGTGCCGCCCCTGGGTACGCTGAATGACACGTCACTGACCGCTGCGGGCGCCGGTGTCAGCCAGGTGGCGAAGCTTTTCTGCAGGCCGTGCACGCGCAGGATCGGCGGCTGTTCAGCGGGCCGCTGCCGGCGCGCGATCAGCGCCTGGCGATGCGGTGCTGCCGCCAGCAGGCGCCGGGTGTACTCATGTCGAGGGGCATGGAACACTTGGGTTGCCTGCCCCGACTCGACCACCCTGCCCCGCTGCATGACCAGCAGTTGATCGGCGCGGTCCATGGCCACTGAAAGGTCGTGGGTGATCAGGATGACCGCGCTGTCACGCTCACGCGCCAACCGCTGCAAGTGGTCCAGGATCTGCCCGGCAACGCTGGGGTCGAGCGCGCTGGTGGGTTCGTCGGCAATGATCAGCAGGGGATCATTGGCCAGCGCCATGGCGATCAGCACACGTTGACGCATCCCGCCGGAAAACTGATGAGGGTAACGCTTGGCGAGTCGCGGGGCGTCTTCCAGGCCCGCCTCCCGCAGCAGCCGCAGACTGCGCTCGCGGGCCAGGCGTCGCGGCATGCCGTGCACAGTCATCGCTTCTACCAATTGCTCGCCGACGCGTTTCACCGGGTCAAGGGACAGCCCCGGATCCTGCGGCACAAAGCCAATGGTCTTGCCGCGCAGGGACTGCCACAGCGCCTCGCTGGCCGCGGCGAGCGAATGGCCGTCGAGCACGATCTGTCCGCTGCGGTGGCGGGCATTACTGGCCAGCAGGCCGATCAAGGCGGCCGCGGTGGTCGACTTGCCCGAGCCGGACTCGCCGACGATGGCCAGTACCTCCCCACGCCGGACCTGAAAGTCGATACCGCTCACCCCAGGCACGACGCCGGTGCCAGCGAGGTAATCAATGTGCAGGTCGCGCACCTGCAGGACCACATCGGTGTGAAGATTCATCGGCTATGCCCCTGTGCCTGCTGTAACGCGCGGCCAAGCTGGTTGGCGGCCACCACCACGGTGGCCACCACCAGGCCTGGCAAGGTGGTGTACCACCACGCGGCAATCATGTAGTTGCGCCCCTCGGACACCAGCAAACCCCATTCGGGCTGCGGTGGAGGGGCGCCGAAGCCAAGGAAGCTCAGTGCCGACACCGCCAGGACGGCGCTGCCGAATTCAAGTGCGGCCAGGGCCAGTACCGGTCCTGCTGCAGCAGGCAGAATGTGCCGGGCAATGATCCGCCATGGCCCCACGCCGCAGGCGCTCGCCGCTTCGACGAACGTGCTGGCCTGCCAGCGCATGACCTCCCCGCGAACCAGCCGGGCGAAGGTCGCCACCGACGACAGGCCGACCGCCAGGGCAATGTTGAAGGTACCGAACCCCAATACGGTGATCACCGCCATGGCCAGCAACAGCCCCGGTATCGCCATCAGGATTTCGGTGCCGCGCATCAACAAGGCGTCCAGCCAACCACCGAAGAAGCCGGCCAGTACCCCGAGCAGCGTGCCGCTGAGCAACGCGATCAGCACCGCCAGCAGTGTCGCCTGCAGCGACAGGGCCGCGCCATGCACGGTGCGGCTGTATAAATCCCGCCCCAACTGGTCGGTGCCGAACCAGTGCGCCCAGCCGGGTGCCTGCAGCGCCTGGCTGGGCACGCCAAGCAGCGGGTTATGTACGGTGAACAGCCCTGGCCAGAGTGCCCAGCCCAGTACCAGCACCAGCGCCAGCAGGCCCAATGGCAGCAACGGTCGCCGTCTCAACAGGCTCATCGCCGACCTCCCAGGCGTGGATCGAGCCACGGATACACCAGGTCGACCAGCAAGTTGACCGCGACAAAGATCGCCGCCGCCAGCACCACCACGCCTTGCACCACGGGAATGTCCTGGAACGTGACCGCTGCCTGGGCGAGGCGACCGACGCCTTGGCGGGAGAACACCGTCTCGGTCACCACGGCGCCGGCCAGCAGGTTGCCGATGATCACCCCGGACAGGCTCAGCAGCGGGATCAACGAGTTACGCAACACATGGCGCAGCAGCACCTGACGATGGCTGAGCCCTTTGGCGCGCAGTACCTCGACGAAGGGTTGCTCGACCACCGCGGTCATGGCCCGGGCCAATACCTGGGCGATCACCGCCGAGGTCGGAATGGCCAGGGTCAACGCCGGCAGCACCAGCGACTGCAGACCGAGATTGCCCATGGCTGGGAACCAGTGCCAGCCGAACGACAGCCATTGCAGGAGCAGCAGCCCTACCCAGAACGTGGGTAACGACACTGCCAGCGCCGGAATGGCCAGCAGCGTGTCGCGTATCCAGCGTCGCTGATCCAGATGGGCCAGCACCGCCAGGGCGACCCCCAGCGACAAGGCCATCAGCAGCGCCATGAGGCTGAGTGCGGCAGTCGCCGGCAACACATTCAGCACCGCTTGCGCCACCGGCTCGCCGGTCTGGATCGAATGGCCGAAATCCAGCACCAGCGCACGTTTCAACGCCAGCGCATACTGCACCGCCAGCGGCTGGTCCACATGGTATTCGGCGCGCAGGGCGGCCACCTGCTGTGCATTCGCCAGGCTTGCCTCGCCCGTCTGATTGAGCATGATGGTCACCGGGTCGCTGGGCAGAGCGTAGAGAATCACGAACGACAGGCTGAATGCCGCCCATAACACCAGCGCCGACTGCGCGACCCGCCTAGCTGCCTGCATCAGGATCGTGGCCAAGGCCTGCGGCCAGTGCGCCGCTGCGATTGCGCGACTCATGGGCGCAACCAGGTGTCGTAAAACTGCAACCGCGACGACGCCTCGTAATGCAGCCCCCGCACCTGATCGCGGTGGGCGATGACCGTCGTCAGTTCCAGCAGTGCGATAGCGTCACCCTCCTCCAGCAAACGCTGACTGGCTTGATCGATCAACGTTTGCCGCAGGCCGGGTTGCAGGGTGGCTGCCGAGTCCGCCAGGGCCGTATCGATATCGTCGGGGCGGCGATTGCTGAGGTTACTGCTGGCCGTGTGAAACACCGTGCGCAGCACATCCGGGTCAGCGCGGGTCAGGTTGAGGAAATTGATCGGCGTCACGCCGTTGCCGAACGTTGCCGACACCTGACTGATCGTTGACTTGTTCAACTGCAGTTCGATGCCGACCTGGCGTAACTGCTGCTGCACCAGTTCGAGGATCGGCACCGCCTGCCAATAGTCGAGCGTGAGTGACAGGCGCTGGCCATCCTTCTGGCGCACGCCGTCGGCCGCCAGTCGCCAGCCCGCTTGTTCCAGCAGATCACGCGCGGCCTGCGGATCGGCCTTGAGCAATGGGCTGAAGTCTCGGTAAAACGGCGTGCTGCTGGCGAGCAGCGCCGTGGCAGTCTTCTGCCGGCTAGACATCAAGGGTTTGAACTGCTCGCGATCGATGGCCCGGCTGATCGCCTGACGCACCCGTCGATCAGCCAGCAGCGGCGCCCGCTCGTTGAGTGCCAGCACGAACACCACCCCGGGATTGGCCCGGCTGAGTATGTGCAAGCCCTGGGCTTCGATGCTGGGCTCGTCTTGTGGCGCCACGCTGGTGTTGACGTCGATCTGCCCTGACGCCAGGCTGCCCAGGCGCACGCCGGACTCGACGATGATCGAGAATTCGATGGCCTCCAGCCAGGCCCGACCGGCATGTTCGGCCAGCGCGGACGGCCATTGATAGTCAGTGCGCGCCTGCAGCGACACCGCCTGATTGTGCACGAACTGTTTCAACACGAAGGGCCCCGAGCCGATCAACTGGCCTTGGCAACGCTCTGACGCCGGGCGTGCCAGCGTGCTGGGTGCCAGCAACCCGAGGGTCATGGTTGAGGTTGCCTGCAAGAACTGCGCATTGGGCTGCGCAAAAACGATGGCGACGCTGTGCGCATCGGCGATATCGATGCGCTGCACGCCGGCCAGGTAGCTGCTCCCCAGTCGTGAGCGGGCACCGAGCTTGACCACGTCCTCCAGGTTGGCCTTGACCGCAGCGGCATCGACCGGCGTGCCGTCGCTGAAGGTCGCGCCCTGACGCAGGTGGAAAGTGAAACGGCGCGAGTCGGGCGAGACTTCCCAGCGCTCGGCCAGCCAGGGCACGATCTCGCCGCTTTGCGGGTGCTGGTCAGTCAGCGAGTCGACCAGCTGCCGGCCCACATTGAGGGCGGTATTATTGCCGGCCTGGTGCGGGTCGAGGCACTGCGGATCGCCGTCCAGGGCCACGCGCAGGGTACCGCCGGTGACCGGCTGATCGCTGTGGGCGGTGTCGGATGCCGCTTGCTCGGGCCCACAGCCGGCCAGTATCGCGGCCAACAGCCCAAGCGTGACCAGTGCAGGCGGCCTCATGCGCGCTCCTCGCTCGCGCGGCCCAGTCGCGCATGCCGGTTGGCGATATAGGGCAGGCCCAGGTTCTCGCGCAAGGTCTGCCCCTGGTAGTCCTGGCGGAACAGCCCTCGGCGTTGCAGTTCGGGCACGACCTGCTCGGCGAAATCGCTGATGCCCTGCTGCAGACCGGAAAACATGATATTGAAACCATCGGCAGCGTCTGCTTCGAACCACGCCTGCAGGTCATCGGCGATGCTCTGCGGCGTCCCGATCAGAATGCGATGGCCCCCGGCGGTCAGCTTATTGAACAGCTCGCGCACCGTGGGACGTTCCCGTCTGATCAGATCAAACACCAGCTTTTGACGACTTTTGTGCGTGTTGGTGTCGAACTGTTCGGGTGGCAGCGGAACCACGGCGTCGAACGGCAGCTCGGCAAGGTCGAAACCCAGGCTGGTGAAGCGCGAGATCGAGCGCAGGAAACTTTTCGGCTCCAGCAGCGCTTGCAGGCGGTCGTATTTTGCCTGGGCCTCGGCCTGGGTGGCTCCGACCACTGTCGACACGCCTGGCAATACCTTGAGGTGCTCCGGCCGGCGGCCCAGCGCCGCGGCCCGCTGTTTGATTTCCTGGTAGAAACTGCGGCCCTGCTCCAGGGTGTGCTGCGCGGTGAAGATCAGCTCACCGGCGCGCGCCGCCAGGGCGCGACCGGCGTCGGAGGAACCGGCCTGGGCAATCACCGGATAGCCCTGGGTGGGGCGTGCCGCATTCAGCGGGCCACGCACCTGAAAGTGCGCGCCGTGGTGGTCCAGGACGTGCAGCTTGTCGGTGTCCAGCCAGCGTCCCGCCGCCTTGTCCTGCACGAACGCGTCATCCTCCCAGCTGTCCCACAGGCCGGTGACCACATCGTAGAACTCTTCAGCCCGGGCATAGCGATCGGCATGTTGCACGTGGGCGTCGAGGTTGAAGTTTTCGCCGCCGCCCAATGACGTCACCAGGTTCCAGCCCACCCGGCCGCCGCTCAGGTGATCGATGGAGGCCAGTCGGCGGGCGATGTTGTAGGGCTCGTTGTAGGTGGTGCTGGCCGTGGCCACCAGGCCGATGCGCTCGGTGACCATGGCCAACGCCGGCAGCAACACCATCGGGTCCCAGCGTACGCTGTTGGGACCGGCCGCCAGCACCTCCAGGTCCAGCTCGATATTAACGGTGTCGTTGAAAAACACCGCATGAAACTTGGCCGCTTCCAGGGTTCTGGCCAAGCGCTGAAAGTGCTGGAAATCGCGGAAAGAATCGCGTTCGGCGTCGTCCAGGCGCCAGCCGGAACCACTGATGCCGGAACTGGGGACGAAGGCGCCCAGGATCATCTGTCGTGTCGTGCTGCTCATGGCCGTCTCCTCAGAAGTTGTAGCTCAGGCGCGTGTACCAGAAGCCGCCATAGGGGTCGAAAGGCGAAATGCTGCCGAACTTGGGAAAGCCGTTGACGTCGCCGGCCGGGTAGCCTTTGTTGTCGGCGCGTACGTCGAACAGGTTGTTGGCGCCGACTGCGAGTTCCAGATGGCGGGTCGCGGCGTAGGCAACTTCCAGGTCGGTCAGCCACTTGGCGCCGAAGGTCCGGTCGTAGACCGGGTTGGCGTCGCGCGCCGTGACTTCGTCGTGACGGGTCAAGGCGGCGTTGACGGTGAATTTGTCGATCTTCCAGTTGCCGCTCAAAATCAGCTTGGTCTTCGGGTTAGCCACCGTCAGGTAGCTCTGCGCCACGCGGTCGAACAGCACCAGGTTGGTTCCGGCTGCACTCAGCGCCGCGGGTGTGGACTTGATGTCATCAAGCACGGTTTTGTTGTAATTGAACGCCAGGCCGTACTTGACCGCCCCCCAGGCACCGTAATCCACGCGGTAATCGGTGACCAGGTCGACGCCGCGCGTGGTGGTGTCGGCCGCGTTGGTGAAATACTTCACCCGGTAGCCTGGCCGGTAACCGTTGGCCGTCAGGATCTGGTCCACACCAGCGCCGGACAGGAAACCGGTCTGGGCGATCCGGTCGCGAATTTCGATCTGGTAGGCGTCCAGGGTGACGTTGGCGCCTTCCACGGGTTGCCAGGTAAAACCCAGGCTGATATTGCGCGATTTTTCCGGTTGCAGGTCTTCGGCCCCCAGCGCCTGCCCCAGCGCCGAATCCACGCGCACCGACTTGGCCTCGACGAATTGCGCGATGCCGTTGACCAGGGTGTATTGGTTGGAGGTTTGCGAATACACCGACTGCGACAGCGACGGCGCCCGGAAGCCATTACTCAAGGTACCGCGCAGGGCGAAGCCGGGAGTGAAATCGTAACGCAGCGATAATTTGCCACTGGCGGTGTCGCCCGAGCTGTCGTCATAGTGCTCGAACCGCCCCGCCACACCCACATACAGCTTTTCGGTCGGATTCACGCCCAGGTCGATATAGCCTGCATAACTGTTGCGACTGGCCTGGCCGGCGTCTTCGGGGGTCAAGGTGATCGCACCCTGTGCGCCCACGGCGGCCGGCTGGCCCGCCAGTGGCCCGCTGGGATACACGTAGCCACCGTTCAGGTACGCCAGCGGATCATCCGATTCAGTCTTGTAGCGCTCGTGCCGATGCTCGAGGCCGGCCGACACCTGGGCCGGCTTGCTCAAGCCGACGTCGAACGCCCGCGTGATGTCGAGGTTGTTGGTCCATTGGTCGAACGTGCTGGTGTAGGTGTCGAAATGGGTCGGGCTGCTGGGCCCCAGCGAAGCGTTGAGGGTCTGCTCGGCACCGGATTGGCCTTCGTCGCGCCCGAAGGTCGAGCTGAGGTCCCAATTCCAGCCCGCCGTTTCGCCGCGCACGCCGGCCGCGGCCTGGTAGTCGTGCTCTTCGAGGGTGTAGAACGGGGCGGTGCCGTCCGGGTAGATCTGCGTGATGATGTTGGTCGAATTGGGGCGCCGATAGTTCTGCCCGCCCTTGGCGTCGCGATAGCTGTAGGTCGAGAACGAATACAGGGTCAGGTCATCGGCCACTGGCAACTCGGCGTTGTAGCCCACCTTGATGTCTTTGATGCGCGGCAGGCCGTTGCGCTGCACATCGCGATCGGCGGTGGCGTTGCGCGGGTCGGCGGAGCCGTCGGGCAAGGGGCTGTAGAAGTTGCCCGTGGCGTTACGCGAACGAATGGCGGTTTGTTGCGATTTGGCGTCGAGCGACAGGTTGAAGAAGCCATCGTTGGGCAAGGTGAAGCCGTTGTTCAACGTCTGCCGAATCGTTTCGCCATCATCGTTTTCATAGTATTGGCCATACGTGGTGGTCGCGTTGCCGCCGTTGTCATTCTGCTTGAGGATGATGTTGATCACCCCGGCGATGGCGTCCGAGCCATACTGGGCCGAGGCACCGTCGCGCAGCACTTCGATGTGGTCGATGGCGCTGAGCGGTATCAGGTCGAGGTCGACCGGGTTGGTGCCGTAGGCCGAGGTCGAATCCAGGTTGATCACGGCACTGTTGTGTCGGCGCTTGCCGTTGACCAACACCAGCACATTCGAACCGTTGAGCCCGCGCAGGCTGTAGGGCCGGGCGATGCTGTCGTTGGACGAGCCGGAGGGGCGCTGGGAAAACGACGGCAAGGCTTTTTGCAAGGCGCCGCGCAGGCTGCCGCTGCCGGTTCGTTCGAGTTGCTCGCCACTGACCACATCGATCGGCGCCGGGCTGGTGGTAACGGTACGCGCCTCGCTGCCGCGGGCCCCGGTGACCACGACAGTGCTCAGGGTCGGGTCGGTGGCCGCGAACACCGGCTGCACCGTGAAGCCGGCCAGCAATAAAGGAGCGAGACGCAGGGAAAGCAGGGATGGCAATGGGTTCATGAATGCTCAACTGTTCAATAGAGAAGTGAATTCTTCGCGCCACAGCGCTCGTACATCGACGCGCTCGCGTATCAGTCGGTTGGCCAGGAACAGGTCGGCGACGGCCTGCTGCGAGTCCAGGGCGGCGGCATTGACTGCGGTCAGGCGCAACGGTCGGCTGCGCTGCTCGAACTGCTGCAGGTACAGCGCCCGATCGATGCCGGTCAGTGCCTGGCTGCGCTCGGCCCAGGCTTCGGGGTGCGCCTGCACCCAGGCCCAGGTGGCTTTCTCGCGGGCCAGAAAGTCGCCGATGCGTGCCCGTCGAGCGGGGTCGGCCAAGGCGGCCGCCGTGGTGGCGATCACGTAGTTGCCGGAGTAGTACTGGCTGACGTTGTCGAGCATCACCCCGTCCATCTGCGACACCGCCTGCAAGCCGCTGATGCCGCCGGCTGCCACGCAGTCGATATGGCCGTTGCGAAACGCGGTCAGTGCATCCTGGATCGGCAGAGGCACCGGGGTGATATCGGCCGTCGTCAAACCGTTGCGCGCCAGCAGGTTAAGGACGAAGTAATGCGTGTTGGTGCCGCGCACATAGCTGATGCTCTTGCCCCGCAGGTCCTGGACCTGGCGGATGCCCGAGTCACGCTTGACCACCAGGCCGGTGTCGTTGGCATCGCCCTCGAACGAGGCGATCAATACGGGCGGCGCCCCGGCCAGTGCAGCGAAGATTGGCGGGATTTCGCTCATGTAGGCGTAGTCGAGGTCGCCACTGCGCAAGGCCTCGAGGACCAGATTGCCGCCGGGCGTGTCCACCCAGGTGATTGGATAAGGCGTCTGCGCCTGGCCGGCGAGGTCCAGGAAAGAGGCCGCCTGGCCCTTGTAGCGCCAGACGCGCAGCGCGTCCTGCGCTTGGCCGAGCGCTGTCGTGGGCGCGACCATCAGCGCAGCCGACAGCGTACCGGCCGCGCGCAGCAGGTCGCGCCGAGTCAAAGCATGCATGGGGTGTCCTCAGTCGAGCAGATCGGGTTGTTCAGCGATGATGCGGTCCCACAGCGGCAGGAAGCTCAACCAGGCAAAAAACTCGTGGCGCGACTTGTCCAGAGGCGCACTGCCATGATCGGCTTCGGGAATCACCGGCACGCCGGCCGCGTGGGCCAGCAGGTGTGCGCGTGCGCTGTCGTCGGCCATGATGAAACGCCAGGCGGCGCTTTCGACCGTTTCCCCCACTGTCCACAGTCCATGGTTCTGCCAGATCAGCAGGCTGTTGCCGGCGAAACGCTCGACAAACGCCCGGCAGGCGATCTCGCGGTCCTGCTCGACATGCCCGTGGGCATCGCGCAGTTCATGGCGGCGAAACAGCACCTGGTCGCCGCTAAACGCGCTGGCCTCGGCGGTGATCGGGTCGAACAAACGGCCCAGGCTCGACCAGACCCGACCATGAAAGCCATGCAAGTGAGCGATTCCGACCACGTCGGGCCGCGCCTGCTGCAGATCGTGGTGCAGATCGAGGGCGCTGGTATTGAGTACGCCCTGCCCTTCGACCACTTCACCCTGGCTATTGACCCGCAGCAGGTGCGACACGCGAATCTGCGAAAAGGCCACGCCCAGCGGGTTGATCCAGTAATGGCTGGGTTCCAGCGGATCGCGCGCAGTGAAATGCCCGGCCACGCCGACTTCGAAACCGTATTGGGCAAACAATCGATAAGACGCTGCCAGGCGCTCCTTGCGATGCTGGCGTTCCAGATACAGGTCGGTGTGACGCGGTGCGGCGGCCAGGTCCAGGCGATGCTGGCGGGCAGGCAAGGCATAGATGCTTTGCGGGTGACGGTTGTCGCTCATGAATACCCTCTCGGTGGGTCAAGGAAATGAAGCTTCCTCCACCGTGCGGGGGGTCGGAACAGGCCGAGACAGAGCGTCGGCGAAGCCAACAGTATGGCTATAACGACGTCCTGTAAAATTCGATTTGCGCATAAGCTGATAATTAATAAGTAGCATGTGATCCGACTTTTAAATAAAAGAAATGCATTTTTATCCCGCTCATCATGCGAACCGCGCGGCGCTTGCTGGCCACCGTCCTCAGGGCCTTTGACCTCCAGCATTTCGCAAAGCACGCAATGCCGCTTACACTCGGCGGATATCTTCCAATGCAGTGAGTCGGTGATTGTGCCAACAAACCCAGGCGAATCTTTTGCCAACCAGTACAGCATCATGGGTGACCATTGCTCGCCCCTTGCATTGATCGAACGCGAACGCCATGTGCTCAGTGAAATTGCCTTGGGCAAACCCTTGGCACAGGTGCTCGAAGCGTTGTTATTGACCGTGGAAGCGCGCAGCGACAGCCGCATGATGACCTCCGTGCTGTTCCTTGACGAACAGGGCACCACCATGCTGCATGGTGCCGCGCCGAGAATCGCGCCCGCCTACAATCAGGCCATCGACGGCATTCCCATCGGCGAGGGTATCGGCTCCTGCGGCACGGCTGCCGCGCGTGGCGAACCGGTGTACGTCCGCGACATCGCCAATGACCCGCTGTGGGCCGACTTCGCCGAGCTCGCGCTCAGCCATGGCTTGTGCGCGTGCTGGTCGATGCCGATCAAGGCGGTCGACGGCAAGGTCCTGGGCACCTTCGCTGTGTATTACGGCGAACCCCGCGCGCCCATCGCTGCGGACATCGATGCGATTGCCTTGATCGCGCAGACCGCTGCCCTGGCGATCGAGCGCCATCGCTCCGACCATGCCTTGCGTCGCAGCCAGCGCGAGCTGTTGGCGCTCAATGCCGAGCTGGAGCGGCAAGTGGCCGAACGCGCCCGCGAGCGCAGCCGGACCTGGCTGGTCAGCCCCGATCTGTTGGCGGTGATCAATGCCCAGGGTTTGATCGAAGCCACCAACCCGGCATGGACCAGTGTACTGGGCTGGCAGGCCGACGAGCTGCGAACCGGATTCGCCGCCTTCGTCCACCCCGACGACGCCGAACGCACGACCGAGGTCTTTACCAGAGCGCTGCATGGCCAGCCCGTTCTGCGTTTCGAAAACCGCTATCGGCACAAGGACGGCAGCTATCGCTGGCTGTCCTGGGTCGCCGTGCAGGAAGAAGAAAAGGTGTATTGCAGTGCGCGTGACATGACGCGTGAACACGAACAGGCCGACGCGTTGCGCCAGGCACAAAAAATGGAAGCGGTAGGCCATCTCACCGGCGGGGTCGCCCACGATTTCAATAACCTGCTGACGGTGATTCGTTCCTCGACCGACCTGCTGATGCGCAGGAATCTGTCGCCCGAGCGACAGGCGCGATACGTCAGTGCGATTTCCGACACGGTCAACCGGGCGTCACGGCTGACCTCGCAGTTGCTGGCCTTTGCCCGCCGGCAAGCCCTGATGCCCGAAGTGTTCGAGGTGTGCGACAGCCTGCGCGGCATCGGTGCCATGATCGACACCCTGAACGGCTCGCGAATCGAGAATCGTACCCATTTCCCAAGCGAACAATGCCGGGTGGACGCCGATCGCAACCAGTTCGATACCGCGATCGTCAATCTAGTGGCCAACGCCCGCGATGCCATGCACGGCATCGGCGTGTTGACCATTCGCGTCGAGCGGGTGAGCCAATGGCCTGCCGGCCACGCGCAGCCGGCAGGGGTCGGGCCCTGGGTGGCGGTGTCGGTGACTGACACCGGATCGGGCATCGCCGAGGACGTCCTGGCCCATATCTACGACCCCTTCTACACCACCAAGGCCGTCGGCCAGGGTACCGGGCTGGGCCTGAGCCAGGTCTTCGGCTTCGCCAAGCAGTCGGGCGGCGACATTACCGTAACGACCGAACTGGGCAAAGGGTCTACCTTTACCCTGTACTTGCCGTGTATCGTCGGCGCCGCGTTGAACGCCTCGTGAACCACGGCGGCCGGAATCCTCGCCGCAGAGCGCTCGCTGATGTGCCAGGATCCAGGCATACGGTGTGCGTCGACGCCCTTTTCAGAACCCCGCAAGAGTGGCAGACCTGTTGAACAACGTTACCCGTGAACGCCTTGAGGCCGAAGTGGCGCGGCTGCGTGCGGCCCTTGAAGAAGCAGGCATCGAACTGCCACCTGCCGTCGACGATGGGCTGCTGGAAAGGCGTGCTGCCACTTCCGGCCGTTCCAGCAGCGAGGCCCGGCAACGAGCGATCTTCGAAAGTGCCATCGACTTCGCGATGATCGTCTGCGATACGGTCGGGATCATCACCGGCTGGAATCCAGGTGCCACCCAGGTCATGGGCTGGACGGCCGAAGAAATGCGCGGCCAGACCGCAGAACGGTTTTTTACACCCGAGGATCGCGCCAGCGGGCGGGTCGAGCGCGAAATGCGCATTGCCCTGCAGCTGGGCCGCGCCTCGGACGAGCGTTGGCACCTGCGCAAGAACGGCGAACGGCTGTGGGCTTCTGGCGAGATGATGCCACTGTACGGCGATGACGGTGCGCATCTGGGTTTCGTCAAGATCCTGCGCGACCGTACTGCCGAACACCTGGCCGGCCGTGCCATGGAAGAAACCCAGGAGCGTTATCGCCTGGCGGCCAAGGCCACCAACGACGCGATCTGGGATTGGGACTTGCAGGGCAATCAGGTGCTGTGGAACGACGCCCTGGAACAGGCCTATGGCCACCCGGTGGCCACTGTGGAAACCACCGGCGAATGGTGGCTCGGGCAGATTCATCCCGATGACCGCGCCAGGATCGATTCGTCTATCCATGCGGTGATCGACAGCAGCGGTAGCGCCTGGACGGCCGAGTATCGATTTCAGCGCGTCGATGGCTCCTACGCTGATGTACTCGACCGTGGGCATGTGATTCGCAACGCCCAGGGCGATGCCGTGCGCATGATCGGCGCCATGCTCGACCTGTCGCGCATGCGTTCGGCCGAGCGTGCGTTGCGTCAGAGCGAGGAGCGTTCGGCGGCGATCCTGGAAACCATCGAAGCCGCGTTTGCCATCGTCGAAGTCAAGTTCGATGCCCAGGACCTGCCGATCGACTATCGCTTCCTGGAGGCCAACCCGGCGTTCGAGCGCCAGGCCGGCGTCAACCTGCGCGGCAAGTGGGTCACCGAATTCGCTCCAGACCTGGAGCAGTTCTGGTTCGACACCTACGGTCATGTGGCCAAGACCGGCGAGCCGGCCACCTTCGAAAACTACGCCAAGGCCTTCCAGCGTTGGTTCGACGTGCGAGCGGTCAAGGTCGGCGACCCGGCGCAGCGACACATTGCGATCATTTTCAGTGATGTCACCGACCGCCGGAACGCCCAGGATCGGCTGCGTGAAAGCGAAGCGATCGCACGACAGAACGTGGAGCGCGTCCAGCTCGCGCTGGCTGCCGGAGCCATCATCGGCACCTGGCACTGGGATTTGCCCACCGATCATTTCACGGTCGACGAGGCTTTCGCCAAAGTCTTTTCCCTGGACCCGGCCCGGTGCCACGAAGGCTTCAGCTTCGAGCAAGTGGTGGCCTGCGTGCACCCCGACGACCTGCAGGGCCTGTCGGCGGCCATCGACCAGGTGATCGCCACGGGCACGGCCTACGCCCATCAATACCGGGTGCGTACGGTCGATGGTGGTTATCGCTGGATCGAAGCCAACGGCCGGGTCGAACGCGCGGCGGATGGCACGCCGCTGAAATTCCCCGGGGTGGTCATCGATGTGGAAGAACGTCGCTCGATGGAAGCCGAGCGCGACCGCGCCACGGCCGCCCTGCGGGCGCTCAACGACAACCTGGAGCTGCGCGTCGCCGAGCGCACCGTGGAGCTGATGCGCGCCGAGGAGAAGCTCCGGCAGTCGCAGAAGATGGAGGCCGTGGGCCAACTGACAGGCGGCCTGGCGCATGACTTCAACAACTTGCTGGCGGGCATTTCCGGGGCGCTTGAGCTGATCACGCTGCGCGCCGACCAGGGTCGCTGGAACGACATCGACAGGTACGTAGTGACCGCCCAGGGTGCGGTCAAGCGTGCCGCAGCCCTGACCCATCGGCTGCTGGCCTTCTCGCGCCGCCAGACCCTGGACCCGCGGCCGACCGACGTCAATCAGCTGCTCGAAGGCCTCACTGACCTCATCCAGCGCACCGTGGGGCCGAGTATCGTCATCCAGTCCGTGACGAGCAGCGGGTTGTGGCCGGCGCTGGTCGATGCCAGCCAGCTGGAAAACGCCCTGCTCAACCTGTGCATCAACGCCCGCGACGCCATGCCCGATGGCGGCAGTATCACCATCGAGACAGCCAATCGCTGGATGGACCCCGAGGCGGCGCGTGCCCACGACCTGCCGGAAGGCGACTACCTGTCCCTGAGCGTGACGGATACCGGCACGGGGATGTCGGCAGACATCGTGGCCAAGGCCTTCGAACCGTTTTTCACCACCAAACCGATTGGCCAGGGCACCGGCCTGGGCCTGTCGATGATCTATGGGTTCGCCAAGCAGTCCGGCGGTCAGGTGCGTATCCAGTCCGAAGTCGGCGTGGGCACCACACTGTGTATCTACCTGCCGCGTTATCACGGCGAAGCCTGTCAGGACCACCTCGACAGCGACCCGGCCCAGGCCGCCACCGCCAAGTCCGGCGAGACCATCCTCATCGTCGACGACGAACCCACCGTGCGCATGCTGTTGATGGACCTGCTCGGCGACCTGGGTTATAGCCTGATCGAGGCCGGTGACAGCCTGGCCGGGTTGAAGGTCCTGCGCTCCGACGTGCACATCGACCTGCTGATCACCGATGTCGGCCTGCCTGGCGGGATGAACGGTCGGCAAATGGCCGACGCGGGGCGTGAAGTGCGTCCGGACCTGAAAACCCTGTTCATTACCGGCTATGCTGAAAGTGCGGCGATCAGTGACGGCAGCCTGGCGCCCGGCATGCAGATTCTGACCAAACCCTTTGCGATCGATACCCTGGCATCCAGGGTTCGCGAACTCATGTCCTCCTAGCGTATCCAATCGTGTGTACCGGTCGAACCGCTGCCAGGCGGTTCGCTCGGCGCACCGGTCATGCACAAGGAGCAAACGGAATGCCCTACACCATCGTGCTCGTCGAGAACGACGACGCCCTGCGTTTCATTACCCGGCAAGCCCTGCTGATCCTCGACGCCGAGGTGATCGAATGTGTCCACGCTGAACAGGCCCTGCAACAGTTACAGGCAAGGCCCGTCGATCTGCTGTTGGTCGACGCGGCCCTCGCCGGCCGCCTGGACGGCCTGCAACTGTGCCGGCGCGTCTGGCATGGGTGGCCTGAGGTCCCGGTTATCCTCACCTCGCGCCACGCCTTGATCGGTAGCGCGGTGCTCCCCACGCATTGCCGCTTTCTGGCCAAGCCCTGGTCCCTGGACCAGTTGCTGACGGCCGCCAGTGCCTGCCTGCACGGCGATTGCGGGCATTGGCTCGACGGTATCGACCGCACGGCCCCGCCCCCGGCAGCGACCTTATCCAGGCACGATGCCGAGGAATGGCTCAGCTAGGCAGTGCCTCTGCTGTCTGTTGGCGTAGCCCTGATCTCTGCCACTGACACATTTCCTTAATGCCTTGGCGTGTAGGCTGTCCCTGTCGCCACCGAGAGCCGGCCTGCAGGTTCAGCGGGTTTCTCGGCGGTGGCGGTGACAGGTTGTCTGCATCGGTGCAGTCGCAGCCAGCCAACCCTCAAGCCCTTCAGCAAGGAGAGACACCATGAGCACCACCACGCCAGCCAGCACCTCCAGCGCCGACGCCGCTATCGAAAAAATGACCGCCGCGTTCGACTCGGCGATCGAGAAATCCGCCAAGGTGACTGAGATCACCACCGAGAAGAAGTCCGAGCTCGACGCCGCCAAACAGCGTCCGCAGAACTGATTCGCCAGCGGATGGCGCCAGGCGCCATCCGCTCGTTCTCCACGACGCCGAGTGATACCCACCTGTGACCGCCGTGTCCCGTTCCCTGCCACACGCCGCTGCCCCCCCTTTTCCCGAGCTCAGCGTATTGACTGGCTTGCACGCCGGCGTGGTCGTGGGGCTGGAGCGCCCTACCTGCCGCATCGGCACCGATGTCGAGTGCGACATCGTCCTGAACGACCCGCAGATCCAGCCTCGACACCTGACCTTGCACATTCAACCGCGCCACCTGGCCATCGAGGCCCATGGCGGTGATGTCATGGTCGACGGCGTCAGGGTCCGCCAGGGCCAGGGCTATCGTTGCCGCTGGCCGGTGGAGGTGTGCGTCGGCCAGACCTCGTTACGTTTGAGCCGTCCCCAGGACAGCCAACCCGGCAGCGCCGCCCGCGGGCTGATGTCGATTCGCCTGGCCCTCGCCGCGTTGGTCCTGCTGTGCCTGGGCTTGGGGCTGTTCCGCTTCGGCGCTGCCCCGGCGCCACTGCCGGCGCCCTTGGCCGAGGCCGCTGCGCCTGCGCCGGCCCTGGTCGATGCCAGCGAGCGCGTGACGGCCCTGCGCGACCGGCTGCAGGCTGCCGGCCTGCACGGCCTGACGGTCGACCCTGAACCCAACGCGGTGCGCGTCAGCGGCACGCTCGACAGCGCCCAGCGGTTACGCTGGCTCGAGGTGCAGGGTTGGTATGACCGCACCTGGGGCAATCGCCCCCTGCTGCGCAATGACGTCACGCTGGCAGCGCCCCCGCAGCCGCCCCGGGTGCACATTCAAGCCGTGTGGCTGGGTCCCTCGCCGTATGTGGTCGGCGAGCGCGGCGAGCGCCTGTACCCCGGTGCCGCAGTGACCGACGGTTGGGTCCTGCAGCGGATCGAACCGCAACGACTGGTCCTGGCCCGGGACGGACACGAATTCGAGCTGACCCTATGACCCTGCTCGGCAGCCAAAGGCGAACTGCATGAAAGTCGAGGGCCGCAAAGGTGCCGACCCCGCCACGGGCCACGTGCGCAGCGAACCGGTGCAACCGCTGCCCGCGAGTGCGGCGAGCGCCACCCGTGAGGCGTTCGAAAAGGCCGTGCGCCAGCGCCGCGCGGTCAACGGCCCGACCCTGCAGGGCCAGGTCGAGCAACTGAGCCAGGTGCAGGCACCGGATCCCGGCATTTTCAGTGCGCATCGCACCCAGGCGATACTCCAACACTTGATCGAGGTGATCGTGCCTCGGCTGGGCGCCGATCCGCAGACCGAAGCCGTGGCCTTGGACCTGTTGCGCGAAGAGCTACAACTGCAACGTGACCTCGAGGCTCATCTCGAAGCCGGCATCTTGCCATGACTGCTGAAACCCCGGACCCAGGCGCCGCTGCTCCGGCCCTGACGCGCGATTGCGCGCAGTGGCTGCACAGCCGCGGCCAGCTGTATGCGCGCAGCGGCCAGGACCGCCGCGGCCTGACCTACCTGTTGATGGCCTATCGGATCTGCCCCGACGACACCGGGATTCTGCGCAGTCTGGTGGCGCTGTTCACCCAGGCCGGCGATGGCCGTCGGGCGCTCAGCGCACTGGACTACCTGATCGGCCTGGAAGGTGCAGGGCCATCCCATGCGTTGCTGCGCAGCCGCGCTTTGTGGGTCAGCGGCGATCACGCCGGCGCCCGCGAGTGTTTCGCTCGCCACCTGCTCGCCAACCCTTTGTCGAGGACCTCCGACCCATGATTCTCGCTCCGCTGAATCGACTGGCCCACCAGGCTTCACAACGCAGTGACGTGGTGATCGCAGCCTTCATGATGCTGGCTGTGGTGATGATGATCATCCCGCTGCCGACGGTGATGGTCGACGTGCTGATCGCGATCAATATCGCCTTCAGCCTGCTGGTGCTGATCGTGGCCTTTTACGTGTCGCGCTCGGTGGATTTCTCCGCCTTGCCGCCGATCATTCTGCTCAGCACGCTGCTGCGTCTGTCCCTGTCGATCACCACGACCCGGCTGATCCTGCTGCAGGGCGATGCCGGTGAAATCGTCGCGGCCTTCGGCGAGTTCGTGATCGCCGGCGAAGTGGTGATCGGCCTGGTGGTGTTTCTGATCATCACCGTGGCGCAGTTCCTGGTGATCACCAAAGGGGCCGAACGCGTGGCCGAAGTGGCCGCCCGCTTTACCCTCGACGCCATGCCCGGCAAACAGATGAGTATCGACAACGATTTGCGCAACGGCGACATCGAACCGCTGGAAGCCAAGCGCCGTCGCTCGACTTTGGAGCGTGAAAGCCAGCTGTACGGGGCCATGGACGGCGCGATGAAGTTCGTCAAGGGCGATGCGATCGCCAGCCTGGTGATCCTGTTCGTCAACCTGCTGGGCGGGATGGCCATCGGCATGGCCAAGCGCGGTCTGTCATTCAGTGAAGCCAGTCATACCTATTCGCTGTTGACCGTCGGCGACGGCTTGATCGCGCAGATCCCGGCACTGTTGATCGCCGTGGCAGCGGGCATCGTCGTGACCCGGGTGTCCAGCGAAGACGACCGTGACCTGGGCAGCGAAATCGTCGGCCAACTGGGCGCCAACCAGCGGGCCTTGACCCTGACGGCGGTCATCCTGCTTGCGGTCGCGTTTATCCCGGGTTTTCCCGCTGCCGTGTTCGTGGCGATCGCAGCGGTGCTGGGCGCCGCCGCGTTCGCCCTGCACCGCCGCGCCGCGCGTGCTGACACCCATGACCGCCGGGTCGCCACCGAGGCCCTCACGACCCAGGTCGCACCTGAGCCCGCCGGGCACAGCGCCCCCGCCCCGGCGCGGCGGATCATGCTGATGGTCGGCGAGACCCTGGGCCAGCACCTGACCCTCGGTGAGCTGGGTGAACACGCCGAAGACGCTCGGCAGGACGTCATGCAGCAGTTGGCGATCGAGTTGCCGGGGGTCGGCGTAGGCATTCGGGCCGAGCTCGGCGGCGAGCAGTTCGCGGTGCACCTGGAGGGTGTGCCAATCAGCAGTGGCACGCTGCCCTCCACGCATGTGTTATTGCGCGACGACCCGTTGCACCTGCAACTGCTGAGCCTGGACGCGGAACCCGGCATGGCGCTGGGCGACGCGGCGCAAACGCTGTGGGTCGAGGCCCGGCACCGGCCAACGCTGGAGCAAGCCGGGGTCGGCTTCCAGGACCTTGCCCAGGCCCTGGGCGGGCATTTGCGTGAAGTCCTGCAGCGCTACGCCGGCGATTTTGTCGGGATCCAGGAAACCCGGCGCCTGTTGGACCGCCTGGAAACCGAATACCCGGAACTGGTGCGCGAGGCGCTGCGCCATACCCCCTTGCAGCGCGTGGCCGAGATCCTGCGTCGTCTGCTCGACGAGCGGATCGCCCTGGGCAATCTGCGCGGGCTGCTCGAGGCCTTGGTGGAATGGGGACCACGCGACCTCGAACTGCACGTGCTCAGTGAGCATGTGCGCAGCGCCGTCGCCCGGCAGATCTGCCATCAATACGCGGACCCGCAGCGGATGATCGCCGCGTTCGTGCTGGCCCGCCCGCTGGAAGACGCCCTTCGCCAGGCCTTGCGCCGGGCGGACTCGGCACGCGGTGCGAGCCTGCCGGAGGCCCTCAGCCAGCCGCTGATCAGCCAGTTGCGCCAGGCGTTCGAGTCGGCCGCGCGCGACCTTCAGGTGGTGCTGATGGTCTCGACCGACCTGCGCCGCTACCTGCGCCAACTGCTGGTGCGCAACGACCTGGAAGTACCAGTGCTGTCCTATCAAGACCTGACGCGGGAGTTTACCTTGCATACTTTACGTTCGTTGAACTTGCCCGGCAGCGCACCGGCGGCCCTGGCATCGCCGACCAGTGGAGCCCTGGCATGAGGGGCCGGCGGCCCGCTCGCCGTTCCAGCGTCCTGGCCTGGGCCGCAGCGCTGTGGACAATGGCCCTGGTCGGCCAGGCCCAGGCCTTGACGCTGGACCCCGGCCCCCGGCAAGACATTCAACTGAGCCTCGGCGAAGGCCGTATCCTGCGCTTCGCCTCACCGGTGGAATCGCTGTTCGTGGCCGACGACAGCATCGCCGATATCCGCGTGGTGTCACCGGGCGTGGCCTATGTTTTCGGTAAAGTCGCCGGCAGTACCCACCTGATCGCCCTGGACGCCCAGCACAACGATCGGGCCAGTGTACGCCTGAAGGTCACGCCAGCCATCGCCCAGGACCTGGCGCGTGAACAGGCGGGCAATGACGTGCGCGTGCGCAGCGAGGGCAAACGCCTGCTGGCCAGCGGCACCGTGGCCGGCCTGGACAGCGCCATCGACCTGGAGGCGATGCTGACTGCCAGTGCCGCACCCGGCGTGCCGCCGATCAACACCAGCACGTACGCCGGGTCGCCGCAGGTCAATATTCGCGTACGCTTCGCCGAGGTGTCCCGTGAGCAACTGTTGCGCTACGGGGTCAACTGGAATGCACTGATCAACAGTGGCTCGTTTTCGTTCGGCCTGATCACCGGCGGGCCGCTGGCCAGCTCGGCAGTGGCCGGCGCGAGCAATGTGCTCTCCGCCGGTTTCAATTCCAGCAGCGCCAGCGTCGACGTGCTGCTCGATGCGCTGCAAAGCAACGGGTTTCTGGAAATCCTCGCCGAACCCAACATTACCGCGCTGAGCGGCCAGACGGCCAGCTTCCTCGCCGGCGGTGAAATTCCGGTGCCGGTGCCGGTCAGCAACGAATTGATCGGTATCGACTACAAATCTTTCGGCGTGTCGTTGCAGTTCACGCCCACCTTGTTGCCGAACCAGCGCATTGCCCTGCAGGTCAGGCCCGAGGTGAGCAGCCTGTCGACCACCAGTCAGGTGCAGATCAGCGGTTTCAGCGTCCCCAGTTTCCAGGTCCGACGTGCCGACACGCGGGTCGAAGTCGGCAGCGGGCAGACCTTCGCGATCGCCGGTCTGTTCCAGCGCAACAATGCCCAGGACGTGGACAAGGTGCCGGTACTGGGTGACCTGCCGGTGCTGGGCAACCTGTTCAAGTCCAGGCGCTTCCAGCGCAGCGAGACCGAATTGGTGATTCTGATCACGCCCTATATCGTCGAGCCGGTCTCGCCACGCCACTTGGCGACGCCCCTGGATGCCGCTGCCAGCAACCCGGCCTGGCAGACGGCTCAGGGCAATGTTGCCCTGACCGCACACACGGAGTTCGGTTTCTATGTGGATTGAACGCGGTGGATGCCTGAGCTGGGCCTTGGCCGTGGGAATGCTCGGCGGCTGCACGGCCCAGTTGGAAACGCCCTACGATTCGCCTGACTATCTGACCGTCGGGCGTGACCCGCTGACCGGCGCCATGCACCGTGTGCCCGAAGCCTGCACGGGCGCAGATGTCGAGGCCGGCACGCGGAGATTGCCCTTGGGCTGCGCCAACGCGCTGAACCTGCAACGCATGGTGCACCGCGCCGACGACCTGCAGCGCGGGCAAGCCATGGGGCCGACACTGGCCGCCCCGCTGGGGCGCGCGGCGCAACGCTACCTGCTGGGCGAGCCGGCGGACAGTGAACGCCAGCGCGAGGAAGAGCGTCAGCGGGCGGCTGCGGGCCTGAAGCCGTGAGCGGGCTGGCAGGCGCCGCTCAGCGCGCCTGACGCGCGAGGATACCCAGGGCCCGGGCGCGGTCGGCCGGGTCTTGCAGCACTTTGATTGCCCGGGCCTTGCTGATCAGGTCCGAGCGCTCGCGGGCACTGATGTCGGGCAGCGCGCGGGCAATCTGTTGCTCCTGGCCGGCCAGCGTCAGCACCAGCAACTGCTGGCGTTGATGGCTGGCCCGGGCCAGCGGCGAGCGCACCACCTGGGCCATGGTGCCGACCGCTTCGTGGCCGCGATCACCCAGCGCCAGCGCCAGGGCCAGATTGGTGCTGATGTCGAGGTTGTCGGGCGCCAGCTCATGCGCACGCACCAAGGCCGCCAGGCCCTCCTCGCGTTTGCCCGCCAACAGCGCCGCTGCACCCAGGCGGTTATAGGCCACGGCGGTGCCGATCAGTGGCGCTGCCTGGGCCAGGGTCTCGCTCGCGCGGTTGACTTCACCGGTCTGCAACAGGGCGGTACCCAACCCCAACAGCGCACGCGGCTCGCTGGCCTGGCGCGCCAGCAGGCCACGAAAGGCACGTGCTGCTCCTTGCGGATCGCCGCTGCTCAGCCGCGCTTCGCCCAGGCGCAGCAGCACCTCGGGTGACTCGTTGGACAAGACGGCCGCGCGTTCATACAGGGCCACCGCTGAACCGGGGTCACCGCGCCGGTCGACCTCGGCCGCCAGTTGCAGCAGGCGATCGCCTTCGACGCTAGACGCTGCCGGCGTGGCGCAACCGCCCAACGCTGCACAGGCCAGCGCCAGCCAGCCCATGGGCCATGCCTTGTGGGTCCTCGAAAAACGCACTGCACCGCTCTCCCATTCCTGACAAAGCAGTGAGTGGACCGCACTGCCATGACAGCCATGTGACAGTTTGCGGTACGACCGCCCTCGCCGCGCGGTCCACGGCCGTCACAAAAACGCAAAGTATCGATGGCTACACTCGGCCCCGTTCCAATCCCCGGCCAGGTGTTGCACCGCTGGCCAGGGCAAGCCACCCGCCTCGGCGCCTGAATGGATGAAAGGATGAGCATGACCCCGCGAGACCCCGACGTCGCTTGCATGACCAGCCGACCGCTGCGCAGCCAACTGTGGCTGACCGGCGCCTTGCTGATCATCGGCCTGACCGGCTATCACGGCAAGCTCTGGGCCGCGCCGGCGCCGGCCAGTTCCTGGACCGCGCAACCCTATGCCTATCTGGTGATCGACCAGGACGTGCGCGCTGTGCTCGAAGCGCTGGGCAGCAACCTGGGCGTCGGTCTGGTCGTCGCCGATTCGGTCAAAGGCAAGATCCGCAGCAAGGTCCTGGGACGCACTGCCGGTCAGTTCCTCGACGAGATCAGCCAGGCCCAGGGGCTGAGCTGGTATTTCGACGGCTCGACCCTGTTCGTCGACCGTGCCCTGAACAGCACCCGGCGCACGTTCGACACTCAGGCGCTGCCGGCTTCGTCGGTGCAGCAGGCGTTGCTCAGCCTGAGCGGTGGCGGCCAGCGCACGCACCTGCACATTGATACCACGGCCAGACAGGTCGTGGCTTCCGGCCCCGCCGGTTATCTCGGCCTGATCGACCGGCAGCTCGCCGCGTTGCGCCCCGCGCAACCGACGGTGGCCCGTGAGGCCCGCGCGGCCACCCCCATCCGCATCTTCCGCGGCGGCGCCGACACGCAGGTCGTGTCGGCGCGCCCGTGACCCCACACCCACGCCTTCGGGCTCATTCGCAAGGAGAACGACCATGGCCACCTCCGCCATCGACCCTACCCTCGACACCCCTTCGGGCAACGACAGCGAAACCCAGTTCAATGCCGCGCTGGACAACTCGACCGAGCTGAGTGACGCCGAGTTCACCGACCAACTGGTCAGCGGTGCCGTCACGGTGGCCGGGCAAATGATCATCATGCCCAAGGCCAATGAAATGCTTAACGAAGCCATGTCCGACGAGTGATCGCTGATCACTCGATACTTCCCCTTCGAACAGGAGCCTGAACATGTTGCCCAGCGTGACCGCTGCCGTACCGGCGCCACCGCCCGTTGCCGACACCGGTAGCATCAGTCAGGCCTCGCAGAACCTGTTCGAACACATGGCGCAACCGTCGCCCGGTGCCGTTACTGGCAGCAGCCCGGCCCAACTGGGTGCCGAGGTGCTGGACAATCTGGATGGCTTTTTCAATCGTACCCAACGCTTCGCCGAACGGGCTGCCAGCGTCGGCGCGCCTGCACCGACGCCTGACGCGGGTGCGCCGGGTGCCAGCGCGGCGGCGGCCGACCCGCGCCTGAACCAAGTGGTCGAGTCACTGAGCCTGATGTTCGACCACTCGATCGAAACGCAAATGGTGGTGCGCGGCGCTACCCAGGTTTCCGGCGCTGCCAACACACTGCTCAAGGGCCAATGATGAGTGCATTGCGCAACCTGTCGGCGCTGCGCCTGCGCGGCCGACTGGCGCTGGTGATCCTGCTGGCCTGCCTGGTGCAGGGCTGCAAGACCCAGCTGTACACCAACCTCAGCGAGCGCGAAGCCAACAGCATGGTGGCGGCGTTGCTGCAACAGGGCATTGCCGCCGACCGCGTGGTGCAGAAAGACGGTCGCCTGACGGTCAATGTGGCCGAAGAGCGTTTCGCCGATGCCATCACCGTGCTCGAACAGGCCGGCTTGCCGGAGCAGACCTTCGCCAGCATGGGCGAGGTGTTCAAGAGCAATGGCCTGGTGTCGTCGCCGACTCAGGAACGTGCGCAACTGATCTATGCGCTCAGCGAAGAGCTGGCGCACACGGTGTCGCAGGTGGATGGCGTGGTGTCCGCGCGGGTGCATGTGGTGCTGCCCGACAACGACCTGCTCAAGCGCACGGTCGCCCCCTCTTCGGCATCGGTTTTCGTACGGTATGAAGCCGGCCTGGATATCAATGCGCTGATTCCCCAGATCAAGACCCTGGTGGCCAACGGTATATCAGGCCTGGGCTATGACGGCGTGTCAGTCATTCCCGTGCAGGCGGCTGCGCGTGCGCCGGCCCCCGAAACACCGCGCTTTTCCGCGTTTCTGGGCATCTGGCTGCTGGAGGCCAGTGTGTCGCGCGCAGCGTGGCTGCTGGGGACGCTGCTGTTGGCCATTATCGTGCTCGCGGGTGCACTGGGCTACACCCTGTGGCGCGGCCGACAGCCCCATCGCTATGCACTGGTGGAGGTGCCATGACTGCGCCCGAGCTGGACACCCCTACCACCCTCGATACCCGCGAGCGCTGGCGCGAATTCACTGCCCAGCCGCTGCACCACGTTCATCGTGCGCGCCTGCTCGCCTGTTTCGACGGTCTGGACCTGCCGGCGGCGACGCTGGAAGCCATGCTGACATTGCCGCGCCTGCAGGCCCGGCTGACACGGATGCTCGAGCGACGCTTTGCCTTGCAGCCCCTGCACGCCATTGCGCCGCCTCAGCCCGCCGATCTACCCGTGGCGACCCTGGGCGCTGCCCACCTGAGCGAACTGGCCGAGCGTTGTGGAGCGGTGTTCTGGGCCCAGGCCTTCGTGTGCGAAATCCGCGCGCCGGCCGTGCGCGCCCTGCGCGAGCATTTCGGCAGCGCCTTGTATGAGCTGGCCCTGGCGGAGCGCGAGTTGGCCTGCCCTGACCTGGCCCTGCCCACGTGCGCTGACGCCCTTGCCGCTGCCGTGCAACGCGATGGCCAGGCCTGCGTGCAGGCCTGGCTGGCCGAGCAACCACGGGCACTGGCGGCCTGGCAGCGGCTGAAACTCACGGCGGCGACGATGCTCCCGCTGAGCGCCGACGTGCAGCGGTACGGCCCGGCCATCGTCCGCCGCGTGGTGCAACTGAACACCCTGACGAGCCCGGGCGGACCTGCCGATGACTGAAGCCACGGATCTGCCGACACCGGGCAAGCGCATCGTTCGCGCGCCCGAAGCCGAGGCCTGGATCGACGGCTACCGGTTTCTCGACCAGGCCCGTGAAGAGGCTCGACACAGGCTCGAGCGCAGCGCCCAAGAGGCGCAGCAGGCGGTGCTGCAGGCGCATGCCCAAGGGCTGGCCGCCGGTACCGCCGAGGCCGGCCGTCTGCTGGCCGACACCTCAGCGGCAGTCGATCGCTACCTGGGCGGTCTGGAGGCCGAGTTGGCCGAGCTCAGCCTCGGCCTGGTTCGGCAGGTGTTGGACACGCTCGACGCGGCGCCGCTAATTGCCCAGTTGTGCCAGCGTGCGCTGCGTGATCTGCGCGATGAACACACGCTGACCTTGCGTGTGCCGGGCACGGTCGCCGAACGCCTCGGTGAACTGTTGCTGCCCTCGCCATTGACGATCAAGGTGCAGGTGGACGCCGGCCTGGGGCCGCGCCAGGCGATTCTGTGCAGCCCGGCCGCCGTGGTTCACCTGGATGTCGATGAACAGCTGCAGGCGCTGCGCCATGCCCTGGGCCTCGGCGATCCTTCCTCCACCGACCAGGCGACACCGTGAGCACGGTGCTCGAATCGATCATGCCGCGGCTGCTGGAGCGAGCCGCGAACGCCCAGCCGCGACCCCAGCGCGGCAAGATCCGACGCATCCGCGGCATCATGGTCTACGCCAGCCTGCCCATGGCCCGCATCGGCGAGCTGTGCCACCTGTACGATCCCTTGACCCAGCGGCGTATCGCCGCCCAGGTCATCGGCTTCGAAGGCGACGAGGCGCTGTTGACCCCCATCGGCGACCTGGAAGGCATGTCGACCCGCTGCGAGGTGATCCCCAGCGGCGCCGCCCTGAGCGTGCGCGTTGGCCCGCACCTGCTGGGCCGGGTGATCGACCCGCTTGGCCGTTTCCTCGACGGTCCGCCACCAGCCTTTGCAGCGCTCGACGACAGCGTCGACTACCCGGTGCATGGCGAGCCGCCGGCAGCCTTCTCGCGAACCCTGATCGAACATCCGCTGCCCCTGGGCATACGTGCCATCGACGGCTTGCTCACTGTCGCGCGCGGGCAACGTGTCGGTATCTTCGGCGAGCCTGGGGTCGGCAAGTCGTCGTTGCTGGCCAGCATCGTGCGTGGCACCGCCGCCGACGTGATCGTGCTGGGGCTGATCGGCGAGCGCGGTCGGGAGGTCCGGGAGTTGCTCGACGTGCAACTCGACGCGGCCGCTCGGGCACGCACCGTGGCCGTGGTCGCCACGTCCGACCGCCCGGCCATGGAACGGGTCAAGGCCGCGCACGTGGCCACCAGCGTGGCCGAGTACTTTCGCGACCAGGGCCAGAATGTCCTGCTGCTGATGGACAGCGTGACACGCTTTGCCCGGGCGCAGCGCGAGGTCGGCCTGGCCGCCGGCGAGCCGCCCACCCGACGCGGCTTTCCGCCATCATTTTTCGCCGCTCTGCCGCGCCTGCTCGAACGCGCGGGCCCCGGCACGCGCGGCAGTATCACCGGCATGTACACGGTATTGACCGAGGGCGATGGCAGCCTTGATCCGGTGGCCGAAGAAGTCACTTCGATTCTCGACGGGCACATCGTGCTCAGCGCCGCCCTGGCGCAGCGCAACCACTTTCCAGCCATCGACGTACTGCGCAGCCGCAGTCGCTTGATGGACAGCGTGGTCAAGCGTTCGCACAAGGAAACAGCGGCACAGGTGCGCCAGTCGATGGCGCTGTACGCCGACGTGGAATTGCTTGTGCAGGTGGGTGAATACAGCGCCGGCAGCGACCCGCGCACCGATGCCGCGATTGCCCGCCACGCGGCCGTCGAACAGTTTCTGCGCCAGGATTCGGCGACCCACGCCGAGTTCGAGCATACGCGGCGCAACCTCGAAGAATTGTTGCAATGCTGATCCGTGATCGCCTGCAGGGGCTGCTCGACCTGCGTACCCTGCGTGAGCGCAAAGCCCGCCAGGCGCTGGCAGATCACGTGCAGCACTGCGCCACCCTGGCCCAGCGGCGACAACACTGCGCCGACGCGCATCGCCAGCACCTGGAGACCTTCCACGCCCTCGACGCGCGCCAGAGTGCCGCCTTGCTGGGCTGCACCGTGAGTCACTCGCAGGTGCAACGCTACCGGGAGTGCCGGGCCGAAGGGGTTAATCTGGATCTGGAATTCCAGCGGCGAATGGCCGAATTGAGCCACGAGGAAGCCGCCGCGCACGCCCGCCTGCTCGAACTGCGTCAACAGCGGCACCAACTGCGACAGCGCTGCGACGCCCTGCGCGAGTGTGCCGAACGGGCCCGACGTACAGCGGCCCAGCGTGCGCAATGGCACGCCGAACTGGACAGCGAAGAGCAACGGGGAGTCACGGCCGGTGAGTAATGTTCGAGCGCTGCGACCCGAAGCCGTGGCCCTGCAACCACAGGCGCAGGCACGTCCGGCGCGTTTTCCGCAAGTCGACCCGGCAGCGGCGGCCCTGCTCAATCGCTGGCTGCAACCGCGCCCCGGCATGGCCATCGCGCTGGCGCACTACCGCAGTACCACGCGCATCGAGGCCTGGGCGCCCGGCCTGGGCACCCTCCTCGACGTGGTGTTTCAAGTGGGTGACGCCGCCGGCCGCATGCACGTGCCGTCGACGCTCCTTGAACAGATGATCGGCACCGAAGCGTGCACCAGCGTGCTGCGCGCGGGCGCCGAGCAACGCTGCCTGTTGCTGGAATTTTTTCTGCTCGACGTGCTTGAACCCCTGGAACGGCTGCTCGACCTGCCGCTGCATTTCGTCCCGGCCCTGGACCGTGACGCCGAGCTGCCCGTCAGCCTGTGCCTGCGTCAGGACAGCAGCGATTGCAGCGCAGGGGTAGGCCTGGAACTGAGCCTGGCTGCCGCTGAACGGCTGCTGGCCGCGCTCGATGAGCATTGCCCGCCGAGCGGGGCTGCCGGCTTCGATCTGCCGGTGGCGCTGTCGGTACAGCAGGGCTGGCAGCACCTTTCCCGCGCGGAGCTGAACAGCCTGCAAGCGGGTGACGTGGTGATGCTCGATCACTTCCCGGACGGCGTCCTGCTGAACATCGGTCGTCACCTGCAGGCGTGCGCCACACGCATCCCCGGTGGCCTGCGCCTCGATGAAACACCCTACCCTTCGGCCCGTCACGGAGCATCCCCCATGGAGCAGTCCCCCGATAACCCCCTGGCAGCGCTGCCAGTGACCCTGGTGTGCGAAGTCGGCCGCCTGGAACTGACGCTGCAAGCGCTTGGCCAACTGGTGCCTGGAAGCGTGCTGGGCCTCGGTGGCAGCCCGTCGCGGCAAGTCGAGCTGCATGCCAACGGCCGCCATTTCGGCCACGGTGAGCTGGTCGACCTGGGCGCCGGCCTGGGCGTGCGGCTGACGAGTCGCGTCACCGATGAATGAGCTGCAGCCCAATCTGATCGAAATCATCATCGTCGTCTCGACCATCGGCCTGGTGCCGCTGGTGGTGGTGACCATGACCGGTTTCCTGAAAATCTCAGTGGTGCTGTTCCTCATCCGTAACGCCCTGGGCGTGCAGCAGACCCCACCCAACCTGGTGTTGTACGGCATCGCGCTGATCCTGACGGTCTACATCACCACCCCGCTGGTGGGTGAAATGGTGCACCGCCTGGAGGCTCAGCCTGTCAGCCTGCACAGCGTGGAGGGCATTCGCGAAGCCGGTGCCACCTTGCGCGAGCCGTTGCAGGCGCACCTGTCGCGCTACGCCAACCCCGAAGAACGCGCTTTTTTTCTCGACGCGACCGAAAGTATCTGGTCGCCCGAAGCGCGGGCCGACCTGCGCGACGACGACCTGGTGGTGTTGATTCCGGCGTTCGTCAGCTCGGAACTGACCCGCGCCTTCGAAATCGGCTTTTTACTGTACATACCGTTTTTGGTCATCGACCTGATCGTTTCGAATGTGCTGATGGCCATGGGCATGATGATGGTCTCCCCCACCCTGATCTCCATCCCGCTGAAGATCTTTCTGTTCGTGGCCGTCAGTGGTTGGTCGCGGCTGATGCACGGCCTGATCATGAGCTACGGCGCATGAGCCGTGCTCTCCCCCTCTGGAGGTAATGCCCATGGGCCAGGATCTGTTCCTGACGCTGATGAAAGACGCGCTGATGACCGTTCTGCTGCTCTCCGCGCCGGCATTGCTGGTGGCCATCGTGGTCGGTTTCGGTGTCGGCCTGGTGCAGGCCCTGACGCAGATCCAGGACCAGACCCTGCCCCAGGCGATCAAGTTGGTGGCGGTCATGTTGGTCCTGCTGATACTGGGCCCCTTGCTGGCCAGCCAGGTGGTCAACCTGGCGGGGCAGATGCTCGATAATTTTCCAGCCTGGACGCGCTGACGGTGGCGCTCGATGACTGAACCTCTGGCGGGCTTCCTGGCGCTGGCCTATCCCCTGCTCAGCGCGTTCGGCATGGCGGTGGCGCGGGCGCTGGGCATGATCATGATCACCCCGGCGTTCAACCGCCTGGGTCTGACCGGCATGATCCGCAGTGCCGTCGCCGTGGTGGTGTCGATCCCCGTGGCGCCGGATATTTTCCAGGCCCTGGCCGGTGACCAGGCGCCCGGCACGCTGATGCTGCTGGCGCTGCTGATCAAGGAGATGATCATCGGCGTGATTATCGGGCTGGTCTTCGGCATCCCGTTCTGGGCAGCCGAAGTGGCGGGGGAACTGGTCGACCTGCAACGTGGGTCGACCATGGCGCAATTGCTCGACCCGCTGGGGGCCGGCGAGTCGAGCGTGACCTCGACCCTGCTCAGCATCACCCTGATCACGCTGTTTTTCATCTCCGGCGGTTTCACGCTGATGATCGACGGTCTGTATCGCAGCTACCAGCTATGGCCCGCCCTGGCCGCCGCGCCGGTGCTGGGCGAAGCCACGCTGGTGCAGATTCTAGGCGTATTGGACAAAGTCATGCACATCGGCGTGCTGATGATCGCCCCCGTGGTGATCGCCATTCTGACCGCCGACCTGTTGCTGGCTTACCTGGCGCGCATGGCGCCGCAACTGCATGTGTTCGATCTGTCGTTGTCGGTGAAAAACCTGCTGTTTTCTTTTTTGATGGTGATCTACATCGGCTTCATGATCCCGTTCATGCTCGGTCAGCTGGGTGACATGCGCACAGCGTTCGAGCAGGTCCGGGCCAGCGTTCAGGGGAACCCGCCTTGAGCGATCAGCCCAGCGAAGAGAAGTCCCTGCCGGCGTCGAAGAAAAAACTCGGTGATGCCCGCAAAAAAGGCCAGTTGCCCAAAAGTCAGGACATGGTCACGGCCATGGTCATCCTCACCTGCAGCCTGTACCTGGTCAGCGTTGTCGACGACATTCGGCAGCGCTGCAAGGCCTTGCTCGACCAGGTGGCGTCGGTCTATACGCTGCCCTTTGCCAGCGTGTGGCCGCAGGTTCGCAGCGCTGCGGTCGACCTGCTGCTGGATGTCAGCCTGCCACTGCTGGCGGTGACCGTGGCCACTGTCGTGCTGACCAACCTGGTGACCATGGGCGGCCTGGTGTTCAGCGCCGAGCCGCTCAAGCCCGAGTTCGACAGAATTAGCCCGGTGGCCGGTTTCAAACGGATTTTTTCCCTGCGCAGCGTCATCGAACTGCTCAAGGCGCTGTTCAAGCTTGGCGTCCTGGCCGTCGCCTTCGTGCTGGTATTTCGCATGGGCATGCAAAGCCTGATGCAGTCCTCGGGGTGTGGCGCCCGTTGCGTGCAGACCTCGTTCACCGAGCTGTTCCAGCCCTTACTGGCGACCCTGATCATTGCCTTCCTGTGGGTCGGCGGCCTGGATGTGCTGATGCAGCGCTGGCTCTTCGGCCGGGAAATGCGCATGACCAAAAGCGACCGCAAGCGCGAGACCAAAGACACCGATGGCGACCCCTTGATCCGCCAGGCACGCCAACGCCAGCGCAAGCAGATGCATGCGCTGGCCACCCGCCGCGGTGTGGCTCACGCCACCCTGATGATCGGCCAGGCCGGTGAGTGGGCGGTCGGCCTACGTTACGTGCGCGGCGAGACGCCCGTCCCGGTGATCGTCTGCCGCGCCGCACCCGAGGAGTCGGCTGCCCTGCTGGAACAAGCGCGTGGGCTGGGTATTGCCCACGCCGTGAACGCCGCACTGGCCCGGCGGATTGCCACGCGGGCCGCGGGCGATGCCGTGCCCGATGCCACGTTCCAGGAGGTCGCCGACATTCTGGTCGGCGCCCGTCTGATCTGATCGGGCGCGCTGACCCGAAACTTAAACAGTCGGCGCGTACGGTTGAGGTGTCCCCAAGCGACGTGACCCGAGAGGTTGTAAAGCACACGCCAAGGCCGGCGCTCGCCGGCGAGCCGCGACCACCGACCACTACCCTACCCAGAGGAACCCTGTCGATGAGCACTACTCTTCAGCCTGCAACCGCACATGATCCGGTCACCCCAGACGCCAATGGCGCCTTTGACACGCTGATCGAGGTGGCCCGCCTGGTCGCTGCCAAGACCCAGACCACTGACGACTACCGTGTGGCGACCGACAATGAGGTGTGGCCGGCCGTGACGGGCACTTCGGTGCAGAGCGCGCCCGCCAACGAGGGCGCGGGGGCCTTGATGTACGTGGATGCCGAGGGCCACCGGGTGGTGGTCAAGCAGGACGTCAACCCCGGATTGCATGACTACCTGAGCAAGCTGCAGACCCTCAACCAGAACCCGGACAGCCTGGAACTGATCAGTGATCAGGAAAAACTGCACAAGGCATCGGTGTTGCGCACCGAAGAGGCCCCGGGCCTGGATCAGGTGCGAACCATCGAACAGCACTCGAGCAATGAAAATGCGTTGGTCGTCTTCAAACACGATGGCAGCGTCGGCGTCGTCACCCGCGAGCTGACCCCCGAGGCCTTCGACACGCTGAGTGACATGAGCAAGACCCTCGACGGTCTGGCGTCCAGCAAGGAAGATGGCTATGAGCTGGTCAACGACAACCCGTTCACCGATGCCGACATCGCCGGGGCGACCATTGGCGTCAAGAATGAAGTCGGGCCCGGGCTGGTTCGGGCCGAAGTCTTCGATGGCGAGGGCGGCAGCCGCAAGGTGATTGTCTCCGAAGCGCTCAATCCCGATCTGTACCAGCGCTTCGTGGCCATGGACGAGGGCCGACGCAACGACAACGCCACGATCGACGACGCTCGGCGCGATGCCGACCTGCCGGCCTTGACCGACCTGGATGTCGGTAGCCTGGAAACCACCACGGCCGACCCCAACAACAAGAACCGCAAACTGACGGTCAATGAAATGACCTGGCAGAACCTGGTCGCCGACTGGAAGAAAGGCATCGCCGACGGCAGCATCGGCAAGGACGACGACCGCGCCAAACTCTACAACGCCCTGCGCGCCCAGGCCGCCAGTGACAGCGGCCTGGACATGGTGGTGCTGGACATCTCCACCGGGCAGAACATCGCCAAGGTCAGCGCCGATGACCTGTCTTCGATCATCGACCGGGTCAAGGTGGATGAGCGCACCGCCGAGCTGTTCGGCGCCGAAAGTGTGCAGAAGGACTTGCGCGCGCAGCAGGCAAAATCCCTGGATGCACTGCCCGACAAGGACGCCGTTCGCGAGAAACTCGAGGACATGGCCTTCTCCGAAGGCTATTCCAGCTACATCGCCGAGCTCAAGGCCAGCGGCCAGGAAGGTCTGGCCGAGGCCGACATCGGCAAGACCTACGCCGCCCTGGCGATGTTCGATACCGAGAAGGCCGCGCAGTTTTCCCAGCACATGATGATCGATGCCACCACCATCGACCTGGACCGCCTGTTGGCCGACCCGTCGGCGATCAGCGACGAGAACACCGCCCTGGCGACCCAGGACACCATCAAGACACTGCTGGCGGCCTTGAAAAAAGGCGGTATCGACATCACCCGTCGCACGGTCGAGACCGAGCGCTTCGTCCAGGAGTTCCTGGGCAACAAACAGACAGCCAAGACTTTTTCCGAGGCCTTGAAGGAACTGGGTGCCACGTTCAGCAAGAACGGTACGGTGACCCAGGCCGACATCGACAAGGTCATGAGCAAGGATGTCTACAAGACCCTGGGTGAAGGTGCCCACGGCAGCATGTTGAAGACCCTCAGCGAGCTCAACAGCAATGGTGCGCTGGGCTCGGCGGGCGGCCTGATTTCCCTGGCCTCCGGCATCTACCAACTGGTGGGCAAGGGTGGCAGCCTCGCCGACACCCCGGAAGAGCGCCTGGCCATCGCCAAGGACATGGTTAGCGTGTTGGGGGCCGGGCAGCACTTCGTCAATCTGGGCTCCAATATCGTCGACAGCGTGCGCGGCAGCCAGGTCAATCAGATGCTTGGCCTGGACAAATCCCTGCCACAGATTTTCGGCACGGATAAACCGCAGGGCGGCGGCCATCCTTTCAGCGTGGTGAACGGCGACCTGAAAAAGCTGTTCGAGGATTTCAACGCGGCCGTGGACGCGGCGCCGATCGACAACAAACAGAAACTCGCGGAGAAACTCAACCTCTCCGAGGACAACCTGAAAACCTTGACCGACGGGTTTCGTGACGGCTTCGCCAAGAACCCGGGGCTCAACGGCAGCACGCCGACATCCCGTGGCGTGTCAGCCTTCCTGCGGGTCATGGATGCCGGCGCCAACACCTTTGCGGGTGTCGCGGACCTGGTATTGGGTGGCCTGAAAATCAAGTCCGGGCTGTCCAGCAATGACAAGAGCGTTGTCGCTCAGGGCGCCATCACCGTGGCGGCAGGTGCGTTCAACGTGGCCGGTGGTGGCGCGCAAATGGCCGCGCTGTTGGGCTCCAACGCTGCCCGTGCCCTGGCCGGCCCGTTACTGTGGGTGGGCGCAGCCTTGACCGTAGCGCTGACGCCGTTCCTGATCGTCGAGGACATCAAGCACAATAATCGCATGGACGAACACCGCGACGACCTGCAACAACTGTTCGCCGACCTGGCCGACCAGAACCTGCTGACTGGTGACGGCGAGCAGCGCTTCGAATTTCTCGATGCCTACATGTACAACTACGGCCAGCGCGACGCGCCCGACGACCAGAGCATCTTCGAGTATCGCGACACGGAGTACGAATTCTACGCCGGCGAAGGCCATTTGCCGGACGCCGGTTTCGATGATGTCGAGCACCATGACTATGATGGCGATGGCGCGAACCTCGACAGCCAGATGGCCTAGCTGACCCTTCCTTCAGCCGATCGGCGACGCTCGCTGCGTCGCCGTCGGCCCCTCCCCCTTGAGGCTTCGCGGCTCAAGCATCAAACTGGGCGTCTGTGGCCTACACGTTCCTCGACCGAGGACGGTGTGCAACAGCCCGATCCGATCAACCAAGGACCCCCAATGACCACCGAAACACCTGAAGCCATCAAGGCGCGCAAAATGCTCCAGATCGACGCCCTGCTCGAAGCGATTTCCGTCGAGGAACGGCCTCTGTCCAAGGCTTTTTACCACGGCTGGATACTCTCGGCAGCCATGGAACTGTGGGATCGGGGCGTGTTGACCCGGGAAGAACGGTTGGACATCGAAGCGCGCGTGAGCCTGATCGTCAAGGGCGAAGCCCAGAACACGCCTGCCGAGTGAGCCGGCGCCCGCCCCTTATTCCTTCATCAAACGCGCCAGCTCTCCCGAGGCCCGCAGTTGCTCGAAGGCCCTGCGTACTCGCTCGACGAGCTCATCCGGCGTGGCGAGACTGAATGCCAGGTACAAATGGTCCTGCATGTCGTCGAGTGTACCCACGGCTTGTAGTTGCTCGAACCCTACCCGGGTTTCTTGACTCAGGACCTTTGCCTCGAGTTCGGACATGGGCATGATCTGGATCTGGCGGTTCAGCAGCTTTTGAAAGCTTTCGCGATTGTTGGCGGAGATGACCAGACGGGTAAAGCCCTGGGCCTGCAGGTATTGATGCCTGGCATCGTTACGTACCACGCCGACAATCGCCTGGCTGGCGTCCTGCAGGCTCAGCGGCGCGCCCGGCATGTCGCTGTGCAGCCGATACAGGCGGGTCGGTGCCTGGGCCAGTTCACCGACCCACTTGAACAGTGATTCACGCGCGGGTGTACGCAGTATCGGATAGATCAGTACGTTGGGTTCGTGCAGCGCGGTTTCATAGGCCCGGGCCCAGGGATACAGCTGCGTCCTGTAGTCCGCCTCCCCGGCACGCTGCAGTGTCTGCTCGACGATGCGCGTGCCGGGCCCGGCCAGCTTGCCTTCACGCAGATAGGTGTAGGAAGAATCCTCGGTGACCACTTCGATACCGGCAGCCTGACACTGCGCGACGGCTGCGCCCGCAAGCAAAAGCGCACTGATGAATGAGCGGTAGTTCACGGCAACCTCTTGCGTCTGTCTGTTCAGTCGGCGACCTGATCACGGCCCAGGTGCTTGGCGCGGTACAACGCTTGATCAGCGCGTTGCAGCAATAAGTCGAAGCGGTCCATCACCGTCGAGTCCAGCTCGGCAATGCCAATGCTGAGGGTGACGTAAGGGGAAATCGAGGAGCTGCGGTGGGGCAGCTGCCGCTCGGCGAGGTGCGTGCGCAACCGTTCGGCTGCAGCTCTGGCCTCGGGCAGGTCGACATTGGGCAACACCACCACGAACTCCTCGCCGCCAATGCGCGCCGTCAGTTCGCCGGAGCGGGCAAACACACTGCGCACGGCTTCAGCCACTTGGCGCAAGCATTCGTCACCCCGCACGTGGCCGTAGGTGTCGTTGTAACGCTTGAAAAAGTCGACATCGCACATCAGCACGGTCAGGGGCGAGCCATGGCGCAGGGCGCGGCGGAATTCGATTTCCTTGAACTCGTCGAAATAGCGCCGGTTGGCCAGGCCGGTCAACGGGTCATGTCGGGAAAGCGTTTCCAGGGCCTGGTTGGCGGCCTGCAGTTCCACGGTTCGCGCCTGCACCTGCTCGGCCAGGCAATCATGGCTCGCCGCCATCGCCAGCTCATCGCGGCGCTGGCGCTCCATGTGAGCCTGCAGGTTGTCTTGCAGGACATTGACGTGCGACTCCAGCAAGCTCAGTTCATCGCGGTGGTGTCGCGGCCTGTGCAGCACCAGCGGCGCTTTCAGCGTGTTCGGGCTGAGCTGGCTCAAGTGGCGGGCGACATGCTTGACGTGCACCGTCACCAACCGGTTGAACAGCATCATGACCAGCCCGGCCAGCAGCAGGGATTGAATGATCTGGGTCAGGACAATGCCCCGGGCTTCACTTGCCAGGCGTGTCCACAGCAATTCGGCATCGCCGACGATGGTCAACTCGCCCAGCACCTCCCGCGCGCCACTGTAGGGCTCAGTGACCAACTGCCGGTGAATGTACGGCGCCGTGGACGACGACGCCTTCGGCGCGCGGCCCAGCTCGATGGTTTCCGGCGCCTGCCCGGGACGCAGAATCACCACGCGCACGCGGCCTACCGGGGCGGACTGCGCCACACTGCTCAATTGTTCGCGGATCGACTCGCGGTCCATCTCCCAGATGGCCGCCGCAATGGTTTTCTGGAACACCTGATCGATCAGGGTCAGCTCCGAATTCATCGCGCGCAGGTTGTTTTCCCAGGCAAGCCAGGTGCGCAGGCTAACCGCAGTCAGGGTAAACACCGTGCAAAACAGCAACGTGGCAATGACCAGCCGCCTGGCCAGGGCGCCGGGGCGCGGCAGCGGCGCGGAAGTCTGCGCCTCAGGCAGGTGAAGCTGAGCGTCGTTCACCTCACAGCCACTTGCGCACAATGGCGTCATAGGTCCCGTTGCGCCGGATCGCCTCCAGCCCATTGCGAAACTTTTCCACGGTTTCCGGCGCCGTTTCGCGGCTGAACGCCATGCTCAGGCCCTGCTCGCTGGTCAGCTCCGGTAGCGGCAGTGAACGGATCAGGACCTTGGCAGGGTCCTCGCCATTCTGCCGGGTGAGGTACAGCGCATTGAGCTCATTGGAGATCCATAGCGCAACATGGTCGACCTTGAGCTTGCGAAAGTTGTGCTCGTATTTGTTGCTCGATTGCAGTTGCTCGCCGATACGAAAACCGTTGGCCACCAGGTACTGTTCGCCCACGTCCTGATTGACGGTCGCTATCTGGAGTGCCCGCGCATCCTCCAAGGAGTCGAGATGCACGGGGCGCTCGGCCAGCGAATACAAATACCAGCGGGTGGGCGCAATGGCGCCGATCCATTGGAAAAGTGCATCCCGGGCCGGCGTGTGGGAGATCGAATAGATCAGTACATTGCTGCTGTTGAGCGCCAGCTCATACGCGCGTGCCCACGGCATCACTTCGATCGGCGCCTGCATGCCAACTTCCTTGAGCACGGCCTCGACCACTTCGGTGCTCATGCCGGTCACTCGCCCGCCGAGGGTCATGTTGTACGGCGGAAGCTCCTCGGTAACGATCCGCAGGGGCGGCTCGGCCGCTGCGCTGAACGAATTCCAGCCTGCGATGATCGCCAGCAGGGTGCCGAAGATCGACATGCGGTCATAGCGCGGAAAAGCCATTCGGTCATCACCTGCGGCGGATGGAGTGCTGTACTTCCCCATATCGGCAGCGCCCGCCGCAGCTTGAGTCACAGCGACCGCACGCCCGGACTGGGCGGGCCCTGGCGCAGGTAATGCCTACGACAAATTGACAGTCACGAGCCGATGCTTCTAAGCTGTCACCGTGCACAGGTAAATTGGTAATACCAATAATTAGCATCCTGAAGGTTTTCTGATCACGGACCTGGGCCTTGCGCACATCGAGCCTGTCCGGGATTACCGGCCACAGGTCAACGCTGGGTGAAACGCCCCTCAAGAGACAGGACATAAGTACAACATGATCATTTCGGCCTCTTCTGACTACCGCATCGCTGCCCAACGCAAACTGCCGCCCTTTTTGTTCCACTACATCGATGGTGGCGCCTATGCCGAACACACCCTGCGACGTAACGTCGAGGATCTGGCGGACATAGCGCTACGCCAACGGGTGCTGCGCAATATGTCTGAGCTCAGTGTGCAGACGCAGTTGTTCGGCGAGACATTGGCGATGCCCGTGGTGCTGGCGCCGGTCGGCCTGACGGGCATGTTCGCCCGTCGTGGCGAAGTGCAGGCCGCGAGGGCTGCCGATGCCAAAGGTATTCCCTTTACCTTGTCGACGGTGTCGGTGTGCCCGATCGAGGAAGTGGCACCGAGCATCAGCCGCCCGATGTGGTTTCAGCTCTATGTATTGAAAGACCGTGGCTTCATGAAAAACGCGCTGGAGCGAGCACGCGCCGCCGGTGTCAACACCCTGGTGTTCACCGTCGACATGCCGGTTCCGGGTGCTCGCTACCGCGACGCACATTCGGCGATGAGTGGCCCCAACGCACCGTTGCGGCGTATGTGGCAGGCAATGACTCATCCTGCCTGGGCATGGGACGTCGGCATCCAAGGTCGACCGCATGATCTGGGCAATATCTCCAAGTACCGGGGCAACCCCACCGGTCTGGCGGACTATATCGGTTGGCTTGGCAGTAATTTCGACCCGTCCATTTCCTGGAAGGACCTGGAATGGATCCGCGACTTCTGGAAAGGCCCGATGATCATCAAAGGCATCCTCGACGCTGACGATGCCAGGGACGCTGTGAGCTTTGGGGCCGACGGCATCGTGGTATCCAACCACGGCGGGCGCCAGCTCGATGGCGTCCTGTCCAGCGCGCGTGCGCTGCCGGCCATCGCCGACGCCGTCAAGGGTGAGCTGAAGATCCTGGCAGACTCGGGGGTGCGCAATGGGCTGGATATCGTGCGCATGATCGCCCTGGGGGCCGATTGCGTGATGCTCGGCCGTGCATTCGTTTACGCCCTGGCCGCTGCCGGCGGCGCGGGCGTAAGCCACCTCCTGGACCTGATCGAAAAGGAAATGCGCGTCGCCATGGTGCTGACCGGCACGAAGTCGGTCAGCGACATTGGCCGAGGGTCGCTGGTACGCTGCGACTGACCCCCGGGCTACAGCGGCGCTGCGGCCAAACCGGCTGGCCCATGGCGCAGGATCGGTTGCGGATCGTCATGGACCAGTTCCCTGGACACCGACAGGCGCTCTTCGGCGATGCGCTGTACCAGGTTGAGCGCCCGCTCGGCGCTACCGAGCAAGGTGAGGATGGCGCCACGCTCGTCCCAACCCAGTTTCTGCTCTTCCTGCAGGCAGCGTTCACGCAGCTCGGCCAGCCGTCCCTCATGCGCCTGTGGGAGATGGCTGCCCTGCGGTCCCTGCTCGACCGCCGGTTCGACGATGTCCAGCAGCTCGGTGACGATCTGCATGCCATTGGCGGAAAACAACTGGCGCTCGATACGCCGAGTGATCTGCGACAGGGTCTCGGTCAGGCTCGCGCTGAAGTCTTCTTCCTCGATCAGGCTGGCCAGCAGACTCGTCTGGCGATGATTCAAATCGTTCTTGAACATCTGCGCCGTGTAGCCGCGAATTTCCTGGCTGAGGGTGTCCAGCGCCTGTTCATGCTCGGCGACATGGGTCAACGTCTTGCGGTCGCCCCGGGCCACGGCCAGCAGCAGCCCGGCGCCTTGGGTGTAGCGCTCGAGCTCCTTGCTCACCGCGGCGACGCCACTGTTGACGTCGCTCAGCGCCGAGCGATCGAGGTAGCGCGGCACGGCGTAGTCTTCCACGTCGTTACGGCTGGAACCGATGCGCGAGAGTACGCGATCGAACACGCCGATGAAGGGAAACATCAGGGCCGTATTGAAAATGTTGAAGCCGATGGAATACAGGCCGACGGCGACGGGAACCAGCGGAAAGCTTTCCTTGCCATCCACCATTTCCGATCGGGTCAGGTCCATGCCGAATAACCCCATGGTGCCCTGCAGCAGGTCCACCGAGAGGAAAAACAGCGGGAACATGACGGCCACCCCGATGAAGTTGAATGAAATGTGTGCGTAGGCGGCGCGCTTGGCATTCTTCGACAGGTTCAGCGATGCCATCCAGGACGTCACGGTGGTGCCCAGGTCGGCGCCCAGGGAAAAGGCCACGGCGGTCTGCCAGTCCAGCACCCCTGCGGCCCCCAGGCCCATCACGATACCAATGGTGGCGGATGAGGAGTGAATCATCGCGGTGATGCCAGCTGCCGTCAGCACGCAGATCGCCAGGCCACCATAACTGTCGGCCTGCAGGCTGGAAATGACACTCATCACCTCGGGCAGGTTACGCAGTGGCTTGAGGCCACCCGTCAACAGGTTCAGCCCGTAAAAAATCAGGGAAAAGCCAATCACGGCGAGGGCGATGTTGCGGGTTTTCTCGCTCTTGCTGAACACGTAGACCAACGCGAACAGGCCCGCGAAGATGAGCCCCAGGGGTCCGAGCGGCATGGCAATCAGGCCATTGCCGAGCGTGGTTCCGATATTGGCGCCCATGATCACGCTGATCGCCGGGCGCAACCCTACCACCCCGGCATTGACCAGCCCGACCACCATCACGGTCATCGCCGTACTCGATTGCAATACACCGGTGATCATGGTGCCGGCTGCCAGCCCTTTCACCGGCGTGCCGGCCAGCCTGGCAAGCCACGCTCGCATGCGGTTGGCCGCCAGGTTGTTTATCCCGTCGGACATGAACTCCAGCCCGAGCATGAAGATACCCAAGCCGCCGATGACGGGCACCAGCAAATCTTTGAAGATATCGATTTCCATGACAGCTCTTTTTTTGAAAAGAAGGATGGCCGGCGCGGACCGCTGCCCACCGGACTGCAGATATCGGCAGGTGCGCAGGGTTTGATGCCTGGAAACTAGACACAAAGTGTGACGTATCAGTGACAAATCGGCCTCGGTAGCGGGCGGTCCGACCACCGGTCTCTCGGCGACCGGTACTTTTCGGGCTGTAGCGACGAAGAGCGGTCAGGCCCGCTGCCCGGGGCCATCCTGTATTCAAGAATGCTAAAGAATGGAGGCTTTCATTGGCGTCTAACGGCTGGTTCTGCCACTACACGGCGGCCGCCTCACCGGAGTTTTCGCGCCAGCTGTCCGAGCCGGTGGTACCGCTGACCTGATGCGTCCAGACGATTTTCGAGTAGTTGAACTGAATGTCCTGCAAATGCGTGAAATGCAAGTTCGCCGGGTCCTGGCAGTTGTGCATGTAGTCCTTGATGTCGACAATCACTGCGTCGTAGAGCGTCGTCGTGTAGTAGTGCTCACGCACGCCCTTCGCTGACGTCCGGTACCACGTGATCGAGACTTCGGTCAGCACTTCCCCCGACGTCAAAGCGTTCATCAGCAATGGCGACGACCTGTCGAACATCTTGGTCACGCTGACGGGCTTGTGAAGATGACGTCCGCTGGTCTGCCCCGATTGCACATCGCGAGGCACCGTGACCTCGTGGCTGAAGGCCTGCACCATGATCTGATCGATCCGATCAGTCTGGTAGGTGTTGCCGACCGACTCTGCCGTGAAGGCACCCTGAGTGATCAGTTTTTGCTTGCTGCCAATGATGGACATGTACGCTGGCGTCGCCATGAATGCTCCTTTATATGAACGTTGAGGCCTCGGGCAGGTTGGCTGCACAGGCAGAAACAGTGGAGTTCAAAGTTCATGCCAATTGCAACGCCACGCATGCCTGGCACCCCTTTGGAGCGTCTCGCCAGACACTTCGATCAAAAAACTCGCTGACACTGCGCAAATAATTGCGCAGTGTCATACCGGAAGTTGCGCACTCTTTCGAGCCCGCCTGAATACCCATGCTCTAACGCGTCTATTGCAAAGATCGGCATCGCTGTTGCGCAGTTTTCTGCGCATCACTGTTAATGAGCCCACGGGTGGCGATTGCCGGGATTAAAATCACGGGGTGACTTTTCCCAACGAATCTTAGGAGCATTCCTATATATTTAATTAAGACCCGAGCCTAAAGTCACTCAGCTGTTTCATTGAGCGGCTTATTTGCACTTATTTTTGCGCCGCACGCATTGCGCCACATTGAAAAAATATCCTTTTGAATTAAATACGACTTAAGCATCGACGTTGCAGCGCCCTGAATTGGCGCTGACATGATCTCTCCAAAAAAAAGGCCACGGATGTCCTACTCAAGCCCGCTCGCTTTTCATTATCTGGAACTGGCCAGCGTCCCCATTCAGGAGGGTCGTTTCGCCGGTGAGGACGCGCGCTTTTCCCCTGCCTATGAAGCGCTCGAAGTCGAACTGGGCAAGGCTCGCTCGCTCCATCCAGGTGAAGCGGTCAACTGGCAGAAAGTCTGTGACGACAGCGAAGCGCTGCTGCGCACGGTGTCCAAGGACCTGAGAATCGCCGCGTGGCTGACCTGGGCGTTGTACCAGCGCGAATCCTTCCAGGGTCTGCTTGCCGGCCTGGGTCTGCTGCAACACCTGTGCAAGTATCACTGGCATGACATTCACCCGATCAAGCCACGTGCACGATCAGGCGCGCTGACTTGGCTGGTACCGCGGCTGGAACAGGCCCTGCGGGCAGACGTCGCCGTTTGCGAACAGCCGGCACTGTTTGGCACGCTGGCCGAACACCTCGACAGCCTGGACACGAGTTGTGCAGCCCACCTGGGTGACGACTCGCCACCGTTCGCATCGGTGTCCCGCCGTTTGCGAAGCCTGCGCCAGTCGGCGGTCATTCCCCTCCCCGTGCCCGACCTGATGACGCAGGTCGTCGCCCCAGTCCAGCACGCTACTGCTCAGGTGTTTCAGCCGGGCATGCCAATCGGCGATGAACCGGACGCGTCGAAGGCGTTGCGGGCGCAACATGAAGGCGCGCGTCTGCTGTGCAGCTGGTGGCTTCGGCAATCCGCCGGCGACCTGCGTGCGTTGCGTCTGAATCGGGTCATGATGTGGCTTCACATCGATCACTTGCCGGCGCACGACACCGAGCGGCTTACCTCCATCCCCGCCCTGTCGCACGCTCAGTTGCACCATTATCAGCAACGCTACGATCAAGCCGAATATGCAGACTTGCTCGTGGAGCTGGAAGCCGGCCTGGCCGACGCGCCCTTCTGGCTGGACGGCCACCGAATGGTCTGGGAATGTCTTCACTGCCTGGACGCGCACGTGGCCATGCGCGAGATCGAACGCCTGTTTCTGGACTTTACACAGCGCTTGCCCGGCATCGTCGAACTGCGCTTTCGCGACGGCACGCCGTTCGCCGACGCCGCGACACGCGCCTGGATCGCCGACAGGGTCAGCCCACCGCCCCAGGTAGCCGAGACGCCGAGTCCCGCCGCAGCGTCTGGCATGGCCTCGGCCTGGGAGTCGGCGCTGGAAGACGCCCTGCCGATCTTGCACAAGCACGGCCTGAAAACCGCAGCGCAACCCCTGCAGCACGGCATGCGCAGCGCCCATGGTGGAAGAGCCCGGTGCCTGTGGCAGCTCGCTCTGGCCCGACTGTGCTTCGCCGGCCAGCACTACGAGCTGGCAGAAATCCAACTCGCCGCCCTCGATCGGCAACTGACCGATTCCGGCCTGCAAGCCTGGGACCCCGACATCGCGGTCCAGGTCCTGCAATGGCTGCATCGCTGTTATGGGCTGCTGCCTCAACACCCAGCAGCGCATGCGCATCAGGAACAGATCTATCGCCGATTGAGCCACCTCGACCTCGATGTGGTTCTCGACTAGTCACCACCGCCCTAACCAGGAGAAAACCCGTGGCCAAAGAAGGCACCGTAGCCCCCAAAGAGCGCATCAATGTGACGTTCAAGCCCGCTACCGGCAGTGCTCGGGAGGACGTCGAGCTTCCCCTCAAGATCCTCGCCATAGGTGACTACACCGGTCGGCAGGACGAGCGCAGGGTCGAGGACCGCAAGCCCATCGGCATCGACAAGCACAACTTCGATGAAGTGCTGGCCAAGCAGGCCTTGAAACTCACGCTGGACGTACCGAATCGCTTGCAGGAAGACAGCGACGTGCAGGCATTGACCGTCCGGGTCGACATTGACTCGATGAAAGACTTCGCCCCAGCGTCCATCGTCCAGCAAGTACCGGAGCTGAAAAAACTGATGGCACTGCGCGATGCCCTGGTCGCCCTGAAAGGTCCTCTGGGCAACACACCGGCGTTTCGCAAGGCGATCGAAGACGTTCTCGGCGACGAGGGGGCGCGTAGCCGCCTTCTCGGTGAGCTGCAACTGAGCAATCAGCCTGATGCCCCGCACGTCTGAGTTTCAATCGCCAAGGAAGCCTACATCGTGAGCACTATCGCAGCGCAGCAACACAGCCTTGAACACGCCGAGCACGGCATTCTCGACAGCATCATCGCCCAGACCCGCCTGACCCCGGAGAACGAAGCCTATTCCATCGCCAAGCGGGGGTTGTCGGCGTTCATTGCCGAGCTGCTCAAGCCGCACTGCCAAGGCGCGCCGGTCAAAAAGGCGCTGGTCGATCATATGATCGCCGACATCGACGCACGGCTCGGCTGCCAAATGGACGAAATTCTTCATCATCCGGACTTTCAATCACTGGAGTCTGCCTGGCGGGGGCTACAGCTGCTGGTCGAGCGCACTGATTTTCGCGAGAACATCAGGATAGAGCTGCTGAGCGTGTCCAGTGACGATCTTCTCGACGATTTCGAAGACTCGCCGGAGGTCGTGCAGTCGGGGCTCTACAAGCACGTTTATACCGCCGAATACGGTCAGTTCGGTGGGCAGCCGGTTGGCGCCATCATTGCGGATTACTTTCTCTCGCCCAGTGCTCGAGACGTGAAGCTGATGCAATACGTCGCCAGTGTCGCCTGCATGGCCCATGCGCCGTTCATCGCGGCGGCCGGCCCGAAGTTCTTTGGCCTGGAGAGCTTCACCGGTCTGCCCGACCTCAAAGATCTCAAAGCGCACTTCGACGGACCGCAATTCGCCAAGTGGCAGAGTTTCCGTCAATCGGAGGACGCTCGCTACGTCGCCCTTACCGTACCCCGTTTTCTATTGCGCAACCCGTACGACCCTGAAGAACACCCGGTCAAATCGTTCGCTTACCGCGAGACCGTCGCCCACTCCCACGAGCACTACCTGTGGGGTAACGCCGCCTATGCCTTCGGCACGCGACTGACCGACAGCTTCGCCAAGTTCCGGTGGTGCCCGAACATCATCGGTCCGCAAAGCGGTGGCGCAGTCCAAGACCTGCCGTTGCACCACTTCGAAAGCATGGGCGAGATTGAAACCAAGATTCCCACCGAAGTCCTGATCAGTGACCGTCGTGAGTACGAGTTGGCCGATGAAGGCTTCATTTCGCTGACCATGCGCAAAGGCAGCGACAACGCCACCTTCTTCTCTGCCAATTCGGTGCAGAAAGCCAAGTTCTTTGGCCACTCCGCCGAAGGCAAGGCTGCCGAGCTGAACTATCGACTGGGCGCTCAACTGCCGTACCTGATGATCGTCAACCGCCTGGCCCATTACCTGAAAGTGCTGCAGCGCGAGCAACTGGGCTCGTGGAAGGAGCGCACAGACCTGGAACTGGAACTCAACCGGTGGATACGCCAGTACGTCGCGGACCAGGAAAGCCCCAGCGCCGAGGTGCGGGGCCGTCGTCCGCTACGTGCCGCCCAGATCCTGGTCACTGACGTCGACGGTGAGCCTGGCTGGTATCGGATCAGCCTGAACGTGCGCCCGCATTTCAAATACATGGGTGCCGATTTCACCTTGTCGTTGGTCGGCAAGCTGGACAAACAGTAAAGGGACGCTGGCTCATGAATGGATACGGCAGTCTCTTCGAACGGCTGGGTAGCGCCGCAGACACCGGCGCTGGTGGCAACCGTGACACTGCAGCGGTTGCATCGGTCGCGGCCCACCTGGGCAAGATGCTTGGCACGCGTGCCGGCAGCGTGCAAACACTGTGCGATTACGGGTTACCCGATCTCAACGACATGCGCCTGAGCCAGCACGACTGCCTGAGTCGGGCGCGTCTGGCCATCGAACGCTTCATCCAGGCCTATGAGCCGCGCCTGCATAACGTGCATGTGGAATTGATAGCGCCAGGCCAGGACGTGCTCCAGCAGTCTTTCATCGTCCAGGGGATGATGTCGTTCGAAGGCGTCCGGCGCGCGGTCAGTTTCACCGCCCTGCTGGATGGTCGCGGCCAGGTGCAGGTGACGTCATGAACCCCGGCATAGAACGGCTCGCAGCGCGGGCCTGCAGGCAGACCGTCGCCCCTTGGCGAAGCCGCCCACGAGCGACTGCATCGTGACTTCTGACCGCTACTACCAGAGCGAACTGTACGCTCTTCGTCAATTGGGCCGGCGCTTTGCCGAACGCAGCCCTGCGCTTGCACCTTTTCTCGGGCAGTCCGGACAAGACCCCGATGTGGAGCGACTGCTGGAAGGCTTTGCTTTCCTGACCGGACGCCTGCGGCAGAAAATCGATGATGACATTCCAGAACTGAGCCATTCGCTGGTTCGCCTGCTGTGGCCCAATTATCTGCAGCCGCTCCCGGCGTTCAGTATTCTGCAATTCGACCCGTCCAGTCGTGTCGGCCCTGCATTCAGGGTCGCACGCGATACACCCGTGCAAAGCGGGCCAGTGGACGGCGTGGCTTGCCAATTTCGCACCTGCTACCCCACGGACGTCCAGGCATTGCGCCTGGCTGCGCTGGACGACTCGACGAACGGCAGCGGCTCGCTGCTGAGTCTACGCCTGGAATTGACCGCCGACGGCGACTTCGGCGATCTGCAACTCCAGCGCGTACGCCTGCACTTCACTGGCGAACGCTGCATCAGCCAGACGCTTTATTTGAATCTGCTGCGCCATCTGGACGGCGTCGAGCTGACGCCACTGGACGCTGCCAACCACCCCCTGCCTGGTAGCGACGGCGCACCGTTGACGTTCCACCTGCGCAGCGACTGCGTCCAACCCGTGGGGTTTGCCGAGGAAGAGGCGCTGGTGCCCTATCCGCTGAATACCTTTCGTGGCTATCGCCATCTGCAGGAATACTTTGCCTTCCAGGATAAGTTTCTGTTCGTCGATATCAGCGGCTTTCAATGCCTCAAGGCGCTATCGGCTGACGTGCTTGGGCAGGTGCGTGGCCTGACATTGCGTTGCCTCATCCGCCGCCCGGGCGTCCCGGGCATGCGCTCGACACTGGATAACGTCAAGCTCCACTGCACGCCCATCGTCAATCTGTTCGCCCACGATGCGGTGCCGGTCCGTATCGATGGCAAGCAGGACGAGTACCGACTGCAACCTGCCGGGCATGACCCGCAGAGCTGCGAGATTTTCTCGGTGCAGCGCGTGACTGGCTGGAAGCCAGGTGGCCAGGGTCACGAAGACTATGTTGCGTTCGAATCCTTCGAGCATGACCTCGGTCTCGCCGCATCCCGGCCTCGCCCCCATTACAGCGTTCGACAGCGCACGGGCATGTTGCAGGGGGGCATCGATACCTATGTCAGCGTAGGGCACCGGTCGGCCCAGGCGTACGAGACGCTGTCGATCGAGCTGATGTGCACCAACCACAACCTGCCACGCAGGCTGAGGGTCGGTGACATCGATCGCCCCTGCGAGCAGACCCCCGAGCGCTTGAGTTTCCGCAATATCACTCCGGCCACGGCGAGCTTCGCCCCGCCGCTGGATCGGGATCTGCTCTGGAAGCTGATCAGCAACATGTCCCTCAATTATCTGTCATTGGCCAACGTCAACGCGCTGAAGGTGATTCTTGAAACCTACGACCTGCCCCGCTACCACGACCCGCATGCGGAAAAGATCAGTCGGCGCCTGCTGGGGGGGCTGCAGTCGATCAGGCACGAGCCGGTCGATCGACTGCACCGTGGGTTGCCGGTCCGTGGCGTTCGCACCGAACTGACCATCGATCCTGGCGGGTACATCGGGGACGGTGACCTGTTCGTATTCGCGTCGGTACTCAATGAGTTCTTCGCACTGTACGCCAGCCTCAACTCTTTTCATCAACTGCGAGTACAGAGCACAAAGGGAGAGGTGTATCAATGGACACCGCGAATGGGTCTGCAGCCGCTGCTTTGAGCAGGCTCACCTCGGGCATACGTGAATACTCGCTGTTCCAGGCGGTGCTGCGCGTCTTGGATCGCCTGGCAGAAGCGCACCCCCACCTGGGCCGGGACGAGCTGTACGCGTCGTTGACCTTCGAAGCCAACCCCTGCATGGGCTTTCCGAGCAGCGACGTCGATCGTGTGGAGTTTTTCCATGAACAGGGAATGCTGCGCGCTCGGCTACGTTTCAACGTACTGGGGCTGGTGGGTTCAGGATCACCGTTGCCGGCGTTCTATGCAGAGCAGGCGCTGGGCGAGCACGAAGGCGGCAACCCCACCCGGCAATTTCTCGACCTGTTCCACGATCGCCTGCACCGGCTGCTATTGCCTATCTGGCAAAAGTATCGCTATCACGCCGGCTTTCAACCCGGTGCTCGCGACACGTTTTCCGCCCGTCTGTTTGCCCTGATCGGGTTGGGCGGGGACGAGATCCGCAGCAGCCGCGAGCTCGACTGGGAGCGGCTGCTGCCCTACCTGGGATTGCTCAGCCTGCGCGCACACTCGGCTGCGCTGATCGAAGCCGTGCTGCGGTATTACTTTCATCACGCCGAGCTGACCCTCGAACAGTGCGTCGAGCGCAAGGTAGCCATCCTCGAGGAACAGCGCAGTCGTCTGGGGGACGCCAACACCCTGCTGGGCGAGGACATGGTGCTGGGGGAAAGCGTGCGCGATCGTGGCGGCAAGTTTCGCATCCACATCCGGCAACTGGACTGGTCACGTTTCCATGAGTTTCTGCCCATCGGCGCCGGGTACCTGTCCCTGCGCGCGCTGGTCCGTTTCATCCTGCGTGACCCGCTCGACTACGACATCCGCCTGGCACTGCGCCAGGACCACATTCGTGAACTGCGCCTTGGCCAGTGCAGCACCTGCCGCCTGGGCTGGACCGCCTGGCTGAACGCTGAAAAAGCCGACGGCGTGATCACCCTGGGCAGCACCCTCCCTTCTAGGACAGATGACTGATGATGACCGTGGATCTGCAACAACTCATTCAGACACTGGATGTCGATACTCGCCGCGACCTGGAGCGGTCAGCGGAACGCTGCGTAGCAAGGGGTGGCGGCAAGGTGCTGGTCGAAGATTTGCTGCTGGGCTTGCTGGAGCGCCCGGACAGCCTGCTCGTCCGCGGGTTGCAGGACGCCGGGGTCGACGTCAACGTATTTTCGGCGTTGCTGCAACCCGGGGTCGAGTACGGTACATCGCCCACTCCCGTGTTCGCGCCTGAGCTGGTGCAATGGCTGCAGGATGCGCTGTTGCTGGCGAACCTGGAGCTGGGCCGAGCGCACGTCGATCAGGCCGCGCTGGTTCTGGCACAAGTGCGCAACCCGATGTCATACGCTGGCAGTCGTTACCAGCCCCTGCTGGCCAGAGTGAACGGTGATCGCCTGAAAGCCTTCGCCCTCTCGCTGGAGGACCCTGCCCGCGCGCAGTCGTCGCCCGTGACTGATTCGTTGCTGCAGCGTTATACCCACAACCTTACGCAGCAGGCTCGGGACGGACAGCTGGATCCCGTGCTGTGCCGTGATGATGCGATCCGGCAGATGATCGATATCCTGGCAAGACGCCGGAAAAGCAACCCGGTGATCGTGGGTGAAGCGGGTGTCGGCAAGACCGCGGTCGTGGAGGGCCTTGCCCTGCGCATCGCCACGGGTGATGTGCCACCGGTGCTGCAGGGCGTCGAGCTGATGTCGCTGGATATGGGGCTGTTGCAAGCCGGCGCCAGTGTAAAAGGTGAATTCGAACGGCGCCTGAAAGGTGTGCTGGACGAAGTCAACGCCTCGCCCCGTCCGATCATCCTGTTCATCGATGAAGCCCATACGCTGATCGGCGCCGGTGGCAACGCCGGTGGCTCGGATGCGGCCAACCTGCTCAAGCCGGCGCTGGCGCGAGGTGGCTTGCGTGCCATCGCCGCCACGACCTCGACGGAGTACAAAAAGTATTTCGAAAAGGATCCGGCACTGGCCCGTCGATTCCAGCCAGTGCAACTGCACGCGCCCAGTGTCGATGAGGCAATCGTTCTCCTGCGCGGCCTGGCTTCAGTCTACGAAGACAGCCATGGCGTGTATGTGCGGGACGATGCAGTGGTGGCCGCCGTCCAACTGTCCGCTCGCTACCTGGCAGGTCGGCAGTTGCCGGACAAGGCCATCGATGTGCTGGATACCGCCTGCGCCCGGGTTCGCATCAGCCTGTCGGCTGCGCCGGCGACGCTGGAGCAACTGCGTGGCGAACTCGCGGAGGGGGACCGCCAGCGTCAGGCCTGGCGTCGAGATGCACAGGCCGGCTTGGCGGTCGATCAGGCGGCCCTGATCACACTGGACGCGACCTTGCAGGCTACTCAATCGGCGTGTGCAGCCCTGGAAAATCGCTGGAACGAGCAAAGGCAATTGGCTGAGTCCCTGCTGACGCTGCGTCGGCAGTTGGCGACGGCTCACGCCAGCGACCCGGCCGCACCACTCGAGCAGCCGACGCTGGCGGTATCCCGCCGAGTCGACAGCCTGCAGGAGGCACTCGACCAGGCGCATGCGGCGCTGACCGACCTCCAGCGCGATCAGCCACTGGTCAGTTTTGAAGTGTGCCCACGGCTGGTGGCGGAAGTGGTCAGCACCTGGAGCGGCCTGCCGCTGGCTCAGTTGGCTCGCGAACACAGCACCCGAATCGCCAGCTTCGCCACGGATCTGCGTGCTCGCATTCGCGGTCAGGAGCATGCCGTGCAGGTCCTGGCTCGCTCGATGCGCGCAGCGGCGGCCGGCTTGAACGACCCCGAGGCTCCGGTAGGCGTCTTCCTGCTCGTCGGCCCCTCTGGCGTCGGCAAGACGGAAACCGCCCGTGCCATTGCCGATCTGCTGTACGGCGCAGAGCGCTTTATCACGACGCTGAACATGTCCGAGTTCCAGAGCGGTCATACCGTGTCGCGCCTGATCGGCGCGCCGCCCGGCTACGTGGGCTACGGCGAAGGCGGCATGCTGACCGAAGCCGTACGCCAACGGCCCTATTCGGTGGTGCTGCTCGATGAAGTCGAGAAAGCCCATCCCGATGTACTCAACCTGTTCTACCAGATCTTCGACAAGGGCCTCGTCACTGACAGTGAGGGGCGTACGATCGATTTCCGTCACACGCTCATTCTGATGACGTCCAACCTGGGGAGCGACCTGGTCGGCGCACTCTGTGAAAACGACCGACAGCCAACGCCCGAGGCGCTCGCACACGCCCTTCGGCCCGTGCTGCGGGATCACTTCAAGCCTGCCCTGCTGGCACGAATGCGGGTCGTGCCCTATTACCCCATCGGCAACGCGGTGCGGCGGGAATTGGTTGCACTCAAGCTGGGCCGGGTTGGCGAGCGCCTGAAAGGTCAGGGGGTAGCCTTCAGCGCTTCCGAGCACCTCATCGACCACCTGGCCGAACGCTGCGCACACCGCGACAGCGGCGCACGGTTCATCGATGAGTTGCTGGACACCGACGTCCTGCCGAAGGTTGCCGAGCGTTTGCTGGAAGCCAGGACCACTCGGACACGTCTGCAGCGAGTACACGCCACGCTCGATGCCTGCGATGTGATCTGCGAGTTCGCCTGAGGTGAGTGTGATGTTCACATCCGTTCCCCAACCACTGGCCTACGCCGAAGCGCTGTTGGCACAGTTTTCCAGGCTGTCGCGAACCCCAGACATCGCCGGACTGCTGGAAGGGTTCGTTCGCGCCGCGGCCGAGCTGAGCCAGTGCGACCTGGCCCAGGTGTATAGGCTCGATACCCGTCGTACCACCCTGGCGGTCCATGCCGAGCACTGGCCCACCGCGTATAGCCCGACGCCAAGAATCGGCGCTGCGGCGGATCACATCCGCGAACGCCTGTTGCAGTTCGCGATGAGCCGCAATCGCGTGGTGTGTCTCGATGATCTGGACCGCAGTGTCCATGACGTCGGCTTTCTGCCGAACAGTGGGCGGGCGTGGCGCTCGCTTCTGCTGGTGCCGCTGGTGAATCAACAGGAGACGGTCGACGGGTTGTTGCTGTGCGCGAGCCATAGTCACCGCGATTTGCAATGTTTCGCTGACTCGCTGGGTCGACTCGGCTCGTTTGTGCTCGGGCACGCTCATTTGCTGACACGCGTGCTGGCGCCTCGCAGCCAGCTCTCGAGGCCACCGATCGTGTCGGGCAGCGCCCGTCATCATGGGCTTCGGGGTAGAAGCCTCGCCATGCGAGGTGTCTACTCACTGATCGACAAAGTCTCCCCCAGTACCTACACCGTGTTGCTGGGTGGCGAGACCGGCACGGGCAAGGAAGTGGTGGCGCGGGCCATCCATGACTGCGGCCCGCGGCGATCGCAGCCCTTCATCGTGCAGAATTGCGCGGCATTGCCGGAGCACCTGCTGGAAAGCGAACTGTTCGGCTACCGCAAGGGGGCTTTCACCGGTGCTGACCGCGATCGCCCCGGGCTGTTCGATGCTGCCAACGGCGGGACCCTGTTGCTCGACGAGGTGGGCGACATGCCGCTGACCCTGCAGGCCAAGCTGCTGCGTGTCCTGCAGGAATGCGAAATTCGCCCGCTGGGCTCCAACGACACGCACAGGATCGATGTGCGCATCATCGCCGCGACGCATCGCGACTTGGCTGCACTGATTCGCGAAGGCAGGTTTCGTGAAGACCTGTACTACCGCCTGGCGCAGTTTCCGATTGAGCTACCGGCTTTGCGCCAGCGCGGCGATGACATTCTGGATTTGGCGAGGCACTTTGCCGATCAGGCGTGCACGTTTCTGCAGCGCGATGAGGTGATCTGGTCCCCTGACGTACTCGATCTGCTGGCCAGCTACCCGTTTCCCGGCAACGTGCGTGAACTCAAATGCCTGGTAGAGCGCGCCGTGCTGCTCTGCGAGGGTAGTGAGTTACAGGTCGAGCACTTTCCGGTGCGCAGCGGCGTTGCCGTCGCCCCTCAAGTCTTCACGTTGCGTGAACGGCTGGAACAGATCGAGCGCAGCCTGCTGATCGACTGCCTGCGCAAGAACGATGGCAATCAGACCCTTTCGGCACGTGAGCTCGGTCTGCCGCGGCGCACGTTTCTCTATCGCCTGGGGCGTCTGAACATCGATGTCGGAGCCGTGCATGGTCAGGCCTGACAAGAACCGCTTCAACTCACGCTTTTTCCTCCCACTACCTGAACGAGCCGCCGTCGAGCGGCCTGCCGGAGCACGTCTCATGCCTGTACGCCACCGCCTTGCCCTCTTGCTGATTGTCGTCGCCACCACCCTGGCCGGCTGCAGCGGTAACTACCGCTACAGCGACGATGCCTATCGCCCGCTGGGCGATCCGCAAAGGGTCAACCGCGGTAAATGAGCGCGCCCGCCCGATCCCCTCGAACAGGCTGGTCACCCGGCCAACCCTCGACCACCCAGGATGACTCACATGCTCCGCCGCCCGATGACTGTTTTCCAGGCGCTTGTCGCACTGGCCACGCTGATACTGCTGAGCGGCTGCTCGACGCTCTCGCCCTACTCTCAGGTCACCAAGCTCGACCTCACGCTGACCGCCAGCGACCAATTGAACCCGGACATCAACGGGCGCCCATCGCCGTTGGTCATTCGCCTGCTGGAACTCAAGCACCCGGCCGCCTTCGAGAATGCCGACTTCTTCAGCCTTTACCAGCGTGCCGGGCAAACCCTCGGCACCGACCTGGTGAATACCGAAGAGCTGGAGTTGCGACCCGGCGAGACCGTCGAACTCAAGCTCAGCCTCGTTACGGGCAGTCGCTACGTGGGCATTCTCGCCGGTTACCGGGACCTGCTGGGCAGCGACTGGCGGCATACCGTCCAGGTCACGCCAATGGCCATCAGCCAGGCCGAACTGACACTTGACCGCAACGCCCTGCACCCTTCCGTCCCCCTCCAGGCACAGGCTCGAGACTGACCATGAACGCCGACAAAGTCATCTGGCAGGAAGGCATGCTGCTGCGGCCGCAGCATTTCCAGCACCAGGATCGTTACTACGCGCATCAACTCAACACCCGCACCCGTTTGCTCAACCGCTACGGCTGGGGTTTCTTCGAACTGGACATCGATACGCAGTTTCTCGGCATGGGCAAATTGGTCATCAGCCACGCCTCGGGTATTTTCCCGGATGGAAGCCTGTTCGACCTGCGCGGTGATGCCGAACCATTGGCGCTGGACCTGCCGCCGAACAGCGAGCGTCTGCCGATCTATCTGGCGCTTGCGCTGGTGACCGGCAACCACGTCGAAGCGCGCCGACCGGAACAGCTCGATGCGCTGGCTCGCTACGTCACCCGTGAGACGTCAGTGATCGACTCCAACGCCGGCGGTGACCCAGCCGCTCACCCGGTCAACAGCGCCCGGCCTGATTTCAAGCTGTTGCAAGGCGATCGCGACGTCCATCACGCCTACGTGAAACTGAAACTCTGCGAAGTGCTCAACGTGAGTTCCGACTCAGCGGTGAGCCTGGCGCCAGCATTCGTACCGACCTATCTCCATGTGCACGCCTGCGCTTATCTGCGGTCTTGCCTGAAAGAGGTCATCAGCCTGCTGGGCTATCGCGGTGACGCCATCGCTGACCGTATCCGCGACAACGGCAAGGCCGCTGGCACCGAAGCCGGTGACTTATTGTTGCTTCAGGTGATCAATCGTGCCGAACTGCTGCTGCGCCATGCCCTGGACTCGCAACAGGTGCACCCGGAGACGTTGTACCGCACGCTCCTGGCATTGCTGGGCGATCTGTCGACCTTTTCCGGCGAAAGCAAACGGCCGCAGCTGGGCAACCACTATCGGCACAGTGATCAAGGCGCGAGCTTCCGCCAGTTGATGGGGTCGATACGCGAAATGCTGTCCACGGTCCTAGAGCAGCATGCGATCGAACTGGAGCTGCAGCCGCGCCCCTATGGAATGCTCGTGTCGCCGTTGCACGACCCGAGCTTGCTGGACTCGGCCTCCTTCGTGCTGGCGGCCGGCGCCCAATGCGATGGCGACGTATTGCGCCAGCATCTGCCTGCACACCTGAAGGTCGGCCCCGTAGAACGTATTCGTCAACTGGTCAACCTGCACCTGCCCGGCATCAGGCTCAGAACCCTGCCCGTGGCTCCACGCCAGATCGCCTTTCATGCCAACAAAACCTATTTCGCCCTGGAGCTGAGCGCCGACGACAGAGCCCAGCTGCAGCGGTCGGGCGGTTTCGCTTTCCATGCCTCCGGCGACTTCGACGAGCTGCAATTGCAATTCTGGGCCATCAGGAACTGAACGCCATGAACCACCATACCCGTTACTTTCAGGACGACGACGCCGTCCTGCTGGAGCCTCAGGGCAGTGCCAGCGGCCCGCTGATGGACTTCGCTGCCCGACCCCGGATCGAGCCGTCGGAAGATCGCTTCGGCCACGCCGCGCCTCGCGCGCAGGAGACCTTCACGATCAGCCTCAACCCATTGGTGGCGGCCGCCTCCACGCTGCTGTGCGAAGCGGCCTGGCTCAAGGACAGTGATGCCTGCGAGGACCTGCAGGCGCTCAACGAGCGGTTGGTCGTCGGGGTAAAACGGTTTGAAGCCCGCGCCCTGCGCAACGGTGGCGACAGCAGCCAGGTCATGGCCGCTCGGTACGTGTTGTGCACCGTGATCGACGAGGCGGTGGTCAGTACGCCCTGGGGTACCGAAAGCGAATGGTCGCGGATGAGCCTGCTCAGCCGCTTCCACAATGAAACCTTCGGTGGCGAGAAGGTGTTCCAGCTGCTTGATCGACTCATCAGGGACCCGGTCAAGCATCTGCCGATGCTGGAACTGATGTACCTGTGCCTGTCCCTCGGTTTCGAAGGCAAGTACCGCGTACAGGTGCGCGGCATCGTCGAGCTGGAAAACATTCAAGACGCCTTGTATCGGCAGATACGTCACCTGCGCGGCGAGACATCGCGAGCTCTCTCGCCGCAATGGCAGGGCCTGGGCGATCAACCGCGCCGACCGGTGCGCATCGTTCCGGCATGGGCCTTGGTGCTGTTTGCCCTGGTGTGTCTGGCGGTGATGTATTCGGGCTTCGCCTGGGTATTGGACGAGCAGCGGGAGACCATCCTGCAGCCTTATCACTATCACTCCGCCGCTGATGCCACTGCGCAACCGCCGCTACAGCCATGAACAGGGACGTGCAATGAACAACATTTTCAAGACAACCGGTGCCTTCCTGTGCAGAACGTGGGTCTGGACACTGCTGGTGATTCTATCCATCGCCTTGCTGGTCTGGTTCGCGGGCCCATTGCTGGCGGTCGACGGTCACAAGGTCTGGGAGAGCCCCGCCTCGAGGCTGCTGACCATCAGCTTCTTGTTTCTGCTGTGGGGCTTGCTCGTGGTGTTCACCGGCTGGCGCGCAGGGATGCGGAAAAAGACCCTGCACGACAGCGCCGATGGCCAAGCCATGCTTCGCCGCCGAGAACAGATGGCAGAGGAGCGCAAAGCGCTGAAATCGCGCTTCAGGGCTGCACTGAAAACCCTTAGAACCTCCCGTCGCTACCGCGGCCGCAGCGAGCGTTGGCGTCGGGACCTTCCCTGGTACCTGCTGATGGGGCCTGAAGGCAGCGGAAAGACTTGCCTGCTGGATTTTTCCGGGCTGGAGTTTCCCATCAACACGATTGAGCGCAAGCGGCCCCGCGACGCCCAGGGGACTGACCATTGTCACTGGTACTTCGCCGATCAGGGTGTGCTGATCGATACCGCCGGCCGCTACTTGACGCAAACCAACATCGACATCGATGGCACGGCCTGGAAAACACTGCTGCGACACCTGCGCCAGCGTCGGCGCGAGCGCCCTTTGAATGGCGTACTGGTCACGATCGCGATCGATACGCTACTGGGCGGCAGTGACCAGGATCTGGAACACCTGGCCCGCCAGGTTCGTGCGCGCCTGCAGGAAGTCCATCAACGGTTGCGCGTGAACGTACCCATTTACCTCGTCCTGACCAAGGCTGACCACGTGCCTGGCTTCGATGAGTTTTTCGACCTGTTGACGCGAGAAGAAAGCGACCAGGTCCTGGGGGCCAGTTTTCGCAAGGACCAGGACGGTACGGATATCCAGATACTGCATGGCGAGTTCGAGGCATTGCTCAATCGCCTCGACAGCCAGGTGATCATGCGCATGCATCAGGAGCGCGATACCCGGCGTCGGAGCCGAATCCTCGACTTCCCCCATCAGTTGGCGCCTGTCGGAGAGCGGCTGTGCCTGTTCGTCGATATGGCCTTTTCCGGTAATCGATACCAACCTGCTAGCCAATTTCGTGGTTTTTACCTGACCGGTGCCGCACCGCTGGCCCAGAGCGCCAGCACGGATGTCGGCCACAACCTGGCGATCAATGCGCTGGCCATGGCATCGGGTGGCCGATCGCGTTTCATTCATCACTTGTTCAGTCGGGTGATTTTTCCGGAAGCGGACCTGGCAGGCCTGGACCGGCGCGAGCGCCGTCGCCTCCACTGGGGCCAACGGATGATGTGCGCGGCGACGTTGGTGGTGCTGGTCGTGTGCGGTGCTCTTTGGGCTGGCGGCTTCGCGGCCAACCATGAGCGCCTGGAACGGCTTCGTCATTTGACCGAGACCGATGGCTTGGAAACACTCGATGGCTATTACGCCGCTACGCAGGTTTTTCCAGCCCCGGGCAACGCCAGTTACCAGGAACGCGTAGGCCTGTACCAAGGCAACCGCGTCAATCCAGTGGTGGAAGCGGCCTACCGGCGCGAGCTCGAGCGGACCCTGCTGCCCCGGATGGCAGGCTTGCTCGAAGCGCAGATTCGCGTCAATCTCGATGACCGCGAGCGTCTGCTCGACAGCCTGCGTGCCTATCTGATGTTGAACAGCGAAGCGCGACGCGACGCGTCGTGGCTGCGAGACTGGATCGCTGACCTGTGGGCGCAACAGTTTCCTGGCGATACGAAAACCCAGAAGCGCTTGAACGCCCATGTCGAGCGTCTGCTGCAGCAGCCCTTCAGCCATTCCCCCGACACGCAACTGGTCACCCAGGCGCGTCAGGTATTGCGCAGCGAGTCGGTGGCAACGGTCGCCTATCGCAGGCTGCGCGAACAGGCCCGCGACCTGCCGGACTATCGTTTGAGCCAGCACCTCGGCGCCCACGTCTCGTTGTTCCTGAGCACCGACCAGGTGATTCCCGGGTTGTACACCCGCTCAGGCTATCAGCGTTTTTTCTCGCTGCAGGGTGCGCAATTGGTGAAGGACTTTCTGCAAGACGACTGGGTGCTGGGAGACGCCTCGGGTATCAGCCCGGTTGAACTGCAACGGCTGATGGTCGAGCTCGAACAGTTGTATTTCCGCGACTATGCCGATTACTGGAGCGAGGCCGTGGACGCCGTGACGTTACGGGTCAGCAATAGCTTCCCGGAGGCCGCCGAGCAACTGGCCGGCATGACATCCGCCCATTCGCCGGTGTTGCGCCTGCTGGTTCAGGTCCGTGAAAACACCCGGTTTGTGCCGTCGTCCGGCAATGCCCGGAATGCTGCTCCGCCTGCGGTCGCACCTGACAATGCGGCCGAAAAAATGCTCGTGGCCGCTGCAGTCGTGAGCAATGCCGTGGCCGCGAGAAACGATACGAGCGTGCAAAAGGATGCCCTGCACAGGCAGTTTGCCCCCCTGCATCGTTTGCTCGATGAGCACGGCGGCCCAACGGCGGATCTCGCCCAGGCCCTGACGACCCTCAATGGGTTGCACATGCAGATCGCCGGCCTGGCGCGTGCCGACTCCGCCGAATTCGCCGCATTCGAGATGGCCAGGCGCCGCATGGACGGCCGGCAAGACACGCTCAGCTCGGTGCGTACAGCTGCCAGCCACTTGCCGCGACCGGTCAGCGCGTGGTTCGACGGGCTCGCCGACGATGCCTGGGGCCTGACGCTGGAGCATGCTTACGACTACGTCAACCAGCGCTATCAAAGTGAGCTTTACCCCTTCTACGGCAAGGCCATCCGCCAGCGCTACCCGTTCAACGCTCACAGTACCAGCGATGTGGCCCTCAAGGACTTCCGCCAGTTTTTCATGGCTCAAGGCATCGCCGATCGCTTCTTCAACCACTACTTGCAGCCGTTTGTCAGCGGCGACGCCGGCACGTACCGCCTGCGCAGCGTCGATGGGCGTACCTTGCCGGTCTCTCGTGCCTATCTGGAGCAGATGGCGAACGCATCGCTGATTCGCCGCAGCTTTTTCAGCGATCACCCGACCGAGCCGCAGGTACAGTTCGAACTGGAGCCCTACACCCTGGACCCGGCAATCAGTCGTGCCTACTTCAGCTATGGCGATGCCACCCTGGAGTACCGCCATGGCCCGATCGTGCCTGTTTCGCTCAAATGGCCCACCGACGCGCAGAATGGCCGTACCAGTTTGGTGCTGGAATCCATGGCCGGACCGACGCTGGGTATCGAAAAGAATACCGGCCCCTGGTCGCTGTTCCGCTTGCTCGATCTGATGAGCGCCGACTACCTGAGTGGCCGTGACGTACGGGTGCTGAAGGCCGAAGTCGGCGGGTTGCGCGCTCATTACCTGCTGACGAGCCAGCGCGCCCCCAATCCGTTCGACATGACGGCGCTGCGTGCCTTCCGAATGCCCGCCCAGCTTTAGCGGCTCGCGATCAACGCACGATCCACAAGTGATCGAGCCGGGTGGTATAGCTACGGCTCATCATCTCCCGACGCATTTCCCAGTGCGGGGTGTTCGGTACTGCGGCCGTGCGGAGTGTTCCCCGGCCCCAACGACCATTGATAGCATCCAGTACCTGCATGACCTTGTCGGCCGCCTCGGGTTGGGGCAATGCGAACAGGTCATCGGTATAGCCGCCCCGTTGACACAGATCCAACAACAGAATCTCCGCTTTGCTGTATTTGAAGCCCTGCCGGTAAATACGCTCAAGCCCTTGCACGGCGGCCTTGGTCAGCAGCCGGACATCATCCGTAGGATAGGGCAGCACCACCACGATGCCATTGGCGTAGCGGGCGTCGTCCACATTGAACATGCCCGTGCGAATGCTTACGCGCAACCTTCGGCACAACGACTGCTGGGCACGGAGCTTGGCCGAGGCCCTCATCACATAGGTCGCCACCGCTTCGCGAATCGGAGCGAAGTGTTCCAGGCGATGACCGAACATGCGTGAACTGCAGATTTCCTGCTTGAGTGTGTCGGGATCATCCAGTTCCAGACACGACAGGCCGGACAGCTCACGTGCGGTTTTCTCGAGCACGACGCTGAATTTAGTTCTCAAGGTCCTGGCATCGGCTTGTGCCAGGTCCATGGCGGTCTTGATTCCGATGACCTGCAAGTGCGCAGTCATTCTTCGACCGACGCCCCAGACCTCGCTGACGGCGGTGTTGCGCAAGACCCAATCGCGCTTGAGGGGATCACAGATATCGACCACCCCACCGGTACGAGCGAGGAATCTTTTAGCCGTATGGTTCGCCAGCTTGGCCAGGGTCTTGGTCCGGGCAATACCGACGCCCACCGGTATACCCACGCGACGCAATATGCGGCTGCTGATCTCCCGGCCCAGCGCGTCGAGTTCGCCGAGCCCGGTCAGGTCGGCGAATGCCTCGTCAATACTGTAAACCTCCACGGCCGGGACCATGGACTCGATCAGGCTCATCACTCGCTCGCTGATGTCGCCATAGAGCGCATAGTTGCTGCTGAACGCCATCACCCCCTCACGCGCCAGATGATCCCTGATTTGATAATACGGCGCTCCCATCTTCACAAAAGGCTTGGCATCGTAGCTGCGGGCGATGACGCAGCCATCGTTGTTTGATAGCACCACGATCGGGGTTTTGGCCAGGTCCGGGCGGAAAACGCGTTCACAACTGGCATAAAAGCTATTGCAGTCGATCAGGGCAAAGGCAGTCTCAGCCTTTTTCATGGGCGTGTACGCTGAACGTCACCACGCCCCAGATCAACAGCTCATCGCCCTCGGCAATGTGCCTGGGCGCAAAATGGGGGTTTTCCGACTGCAGGATGACGTTTTTGCCCGTCAGTAGCAGACGCTTGCACACAGGCTCGGAATTGATGGCCGCGATGACGATGTGGCCGTGCTCCGCCTCGATGGAACGGTCAACGGCGATAAGGTCACCGCTGTAGATACCAGCACCTGTCATGCTGTCCCCTTCTATCCTCACCAAATACATATGGGGCGCGCGGATATCGAGCAGTTCGTCCAGGGAAATCTTGCATTCGACATGATCCACCGCCGGCGAAGGAAAGCCCGCAGGCACTCGAAAGGTATAAAGCGGCAACTGGGCACTTTCCCCTGACAAGGGTCCGATTAGGTCGATCATGAATACTGGCCTCAAGGCATTACTGTTTATGCATACAGTTAACTTTGAAGTCACGCTGCGGTCAACCGTGTAGGCGATTGAATCGACGAGAGGACAAACCCATGTGCGGACGCTATTCCATGTATGAACCCATGGCGCACTACCTACGCGAATTGGCTCCGCATCAGCAGGTGATCAGCTATGTGGAGCCTGAACCTGTAGATCGTTACAACATTGCGCCTTCTACCCGCGCGGCAGTGCTGTGGGTGGACGAGCAAGGCCTGAAACTCGACAAGGTACGTTGGGGCTGGCAGCCCTTCTGGGCGCAGGGCAAGCGGCCGCCGACCATCAATGCACGAAGCGAAACAGTCGCCACCAGCAAATTTTTCAAGGCGGTGTGGCCGCAAGGCCGAGTATTGATTCCGGCCAACGGCTGGTTCGAGTGGGTCAAGGATGCGGACGAGCCGAAGAAAAAGCAGCCGTATTACATTCATCTTGGCGATGGCGCACCGATGTTTTTTGCCGGTCTGGCACAGATTCACCCGGGACTGGAGCCGCAGGAAAACGATGGCTTTGTGATCGTCACCGACGCCAGCGACCAGGGCATGGTCGATATCCATGACCGTCGCCCGGTGGTGTTAGGCCCGCAGGCGGCCAGGGATTGGCTTGAGCCGGGGCTCTCGTCCCGGGCAGCGGAGGCGCTGATACGCACGGATAGCCGGCCCGTGGCGGACTTCAAGTGGCATACCGTGGACCGTGCCGTCGGCAACGTGAGGAATCATGGCCCTGAATTGATCAGGCCGGCTTGAGGCCGGCCCTGTGGCTCAGTGCATCATCACGTAGCCCAGTACCTGCTTCATCATGCGCCAGGGTTTCCACACCGACAGGTGCTCGACAATCCGGCTCGAGTTTCCCATCACGCCCATGATCGCAACATAGACGAACCACTTTCGCGTCAGGGCGGACAGTTTCTTCCGGGCAAATCGCAGCAATCAACACATCCACACTTGAGTTCGTTGCCCGACTGACGAAAAAAACCAATGCATCATCGGCTTTTATACGGCACCCCTGAACGGGCTCGGGAGTGACAGGAGGCGGCACGTTAGGGTGGTTTGACCGCAAGGTCAAGACAGATTCGTGATCGCGTGCAGGGCCCGCCTGCGGCCTCGGCAGCGTGCTGGCGGGCGCACGCCAGGCGTTGAACAGCGTCAGAAATCGCCGACTCACGTTGCATCGATGAATTTTTAACGGCCACGACGATCAAGACCTGCGTTCAGCGACCGATAACCACTGCATGGCCGCACCGCCAGTGGCCCTTCGAGCTCGCCATCCATGCCAATCATTCGCAACCCTCAGCTTGTGCGAAGCAACCTGTACGCCTTGCTGGCCTTTTACCTGTTTTCCATCTTCCTGCTCGCCCTGGCCTGGGAGTTCAAGCTCGAGAGCGTCGCCATGCAGCTCTTGGACCTGCCCTATGATGCCGATTTCGAAACCGCCGAGCGCTGGCGTTTTGTACTGACGTCCACCGCCTTTGCAGTGTTGGCGATGATCGTGCCTTTTGTGCTGCTCAAGCGCCTGATAGGCCGCCTGCACCTCAGCTACAACAACCTTGTCGTCGCCCAGGCGCACAGTGACTCGCTGGCGCGCCATGATCCTTTGTCAGGCCTGCTGAACCGCCGGGTGTTTCACGAGCAGTTGGCGACCCGCCTGCAACACGCGTCAACCCAGACGGCCGTCTTTCTGATTGACCTCGATAAATTCAAAGCCATCAACGACACACACGGTCATGCTGCGGGTGACAGCGCGATCTGTGCCGTTGCCGACACGCTGCGCGAGGCGACGACAGGCTGGCAGGCGGCCGTCGCGAGGCTGGGTGGCGACGAATTCGCTGTCGCGGTCACGGGCGAATTCAGCCGCATGGAGTTGGCAACGCTGGCGGAAACGGTGTTGGCTAAAATTGCAGGCGCCGCCACCGGCTTGCCGGGTATTGCCTTCAGCGCGACACTGGGTATTGCTGTTTCACCCCTCGACGGCACGGTGGCCGAAACCTTGCTGCAGCATGCCGACAGCGCTATGTACCGAGGTAAAAACAGCGGGCGCGCGGTGTTTCACTTTTACGAAGCCAGTTTCGAGGAGGCGCAGCGCGAACAGATGCGCTTCGAGCAGGAACTGCGCCAGGCCATCGAAGAACGGCGGATCCAGCCGTTCTACCAACCCATCGTCAGCCTGCCCGAGCAGCGCCTGGTCGGATTCGAGTTGCTGGCCCGCTGGCTGCATCCCGAGCGCGGCATCATCCTGCCGCAGGATTTCATTGCCCTGACCGAACAGCTGGGTTTGATCAAGCCACTGACCGAGAGCCTGCTGCTCCAGGCGTTCGCCGAAGCGCAGGCGTGGCCGCGCCATTTGGTACTGGCGGTCAACGTCACCTCATCGATGATCGAGAGCGCCGACTTTCCGCAATGGTTGGAGGCGCTGGCCCACCAAGGCGACTTCCCGCTCAGCCACCTGGAAGTGGAAGTGACTGAAAATGCCCTGGTGGCCAACGTGGGCAGTGCTCGCTTGAACCTCGAGCGCCTGCGCGCGATCGGCGTCAGTATGGCGCTGGACGACTTCGGCACCGGGTATTCGGGCCTGTATCACCTGACCCAACTGGCAATCGACAAGATCAAGATCGATCGATCGTTCTTCGACACCTCGCTGGACAACCAGAGCGAAATGGTCAAAGCCATCCTCGCCCTGGGCAAAAGCCTGCGTATGCAAATCACTGCGGAGGGTGTGGAGCACGATCAATTGGCCCTTTGGCTGGCCCAGCACGAATGCGACTTTGCCCAAGGCTACCTGTTTGGCCCGGCGCTACCGGTCGCACAGGTGGCGGCGCTGATGGCGGGCAGTGAAAGTGACGCGCCTTTGCGGGCGTAGCACTTCACTACTACGCGGATTCTGCTACGCCCGACACCCTGTCGAGGACCTGCTGAAATACTGACGCGTGGAAGAAATCAGCGCGATGCTGGGTGACAGCACCGTCAGGGTCAGTGCAGATCGCAACACATCGGACGGGGCTTCCATCCCTAGGGCAGTGGCGAAAGTCTGACAAGCATGCTCTCCCTAGCGAGCAATGGGCGAAGCGACGCCATACGGTCACCGGATTTAGACCGCGGAACACCTTTTCCCACTGATCTGCGCGGCCTCGCGGGCGGCGCTCGGCAGCCCATCAAGCCAGTCCTGGTGTCCGTTGATCATGGGATTGGGCTTGGCCTTCGCCAGGTCTCCAGCCGGTTTACCCTTCTGCGTCCTTCCTGAGCGCGCTGAGACAACTCGCTCCGAACATTCAGGTTTCAGTTCTTCCGATTGATAACAAGAGACTTCAGCTTCAGTTGGATCGAGGTGATATCGACTTGGCTCTGGTTACCTCCGAGGCCGCTACGTCTGGGCTGCACGCCAACCTGTTGTTCGAAGAAAGCTATGTTTGTGTCATGCGATCCGATCATCCGGATGCCACAAGCAACACGCTATCGTTGAATCGCTTTTGCGCACTGGATCACGTTCTGGTTTCGCCATCGGGAGGGAAGTTTCAGGGTGTTACAGATGAAGCGTTGAGGAAGATGGGTAAATCACGACGGGTCACAGTATCGGTAACCAGCTTTCTGGTGTTGCCAGAAATTCTGCGGGGCAGCGACCTGATAGCCGTCGTGCCCCGCCGACTGGCCGTACGCGATGATGGGTTGACCCTACTGGAGCCGCCTGTTGAAATTCCAGGTTTCAGCAAAATGCTGGCTTGGCATGAACGAACGCACCATGACGCCGGCTATCGTTGGATCCGCACGCTCATGATGAGTACAGTAAAAGTCCTCTGAGCTGCAGGGTGAGGAATCGATTATTCACCCTGCGGCAAGCGCAGCAAGATCTTGATGGGCAGGCGAAGACCTGACCAATGAGCTGTCGCCTCAATGGGGGGCACTGTTGATTTATCGAAGATGGAAAAATCGTTTCAGAGCGGCTCAGAGCAAAATGACAAAAGAGACGGCACGTTACATCTTGATCACAGGCGCGGCAGGTACCGGCACCTCGACCTTAGCGGATGCTTTAGCAAAGAAACTGAGCACAACTCATCTGGAAGCAGATGATTTTTTATGGCTGCCGAGTGACCCGCCATATCAGCAGTTGGCAGACAAAACGCAGCGAGGGGAACGCTTGCTACGAGAAATGCGCTCTCACGACCATGCTGTGGTTGCCGGATCAGTGATGGGGTGGGGTCAACCGCTTGAGAATGAATTTGATCTTGTGGTGTTCCTTTATCTTCCTGTTGAACTCAGGCTGGAAAGATTAAAGCGTCGAGAGGTAGAACGCTTCGGTCAAGCAAGGCCGGAGTTCCTGGCTTGGGCAGGTCAGTATGATGAGGGAGGCCTCCCGGGACGGAGCTTGGCCAGGCATCTGGAGTGGCTGTCTGAGCTCAGCTGTGCTGTCTTGAAACTTGAGGGAGATATCTCCGTTACAGATCGGGTAAGGGACATATTGGATGCGGCCGACACGGCGGCTGGCGTAACTTCAGCAGGGCGATGCTGCACCTAAGCTGTGAAGACGCGCGTAAAGCGGCTGCAGAGCAAGCACTTCAAGATCTGGACGTGGAATTGGCCAGCAGTATTCGCAACTTTCAGCTCCGTAATATACGGCCGAAAGCGGCGAGTGAAATCGCAGATCTGACGCAGGCCAGCAAACTTCCAGGGCGCTCGGACAAACGCATCGCGGAGACCGTCTACCGCCGGGTTGGGGAGGTGGTCAACCCTACCCGCTGAGGGCCCGAAAAACACAAGATGCGGAAACGATCGCCAAAAAACGAGCTAAAAACCGACCTGTAAAAATGCAAAAAGCCCTGATTTATCAGGGCTTCAGATATGGCGGAAACGCAGAGATTCGAACTCTGGGACCTGTTACAGTCGACGGTTTTCAAGACCGTTGCCTTAAACCACTCGGCCACGTTTCCAGCTTCGTTGCGGGCGCCATAATACCGGAATGAAACACACTGTCAAACTCTCTGTGTAGCCTGTTTTCAAGGGTCTGTTATGATCTTTGCATCTGAACGTTTCAGACTAGGTTTCATCCCTTTTGAGGAGTCTCGCATGCGCGAACAGGATTATGCAGTTAATCACGGCTCGCAGGCGCAGCAGCTAGAAGTTAGCCGCGTCCTGCGTAACACCTACGGCCTGCTGGCCCTGACGCTGGCGTTCAGCGGCGTGATGGCTTTCGTGGCGCAACAGATGCGCGTCGGCTACCCGAACATCTTTGTGGTGCTGATCGGTTTCTACGGGCTTTTCTTCCTGACCAACAAGCTGCGTGACTCGGCTTGGGGCCTGGTGTCGACATTCGCGCTGACCGGCTTCATGGGCTTCCTGCTCGGCCCTATTCTCAATCGCTATCTGGGCATGCAGGGCGGCGCCGAGATCGTCAGTTCGGCGTTCGCCATGACCGCCCTGGTGTTTGGCGGTCTGTCGGCCTACGTGTTGATCAGCCGCAAGGACATGAGCTTCCTGAGCGGTTTCATCACTGCCGGTTTCTTTGTCCTGCTGGGTGCGGTGGTCGCGAGCTTCTTCTTCCAGATCAGCGGCCTGCAGTTGGCGATCAGTGCCGGTTTCGTGCTGTTCTCGTCGGTCTGCATTCTGTTCCAGACCAGCGCGATCATTCACGGTGGCGAGCGTAACTACATCATGGCAACCATCAGCCTGTATGTGTCGATCTACAACCTGTTCGTCAGCCTGTTGCAACTGTTCGGCCTGATGGGTCGCGACGACTGATCGAGCGTATTGGTTTTACGAGAAAGCCCGTCGAAAGACGGGCTTTTTTTGCACCTGCGTTTACGGATCAGTAGAATCGCGCTCTTTTTTCAGGGCTTCAGTCCATGAGCACTTCTTCACCCAAACCTCCGTCTGCAGAGCTGCTGCTCGGGCTTGAAGACCGCCCTCGCCCGCTGATTGGAATGCTTGCGGCATTGCAGCATCTGCTGGCGATCATTGTGCCGATCGTGACGCCAGGGCTGCTGATTTGTCAGGCGCTCGGGGTGTCGGCGCGCGACACCAACCTGATCGTTTCCATGTCACTGGTCATTTCCGGTATCGCGACCTTCGTGCAATGTCGCCGTTTCGGACCCTTTGGCGCTGGACTGCTGATCGTGCAAGGCACCAGCTTCAATTTTGTCGGCCCGCTGATTGCGGGAGGCGCACTGATGGTCAAGGACGGCATGGCCGTGGAAGCGGTCATGGCAGCGATTTTCGGGGTAGTGATCGCTGGCTCCTTCATCGAAATGAGCGTCTCGCGGATCCTGCCGTTCATCAAGCGCCTGATCACCCCGCTGGTCACCGGCATCGTGGTATTGATGATCGGCCTGACCTTGATAAAAGTCGGCTTGATCAGCATGGGGGGCGGCTTTAGCGCCATGGCCGACGGGACCTTTGCCAATGGCGAGAACCTGCTGCTGTCAGGGGCAGTGCTGGCGGTGATCGTAGTGCTCAATCGCATTCCGGTGGTATGGATGCGCAGCGCCGCCATCGTCATCGCGCTGGCCGTGGGTTACGCGCTGGCGGGCTGGCTGGGGCGTCTGGACTTCAGCGGCATGCACCAGGCACCGCTGTTCCAGGTGCCTGTGCCGCTGCATTTCGGCCTGGGGTTTTCCTGGTCGCTGTTCATTCCCATGCTGGTGATTTATCTGGTCACGGCGCTGGAAGCGATTGGCGATGTGACCGCCACCAGCAAGGTGTCGGGGCAACCGGTCGAAGGCCCACTGTGGATGCGGCGGATCAAGGGCGGCGTGCTGGTCAACGGCGCCAATTCGCTGCTGGCAGGCCTGTTCAATACCTTCCCCAGCTCCATCTTTGCGCAGAACAACGGCGTGATTCAGTTGACCGGGATCGCCAGTCGTCATATCGGTGTCTGGATCGCCCTGATGCTGGTGCTGCTGGGCCTTTTTCCGAGTGTCGCCGGCGTCATTCAGGCGGTTCCCGAACCGGTACTGGGCGGTGCTGCCATGGTCATGTTCGGCGCAGTCGCGGCATCGGGGATCAACATCCTGGCGAGTGTCGAGCTGGATCGGCGGGCCCTGTTGATCATCGCGGTATCGCTGGCGTTGGGGCTGGGCGTGGCGCAGGTGCCTGAATTTCTGGCCCACATGCCCGCCGCCTTGCGTCACGTGCTGGAATCCGGCGTGGCCACCGGCGGTATCTGTGCGTTGCTGCTCAACTGGTTCCTCCCGGCCGGGCGTTAGGGCTGGCGCGGGCTTTTTTGCCGCGCAGGCTTTATCATCCCGGCAGATCCATTCAGCGAGTGTTCCATGAAATTTGCCCTAGCGATCTTCGCCCCCGCGCACGCCCCTTCCTCCCGGCGAGCGCTGCGCTTTGCCGAGGCAGTGCTGGCCGAAGGGCACGAAATCGTTCGCCTGTTCTTTTACCGCGACGGCGTCTACAGCGTTTCCGGCAGTGTGATCAGTCCGCAGGACGAGCTCGATATACCGCTGCAATGGCGCGCGCTCATCGAGCGGCATGGCCTGGACGCCGTGGTCTGCATCGCGGCAGCACTGCGACGTGGCGTGCTCAATGCCGAAGAAGCGCAGCGATATCAACGCGCTGGCGTGAGTGTCAGCGCCCCTTTGGAGCTGTCCGGCCTGGGCCAGTTGCATGAGGCCGCCCAGTTGGCCGACCGCCTGGTGAGCTTTGGAGGAGATTGAAATGGCCAAATCGATGTTGATCATCAGCCGGCAGGCCCCCTGGGCAGGGCCGGCAGCACGCGAAGCCCTCGATATCGCGCTGGCCGGCGGGGCCTTCGAGCTGCCCCTGGCGATGCTGTTTCTCGACGACGGCGTGTTCCAACTGAGCAGCGAACAGCGTCCCCAGGCGGTTCAGCAGAAAAACCTGAGCGCCAACCTGCAGGCGTTGCCCATGTTCGGTGTCGAGCAGCTTTACGTGTCGGCATCGAGCCTCAACCAGCGTGGCCTGCGGGCCGATGCCCTGGCTCTGGCCGCCAAAGCGCTCGACGACCGTGAGATTGCCGAGCTTGTCAGCCACCACGACCAAGTGATAACCCTGTGAGTACGACCCTGCACCTGCTCTCCCATTCGCCGTTCGGCGATACCCGCCAGGACAGCTGTCTGCGCATTGCCGGTCCCGAGGATGCCGTGCTGTTGAGCGGTGAAGCCGTCTACGCATTGCTGTCGGCGGGCGAGCCCTGGCGTCGCCTGCAGTCGAGTGGCCTGCCGGTTTACGCGTTGGAGGAAGATGTGCTGGCCCGAGGCCTGGAAGCTGGCCCTGGGGTGACAATGGTCGATTACCCGGCATTCGTCCGCCTGACCCTGACCTACGACAAGGTCAACAGTTGGCTATGAGCACCTTCACCGTCGACGGGCACGCCATCGAACTCGACCAGGACGGCTACCTGGTTCGCCTGGAGGACTGGAACCCGGCTGTGGCCAGTGCACTGGCGCAGCGTGAACCCCTGGAACTGACCGCCGAGCATTGGCAGATCATCGACCTGCTGCGTGAGTTTTACGCGCAGTTCCAGCTGTCCCCGGCGACCCGCCCGTTGATCAAGTACACTGCCCTGAAACTGGGGCCGCAAGCCGGTAACAGCCTGCACCTCAATCGCCTGTTCAATGGCACCCCTGCCAAGCTTGGCGCCAAGCTGGCAGGCCTGCCGAAGCCGACCAATTGCATATGACCGACTCCCGCCCGTTGACACTGGAAACCCCCGCCGAGCACCCTTTCGCGGTATTCGTCAGGATACTTGGCAAGGGCAAGCGGGGCGCCCGCAGCCTGACACGTGAAGAAGCACGCCAGGCCATGGGCATGCTGCTTGACGAACAGGTGCAACCGTCACAATTGGGCGCCTTCCTGATGCTGCTGCGGCACAAGGAGGAAAGCCCGGAAGAACTCGCCGGCTTCACCGAAGCCTTGCGTGAGCGCCTGCATGCCCCGGCACTGGCGGTGGACCTGGACTGGCCGACCTATGCCGGCAAGAAACGCCACTTGCCCTACTACCTGCTGGCGGCGAAATGCCTGGCTGCCAATGGCCTGCGCATCCTGATGCATGGCGGCGGTGCGCACACGGCCGGACGGCTCTACAGCGAGCAGTTGCTCGAGCCTGTCGGCATTGCGCTGTGCCGCGACTGGCAAGCGGTCGGCACCGCACTGGATCATCGCCAGGTCGCCTTCGCACCGCTGCAGGACTGGGCGCCGCAGCTGCAGCACATGATCGATTTGCGCAATATCCTGGGTCTGCGCTCGCCGATCCACTCGCTGGCGCGGATTCTCAATCCGCTGGGCGCACGGTGTGGCCTGCAGAGCATTTTCCATCCCGGCTATCAGGCGGTGCATCGCGACGCCAGCGGCTTGCTGGGCGACAACGCCATCGTGGTCAAGGGCGACGGCGGCGAGATCGAGATCAACCCCGATGGCCCCAGCCACCTCTACGGTACGCGCGACCACCAGAGCTGGGACGAGGAATGGCCGGCCCTGTCGGCGCAGCGCCACGTGAAACCGGCCAGCCTGCAGCCACAAGCATTGCTGGCCTTCTGGCGTGGCGAGCAGGACGACAGTTACGGTGAAAAGGCCGTGGTGTCGACCATGGCGCTGGCCTTGCGCGGGCTGGGTGAAGAGCGTGACCAGGCTTTTCAGAAAGCTACACAGTGGTGGCAGGCGCGGGACCGGTCGATCTAGACGAACGATCCTGGGGCGAACTCTGCTTCGCCCATGGGGTTCCTATGGCAAATAGCCAAGGAATCATCATGGGTCTTCTAATCGACGGCCGCTGGCATGACCAGTGGTATGAAAGCAGCAGCGATGGTGCTTTCCAACGCGAACAGGCACAACGCCGCCATTGGGTCACCGCGACGGGCGAACCCGGCCCAACGGGCGATGGCGGCTTTGCGGCCGAAGCCGGTCGCTACCACCTGTACGTCTCGCTGGCGTGCCCCTGGGCACACCGCACCCTGCTGTTTCGCCAGCTCAAAGGCCTGCACGCCGTTGTCGATGTGTCGGTGGTCAGCTACCTGATGGGTGAAAACGGCTGGACGTTCGACACGGCCACTGGCTCATCCGGTGACCCCCTCGCCCCTTTCGATTTCCTGCACCAACGCTACACGCTGGACACCCCGGACTATACCGGGCGCGTCACTGTGCCGGTGCTGTGGGACAAGCAACGCCAGCGCATCGTCAGCAATGAATCCGCGGACATCATCCGTATGTTCAACAGCGCGTTCGACGGTCTGACCGGCAACCATGACGATCTGTATCCAGCTCCGTTGCGGGCGAAAATCGATGCCCTCAACGAGCGGATCTATCCGACGGTCAACAACGGCGTGTACCGCGCCGGCTTCGCGACCTCGCAAAAAGCCTATGAAGAAGCATTCGACCCACTGTTCGCCACGCTCGATGAACTCGAACAACGGCTGGACCGCACGCGCTACCTGGCCGGCGAGTACCTGACCGAAGCCGATCTGCGCCTCTTCACTACGCTGATCCGTTTCGACGCCGTGTACTACGGTCACTTCAAGTGCAACCGCCAGCGCGTCATCGACTATCCCAACCTGTCCAACTGGCTGCGTGAACTGTATCAATGGCCAGGCGTGGCCGACACCGTGGACTTTCGCCATATCAAGGGCCACTACTACGGTAGTCATCCTACGATCAACCCTACCGGCATTGTGCCCAAGGGACCACGGCAGGATTTCAACGCGTCGCATGATCGCGATCGGTTGGTGGGACGCGGCATTTGGTACAACAGCGGCGGATGACAGCGGCGGCCATGGGTTTGTGTGTCATGCTGAGCCATGGAAAAACCACTGCTCGATCTGCATAACGGTCTCTTGCTGGCGCTACCGGCACCGGCGCTTGCGCGGCTGCGTCCCTTTCTACAAAGCGTCGAGCTGGCGGCCGGCACACCGCTGTACGAATCCGGTAGCAGCCTGCGTCACGTCTATTTCCCTATTGACGCCATTGTTTCGCTGCTGTGCGTGATCGAAAACGGCGCCAGCGCCCAGATTGCCGTGGTTGGCCATGAAGGCATGGTCGGGATCGCGGTGTTCATGGGTGGCGACAGCACCCGCACGCGTGCCGTGGTGCAACAGGCCGGGCACGCCTGGCGGCTGCCGGGCGTGCGCTTGAAGGAAGAATTCGACCGGCATGCCGAAGCCCTTGTGCTGATGCTGCGCTATACCCAATCGCTGGTCGGCCAGATGGCACAAACCGCCGTGTGCAATCGACATCATTCCATTGACCAGCAGCTGTGCCGGTGGCTGCTGCAGTCACTGGACCGCTTGCCGACCGCGCACCTGGCGATGACCCAGGAACTGATCGCGAGCCTGCTCGGAGTGCGCCGCGAAGGTGTGGCCGAGGCAGCGGGCAAGCTGCAGCGCAGTGGGGCGATCGTCTATCACCGCGGGCACATCGAAGTCCTCGACAGGTCGCTGCTGGAACGCTTGTGCTGTGAGTGCTACGCCGTGGTCAAGCGCGAGGAGATGCGCCTGCTCGGGGGTGAGTCGCTTACGCCCTAAGCGCGCTGGCGCACAGACGCAGGCTCACCTCAGGGTTCACCCTGCCCCCTTAAGGGACACGGGGTCAGGACAGATGAATGCGCTTTCACGCCACCTTTTTCTCGCCGGTCGCCGCGCCTCGCCATGGACTGATACAGCGCCGGTGCGCGAAGAGTTGTTCGGTATCGAGCGGCTCGAACAGCATGCGCACAGCCTGGCGGCCGCTCAATCGATCATCGGCGAGCCGCCACGGGTATCGTCGCTGCACAAACGCCTCAACGGCAACGCCAGCGTATTGCTCGCCGCCTACCGCAGCAGCGCCGCAGCGCTCAGGGATGGCGGTGCAGTGGCGCCCGCGGCGGAATGGCTGCTGGACAATTATCATCTGGTCGAGGAGCACATTCGCGAGATCCGCGAAGACCTTCCGCCCAATTACTACCGCCAGTTGCCCAAGCTGACCGAAGGCCCCTTCGCCGGTTATCCGCGGGTATTCGGCGTGGCCTGGGCGTTCGTTGCGCACACCGACAGCTACTTCGACCCCAAGGCACTGACGCGCTTCATCGCCGCCTACCAACAGGTGCAGCCGCTGACCATCGGTGAGTTGTGGGCCGTGGCGATCAGCGTGCGCATTGTCTTGATTGAAAACCTGCGCCGCCTGGCCGACCAGATCAGCGCCGGCCGCCGCGATCGCGAAGATGCCCAGGCGCTGGCCGATCGCCTGTTCGCCGCCGGGTGCGCACGCAGCGCCCTGGACGAGGACATCGCCAGCCGCCCGCAGGGGCCGCTGTCCGAGGTGTTCGCGGCACAGTTGGCCAAATGCCTGCGTGACCGTGACCCCCTGACCCATCCGGCGCTGGATTGGTTGAAACAACGTTTGGCAACGCAGGACAGCAGCATTGAGTGGGTGGTGCGTCATGCCCAGGAGCGAATGGGCGCCTCCAACCTCAGCGTGCGAAATGTCATCACCAGCCTGCGCCTGATTTCCTCGGTGGACTGGGCCGACCTGGTGGAAAGTGTCAGCCTGGTGGATGCACGCCTGCGTGCGGCCAGCAGCTTTCAGACGCTGGATTTCGCCACCCGCAATCTGTATCGCAGTGCCATCGAGCAATTGGCGCGCGGCGCCCACTGCGCCGAACTCGAGGTCGTCGACCAGGCGTTGTACGCCTGTTCCCGTGCCAAGGCGGAACGAGAGCGTGACCCGGGCTTTCATCTGATCGCCGAGGGCCGCCCTGCGCTCGAAACGGCCATTCATTTCAAACCCTCCATGCGACTGGCCGTGACCCGTCTGCAAGTGCGCCTGGGCCTCGGCGGCTATATCGGCTGCGCCGTGCTGGTGACCCTGCTATCAATGGCGGTGGCCTACAGCCTGCTCAGCCCGATGGGTGCGCCTGCCCAGCTGTTATGGCTATTGCTCGCCTTGGCCATCATCCCCGCCAGCGAACTGGCCATTCAGTTGGTCAATCGTGCGGTGACCCTGAGTTTCGGTGCCGTGACGCTGCCCGGCTTGTCCATGCTCGAGGACGTGCCCGGCGAGTTGCGCACCTTGATCGTGGTGCCCACCCTGCTGACCAGTGAGCGCGACCTGCTCGATCAGGTGCAGAGCCTGGAGGTGCATTACCTCAGCGGGCCGCGGGGTGAGGTGTACCTGGCCTTGCTGACCGACGGTCTCGACGCCCCGCAGCAACAGCTGGACAGCGACGAGCCGCTGCTGAACAGCGGTCGCCAGGCCATCGCCGAGCTGAACCGGCGCTATCCGCCCGGTGAAAGCGGCCCCCGCTTCCTGCTGCTGCATCGGCAACGCCAATACAGCCACACCCAGGGCTGCTGGATGGGCCGCGAGCGCAAGCGCGGCAAGCTGCATCAGCTCAACCGCCTGCTGCGCGGCGCCAGCGACACCGACTACCGTGCGCCTTGCGCCGTGCCCGCCAATGTTCGCTTTGTCATTACCCTGGACGCCGATACCCGCCTGCCGCGCGACGCCGTGCAGCGGCTGATCGGCAAGCTCGCCCACCCACTCAATCGACCCGTGCTGGACGCTGACGGCCGGCATCTGCGCCACGGGCACGGTATTCTGCAACCACGGGTGAGCCTGTCATCGCCCACTCGCGAGCACGCTTCGCTGTACCTGCGGGTGAGCTCCAGCCCGGGGGGTATAGACCCCTACGCGGCGGCTATTTCCGATGTGTACCAGGACCTGTTCGGCTCCGGTTCCTACACCGGCAAGGGCATCTATGACGTCGACGCCTTCGAGGCCGCGCTGCAGGGCAAGGTCGGCGATGAAACCATGCTCAGCCACGATTTGTTCGAGGGCATCTGTGCGACGGCGGCGCTGGTCAGCGACATCGAACTGATTGAGGCGCAGCCTGCGCGTTACGACCAGGCAGCCACCCGGCAGCACCGCTGGACGCGCGGTGACTGGCAACTGCTACCTTGGCTGCTGGGCCGCAACGGTGGCCGCCTGTCCGCCTTGGGTCGCTGGAAAATCACCGATAACCTGCGCCGCTCCCTGGTCGCTCCCTGTACCCTGGCGGCCCTGCTGGTGGCTTGGACGTTGCCATTGTCGAGCGCGTGGGTGGCGACCCTGTGGGTGTTGGCGCTGGGTGCCGTCGCGACCTTTTTGCCGGCCCTGGCCGGGATACGCCGGCGTAAAGGCAGCCAGTTGTCACGGCATGTCCGCAATACCCTGAGCGATCTGGGCCTGGCAGGGGGCCACGTGCTGTTGACCGTCACGCTGCTGCCCGATCAGGCCGGGCGCATGCTCGACGCCATTGTCCGCACCCTCTACCGTTTATCCGTCAGCCGGCGCAATCTGCTGGAGTGGACCAGTGCCGCGCAGGTCGCTGCCGGGCCGAGCCCTACTCTGGCTGCGGCCTATCGGCAGATGGCCGCCGGCGTGGTGGGCAGTCTGCTGGCGAGCGGTGCATTGCTGTGGCGTCAGCCTGAGCTGTGGCCACTGATCCTGCCTTTTCTACTGCTCTGGGGCGCCTCGCCAGCAATCGCCCAATGGGTCAGCCACCCTGATCGCGAGCCGCCAGCCGAACAGCTCTCACCGCAACAGGCCTTGCAATTGCGCCGCATCACTCGGCGGACCTGGCGCTATTTCGAGACGTTCGTGACCGCTCAGGAACACCACCTGCCGCCCGATAATTTCCAGGAGGACCCGCAGCCCGTCATCGCTCACCGCACCTCGCCCACCAATATCGGCCTGTACCTGCTGTCGGCCATCAGCGCCCGCGACTTTGGCTGGGCCGGCAGCCTGGAGACCCTGGAACGCCTGGAGGCCACGTTCGCCGTGCTGCACGACCTGCCCCGCCATCGCGGGCACTTCCTCAACTGGTACGACACCCGCACCCTGCAGCCGCTGGCACCGGCCTATGTGTCGTCGGTGGACAGCGGCAACCTGGCCGGGCATCTGATTGCCTTGGCCAACGCCTGCGAGCAATGGCGCGACGGCGTGCTGCCGGAGCCGCAGCAAGGCCTGCTCGACACCGTGGCCCTGGCTGTCGAAGAATGCCCCGCACCGGCTGTGCGAGCCCTGCTTGAGGACATGCACGAACGCTTGGAGGGCCCACAACCGTTCGCTACCCAGCAGCCCGCGCTGCTGCGCCTGGCGGGCAAAGCCTGCATGCAGCAGGCCGACTCGATCTGGCTGGCGGCGTTGCAGCGTGCCCTGCAAGAGCACGCTCGCGACCGCCAGTCGGACACGGACCTGGCGCCGCGCCTGACGGCGATGGCCGAGCAGGCCAGGCAACTGACCCAGGCCATGGATTTCGCTTTCCTGCTGGATCCCGACCGTAAACTGCTGTCGATCGGCTATTCAGTGGCCGAGCGGCGCCTGGACAGCAGTTGCTACGACCTGTTGGCCTCCGAAGCACGCCTGGCCAGTCTGGTTGCCATCGCCAAGGGCGATGTACCGAGCCGTCACTGGTTTCGCCTGGGGCGCCGTTCCATTCCCTGCGGTGCATCTGCGGCGCTGGTGTCGTGGTCGGGATCGATGTTCGAGTACTTGATGCCGTCATTGGTCATGCGCGCAGCGCCAGCGACCTTGCTGGCCCAGACCAACCGTTTGATCGTCGCTCGCCAGCGCCAGTACGCGCAGACCCTCGGCCTGCCCTGGGGCATGTCCGAGTCGGCCTACAACGCACGCGACCTGCACTTCACCTATCAATACTCCAACTTCGGCGTGCCCGACCTCGGCCTCAAGCGCGGCCTGGCGGAAAACCAGGTGATCGCCCCCTACGCCAGCGCTTTGGCCGCGATGGTCGACGCCCCCGCCGCCCTGCACAACCTGGAGGCCTTGGCGCAGATGGGCGCCCTGGGCAGCTACGGCTTTTATGAGGCGGTCGACTTCACCGCCACACGTGTGCCCGAGCAACAACCACTGGCGGTGGTGCGCGCGTACATGGCCCACCACCAGGGCATGAGTATCGTGGCCCTGCTCAATGTGCTGCAGCAGGGCCGCATGCAAGAGCGTTTCCATCGCGAACCCATGGTGCAGGCCTGCGCGCTGTTACTGCAGGAGCGCCCACCGCGCGATGTGATGCCTCTGCAACCGCGGGCCCAATGGACACGCCCGCCAGCCACCAGCGTCGCGCAGGGCCAGGTGGAGCGTCAGTTGCACGGCCTGCCGGTGCAGGCACCCGTCACGCATCTGTTGTGCAACAGCCGTTACAGCGTGATGCTGACCGGCAGCGGCGGTGGCTACAGCCGCTGGCGCGACATGGCAGTGACGCGCTGGCGCGAGGACCCGACGCTGGACCCCTGGGGCTCATTCATCTTCGTGCGCACGGACGAGGACAGCCAACCGTGGTCGGCGGCCCGCTGCATGGACGAGGACAGCCGGGTGTATGGCGATGTGACGTTTGCCGAGGATCACGCCCGCTTCGTGCAGGTGCGAGGGCCGCTGACGTGCACCCTGGAAGTGTTGGTGTCAGGCGAGGACGACTGCGAAGTCCGCCACCTGACGCTGGTCAACGACGGCACGCAAGCGCAGGCTCTGGAACTGACTTCCTACGCCGAGCTGGTGCTGGCCCACGCTTCGGCGGACATTGCCCACCCGGCGTTCAGCAATGTGTTCGTGAGCACCGATTACCTGCCGGAGTTCGGCGCGCTGATCGCCCATCGCCGGCCGCGCGAAGCCGACCAGCCGACGCTGTGGGCCGCCCACTTCGCCGTGCTCGATGCGGACGACGTGGCGATCCATCCGCAGTATGAGACCGACCGCGCGGCGTTTCTCGGTGCCGGGCATGCGCTGTCCCGGGCCGATGCCCTGCACACGCGGCAACGCCTGGGCAACAGCGTCGGCGATGTACTGGACCCGATCTTTTCCCTGCGCCACCAGGTGCGGCTGAAACCTGGACAAACCGCCACCGTGGCTTTCTGGACAGTGGTCGCGCAGAGCCGCGAGGCGTTGCTCGGGCTAATCGACAAGCACCACGACCGCAACGCCTTCGAGCGTGCGCGAACCCTGGCCTGGACCCAGGCCCAGGTGCAATTGCATCACCTGGCTATCGATGCTGGCCAGGCGTCCAGCTTCCAGGCAGCCAGTGCGCCGCTGCTGTATGCCGATCGCCGCTGGCGCAGCCATGCTCCCGACACCGCACTGTGCCGGGACACCCAGGCGCTGCTGTGGCCGCTCGGTATTTCCGGGAATCTGCCTATCGTGCTGGTGCGTATCGACGACCTCGAAGACCTGGCCCAGGTGCAACAGCTGCTGCGCGCCCATGAATACTGGCGCATGAAGCGGCTGAGCGTTGACCTGGTGATCATCAATGAGCGGCCTGCTTCCTACCTGCAGGATTTGCAGGTGGAGATCGACACGGCGTTGCGCAGCAGCCAGTCGCGAGTCGGCGCCACCACCGAACTGGGCGACGGCGCGGTGTACGCCCTGCGCAAGGAACTGCTGGGGCCGGGTTGCGAGGCACTGCTGGTCGCCGCAGCCCGTATTGTCCTGACGGCGCGTCGCGGACCACTGGCCCAGCAGTTGGCCAACCGCGACTTCGCCCCCCTCGCATCGCCCGCGACACACTGGCCAGCAGCCGTGACGCGGGTGGCCAGTGAGCCCGCACGGCTGGATGAGCAGGCACTGGAGTTCTTCAATGGCCTAGGCGGATTCGCGGCCGCCGGTCGTGAGTACGTGACGTGCCTGGAGGGCAACCGGAGTACGCCGAAGCCGTGGATCAACGTCATCGCCAACCCGCACTTCGGTTTTCACGTATCAGCGCGGGGCAGCGGTTTCACCTGGTCGCGGAACAGCCGCGAGAATGCGCTGACGCCCTGGAGCAACGACCCCGTCAGCGACCCGGTCGGTGAGGCGCTGTATGTGCGCGACGAAGACAGCGGTGAACTGTTCGCGCCGACCGTGGCGCCCCTGGGCGGCGCCGGCCAGCATGTGGCCCGGCATGGGTTCGGCTATAGCCGGTTCAGCCACCAGGCCCATGACATCGCCATGGACCTGGTGCAGTTCGTACCGCTGGACGACCCATTGAAAGTGTCACGGTTGGCCTTGCACAACCGCTCGTCACGGCCTCGTCACCTGTCGATCAGTGCCTACGCCGAATGGGTACTGGGCAGCTCACGCAGTGCCACGGCCCCGTTCATCGTCAGCCATCGTGACCGTGACAGCGGCGCGCTGTTCGCGCAGAACAGCTGGAACAGTCCATTCCCCGAGGCCGTCGCCTTCAGCGACCTTGTGGGCCTGCAAACGGCGTGGACCGCCGACCGCAGCGAGTTCCTCGGCCCGCTGGGCAGCCATGCGGCGCCGGCCGCCCTGCTCAGCCGACAGCCGTTGAGCGGGAGCACCGGCAGCGGCTTCGACCCGTGCGCGGTGTTGCAATACAACGTGCGCCTGGCGCCCGGGGAGCGTGTCGAGATTGTCTGGCTGCTGGGTCAGGGCCAGTCGCTGCAGCACGCCCGTGAACTGGTGGCACGCTATCGCCGCCTGCCGCTGGACGAGGTGTTCGACCGCGTGCAGCAACACTGGCAGCAGACCCTGGGCAGCATTCAAGTGACCAGCCCCGATCGGGCGCTGGACATCATGCTCAACGGCTGGCTGCAATACCAGACCCTGAGTTGTCGCCTGTGGGCCCGCGCAGGCTTTTACCAGGCCAGCGGTGCCTACGGTTTTCGCGATCAGTTGCAAGACGGCATGGCATTGCACCTGGCCTGCCCGCAGCGGGTGCGCGAGCATTTGCTGCATGCTGCCGGCCGGCAGTTTCAGGAAGGCGACGTCCAGCATTGGTGGCTACCGCACAGCGGCGTCGGTGTACGTACCCATATCAGCGATGACCGCGTGTGGCTGGCCTACGCCACGGCACGCTACGTCTCGGCCTGCGATGACCCAGGCATTCTCGACGAGCCAGTGGCCTACCTGGACGGCCCGCCCCTGGCGCCCGAACGCCCGGATGCCTTCTTCAAGCCTGCCATCAGCGAGCGTCAGGCCAGCGTCTATGAACATGCCGCGTTGGGGCTGGACCACGCCTTGGCGCATTGCGGCGTGTTGGGCTTGCCATTGATCGGGACCGGCGACTGGAACGACGGCATGAACCGCGTCGGCCATCGGCACCGCGGGGAGAGCGTCTGGCTGGGCTGGTTCCTGCTCACCACCCTGGCGCTGTTCATTCCCCTGGCCCGCGAGCGCGATCCAGTGCGCGCCCTGCAATGGCAGCAACAGCATGCGCGGCTGCAGAGCGCCTTGCAAACCCACGCGTGGGACGGCCAGTGGTATCGTCGGGCGACCTTCGATGATGGCACCTGGCTGGGTTCGGCGACCAGCCGCGAGTGCCGCATCGACTCGATCGCGCAATCCTGGGCGGTCCTGTCGGGGGCGGTGCCGGAGCAGCGGGCCAGAACCGCGATGCGCTCGATGGCCACCTGGCTGGTGCGCCCCGACGACGATCTGGTGCTGCTGTTTACGCCCCCTTTCGCCGAATCGGCGCACGATCCGGGCTATCTGATGGCTTACCCGCCCGGCATTCGCGAAAACGGCGGGCAGTACTCCCACGCGGCGATGTGGGCAGTGCTGGCCTTCGCCCGGTTGGGACAAGGTGACGAAGCGCTGGCCTTGATGACCCGCCTCAATCCCATCAATCACAGCCTCGACCCGGTGCAGGCGCTGCGCTACGGCGTCGAGCCCTACGTGGTGGCCGCCGATATCTACAGCGTGGCGCCCCACCTGGGTCGTGGCGGCTGGACCTGGTACACCGGCGCAGCGAGCTGGATGTACCAGGCCGGGGTCGACGGCATCCTCGGCCTGCGGCGCGAGGGTGCGCAGTTGCTGCTGGCACCCTGCCTGGCCCGTCATTGGCCGGGCTACAGCGCGGTGGTCAAGGTTGCCGACAGCGAGTACAGCATCGAAGTGCGCCGCCTGAGCCCGGGTGCGGGTGAATCGGCGCAGTGCCTGCTCGACGGGCACCGCATCGATATGCACCTGGGGTGCAGTCGATTGCCACTCGACGGCGGACGCCATACGGTGTCGATGATCGTGTAGACGCCTCGCACCGTTCCAGCAGCGCCATGCCCGGTTCACTCGACCGGGCAGCAGGTTAAGATGCGCCTTCGAACAGCCAGCGAGCGAGCGCGATCTTGACCCAGCAACGCACCTTCAGCGGCGGCGCCCGAAGCAAGAACCTGCTGTACCTGAAAAGCCCGGTGCGCCCGGACGATGCCGGCTATCGGGTGGGCTTCCTGCTTCTGGAGCATTTTTCCCTGGCGGCGTTCACCGCCAGCCTCGACACCCTGGTCACCGCCAATCTCATCGAGGCCGGACGCTATCAGGTGCGCACCTTTGGTCTGGGCACCGAACAGGTGCTCAGTGACCTGGGCATTCTGATTCAGGTCGACGCCCTGCTCGACGGGGCGGCGCTGGGGCAGATCGACCGGCTGATGGTGTGTGGCGGCTTTCGTACGCCGCTGCGCGTCGACCCCGTGCTGGAGAAGCTGCTGCATGACACCGGGCGTCGCGGGCTCGAGCTCGGCGGGTTGTGGAACGGTGCGTGGTTTCTCGCCCACTGCGGCCTGCTCGACGGTTATCGCTGCGCGGTGCACCCGGAAAACCGTGCCAGCCTGGGCGAGGCGCGGGTGCGCGTGGGTGTGACCCCGGCCAGCTATGTCATCGACCGCGATCGCGCGACCGCCGCCAGCCCCAACGGCAGCTTCGCCATGATGCTGGAGCTGATCCGCCTGCGCCATGGCGATTCTCTGGCCCAGGGCGTGGAACAGATCCTGGCGTTCGAGGGGTTGCGGTTCCGGCGCATCGGCAGCGCCCAGGCGCAGAAGCTGACCGAGCCCCTGCGCAATGCCATCGACTTGATGGAGAACAACCTGGAGGAGCCGCTGGAACTCGATCGCCTGGCCGACTATGTCGGTCGCTCGCGACGCCAGATCGATCGCCTGTTCCAGGACCAACTGGGCACCTCGCCGCACCGCTATTACCTGGAATTGCGTATCACCGAGAGCCGTCGCCTGCTGCAGCACTCCCGCCTGTCGATCATGGACGTGGCAGTGGCCTGCGGCTTCGTCTCGGTCAGCCATTTCAGCAAATGCTACAGCGGCTATTTCGGCTATCCGCCTTCACGCGAGCAGCGGCTGGCCGATTAGGCCCGGGATAGAGATGCGCGGGAACCACCGCGCCGCTTCTCGGGTCGACTCAAGTTCATGCCAACACGAGTCCCGACCCATGGAATATCTGCTTCCCGAATCCTGGTTGGACCGCGTGCCGCTGCCGTGGTTGAGCACGCTGATTGCCGCCACCCTGGCGGTCACCCTGACATTGATCATCCGCTGGATCGGCCTGGCAGTGCTGCGCCGTATCTCTCGCTCCTTCATCCTGGCCCGACAATTGATCATGCGTGCCGAGCAACCCACGTTGTGGCTGTTGCCGCTGGTTGCCTTGCAGGCGGTGTGGACGTCAGCGCCCGACGATCTGCCGCTGGTCCAGACGGTGCGGCACATCAACGGCATGCTGGTGATCGCCTGCGTGACCTGGCTGGGCCTGCGCTGCGTCAAGGCGGTGGGCGAAACCATGGCGCTGCGCTACCCGCTGGACATCGCCGACAACCTCAATGCCCGACGCATCCAGACCCAGGTACGCGTGCTGGTGCAATGCCTCAACGTGGTGGTGATCATTCTCGGCACCGGGATGATCCTGATGAGCTTCCCGCCCGTGCGCCAGATCGGTGCGAGCCTACTGGCATCTGCGGGCCTCGCCGGCCTGGCGGCGGGCTTCGCCGCCAAACCGGTGCTGGGCAATCTGATCGCCGGCCTGCAAATCGCCATCTCGCAGCCCATTCGCATCGACGACGTGGTGATCGTTGAAAACGAATGGGGTCGCATCGAGGAGATCAGCGGCACCTACGTGGTGGTGAAAATCTGGGACGAACGCCGAATGGTCGTGCCGTTGCAGTACTTTATCGAAAAACCCTTCCAGAACTGGACCCGCAGCACGTCCAGCCTGATCGGCTCGGTGTTTCTCTGGGTCGACTATTCCATCCCGCTGGATGCGCTGCGCGACGAGGTGAAGCGGGTGTGCGAGGAAATTCCGCACTTGTGGGATGGTCGTGTGTGCGTGTTGCAAGTGACCGACACCAGCGAAAAGTCCATGCAGTTGCGAGTGTTGTTGAGTTCCGGCGATTCCTCACGAAGCTGGGACGCGCGCTGCCACATGCGTGAGCGCCTGATCACGTGGGTCAACCGCCACTACCCGGAATGCCTGCCACAATTGCGCGCGGAAATCTCCAGCCGCACACCGCATCCAAACGAAGACGCCCAGGTGCCCACCGAGGTGGCCCGCCAACCTCCCGTCTGATCAGTGGCCCTGCGCCAGTAACCACGCGGTCTATCCTGCGCGCTCCACGCCCTCCGGGGCGAGCGCGAAGGACAGCGCCGCATGCCACTGACTGAACGAAGACACCTGCGCCGAACCCGCCTGCCCTGGCTGATCGGCTCGCTACCCGTCGTGCTGGGGATGGTCATCATCTTCTGGCAGGCGGAGCGCATTCTCCAGCAAACCGCGCGCACCACGGCCAACGGTGCCGTCGAGCAGTTCGACCTGATCCTGGACAACGTCGCCCAGGCCGCCACGGCGATCCTGCCCCTGGCCGGTCAACCCTGCGCCCGGGCGGTGCTGAGCATGCGCGAGCAGGTGACGCGGCGGCCCTATGTGCGCTCCACCAACCTGGTGCGGGGCGACACGCTGTATTGCAGCTCGCTGTTCGGCGACTATCAGGAAGCGGTCGATCCAGCCGACTATGTCGGTGGCCACCTGTGGTTGCTGGCGGGCAATGCGGTGACCCCTACCCGCGCGCTGCTCATCTACCGCCTGGCCTCGCCCACCGCTGCCGGTGCGGCGCTCAGCACGGTCGACGGCTATCATCTGATCAATTCGCTGCGCATGATCGGTGGTGACACCGAATTGCGTCTGCAGGTGGGCACGCGCTGGCTGACGGCCGACGGCCACGTTCACGAGGCGCCGCTGCCGCCCTTCGACGTCGCGCCCTTTGAATTGCGCTCGGCCCGGTACCCCTTTTCCATCGAAACGGGTTACACGGCTGCCCAGCGCTGGGCCTTGATCGGCCGCGAATATCCGCCGATGCTCGGCCTGTTGCTGGTGCTCGGGGTGGCCACCGGTTTGCTCAGTCGCTGGGCCCTGCGCCGCGCGGCCTCGCCCCGCCAGGAATTGAAGCGGGCGCTGGACGCCGAAGAGTTCATGCCGTTCTACCAGCCCATCGTCTGTGCCCGCGATGGCCACTGCGCCGGCGTCGAGGTGCTGATGCGTTGGCAGCACCCGAAAGAAGGCCTGGTGCGACCTGATCTGTTCATTCCCCTGGCCGAGCACAGCGGCCTGATCGTGCCCATGACCCAGCTGCTATTGCGCCAAGTGTCTGAACATCTGGCTGCGCATGCCGAGCTGCTGGGCACCGACTTTCATGTCAGCATCAATTTCACCGCCGGACATTTCCTTGAACCAACCCTGTTCCAGGAATGCGAGACGTTCCTGGCGGCCTTTGCACCGGGCACCGTGAAGCTGGTGCTGGAGCTCACCGAACGTGAATTGGTGCGCCCCACCCGCGAGACCCTGGCCCTGTTCGAGCGGCTGCGCGGCCTGGGCGTGGCGATTTCCATCGACGATTTCGGTACCGGTCACTCGAGCCTGGCGTACTTGAGAGAGTTTCGCGTCGACTACCTGAAAATCGACCAGAGCTTCGTCGCCATGATCGGCGTGGACGCCCTGTCCAGCCATATCCTGGACAGCATCATCGAGCTGGCGGGCAAGCTGGACCTGCGCATCATCGCCGAGGGGGTGGAAACCGCCGAGCAGGGTCAATACCTCGCTGCCCAGGCCGTGGACTATCTGCAAGGCTACCGATACGCCCGCCCAATGCCCCTGGCCGACCTTGTGCACCATATGAAGGCAGAGCGTTCAGCCCCTCATCCTTGAACGCACCCATTGTGTGCGCCGGGCCAGCTTGAGATCATGGCCCGCTCAGTACTCTCTGCGTTCGAGGCCACCTTGTCCAAAGGCATTATCGCGTCCGTCACGGCATCCACACTGTTTGCCGTGATGTATTACTACACCTCACTGCTGGCGCCCTTGAGCGGTGAAGAAATTTTCGGCTGGCGCATGCTGCTGACCCTGCCGTTCGTCACGGCGTTCATGTTGTTGAGCCGCGACTGGCATCTGGTGGTCGGCGTCTGGCGCCGTATCGCCCGGCAGCCACTGTTGCTGGTGGGTTCGATGGCCACCTCGGCGCTGATGGGCGTGCAGCTTTGGCTGTTTCTCTGGGCGCCGCTGCACGGGCGCAGCCTGGAGGTGTCCATGGGCTACTTCCTGCTGCCCTTGACGATGGTCCTGACCGGTCGCCTGGTGTACGCCGAGCACCTGTCCTACCTGCAGAGGGTTGCGGTGTGCCTGGCGGCCTGCGGTGTCGCCCACGAATTGTGGCAACACGCCTCTTTTGCCTGGGAAACCCTGGTGGTCGCTGCCGGCTACCCGCTGTATTTCGTGATCCGGCGCTATTGTGGCAACGAGCATCTGGGCGGTTTGTGGACCGACATGCTGCTGATGATGCCCGTGGCGCTGTGGTTCGTCTGGCAAGGCAGCCTGTCGGCCGCGGATCTGTTGGCCAAGCCTTCGCTGTACGCGTTGATTCCGTTACTGGGCGTGCTCAGCGCGTCGGCGTTGATCAGTTACGTCATGGCCAGCCGCCTGTTGCCGTTCAGCCTGTTCGGCCTGCTCAGCTATGTCGAGCCGGTATTGCTGGTGGGGGTGTCGTTGCTGCTCGGTGAAAGCATCGGCAGGGACCAGTGGTGGACCTATCTGCCGATCTGGATGGCGGTGCTGGTGCTGGTGTTCGAAGGAGCCAAACACCTGACCCGGCACCGCCGCAGCGTCTGATCGGGCTCAGGGCATGACGGGCGGTGTATACGTCAGTGTGGTGCCCAGGGCCCAGAGCAGGAACAGCACCAGGGGCGTGTGCACGATCAGTTGTACGAACGAAAAACCGATCAGGTCCCGCGCCTTGAGGCCCAGTACGCCGAGCAGTGGCAGCATGTAGAACGGGTTGATCAGGTTTGGCAGCGCCTCGGCCGCGTTATAGATCTGCACTGCCCAGCCCAGGTGGTATTGCAGGTCGTTGGCCACTTGCATCACATAGGGTGCTTCGATGATCCACTTGCCGCCGCCCGACGGAATGAAGAAGCCGAGAATCGCCGAATACACGCCCATGAGCACGGCATAGGTGTCGTGCGAGGCAATCTGCACGAAGAACGTCGAGATGTGATGCGCCAGGGTCTGGGCCTCGGCGCCCTTGACCGTGGTCATGATAGCCGCGATCGAGCCGTACAGCGGGAACTGGATCAGCACGCCGGTGGTGGTCGGCACCGCTCGGGCCACGGCGTCGAGAAAACTGCGCGGCCGCCAGTGCAGCAATGCGCCGACCATGATGAACAGGAAGTTGTAGGTGTTGAGGCCAGAAATCGCGGTGATTGCCGGCTTGCTGGCAAACTCCTGGAACAGCCATCCCGCGGCCAGCAACACCAGCACAATGGTCAGCAGCGGGCTGTATTCCAGCCACTCGCCCGGGCGCGTACGCGGTGCCGACGGCGGCAGGCTGAACGCCGGATCGATACCGCAGGCCTGGGCGTCCCGCGCCGACGCCGCACCGGGCGCGGTGGCATAGGCCACCACCAGGGACACGATCACCAGGGCCAGCAGCATCACGCCCGACTGCCAGAGAAAAATGGTTTCAGTGAACGGAATGACCCCCGTGATCGACAGAATCGACGGTGGCAGGCTGGCCGGGTTGGCCTGCAACTGTGCTGCCGAGGAGGACAGGCCGAGCGCCCACACCGCGCCCAGGCCCAGGTAGGCTGCGGCGCCCGCCGCGCGGTAGTCCATGTGCAGGTCGGTGCGTCGGGCCAAGGCGCGTACCAGCAAGCCCCCGAATACCAGGGAAAGGCCCCAGTTGAGCAGCGAAGCCACCATCGATATCAGCGCCACCCAGGCCACTGCCGAGCGGCCATTGCGGGGAATGCGAGCCAGCCGATCGATCAGCTTGACGGCGGGTGGAGAGCTGGCAACCACGTACCCACCGATCACCACGAACGCCATCTGCATGGTGAACGGAATCAGGCTCCAGAAACCGTCGCCGAAGGCCTTCGCCGTGGCGGTCACGGGTGCGCCGATGGCCAGAGCGCCGATGGCCACCACCAGCACCGCGAGCGCCGCGAATACATAGGAGTCAGGAAACCAGCGCTCCGCCCAGTTCGAGCAACGCAGGGCAAAACGGGCGTAACGACTTTCTTCAAGGTGCGAGGCCATGGCTCGGGTTCCGTTGTTTTTATTATGAGTGGGGGTGAAGCGCTCAGGCGAAGGTCATCTCCGGCACGTGCTCCGGCACCACCAGCTTGCCGGCCGTATTGGCGACGATTTCCTCGACGCTGACCCCGGGTGCCCGCTCCTTCAGCACGAAGGCACCGTCTTCGATTTCCAGGTAGGCAAGATCGGTCAGCACCTTGCGGATGCAACCGGCACCGGTCAAAGGAAGCGTGCACTGCGCGAGCAGCTTCGATTCGCCGTCCTTGGACGCGTGGGTCATGGTCACGATGATGTTGTCGGCACCGGCCACCAGGTCCATGGCCCCGCCCATCCCCTTCACCAGCTTGCCGGGAATCATCCATGACGCAATATTGCCCTGCACGTCTACCTCGAAGGCACCCAGCACTGTCAGGTCGACATGGCCGCCGCGGATCATGGCGAATGAGTCGGCGGAGTTGAAGATGGAGGCGCCTTTGCGGGCGGTGACCGTCTGTTTGCCGGCATTGATCATGTCGGCATCCACGGTGTCCTCGGTGGGAAACGCCCCCATGCCGAGCAAGCCGTTCTCCGACTGCATCATCACATCGATGCCCTCGGGTACATAGTTGGCGACCAGGGTGGGAATACCGATCCCCAGGTTCACATAGAAGCCGTCTTGCAGTTCGCGCGCGACGCGCTGGGCCATCTGTTCACGGGAAAGTGCCATGTTCGAGTCTCCGTCGGGGTCCGGCCGCTCAGGCCTTGAGCGTGCGCTTTTCGATGCGTTTTTCGAATCGGCCCAGAATGACGCGGTCCACATAGATGCCGGGGGTATGGATCTGGCTGGGTTCCAGCTCGCCGGGCTCGACGATTTCCTCGACTTCCACCACCGTGATCCGGCCTGCCGTGGCAGCCAGTGGATTGAAGTTCTGGGCCGTGTGGCGGTACACCACGTTGCCGAAGTGGTCGGCTTTCCAGCCCTTGACGATGGCGAAGTCGCCGGTGATGGCTTCTTCCAGGATATGCGGCCGGCCATTGAACTCGCGCACTTCCTTGCCTTCGGCGACGGGCGTGCCATAGCCGGTGGCCGTGAAGAACGCCGGGATACCGGCACCCCCCGCGCGCATCTTTTCTGCCAATGTGCCCTGGGGGGTCAGTTCCACTTCCAGCTCGCCGTCGAGCAACTGGCGCTCGAACAAGGCATTCTCGCCGACGTAGGAGGCGATCATCTTGCGGATCTGCCGGTCTTCCAGCAGCACGCCGAGCCCGAAACCGTCGACCCCGCAATTGTTTGACACCACCGTCAGGCCGCGCACGCCACGGCGCTTGATCTCGGCGATGAGGTTTTCCGGAATGCCGCACAAACCAAAGCCGCCGCTGAGGATGGTCATGTTGTCGCTCAGGCCGGCCAGGGCCTCTTCATAGGTCGCTACGCGTTTATCGAGCCCGGGCATGATCGTTCGCCTTTTATCGTTATGGGGCCGGCACGTCAGACATGCCGGAGCTGCGTGGGAGACATCTTCACCCTACTGGAGTAATTTGTTAATTTTGTTTTAATGATGCATTGATCAGGTTTTCCAATTAATGAACGTCAAACAACTCCGGGCCTTTCTGGCTGTCAGCCAGACCTCCAGCTTCGTCCAGGCGGGCGAGCGTTTGCACGTATCGCAGCCGGCGCTGAGCCTGACCATCAAGAGTCTAGAAGAAGACCTGGGCGGTGCCTTGCTGATTCGCACCACCCGCAGCGTGACTCTGACGCCAGAGGGCGAAGTGTTATTGCCGCTGGCGCGGCGGTTGTTGGCCGACTGGGACGACACCGAGGACTTGCTGCGCCAACATTTCACCCTGCAACTGGGCAAGGTGTCGGTGGCGGCCATGCCGTCTTTCGCGGGGAACCTGCTTCCGGCCACCTTGAAGGTGTTCCGCCAGCGTCACCCCAAGGTCAACGTTGCGGTCCATGACGTCATCAACGAGCATGTGCTGGAGATGGTGCGCGAACGCCGCGTCGAGTTGGGTATCGGTTTCGAGCCACAGGGGGCGGCGTCGATTCTGTTCACCCCATTCTTTCTCGACCGGTTCGTGGCCGTGGTGCCTGCCGATTCGACATTGGCCGGACGGCCGAGCGTGACTTGGCAACAGCTACTGCAACACGACTTCATTACCCTGCAGCGCCCTTCGGCCGTTCGCCTGCTGCTGGAGGAAGACTTGCGCGAGCAGCACGGCCCGCTGTCGGTGGCCTTCGAAAGCCATCAGTTGAGTACCGTGGGGCGGATGGTCGCCAACGGCCTGGGCGTCAGCGCAGTACCGGCCCTGTGCAGCGAGCAGATGCGCGAGCTGGGCGCTTCCTGCGTGCCCCTGGAGTCACCCCGCATTGAGCGGCGGATCGGTTTGATTCGGCTGGCCGACCACAAGCTCTCGACCGCGGCACAGGCCCTGCAAGCCGTGCTGCTGGAATGCAACGCCCGCTGACACACGCAACCCCTGTGCGCTGTGCGGGTCGAACGTGCAACGTTCAATCCACAGGAGCTGCTATGCGAACGCTTGAATTGGCCCACCGCGAGGTACCGGTCATCGGTCAGGGTACGTGGCGGATGGGTGAGGACCGTCAGCGTCGAAGCGAGGAAATCGCTGCGTTGCGCTACGGTATCGACCGAGGCCTGACACTGATCGACAGCGCCGAAATGTATGCTGAAGGCGGCGCCGAAACCCTGGTCGGCGAAGCCATCGCCGGTCGTCGTGACGAGGTGTTCCTGGTCAGCAAGGTGTACCCCCACAATGCCAGCCGCACGGGCGTGCAGGCTGCGTGCGAGCGCAGCCTGAAACGTTTGGGCACGGAGTTTATCGACCTGTACCTGCTGCACTGGCGCGGTCAGTACCCGCTGGAGGAAACCGTGGCTGCCTTCGAGCGACTGCAGGCGGCCGGCAAAATCGGCCGCTGGGGCGTGTCGAACTTCGATGTCGACGATCTGCAGGAACTGAATGCGCCGGCCTGCGCGACCAACCAGGTGCTTTACAACCCGCAAGCGCGGGGTATCGAGTTCGACCTACTGCCCTGGTGCGCCGGGCAAGGGCTGCCGGTCATGGCCTATTGCCCGATCGCGCAAGGCGGCGATGCCCTGCAGTCGGCGGCCTTGCGCCAGGTTGCCGAACGGCATGGGGTGACCGCCGCCCAGGCCTGCCTGGCCTGGGTGCTGCGCCAACCCGGGGTGATTGCCATTCCCAAGGCTTCGACCCTGGACCATGTGCGGCAGAACGCGGCGGCCGCCGAGGTGTGTCTGGAGGCGGACGATCTGGCCCTGATCGACCGCGAGTTCGCCCCGCCCACGCGCAAGCGCCCCCTTGGCATGGTGTAGGCGCGTGCGGTCAGGCTTCAGGGCGGTGATACGGCGCGCCCTTCGCGCTCGCTTTCGACCACCGCACCGGTGTCGATGCTGACCACTACTGACATGCCGGGACGCAGCCGCCGGGCCTCGGGCTGGTCGGGGTCCACGGTGATGCGCACGGGAATGCGCTGGGCGATCTTGACGAAATTGCCGGTGGCATTGTCAGCCTGCAGCAAGCTGAACTCCGAACCGGTCGCCGGCGAGATGCGCTGCACATGGCCGTTCAGGCGTAAATGATTGAGTGCATCGACGGTGAAGCTGACCGGCTGGCCGACGCGTACTGCGGCCATTTGCGTCTCTTTCATGTTGGCGATCACCCAGAGGGTGTCCGGTACCAACGCCATCAATTGCGCACCGGAATTGACGTAGGCGCCCACGCGGACGCCGATCTGCCCCAACTGGCCGTCACGCGGTGCGACGATACGGGTATTGTCCAGGTCGATCCGGGCCAGCTCCACGGCAGCGACCGCACTGGCAACCGCCGCTTCCAGCGAGCCGCGATTGACGATCACTGTCTGCAGATCCTGCCGGGCAATCTCTACGGCAGCGCGCGCCTGCGCCACGGCCGCGTCAGCCTGGGCGCTGGCGGCCTGGGCGACATCGAATTCCCGACGCGACACGGAGCCGTCGCGCACCAGTTCCTCGTTGCGGCGCAAATCCACCGTGCCCTTGCGCGCCTGGGCCACGCTGTCGGCCAACGCGGCCTGGCGCTGGGCGATGGTCGCCTCGGCACTGCGGCGCTGCTGCAGATTATTGGCCAGGGCACTTTCCTGCTCACGCTGGGCCGCGACCGCCTGCTGCAGACGCTGCCGATAAATGCGGTCATCCAGGCGCACCAGCAGGTCACCGGCCTTCACGAACTGAAAGTCCTGCACCGGCACCTCGTGCACATAGCCCGCCAGTTGCGGCCCGATGATCGTGACCTGGCCGCGCACCAGGGCGTTTTCCGTGCTTTCGATCGGGCTGCTGAACGGCGGCAACTGCCAGGCGTAGAGCACCACCAGCACGCCGATCATGGCGATGCTGGCAAAGATCAGCGTCGACAGCCAGTGAATGCGCGGCGCCTTGCGGGTGGCTCCGGGTGGGGTCTCGCCCTCGGGGGTGGAAACGATGGCGGTGGTGGTGGTAGTCGTCGGTTCGGTCATGAAGAAGCGCCGCGCGAGGGTTCATCGGAAGGGGTGCTGACAGCGGCAGGCCCAGGGTCGGGCCTGGCCGTGCTCATCAGCCAGAGGCTGCGTAGCAGAATCCAGATCAGGGTCAGCACCGCGATAATGGCAATCAGCATGAACACGTCGTTGTAGGCCATCACATTGGCCTCACGCGTGGCTGCCGAGGCCAGCGCCTGGGTGCCCAGGCGCTGGCGCAGGGCCGGGTCGGCCACCGTGCTCAAGTAGCTGGCGGCGGACTGCGTGACTCTGGCCTGCACCAACGGATCCATCAGGGTCAGGTGCTCGACGATCATGCTGGAATGGTACTTTTCTCGTATCACCTGGAAGGTTCCGAGCACCGCCGAACCGATCAGCCCACCGAGGTTCTGGCAGATGCCGAACAGCACCGAGAAACTGACCATGTTGCGTGGGTTGGTGATCACATGGCGCACGCCCAGCACCATGGTGGGCCCGAAGAAGAAGGTACCGCCGAAGGCCAGCAGGAACTGGCTGAGGTACAGGTTGTGCGGACGGGTGAGATTGCTGGAGAAGCTGTCCATGCTGGCGCCAATGGCCATCAGCGCCAGCGACAGGATCAGCGGCATGAACAGGTGCTGCGGGTTGATCGTCAGGGCGCTGGTCAGCAGCCCCGCCACCGCGCCGAGCAACATCACCACATACAGGCTGTGCATCTGCTCGTAACTCATGTTCAGCACTTGCATGAAACCCACGGCGCCGGTGGACTGCTCGGCCAGCACCATGCGAATGAGGATCACCGCCAAGGCCAGACGAATCGCCACGCCGCTGCCCAACCAACGCGTCATCAACAGCGGATTGGTGCGGTTATGCTCGATCGCCAGCCCGGTCATGATCAGCACAATCGACCCCGCCAGCGCGGCGCCCAGCCAGGACGTCTCCAGCCACCAGTCGATGCGGCCCAGGGACAACACGGCGCACAGCAGGGCCACGCCGCCGGCCAGAAGGGTGAACGTGAGGAAATCCAGGGGTTCGAAGGTCTTGAAGCGGTCGCCAGGGGGCAGTTTCAGCAGCAGCACACAGCCCAGCGCGGTCAACGCCAGGCCCAGCTCGAACAGATACAGACCGCGCCATTCGCCTATCTGCAGCAAGTCCTCGGAAAACAACCGGGCCAACGGCAAGGCCAGTTGGGCGGTGCCCAGGCCCAGCACCAGCGCTTTCATTCGCCATTTGGCCGGGAAGGCCTGAATCATGTAATACAGGCCCAGCGAACTGAGCGCCGCGCCCACCATGCCATGTGCCGCACGCACGGCAATCGCCGAATTGAGATCATTGACGAACAGGTGGGCAAAGGTCACCAGCACGTACAGCAGCAGGAACAGCTCGGTGAAGGTTCGCAGGCCGAACTGCTGGCGAAACTTCACCAGCAACAGGTTCATCGACACGTTGGTCATGACGTAGGCCGCCGGCAGCCAGGCCATTTCCGCGGTGGTGGCGCCCAGTGCGCCTTGCAGAAACTGCAGGTTGGCGACCACCAGTGCATTGCCCAGGCCCCCGGTCAGCGCCACCAGCACGCCCACGGCCGCAAACGCGAAGCGCTTGGGCGTCGGGTGCAGTGGCGTCGACGGCGAGCCCGGCAAGTTGGGCTTTTCGTGGGGCAACCAGTCTTTCGGTGCGTAGCGATCCATCCGGCGCCCTTGGCTTAACGAATATCAGTAGTAAACCCGAGCGGCCCGGGTCCTGCCAGTGGCCTGGCTCAGTTTTCGCCGTTCAGCGCTGCCAGGGCCTGTTCCAGCTCGCCGGCGTGATTCGGGCGCACCACGCGTGCCACTTCGCGGCCGTCGCGCAACACGATCAGCGTGGGCCACAGTTTGACCCTGAACGAGCGCCCCAGGGCGCGACCCGGACCGTCCTCGATTTTCACATGACGCACCGCCGCGACCCTGGCCAACGCCGCCGCGATCAGTGGCTGCGCAGCCCGGCAGTGGCCACACCCGTCGGTACCGAACTCGAGCACGGTAGCACCCGGCCAGGTGTCCGTTTCACTTCGCTGTGGCGCAGTGGGGCTGTAAGGGTGATTCATGGGCAGACACTCCTGATCGACCAGCGGTTGACGAGCGTTCAGAGCGGCGCAGCGGGCTAAGGTTCCCTGTCCACCTACCACCGGTGAAATCCGCCCTAACTATCCGGTTCGACCGAAGTCACAATCCGTACACACATTGTTACGGGTTCCACGCCCGACTGAGATTCGATGACATTCATGGTTTGGCTGGCAGTGCTCGGCGTGCTGTTTTTGCTCCTGGCACTCACCTCTTCCTACCTGCGCTGGCTACCGGTAACCACGTCGGCAGTGTGCCTGGGCTTCGGGCTGGCCATCGGCCCGATCGGCCTGGACCTGTTCACCCAGGACTTTCGCGACATCACGCCCTGGCTGGAACGCCTGGCGGAGGTCGCCGTGCTGTTTTCCCTGTTCGCCACCGGGGTCAAGCTGCGGTTACCCTTGCAGCGCAAGGCCTGGCGCTCGGCCTATATGCTGGCAGGCCCGGTCATGCTGCTGTCGATTCTGGGCGTGACCTTGGTCGCGCACTATGCGCTGAACCTGTCCTGGGGCCTGAGTACCCTATTGGGCGCGATGCTGGCGCCCACCGACCCCGTGCTTGCGGGCATGGTGCAGGTCAATAACGCCCAGGATTTCGACCGAGTACGCTTCGGCCTGTCCGGCGAAGCCGGTTTGAACGACGGCACGGCGTTCCCGTTCGTGATCTTCGGCCTGCTCATGCTTCACCATGACAACCCGGAACCCTACTGGGTCGGCCACTGGTTCCTGGAGAATCTGGTGTGGGGGGTACCGGTCGGGCTGTTGATGGGGTATGGCATGGGGCGGATCATTGGTCACTTCATGATCTACCTGCGCATTCGCAATGCCGACAGCACCGTGTCGCCCAACGACTTCCTCGCGCTGGCCTTGATCGCACTGTCCTATGTGGCCGCGAACTCGGTGGGTGCCTTCGGCTTCCTGGCCGTGTTCGCCGCCGGGCTGGGGCTGCGCCAGGCAGAAGTGCATACCTCGGGCTCCGAGGTACCTTCAGAGCACTTGGCCCAACCGGTGATCGGCCACCGCGAAGTGGCCCCCGAACTGGCCACCGTCACCGATCCGGCGACACTGGAAGAAGGCCAGGTCGCCGCTGGCGTGATGATGGGCGACATTCTGGCCTTCGCCAATCTGGTCGAGCGGTCAATGGAAGTGCTGCTGATCACGCTGCTCGGTGCAGCGCTGTCCAACTACTGGGATTGGCGCGGGCTGGTGCTGGGCCTGGTCCTGTTCGTGGTAATCCGGCCGCTGAGCGTCTGGCTGCTGGTCGACCGCCGCCTGATGGACGGCCACCAACGGGCGTTACTGGGCTGGTTTGGTATCCGGGGTATCGGCACGATCTTCTATCTGTGCTACGCGCTGGGCCATGACCTGCCCAAAGAGCTGATCGACACCTGCATCAGCCTGACCCTGACCGTGGTGGCCTGCAGCATCGTGCTGCACGGGGTCAGCGTGCAGCCCCTGCTGGAACATTACGAGCGACGCCTCAAGCGGCGTGCCGCTTGATCAGTTCGGCCAGCGCAGCGTAATCCCTCACACGGTGAAAGCCCGGTTCGCCGTCGAACCGGGACAGGTCCACCTCACCATAGCCGGCCACGTGGGTGCCGGCAGCCAGCCCGGCCATGACGCCGGCCACGCTGTCTTCCACCAGCAGGCAGTGCCTGGCCTCGAGCCCCAGCAGGCGCACGGCCTCATGAATCAGGCCCGGGTCCGGTTTCCACGACTCCACTTCATAGGCGCTGACGATCCGGTCCTTGAACAGCGCCAGCAGGCCAGCCGACTGCAAGGTGGTTTCGATCTTCTCGCGCGGGCCATTGGAAGCCACGCACCGGGGCAGCGTCGACTGTTCGAGGAATGCCCGTGCGCCGGGCATCGCTTCAGTGCGCTCGCGAAAACGCGCCTGACTCCGCTCGCGGTACTCGGCCACGAAGGCTTCGGTGCCCAACGCTGGGTAGGCGTCGCCCAGTTTCGCCACGAACGCGGCAAAACGCACGCCGCGTGAGTGCTCCAGGATACTCTCCGAGCTGAGGTCGATGCCACGCTGCTGCAGCAGTTCACTCAGCACCTGGGCCGCCACCCCTTCGCTGTCGACCAGGGTACCGTCATTGTCGAAAATCAATCCATCGATGCGCAAAGTGAGTCCTCTAGTTCGGTTTCACGGGCGCACGCGGCGCACGCGGCAGTAGCCATTCATCGATCGCCTGGGCGACGCCCTCCTCGCTGTTGCTGGCGACCACGACATCGGCCTGCTCGCGCACGGCCGGCCGTGCCTGCCCCATGGCAATCGCCAGGCCGGCGCGATGGAACATGGCGACATCGTTGGCACCGTCGCCCAACGCTGCGGTCTGCGCCAGAGGCACCCCCACGTGGTCGGCCAGGAAAGCCAGCGCGGTGCCTTTGTCGGCCTGCAGAGCGGTGATGTCCAGGTAGTAGTCCTGTGAGCGCACGGCCAGCGCCTGGCCTTCGAGTTGTGGCGCCAACTGCTGCTCCAGGCGGATCAGCAAATCGAAATCGGTGCTGCTGGCGACCATTTTGTCCACGCGATCCAGGTAGTCGTCGAAGCGGGTCACGATCACCGGCTCATAGCCCAATGCGTGACGCTCCTTGCCGACATAGTGGCCATCGGTGTTCAACAGCAGCCATTGATCGTCGGCGAACACCCAGATCGCCACCGGATGTTCACTGAACAGGGCCAGACAGGCGTCGACCGCACGGCGATCGATCGGGTGGCTGCGCAGGTAGCTGCCGTCCGGGTTGACCAGCGTGCCGCCGTTGAAGCCGGCGGTGGGCAAGTCGACGCCCAGCGCCTGCACCTGGGCGCGCATGGCCCGCGGCGGGCGGCTGCTGGCCAGGCTGAACAGGATGCCGGCCTCCCGCAGGCGCGCCACGGCATCGACGATGCGTGGCGTCAGGCTGTGATCCGGCAACAGCAGGGTGCCGTCCATGTCACTCAGAACGAAACGGATGAGGTCTTGCGGTGCGCCGCTCATCCGAGCGTGTGCCATTGGCGATTGTCGCGGGCCAACAGGTCCTGTGCGGCTTCCGGACCGTCTTCGCCGGCCGCGTAGTTGTGAATCACCCCGCCTTCGCGCCAGGCGTCGAGGAAAGGTTGCACGGCGCGCCAGCCGTTCTCGATGTTGTCGGCGCGCTGGAACAGCGTCTGGTCACCGATCAGGCAGTCGTAGATCAGCGTTTCGTAACCAGTCGACGGCTGCATCTGGAAGAAGTCCTTGTAGGCAAAGCCCATCTCCACGTTTTCCATTTCCAGGGTCGGCCCGGGGCGCTTGGCCTGCAGATCGAACCACATGCCCTCGTTCGGCTGGATCTGGATCTTCAGGTAATTGGGCTTGAGTCGATCCACTTCGGTGTCGCGAAATTGTGCGTAGGGCGCCTGCTTGAAGCAAATGGCGATTTCCGTGTCACGCACGCTCATGCGTTTACCGGTACGCAGGTAGAACGGCACACCTACCCATCGCCAGTTGTCGACCAACACCTTGAGCGCTACGTAGGTTTCGGTCTGGCTCTGCGGCTCGACCTTGTCTTCCTCGCGGTAGCCCGGCTTGTCACCCAGCCCGGCGGTGTACTGGCCACGCACCGAGTTCTTCAACGCCTCGGCCTTGGACCAGGGGCGGATCGCGCCGATCACCTTGGCCTTTTCGCCGCGCACAGCATCTGCACCGAACGCTGCCGGCGGCTCCATGGCAATCATGGCCAGCAACTGGAACAGGTGATTGGGCACCATGTCGCGCAACGCGCCGGTCTGGTCGTAGAAGTTGCCACGCGTTTCCACACCCACCGTTTCGGCTGCGGTGATTTGCACGTGGTCGATGTAGTGGTTGTTCCAGAATGCCTCGAAGATGCCATTGGAAAAGCGACTGACGAGGATGTTCTGCACGGTTTCCTTGCCCAGGTAGTGATCGATCCGATAGATCTGTTTTTCGTTCATCACATTGAGCAGGCAGGCGTTGAGGGCTTGCGCCGATGCCAGGTCGTGGCCGAACGGCTTTTCGATGACCACTCGGCGAAAAGCCTCCGGACCTTCGACCAGCAGGCCACTGGAGCCCAGGCGCTGCACCACTTCGCTGAAAAAACGCGGCGAGGTGGCGAGGTAGAACACCGCATTGCCCGTGCCGTTGCCGGCGATGCGTTCGGTGATCGCCGTGTAGGTTGCGTCGTCGAGGAAGTCCCCGGAAATGTAGCTGATGCGCTTGCGCAGCTTGGCCCAGAGCGCCGGGTCCAGGACCTTCTCCGCCTCTACGGTGCCTTTGGCGCGAGCCTGCTCGATGATGAACTCTTCGAGTTTGCGGGCAAAGTCGGCATCACTGACCTGGTTGTGATCGACACCGACAATGTGCAAGCCGTTGTCCAGCAGGCCGTCCCTGCTCAGGTTGTACAGCGCCGGCATCAGCAGGCGCTTGACCAGGTCGCCGTGGGCGCCGAACAGGAACAGGGTAGAGGGTGGAGCGGCTTCTACTTTGGACGTGGCCCGGGTCATTTAGGAACCTCGATGTGGCCACCGAAGCCGAAGCGCATGGCGGAGAGGATCTTGTCGCCATAGGTGGCGTCCTGGCGCGAACGGAACCGCGCGAACAGCGCGCCGGACAGCACGGGCACCGGCACTGCCTGCTCCACGGCGGCGTCGATAGTCCACCGGCCCTCGCCACTGTCGGACACCGCACCCGAATAGGCGCTCAGTTGCTGATCGCTGGCCAGCGCATCGGCGGTCAAGTCGAGCAGCCAGGACGAGACCACGCTACCGCGCCGCCACACTTCGGCGATGTCGGCCAGGTTGAAGTCAAAGCGCTGGTCGGCCGGAAGGGCTTCGCCGTTCTTGGTCTTGAGGATATCGAAGCCTTCGGCGAAGGCCTGCATCATGCCGTACTCGATACCGTTGTGGATCATCTTGACGAAGTGACCGGCGCCCGCCGGGCCGGCGTGGATGTAGCCGCGCTCGGCACGGTCGTCAGCACTGTTGCGGCCGCGGGTGCGGGGGATGTCGCCGATGCCGGGCGCCAGGCAATCGAACAGCGGATCGAGGCGCTCGAGGATTTCAGCCTCACCGCCGATCATCATGCAGTAGCCACGTTCCAGGCCGCACACGCCACCCGAGGTGCCCACGTCAACGTAGTGCAGTTGCTGGGTCTTGAGGGTCTGGGCGCGGCGGATATCGTCCTTGTAGAAGGTGTTGCCACCGTCGATGATGACATCGTCGGGCTCCAGCAACTGGCTCAGTTCATTGATCGTGTCCTCGGTGGGCGGGCCGGCTGGCAGCATGACCCAGATCGCCCGTGGCGCATCGAGTTTGGCGATCAGGTCGGCCAGGCCGTCGGCACCGGTGGCGCCCTCCTTGGTCAGGTTGAGCACCGATTCCTGGTTGCGGTCGAAGACGACCGTCTGATGGCCGTCGCGCATCAGCCTTCTGGCGATATTGCCGCCCATGCGGCCCAGCCCAATGATTCCCAGTTGCATGCGAACGCTCCGCTTGATTCTGCTGTAGTGAATGCCAGCTTAACGATTAGCAGGCTATTGAAGTTAGTCCCGAGCACGTCGAGTAAGTTTCGCATTATAGCGTCGGTCGGCCACGGTGATGGCCACAGCGTAGCCATCGCCACCCAAGCACGCTACAGCAACGGCCCGCGCTGGCGCAGCAGCACTTGCTGGGCGGGCACCAGGCTGTGCCATTCGACGACCCCGCGCGCCTCCACGACATGCTGGCTACGGAACACCCTGCCCTGCAGCTCGATGTCCAGGTACACCAGAAAGTGGCCACTGTTGAGCAGCAGTCCCTGGCTGAGGCGGTCGAAAGTGGCATCGTCGACTGCGCCCAGGGCCGCGCGCAGGTCGTCAGGCTGGCGATAACCCTGGGCCGGGCGGCCGGTGACGAGGCGAGTCAACAGGGAGCGCGCCACTTGACCTTCGTACAGCGCGTCCAGCAACGGCAGCATGTCCAGGCTCAGCGTGTTGGCGTTCAGGCGCCAGGCCGAGGTCTGCGGCAGCGCGCAGAGCTGGCGCAGACGCTGCTGCCGGGTCGGGTCGGCCGGGGCCAGCAGGTTCAGCTCGCTGATCTCGCGCATCATCTGGTTGGCAGCCAGGTGCGGCTGCGCCAGGCGCAGGTAATGATCGCTTTCTGCGCCGAGCAGGCGGCTGTCGTCGTCCGCGTCGAGCCAGTCGGCCAGGGTGTCGACCAGGCGCTCGGCGGCCATGTCGTCGCCGAGCAGAAAGCGCAGTTGGCGCTCGGCGCGCGCACCGTCCGGGCCGATCAGGCTATTGACGTTGAAACAGCCATGCAGGTCGCTGATGCGCAGGTGCGCCTGGCCGCCGTCGAAGGTGTACGGCAGGCTACCGCCGCGCAGGGCCTGCCAGAACAACGGGTTGGCCCGCCAGGCACGGTCTTTCAGGGCCTGGTCGACAAAGGCCAGTGCCGCCGTCTGCGCCGCGCGCGCCTGCACACGCTGTTGCACCAGGCGAACCGCATCGACCTGCGCGCGGCCCTGCTCGACCATCCAGGTCAGGCCCCCGGCCAGCAACGCCAACACCATCAGCACCATCAACAGTGCCGCTCCTCGCTGTCTGCCCTTGTCCATCGCCGCGTTTCTCCCACACCGGACGCCCAGTTGAACGCAGCCATGTTGCAGGGTCATGGCAGCGCCATGGCAACAGCACAAAACCGTCATCTGCTCGTCATCTGGGTACGGCAGCATCAGCCTCGCATTTTCTTCGGGGTCGCCGACACGGCGTGCTCTCACGGTTCATTCAACAAGGAATACAGGCAATGGGTCTTGGCGGAATCAGTATTTGGCAGTTGGTGATCATTCTGGCGATCGTGGTGGTGCTGTTCGGCACCAAGCGTTTGAAGACCCTGGGTGCGGACGTCGGCGAATCGATCAAGGGCTTTCGCAAGACCATGAACAGCGAAGACGAAAAAACCGCCGGCACCCCGCAGGATGTGCTGCAGGCACAGCCAGCGCCTGTTGCCGGCAGCGCCCAGCACACCGCGACGGAACACAAAGTCTGATGTTCGATATCGGCTTCAGCGAGCTGTTGCTGGTCGGCCTGGTGGCCTTGCTGGTGCTCGGGCCGGAGCGCCTGCCGGTGGCGGCACGCACTGCCGGGCAATGGATGGCGAAGGTCAAGCGCACGGTCAGCCAGTTGCAGGCACAAGTAGAAAGCGAGATCGGTGCCGCCGAGCTGCGCGAGCACCTCAACAATCCCTCGCTGCGCCAGCTGGAGGACGACCTGCGCCGCGGTATCGTCGCCGAGCCCGCGCCGGTGACCACGCCGGTGCTGCCGGCGGCCGCCCGGGGGAGCTCGCAATCATGATGAGTGCAGAATCGACCCGCGCACGGATGCCGTTGGTGGCTCATCTGACCGAACTGCGCAACCGCCTGCTCACATGCATGGCGGTGGTGCTGGTGCTGTTCGCCGGGCTGTTCTATTTCGCCCAGGACATTTATACGTGGGTGTCGGCGCCGCTGCGGGTTTACCTGCCTGAAGGCGCCACGATGATCGCCACCAGCGTCACCTCGCCCTTTCTCACCCCGTTCAAGCTGACCGCGGTAGTGGCGCTGTTTCTGGCCATGCCGGTGGTCCTGCAGCAAGTCTGGGGGTTCGTTGCGCCCGGGCTCTACGGCCGCGAGCGGCGTATCGCGGTGCCGCTGCTGGTCAGCAGCATCGTGCTGTTCTACGCCGGCATGGCGTTCGCCTACTTCGTGGTATTCCCAATGATGTTCGGTTTCTTCGCCAGCGTCACGCCGCAGGGCGTCGCCATGATGACCGACATCAGCGCGTACCTGGACTTCGTGCTGGCACTGTTTTTCGCCTTCGGCATGGCCTTCGAAATTCCGGTGGCGACCTTCCTGCTGATCTGGATCGGGGTCACCTCGGTGGAAACCCTTCGCGAAAAGCGCCCCTATGTGATCGTAGGCTGCTTTGTCGTCGGCATGCTGCTGACCCCACCCGATGTGTTTTCCCAGACCCTGCTGGCCGTGCCCATGTGGTTGCTGTTCGAGGCCGGTCTGATCGCCAGTGCGCTGGTCGGCCGCCATCGCGAAGCCTGCGGCGACGGTGCCGAAATCACCCCCTGATCCCCCTGTTCGACGGCAGCCCAGCAATGCCTTTGGCAATGGCATTGTTATGGAGTAACATGCCTGCCGTCGGTTTCCACCCGGAACTAACAGGGAATCCGCGCTGCACTTGCAGCCACCGGAACTGCCCCCGCAACTGTAGGCATCGAGCCGTGCTCCTGCACACGCCACTGGGTCGCCCCGGGAAGGCTGGAGTCTGGCCATGACGTGCCAGTCAGGAGACCTGCCGACCGTAGTCAATCACTAACCGGCGGGGTGTCCGGGGAGACATTCCTGGCATTTCGCCAGGGGCGCGGCCGTTGCTCCGGCGAAGGTCGGCTCGATGTGTTTCCAGCCCGTCTCCGCTGTTGTGCGCCCATGCCCAGGAGATCGTCCACCGATGTCGTTGCCCCGCCTCGTAGCCCTTGCTGCCAGCCTCGCCCTGCCCTGCCTGTCCGTGGCCGCAGCGCCGACGCAGTATCCGCTGACCGTCGACAACTGCGGGACGCCGCTGCAGTTCGCCCAGGCACCGGCCCGTGCCGTCACTATCGGCCAGTCGGGCACGGAGATGCTCTATGCCCTGGGCCTGGCGGAGCGCCTGATGGCAACCTCGCTGTGGTTCAACGACGTGCTGCCCGAATACAAGGCGCTGAACGACAAGGTGCCACGGCTGGCCGACAATGAGCCCAGCTTCGAGGCCGTGATAGCCAAGCGCCCGCAACTGGTGCCGGTGCAGTTCGAGTGGATGGTCGGGCCGCAGGGTGCAGTGGCCACCCGCGAGCAATTCGCCGAAGTCGGGGTACCGGCCTACATCATGCCGTCCGATTGCGAAGGCAAGGACAACCGGGTCGGCGCCGATGGCACCCGCCTGGCGCCGTTCCAGGTCGACAGCCTGTACAAGTCGATCGACCAGTTGGCGCAGATCTTCGACGTGCAGGCGCGCGGCGAGGCATTGGTCGCCAGCCTGCGCGCACGGCTGGCCGCCGCCTCGCAGCAGGTCGGCGAGCAGCATCTCAAGGACGCCTCGGCACTGTTCTGGTTTTCCAGCACTGCGCTCAACGCCGACCCGTTCGTGGCCGGGCGCAAAGGCGTACCCGACTACATGCTCAAGACCCTGGGCCTGCGTAACGTCGTCGACTCCGACGAGGAATGGCCGGCGGTGGGCTGGGAAACCCTGGCCAAGGCCAACCCCAGCGTGATAGTGATCGCCCGTATGGATCGCCGCCGCTTTCCTGGAGACGACTTCCGCAAGAAGATCGAGTTTCTCAAATCCGATCCGGTGACGCGCAATATGGACGCGGTCAAGCATGAGCGCATCGTGATCATCGACGCCGACGGCATGCAGGCCTCGATTCGCCTGGTGACCGGGGTCGAAGAACTGGCGCAGGCCGTCAAGCGCTTCGACCTGCCGCAATGAGTCTGCCGCTCACTGCCCGTGTCGCCCTGCATGCCACCTGGGTGTGCGCCCTGCTGTTGCTGACCGTGCTGGCCGGTGTGGCCATTGGCGAAACCTCGATCAGCTTGCCGGTGATCTTTCAGGTGCTGGCCAACAAGCTGTTCAGTGCCGGCTTTGCGCTCGATCCGATCGATGAAGGCATCGTCTGGAACTACCGGTTGACCCGGGCCATCGTCGCGGCCGCCTGCGGCGCCGGGTTGGCGATGTCCGGCGTGGTGTTGCAATCGCTGTTGCGCAACCCGCTGGCCGATCCTTACCTGCTGGGCATCTCTGCAGGCGCTTCGACGGGTGCCGTGATGGTGGCGATCATCGGCCTGGGTGCCGGTGTGCTGTCACTGTCCATGGGCGCGTTCATCGGCGCCATCGCCGCGTTCACGCTGGTCGCCCTGCTCGCGCGTTCCACCAGCGCGGTGACCGGCAGCGGCCAGATCATCCTCGCCGGCATTGCCGGCTCTCAGCTGTTCAATGCGCTGACGTCCTTTCTGATCACCAAGTCGGCCACCTCCGAACAGGCTCGCGGCATCATGTTCTGGTTGCTCGGCAACCTCAGCGGTGTGCGCTGGCACGCTGCCGCGCTCGCCGTCCCGATCGTGCTGCTGGGCCTGGCGGTGTTCTGTTGGCACCGCCGCGCACTGGACGCGTTCACTTTCGGCAGCGACTCGGCAGCGGCCCTGGGCATACCGGTGCGGCGGGTGCAGGCCACCTTGATCGCCACGGCCGCGCTGGTCACCGCGGTCATGGTGTCGCTGGTCGGCTCGATCGGTTTCGTCGGGCTGGTCATTCCCCACGCCGCGCGATTGCTGGTGGGTGTGCGGCATGCGCGCCTGCTACCGGTCAGTGCGTTGAGCGGTGCGCTGTTCCTGGTCGCTGCCGATGTGGTGTCGCGCATCCTGATCAAGGGGCAGGTGCTGCCCATCGGCGTGATCACGGCGCTGGTCGGCGCGCCCGTGTTCGCCCTGATCCTGATGCGTGGAAGGAACCGCCGATGAGACTCCAGACGCTGCCTGATAACGCCATCGTGCTGGGCTGTGAAGACTTGGCCTACAACATCCGTGGCACGTCCATCGTCGAGCGGGTCAGCCTGGACGTGATAAAGGGCGAGACCCTGGGGGTGATCGGGCCGAACGGCTCCGGTAAATCGACCCTGCTCAAGCTGCTGGCGGGCATTCTCAAGCCGGCCGGCGGCCACGTCCATCTTGGCGGGCAGCCCCTGCACCGGCTCAAGCGGCGGCAGGTGGCGCAATGGCTGGCGGTGGTTCAGCAACAGGCGGAAACCACCGATGCGGTCAGCGTGCTGGACACCGTGGAACTGGGGCGTACGCCATGGCTGTCGGCGCTGCAACCCTGGTCCAGGGAAGATGATGCCATCGTCGCGCAGGCCTTGGCCGATGTCGATGGCAGCCATTTGCGCGGGCGTGCCTGGCACAGCTTGTCGGGCGGCGAGCGACAGCGCGTGCACATCGCCCGGGCGCTGGCGCAGCGCCCGCAGATTCTGTTGCTCGATGAACCCACCAACCACCTGGACATCCAGCACCAGCTGTCGATTCTAGGCCTGGTGCGACGCCTGCCGGTGACCACATTGATCGCCCTGCATGACCTCAACCAGGCACTGGACTGCGACCGCCTGGCGGTGATGGAGCGCGGGCGGCTGGTGGACGTGGGGGCGCCGGAGCAGGTGCTGACCCCGCAACGGCTGAGCCAGACCTTTGGTGTGCAGGCGCATTACCTGGTCGACCCCCAGGACGGCAGCCGGGTGCTGCGCTTTCGCGCCGCGCCCTGACTCAGTCGTCCAGCGCCTTGGGCGCCTTGCTGTTGCCGGCAGCCTTGCCTGGCTTCGCGGCTGGCTCGGCGGGAGCCGGCGTCGCTGGCGCGGCAGGGGCTGCCTGATTTTCCGCGGGCGGGAACTGGTCGATCGCCGCGAAGATGTCCTTGGCCTCGATAGGACCGGAATGCTCGAAACGCTTCTCGCCGTCCTTGCCGACCAGAATCACCTTGGTCAGGCCGGTGGCACCCAGCTTGAGTTCGCGGATCAAGGCCATGGTCGACTGCGGATCGAGGTCCTTGCCGTCACGTTTGCCGATGGTATTGACCACGGTGAACAGGACCAGCTTGCGTTCGTCGAACGATTTCCGGTTGGCCGGTTCGGCCAGCGCCTTTTGCAGTTCGACCAGGGTGGGATCGACGCTGCTCGGCGCGATGACCACCAGCGGCCGGAACTGGCCTCGCTCTTTGGCCAGGGGACCGTCGCTGTCGGCGGCCTGCAGGGGCGCGGCACACGCCAGCATCAGCGCAGCGAAGGTCAGGGACCGGATTGACATGAATACCTCCTCGTCTTTTTCGTGTACTAATGATGACCCATAGCGGCAAAAGGTCCAGAACGGCCTGGCGTTTTTTTGCCTCGGAGGAACATTCATGAAGACCATTCTGGTGATTGGCATCGGTGCAGGCAACCCCGAGCACGTCACCGTTCAGGCAATCAAGGCGCTGAACCGTGCCGATGTGCTGTTCATGCTCGACAAAGGCCCGCACAAGCAGGCGTTGCTTGGACTGCGCCGCGACATCTGCGAGCGCTATATCACTGGCAGCGACTACCGGGTCGTGGATGCCACCAGCCCCGAGCGTGACCGCTCGCACGCGGATTACGCCCAGGCGGTGCAGGCGCTCAACACCGACAAGCAGCATCTGTTCGAACAGCTGATCGCCAGGGAGGTCGGCGACGGCCAGTGCGGTGCGTTCCTGGTGTGGGGCGACCCCACGCTGTACGACAGCACCCTGCGGATCCTCGACGCCATCCTCGCCGGCGGGCGCCAGGTGTTCGACTACGAGGTCATCCCCGGCATCACCAGCGTCCAGGCGCTGACCGCCAGGCACCGGGTGCCGCTCAATGACATCGGTCGTGCAGTCACCCTCACCACCGGCCGCCTGCTGGCCGACGGTCCACTGCCCGCGACCGACAGCGTGGTGGTCATGCTGGATGCGCAGCAGGCCTTTCGCAGCATCGACTGCAGCATCCACGACCTGGACATCTATTGGGGCGCCTACCTGGGCACCCCCGACGAAATCCTCATCAACGGCCGACTGGCAGAGGTGGCGCCGCGCATCAGCGAAGTGCGCGAGCAGGCTCGCGCGCGTCATGGCTGGATCATGGACACCTACCTGCTGAAAAAGCCTGCGCCCGGGCGCTGACCTGCGCTCCTCTCACCACCAGGTTTCCAGCTGGATCCCGGCATTGGCGCCATGCAATTGCGAGCCATAGGGGCCGTTGGCAGCCAGCGCCGTTTCAGCTTCGGCAGCGGTCTGCGCCGCGCGATTCCAGCGTGCGTAGGTGTAGTACAAGCGCAACTCGGGCCGCGACATGAACGCCCGGCCCAGGCTAAGCGTTGGCGCGAGGGTGAATTTGTCGAGCTTGCGCGTACCGCCGTCGTCGGGCCTGATCTGGTCATGGCCGAACTCCATCACCAGTTTGAAGTGTTCGCTGAAGGCATAGCTGGGGCGTACGCCAAACGAATACCAGGTGCTGCTCTGGTTGTCGGGCGCCTTGGTCTTTTGCATCAACGCCAGCAACGCCCCGCCGAAGTTTGGGGTGATCTGCCACATCGGCGACTCCAGTACGCGGAAGCTGCGGGTATCGCTGCCGGCGGTCAACTCACCGGTCTGGCCCAGGCCGATGCCTGGCCCCTCGCCATATTGCACCACGAAGCGATTTTCACCACCCAGGAACCCGTCCTGGTCGTGCTCGGCAGTCACCGACCAGCCGCTGTGGGCATTTTCCACGTGGCCCGGCTTTTGGATGAGACTCAGACCCAGCTCCAGGTCGCCATTGAGGTTGGTGACGATACCGCCGAGGTTGAAGTCGTGCCGGTTGGCTTTGTGCGGCTGGTCGATGGTGTCCTCGCGGGTGAACGCATAGCTGAGGTAATACGGCCCCGAACGGTAGTTGTCGATGCCGACACCCACGCCACTGGGGTTCCAGTAGTAGAAGTCGTTGATGTGAATGTCGTGTCGCTTGTAATACCGCCGTCCGACCCAGAAGGTACCGTCGTTGATCACCGGCGAGCGCACCCCGGCCCAGGCCTGGGGCATGCGAATGTCACCGGTACGGCCACCGAAATCGGGGAAGTGGTTGTAGTGCTCGACAAGACTGGCCATGCCATTGAGTGTCACCAGGGTACCGTCGTCGCCACGGTACATCTCCTGGTTCAGTTCCAGCTCCCAATAAGTTTCGCACTCATTGCCAAGGCGATACTTGGCCGGTGCTCCCGGCAGCTGGAAACAGGCCTGGCGGCCATCGCCACCGACCGTCTCCCCCACGCCGACACGGCCATAACCAGAAAAGTCCAGGGCCTGGGCCCCTGTCGCGCACGACAGTGCAGCCATGGATAACCACACGGTCATCCTTGATCGTTTGTACTGCAACATTCCCTGTTCTCCAGAATCGGTCCGCTGAAAAGACCTGCCACAGCCGGAAAAGTGCAGTCTGTTGAACTCGGACAATCACCCGCCACTCAGAGCAGAAACGGTTTCCCTCCCGCGAAAAGGAGTTTGCATGAGTACTCAGGACGAGCGTATCTACGAAACCGACCTGCCGGCGCGGTTGGACCGCCTGCCGTGGAGTCGCTTTCACACCCTGTTGGTGTTTGCCCTCGGCATCACCTGGCTACTGGACGGCCTCGAAGTAACGCTGGCGGGCTCGGTGTCGGGCGCCCTGAAAGACAGCCCCGTGCTGCAAATGACCAATGCCGACATCGGCCTGGCGGGTGCGATCTACATCGCCGGCGCCGTACTGGGCGCCCTTTTCTTCGGTTGGCTCACCGACCGCCTGGGTCGGCGCAAGCTGTTTTTCATCACCCTGTTCCTCTACATCGGCGCCACGGCCGCCACCGCGTTCTCCTGGAACCTGTGGAGTTTCATGCTGTTCCGCTTTCTGACCGGGGCAGGCATCGGTGGCGAATACACGGCCATCAACTCGACCATCCAGGAATTCACTCCCGCACGCTTCCGTGGCTGGGTCGACCTCACCATCAACGGTACTTTCTGGGTCGGCGCGGCCCTGGGTGCGGTGGGCTCGATCGTGCTGCTCAATCCGGACCACGTCGGCAGCGAACTGGGCTGGCGCCTGTGTTTCGGCATTGGCGCAGCGCTGGGCCTGGTGATCATGCTGATGCGCCTGTGGGTGCCCGAGAGTCCGCGCTGGCTGATGATCCATAACCAGCCTGACGAGGCACGTCGCATCGTCGAAAACATCGAGCAGCACTACCGCGACCGCGGCATCGAGCTGCCGCCCGTGGAGGGCAAACCGTTGCGCCTGCATGCGCGTGACCACACACCGCTCAAAGAAGTGTTCAACAGCCTGTTCGTGGTGCATCGCCTGCGCGCAATCGTCGGCATGAGCCTGCTGACCGCCCAGGCGTTCTTCTACAACGCGATTTTCTTCACCTACGCGCTGGTGTTGACCGATTTCTACGGGGTGCCATCGGCGCACATCGGCTGGTACGTCCTGCCTTTCGCCCTCGGTAATTTCTGCGGGCCGCTGTTGCTGGGCCGGCTGTTCGACGTGGTGGGCCGACGCATCATGATCAGCTCGACCTACTTCATCTCCGGTGCGCTGTTGGCGCTCAGTGGTTATCTGTTCGAACGGGAACTGATGGACGTGACCCAGCAAACCATCGCCTGGATGGTGATTTTCTTCTTCGCCTCCGCTGCAGCCAGCTCGGCTTACCTGACCGTTGCCGAAACCTTCCCGCTGGAGATTCGCGCCTTGGCCATCGCCGTGTTCTACGCCTTCGGTACCGGGCTGGGCGGCATCATCGGCCCTACCCTGTTCGGCCACCTGATCGAAACCGGTGACCGCATGAACGTGTTTATCGGCTACCTGATCGGCGCCGCGCTGATGATCATGGCGGCCGTAGTGCAGGGCATCTGGGGCGTGGCGGCGGAGCGCAAGTCGCTCGAGCATGTGGCCCGGCCGCTGTCCCAGGCGCAGGACTGATCGCATGTTGCTGCCGACTCTCAGGTGGCACAGCCTCGCAGCGGGCCTTGCGGCGCTGGTGTTCACTGCGGCCGCGCAGGCCACGCTGCGCTGCGGATCGGCGTTGGTTGCGCTGGGCGACAGCAGCGGCGAGGTCAGGCGCCAATGCGGGTCGCCCTCGGCGCAGCGCATCGAAGAGCCCGCGCTGAGAAACAATGGCGTGCCGAAGCGCGGCGCGGCCCGTGTCGAATTCTGGGTCTACGGCCCGTCGGGCGGTGGCTATCAACACCTGCGATTCGTGGACGGGCGCCTGGTCGAGATCCGCTTCAGTCGCCAGCCGTGACCGCGATGGGCACCACCTCTGCCTGCGACGTCAGGGTATCGAACAGCACCAGCGCTTCATCGCTGGCACCGGCGGCGCAGAGCCTTTCGCCCGAGGCATCCCACACACCGGATTGGCCCGCCGCCTGATAATCGTCTGCTGGCCCTACGCAATTGGCCATGATCACGGTCATGCGATGCTGGCGAGCGATCACCGGATAGTGAGCCGCCGCTGCGGCCACGCCCTTCGCCGACTTCGCCACGCTGGTCAGGTAGACGGTCGCGCCGGCGTCCGCCGCCTGCTGGGCGTGATCGGCCTGCAGGGACTCGAAGCAGATCGCCAGCGCCAGTCGTTGCTCGGCGCGCTGCAGCACCGACGAGACGGTGCCGGCCACGAAGAACGCCTGTTCGTCGGCGTGCAGCTGTTGCTTGGAATACACCAGGCGCGGGCGCTGCGGCTGGAAGATCACCATGCTGATCAGCACTGCGCCCTCACTACGAGTAGGCACGCCCACGCCGAGTACCATTACGTGGCGATCGCTGAATGCCTGGAACACCTCCAGCCGTGAGTCGTCAGGCTCGACTCCGAGGTCGGCGGCGAGCGTGGGTTCGTAGCCAGTCAGGGACAGTTCGGGGAATAGCAGAACATCGACGCCGAGCGTGGCAGCCTGCTGGCAGATATCGAGGTGGTGTTCGAGATTGCGCGGGACGTCGCCCGGGATGGCGCGGAGTTGAGCGGCACAGAGCTTCATCGGGCCTCCTGATTACTCGGGGCAGTGATAACGTCTGGGAGAAGGTACTACACAATCGCGCGGCTGATCAGCCTTGAAGAGGTGGCAACCCCACCAGCCACACCCCGGCACACAATGTTCCCGCTGTGGCTGCTTCCTTCCGGATCTGACCAGGTTCACGGGTAATCGTTGCGGGGGGACCGGAGGGGTCACCATAACGACACCTGCCTTGCGGCAAGCGGGGCCATTGTACCGGTCCTGAGTAAAGATACAACCTCTTGTTGCAGAAAAAATTCTCAGCAGTGTCAGGGACTTGGCGAGCATTGTTCCTGCTGTCCGAGTCTCGACGTTCTCAGATCCTGGGCAGTCAGGTAGATCGACGGGCCCGCTGCGCGCGCCAACGCGGTCTGCGCCCGCTGCTACACGGGCGGCGGGGTATGGGTGGCGAGCGCCAGACCGAAACCTCAGGCCCGCATCCCACCCCACCCTACGCAGCGGTAGCGATTTGCCGGTAAACTCTGGCTTCATTCAGCGTCAAAGCGATTCACCATGCTCGTGCAGCTCATGCCCTATTCCGCGCTGTCGTCGCTGCAGCGACGACAGTTGCTGACCATCACCCTGCCCGCTGCGCAACAGCGCTATAGCGGTGATATCGACAGCGCGTTGTATCAACTGCTGAACAAGCCTACGCCGGAGCTGCAGGGCGTTGCGCTGCTGGGTGACCAGGTGCCGTTGGGCTTCTTGTTGTTGCGGACCGGATCGTTGCTGCCGCCGTGGGCCGCGCCCGATGCGATGACGCTGCATGCGCTGCAGATCGACCGGGCGCATCAGGGGCAAGGGCTTGGTCGTGCTTGCCTGGAGCAACTGCCCGCTTTCGTCAGGCACGGGTGGCCGCATGCGCGGTGCCTGCAACTGTCGGTGGACACCGCAAACCATGTGGCTCGACACCTGTACGCGGCGCTGGACTGGCGCGACGACGGGCAGGCCTATACCCATGAGCGCCGAATGACCAAAACGTTGTGCTCCCTGCCATCAGCGGCCGACTCACCGTCCTGCGGCCCCCTGCACTAAAGGTACCCTCATGCGCTTCCATCGTTCGGCCGCCTTTGGCCCCCTGACGCTCAGTCTGCTCAGTCTGCTCAGCCTGCTCAGCCTGCTCAGTGGTGAGGCAATCGCTGCGCCGACGGCCGAAGCGTTTTCGCGGATCGCCGAGTCCGCCCTGCGCCCTGTGGTGCAACAGTTCGATCTGCCCGGCATGGCCGTGGCCGTGACCGTCGATGGGCAGCGCTACTTCTACAATGAAGGTGTGGCCTCGCGCGACACCCGTCGGCCCATCGATGCCCACACGCTGTTCGAAGTGGGCTCGGTCAGCAAGACCTACACGGCGACCCTGGCCGCGTATGCGCATGTCACGGGCCGGCTGTCGTGGGGCGCTGCAGCCAGCCATTACCTGCCAGCACTGCGCGGCAGCGCGTTCGACCATGTCAGTGTGCTGGATCTGGCGACCCATGCCAGTGGCTTGCAGCTGCAAGCGCCCGAAGCCATCAAGGATAATCGTCAGCTGATGGCGTACTACCGCAACTGGCAGCCGCGCTATCGCGCCGGTACTCGGCGCACGTATTCGAACCTGGGCACCGGCATGCTCGGCATGATCGCTGCCGAACGCCTGGGCGCACCTTTCGAGACCCTGCTGGTGGAGCGGCTGTTTCCGGCGCTGGGCTTGCAACACACGTACCTTCGTGTCCCCCAGCAGCAGATGAGCCATTACGCGCAAGGTTACACGCGCGACGATCAGCCGGTGCGTGTCACGCCAGGGGTGCTGGACAACGAAGCGTATGGCATCAAGACCACGTCCAGCGACCTGCTGCACTACCTGGAAGCCAACTTGCACACCCTGCCCATCGATCCGCAGTGGCAGCAGGCGCTGACGGCCACGCGAACCGGTTACCTCAAGGCGAACGACACCGTCAAGGCGTTGATGTGGGAAACCTACCCGTATCCGGTAACGCTCGCGACATTGGTGCAGGGCAACAGCAACACGATGATCGAGGAAAACCTGGCAATCAGTCGGCTGACACCTGCGCAGCAGCCCAAGCCTGCGACCTGGGTCAACAAGACCGGGTCCACCACAGGTTTCGCCGCCTATGTGGCTTTCGTGCCGGAGAAAAAGCTGGGCATCGTCGTGTTGGCGAACAAGTGGTACCCCAACGAGGCCCGCGTGCGGGTGGCGTACGACATTGTGAACCGGATGCAGTGACATCCGGTTCAGCAACGGCGTAGTGGGTTTCGGTACTCAGGCCTGGAGCACTTCGTCCGCGCGGCCACCGGTTTCCTGGATGACCAGATGGATGAAGTGCAGCTTGGCGATCAGCGCTGGCGGCAGTACGAAGGGATAGAAATCCGGCTGGCCCATCGAGCGTGACAGCTCGTTGAGCATGCCTGCCAGTTCGATCCAGGCGTTGACGAAAGCGAGGAACGCCGGGCCGCTGCGATGCTCGGGGTCATACAGCGTCTCCAATGGAAACGGGATATAGTCCAGCTCCATTTCCTTGGCGCTCATGCCGAAGCCCAGCGCCGTGTCGACGGCGTCCATCATGTGCAGGTAATGCGCCCAGGTCTCCGCCCAGTCCTCCCACGGGTGCATGGTCGCGTAGGCGCTGACGTAGGTTTGCGGCCAGTCCGCTGGCGCGCCCTGCTCGTAGTGGCGCTGCAACGCGTCGGCATAACTTTGGGTTTCATCGCCGAACAGGCGACGAAAGCCTTCCTGCCAATGGCTGCCTGCAATCAGACGATCCCAGTAGTAGTGCCCGACCTCATGGCGGAAATGGCCAAGCAAGGTGCGGTAGGGTTCGCCCAGCTTCATGCGCATCTTCTCGCGGTGGGCGTCGTCCGCCTCCTCGATGTCCAGAGTGATCAGGCCATTGGCATGACCGGTGGTGGGTGCGTTGCCTTGCAGGTCCACACCAATGAAGTCGAATGCCAGACCGGCCTCTTCGTTTTCAGTCTTGGCGATGACCGGCAGCCCGAGGTTGATCAGTTGCGCCACCAAGCGCCGCTTGGCGGTTTCTACCAGGCGCCAGCGCTCGGGATTTTCCAGCACGCCGAGGTCGGGAATCGTGCGGTTCAGCGAGCAGGCCACGCATAAGGCGCCCTCGCCGTGCTCGGCCTCGACCAGCCAGTTGCACGCGGCTGGCGTGTCCAGGTTGGCGCAGCGTCGAAACAGGCCCGCCTGCGGGTCGCTGTGCATCAGCCAGGTGCCTTCCTGCGGGCCCGCCTGCAATGCCGACAGCGCATTGCGCAAGGGCCAGTAACCCAGACCCGCCTGGCACGCCAGGCATTGACTGTTGCTGAAGAAGATCGACTGGCCGCACTGGCATTCCCAGACTTTGCTATGGCGATTTTCAGGCTTGATAAAGGGTGCTGCGATACGGGTTGTCAGTTGTTCGAAAAAGCGATACATGGCGATCTCCCAGTGGCCTGCTCAAACTAGATCACCCCATCGAGAGAAAGGTTTCATTCCCTTGCTGAACAACCGCAACCGCCCGGCGGGTGGGGCCTACAGAGAGATCCCGTGTTGGCCCAGGAAGGTCAGGAACGCCTGTTCGTCGAGCACCTTGACGCCCAGCTCGCTGGCCTTGGCCAGTTTGGAGCCCGCGCCTGGCCCTGCGACCACACAATGGGTCCTGGCCGACACCGAGCCCGCCACCTTGGCCCCGAGGCTTTCGAGTTTGTCCTTGGCCACGTCGCGGCTCATGACCTCCAGCGAGCCGGTCAGCACCCAGGTCTGGCCGGTGAGCGGCAGGCCTTCGAGCACTTTTTTCTCACTGGCCCAGTGCATGCCGAAGGCCTCGAGCTGCGCCTCCACTGCCTTGGCCCGCTGTGCGTTCGCCGGCACCTTGAAGTACTCGCGGACCGCTTCGGCCTGTTTGGCGGTCAGCACCTGGCGCAGGTCGATGCCATCGGCAGCGATGATGGCGTCCAGGCTGTCGAGCCGTTTGGTCAGTTTGTCGGCGCCGGTCGGGCCAACCGAAGGAATTTCCAGCTTGGCGATCAAGCCTGCCAGGGTGGTGCTGGCAGCATACTCGGCATGCACCTCGCCTTCATCCTGCAGCTGCAGACCACGCTCCAATAGCTGGGCGATCACCGTGCGGTTGTGCGGGTCTTCGAAGAAGCTGTGTATTTCATGCGCCACTTCCATGCCCACGTCCGGCAGGTAGGTCAGCACCGCCGGCAACGCTTCACTGACGCGCTGCAAAGAGCCCAGCGAGCGCGCCAGCACCTTGGCGGTCTCCTCGCCGACATCCGGTATGCCCAGTGCAAAAATGAACCGGGCCAGGGCTGGCCGCTTGCTCTGTTCGATGGCGCTGAGCAGGTTGTTGCTGGACAGCTCGGCAAAGCCCTCCAGCGCCACGACCTGCTCGAACGTCAGGGTGTAGAGGTCGGCCGGCGACGAAACCAGGCCCTCGTCGACCAGTTGCTCGACGCTCTTTTCGCCCAGCCCTTCGATGTCCATGGCTCGCCGCGAAACGAAATGAATGATCGCCTGCTTCAGTTGAGCCGCGCAGGCCAGCCGCCCCACGCAGCGATACACGGCGCCCTCGCTGACGGTTTCCTTGCCACGGCTGCGCTTGATCAGCTGGGTGCGCTCCACATGCGCGCCGCACACCGGGCAATGCTGTGGAATTTCCACGGCGCGGGCGCTCGCCGGGCGCCGCTCGGTGACCACCTGCATCACCTGCGGGATCACATCACCGGCACGCCGAATGATCACGGTGTCACCGATCATCAACCCCAGGCGCGCCACTTCATCCATATTGTGCAGGGTGGCGTTGGCCACGGTGACACCGGCCACCTTGACCGGCTTGAGCCGTGCCACCGGTGTGACGGCGCCGGTACGGCCCACCTGGAATTCGACGTCCAGCAGCTCGGTCAGCTCCTCCATGGCCGGGAATTTGTGCGCGATTGCCCAACGCGGCTCGCGTGCCCGGAAGCCCAGTTCGCGTTGCGAGCCGATGCTGTTGACCTTGAACACCACCCCGTCGATCTCGTAAGGCAACGCCGTACGCCGGGCGCCGATGTCGTGGTAATACGCCAGACACTCGGCAATGTTCTTCGCCACCTTCAACTCGCGGCTGATCGGCATGCCCCAGGCTTTCAACCGTTCGAGGTTGCCAGTGTGCGTCGCCGCGATGTCGTGGGACACCTGGCCAATACCGTAGCAGCAGAATTCCAGGGGCCGACTGGCGGTAATTCTGGAGTCCAGCTGGCGCAGACTGCCCGCTGCAGCATTGCGCGGGTTGGCGAAGGTCTTGCCGCCGACGGCCATTTGCGTTTCGTTGAGCCGCTCGAACCCGGCCTTGGACATGAACACTTCGCCGCGCACTTCCAGCAGCGCCGGCCAGTCATTGCCATGCAGCTTGAGCGGGACATTGCGAATGGTCCGCACGTTGACGCTGATGTCCTCGCCGGTGCTGCCATCGCCGCGGGTGGCGCCGCGTACCAGTTGACCGTCCTGGTACAGCAGACTGACCGCCAGGCCGTCGAGTTTCGGCTCGCAGCTGTATTCGATCGTCGCCCCAGCGGCGAACAGGTCGCCCACCGGCAGGTCCAGCCCCTCGGTCACGCGCCGGTCGAACTCGCGCAGATCGTCTTCCTCGAACGCGTTGCCGAGGCTGAGCATGGGGATTTCATGCCGCACCTGGGTGAACGCGCTGAGTGCCTGGCTGCTCACTCGCTGGGTGGGTGAGTCGGGCGTCACCAGGTGCGGGTGCTCCGCTTCCAGGGCCTTGAGTTCGCGGAACAGTCGATCGTATTCAGCGTCAGGAATACTGGGCTGGTCGAGCACGTGATATCGATAGTTGTGTTGATCGAGTTCGGTGCGCAGTTCAAGGATTCGCGTGGCGGCGTTCATGGTCTTCTGTCTCTTCAAAGCAAAAGAGCAGCCTGGGCTGCTCTTTCGTATTACGTCAGTCTGTGGTTCAGCGTTTTTGCGTCAACGCGCGGCGCTCGAATTCGACGATGCGCTGGCGGTAATGCTCGATGGTCTGCGCCGTCAAGACACTGCGCTGGTCATCCTTGAGCTCGCCGTCGAGTTCATGCGCCAGTTTGCGCGCAGCGGCCACCATCACATCGAATGCCTGTTTGGGGTGGCGCGGCCCGGGCAGGCCGAGGAAAAAGCTGACCGCACGGGTGGTGAAGTGATCAATGTCATCCAGGTCGAACACACCGGGCTTGACCGCATTGGCCATCGAGAACAGCACTTCGCCATTGCCGGCCATGCTTTCATGGCGGTGGAAAATGTCCATCTCACCAAAACGCAGGCCGCTTTCAAGAATGTTCTGCAACAGAGCCGGGCCGCGGAAACCACCTTCGTCCCGGGAAATCACGCTGATCACCAGCACTTCCTCGACCGGTGCCAAGTCGCGCTCGTCATGGGCATCGGACACGGTGGCCGCGAATGCCGGCGCCTTGCTCGCTGTGGCGAAGTCATCATCGCGTGCGGCTTTCAAGCTGGGCTGATCCTCGGCCTCTGCGGCCAGGTTCATGTCACCCGACTGCGGTTCGTTCTGGCGCTTGCGCTTGCCCGTGGCTTCGCGAGTGGGCGCACTCATCGACGGCAGGTCGTGCTCGTCCAGTTGCGGCTCCTTGTGGTCCAGCACCCGCGGCGGGCCCAGCACTTCAGCGGCGCTGCCATCTTCTTCGGGCAAGTTGGAAAAGCTGCGGTCGAGCCGGAATTTCAACTTGCCCTTGCCGCCGCGCATCCGGCGCCAGCCATCAAAAAGAATACCGGCAATGACTATGATGCCGATGAGGATCAGCCACTCGCGCAGACCGATTTCCATGTAATCCTGTGCCTCTAGTAAAAAAACCTGAAAAATAAAGGGTTTAAACCCCTTTAAAACGTGGCGCCAACTCTATGTTCTGACAGGCGTTTTACCCACGTGTAGGAAAATTATTACAATAAGCTAGCACGACCCACGACAACTTTACACCGTCTGTCGCGCCGACTCGGCATTTAGCCGGGCAAAGCACGCGTATCACGCCTCTACCATGGCCATGGCCTCCTCGACATCCACCGCGACCAGCCGTGAACAGCCAGGCTCGTGCATGGTGACACCCATCAATTGATCGGCCATTTCCATGGCGATCTTGTTATGGGTGATGTAAATAAACTGCACCGTCTGTGACATCTCCTTGACCAAACGCGCATAGCGTCCGACGTTGGCATCATCCAACGGCGCATCCACCTCGTCGAGCATGCAGAACGGCGCCGGGTTCAACTTGAAAATGGCGAACACCAGGGCCAGAGCAGTCAGCGCTTTTTCACCGCCGGAGAGCAAATGAATGGTGCTGTTTTTCTTGCCAGGGGGACGCGCCATGATCGTCACCCCTGTATCGAGTAAATCTTCGCCCGTCAGTTCCAGATAAGCGCTGCCACCACCGAAAACTTTTGGAAAAAGTGCCTGCAAACCGGCATTTATCTGATCGAAGGTGTCTTTGAAGCGCGTTCGGGTTTCCTTGTCGATCTTGCGGATGACGTTTTCCAGGGTTTCCAGGGCTTCGACCAGGTCGGCATTCTGTGCGTCGAGGTAACGTTTGCGCTCGGACTGCTGCTGGTATTCGTCGATGGCCGCCAGGTTGATCGCACCCAGGCGCTGGATGCGTGCATCGAGGCTTTGCAGGGTCTCTTCGGCCTGTTGCTCGCTGGCCTGCGCATCCAGGGTGGCGATCACGCCGTGCAGGTCATAGCCGTCATCGTGCAACTGGTCGTGCAGGGCCTTACGGCGAACGTTCAAGCCATGCCATTCCAGGCGATGCTGCTCCAGTTGGCCGCGCAGCAGTTGTGCCTGCTGTTCGGCCTGGGTGCGGCGCTTTTCGGCGTCGCGCAATTGGCTGTCGGCATCCTCCAGGCTGTTCTTGGCGGTGCGCATTTCCTCGTCCACCGCCAAGCGCCGCTCCAGCAGTTCTTCGAGCTTGAGGCGCAGTTCTTCCAGCGGCGCCTCACCCTCTTCCAGATTGAGGCTCAACTGCTCGCGTTTTTCGCTCAGCCGCTGCGATTGCAGCTCCAGGCGCTCCAGCGCCTGTCGGGTCGAATCGTGCTGCGCGCGCAAGGAACCCAGGCGCACGGCCAACTGATGAGCATGTTCCTGGTGCCGACGCGCCTCCTGGCGCACCCGGTCGAGTTGTTCGCGGCGCTGGTCGCGCTGGCCCATCAACAGCTCGCGCTGCCCGGTGTCGAGCGCCATGCTGTCGAGCGCGTCCTGCAACTGCAGGCGCGACTCGCCCAGTTCCTCGTGCTCCAGCGCACGCTGCTCGGCCAGCTCCGCCAACTCCTCGTCCAGACGTCGACGGCGCAGGGTCACTTGTTCGAGCTTGGCCTTGGCTGCCGATAATTGCGCTTTCCATTCGGCTTGCTGACGCACCTGCTCCTGGCTGCTACGGCGTAACTGCTCGCGCTGCTGTTCTTGCGCTTGCTGGCGCTCCTGCAGGTTGAGCAACTGCTCATCCAGCCCCGCCACGCTCGCTTGCTGCTGCTGCAAATCGCGTTGCAGGTCCTCGAGCGCCTGGGCGCGGGCCAGCACCCCGCTCTGCGCATCGCCCGCGCGGCTGATGCGCAGGAAGTTGCAACCGACCCAGTACCCGTCCTGGCTGATCAGGCTGTGCCCTGGCGCCAGGCGGGCACGTGCCGCCAACGCCGCGTCCAGGTTCGCCACCGGGATCACCTGGCCCAGCCAGGGGCTCAGGTCCACGCTGCTCTGCACTTTCTCCAACAGGCTGCCGGGCACTGACGAGGCATCGGTGCTGGCCTTCACCAGCCGCAGGTCGCCTTGCTCGAAAGCGCTGAAATCCAGCCCGGCGAAATCCTCCACCAGCACGGCGTGCAGATCGGCCGCCAACACTGTCTCGACTGCCAGCTCCCAACCCGGCTCCACGCGCAGGCCTTCGGCCAGCCGCGGCTGCTGGCCGAGCGCCTGATCGTGCAGCCATTGCGCCGCCCCCGCACCCGGGTCGAGTGCGGCTTGCTGCAAGGCCTCCAGCGAGGCCAGCCGCCCGTTCAACCGTTGCACTTCGCCTTGCGCCTGTTGCTGTTGCTGGCGCGTCTGGGCCAATGTCTCACGCAGTTGCTCGAGCGCGTCGACCACCTGCATCTCGTGCTGGGCGAGTTCTTCGAGGCTCATGTCGCTGGCCGCCACGGCTTCGTCCAGTTCGGCAATGACCGCATCTTCGGGATCGGCTGCCAACAACTGGCGCTCTTCGCCGACCCGTCGCTGGCGATCGGCCAGGCGCTCCATGGACAGCTCCAACTGCTGGATCCGCGACTGCTGCACTTCAGCCTGCCGCCGTGGTTCGGCAGAACGGGTATTGAATGCATCCCACTGCTCTTGCCAACCGTGCATGGCGTGTTCGGCTTCTTCCAGCGCAGCCGCGGCCTCTTCAGCCGCTTCCTGGGTCAGTGCCTCCTCGGGTTCGAGCATGGCCAACTCCTCACCCAGGGTGGCCAGCAACGTCTGGTCGTGGCCCCGGTGCGATTCCGTTTCCAGGCGCGCCCGCTCGGCTTCCTTGAAGTCGTCCTGCAATTGGCGCAAACGCTGCTGACCGTGCTGGATGCTCTGTTCGACCCGGGCGATGTCGCCGCCGACCGAATAGAAGCGCCCTTGTACGAGGTTGAACCGCTCGGAAAGGTCGTGATGGCCGTCGCGCAGCCGCTCGATGCTGGCGTCGGCGTTGCGCTGCTCGGCCACCAGGGCCTCGAACGCCACCTCCTGATCGGCGATCACGGCTTCGCGCTGAGTGACCTGGGCGTCCAGAGCCTGCCAGCGCAACGCCGACAACTGCGCCTTGAGCTGACGTTCCTCGGCTTTGTACTGCTGATACTTTTCCGCCGCCTGGGCCTGGCGATGCAGGCGCTCGAGTTGCCGTTCCAGCTCCTCGCGCAAGTCGGTCAGGCGCTCCAGGTTTTCATGGGTGCGGCGAATCCGGCTCTCGGTTTCGCGACGGCGCTCCTTGTACTTGGAGATGCCCGCCGCTTCCTCGATGAAGTTGCGCAAGTCCTCTGGCCGGGCCTCGATCAGCTTGGAGATCATGCCCTGTTCGATGATCGAATAGCTGCGCGGCCCCAGGCCGGTGCCGAGAAAGATGTCGGTGATATCACGTCGACGGCATTTGGTGCCATTGAGGTAATAGGTGTTCTGGCTCTCGCGCGTCACTTTGCGGCGAATGGAAATTTCCGCGTAGGCTGCGTATTCACCGACCAGCGTGCTGTCGGCATTGTCGAACACCAGTTCGATGCTGGCCTGGCTGACCGGTTTGCGGCTGGTCGAGCCATTGAAGATGACGTCGGTCATCGACTCGCCGCGCAGGTTTTTTGCCGAGCTTTCGCCCATCACCCAGCGCACCGCATCGATGATGTTCGATTTGCCACAACCATTGGGCCCCACCACCGCCGCCATGTTGCTGGGGAAGTTCACCGTAGTGGGGTCGACGAACGACTTGAACCCCGCGAGCCGGATGCACTTGAGCCGCATGCTCAGCTCGCGGCCAGGGCAGACAGGACCAGTTCACAGCTGCGCTGGCAGTAGGCGCGCAGCACCGCGCGCACCCGTATCGGGTCGCGCGCCACCACGGCCTCGAGCAGTTGCGCGAACAGCGCCAGGTACTCGTGCATCGAGGCCTTGCGCTGGTCCAGAGCCAGATAGTAGTTACGGTTCATCGCCGGCTGCAGGTTCTCGACGGTTTCCTGCAGGTAAGGATTGTTGGCGAACGGATAGGCAGCACGCATCACGTTGAAGCTGTCGTCGACGAACGCGTTGATGTCCTGGCGCTTATAGCTCGCCTGCAATCGCTGCTGGATGGCGAGGAACGGCGCGAGGTCGGCCTGGGTGCGCCAGCATTCGGCCACGGCGAGCCCCAGCAGGATATACATCTCGCTCATCAACGTGCACAGGCTGCGTACATTGTGCTCGCTGAGTTCGGTCACGTGTGCACCACGGCGGGGCAAAATCGCGACCAGGTGACGCCGTTCGAGCACCAGCAAGGCTTCGCGCACCGAGCCACGACTGACATTCAGCGCCTGGGTGACCTTTTGTTCCTGGATGTGCTCGCCTGGCGCCAATTCCCCACGAATGATGCGCTCGGCCAGGTGCCGGGCGATTTGCTCACAAAGGCTGTCGGGCGCCTTGAACGTCATGGTGGTCCTTCGGAATCGGTCGGCAATTAACGCGCGGCAGTGTACCGTAAATCCGCTGAAATGATGGAGGGGCTGTTTGGCATGAATTAAGCAGGCAAGTCACTGACAGGGCACTGTGGAATGTCCACGCCTGCTTTCCTGACTTCGAGGTCAGGAACACATTGACCGGACAGTCAGACATGACTAGATTCAACCCAACGGGTTCGACGCGTAACGAGGGATTGCCGTGATTCAGTTTCTTCTCAACCAGCAACTGCGCACCGAGCACACCCTGGACCCCAACCTGACGGTGCTGCAATACCTTCGCGAACGCGTGGGCCGCTGCGGCACCAAGGAAGGGTGCGGCAGCGGCGATTGCGGCGCCTGCACCGTGGTCGTGGCCGAACTCCACCCCGACGCCGCTGGCCGTGAAGGCTTGCGTTACCGCAGCCTGAACGCCTGCCTGACCTTCATCGCCACCCTGCATGGCAAACAATTGATCACGGTCGAGGACCTCAAACAACAGGGCCGCCTGCACTCAGTGCAACAGGCCATGGTGGATTGCCACGGTTCGCAGTGCGGGTTCTGCACTCCAGGGTTCGTCATGTCGCTGTTCGCCCTGCAGAAAAACAGCGCAGACGCGAATGCCTCGCAAGCCCACGAAGCCCTGGCCGGCAACCTCTGCCGCTGCACCGGTTATCGGCCGATCCTGGCGGCCGCCGAGCAGGCGTGCAGCGGTGATCGCCAGCCCGACAGCTTCGACCAGGCGCAAGCCCGCACGCTGGCCCAACTCAAGGCGATCCAGCCGCAAGGCACCACCGAGCTGGCGGGCGCCGATAAACAGTGCCTGGTGCCGTTGACGGTGGACCATCTGGCGCGGTTGTACCTGGCCCACCCTCAGGCCCGCCTGCTTGCCGGCGGCACCGACCTGGCCTTGGAAGTGACCCAGTTTCACCGGCCCTTGCCGCTGCTGCTGCACGTGGGCCAAGTGGCCGACATGCAGCGCCTCGACGTTTTTGCCGACAGACTGGAGCTGGGAGCCGCAGCCGTGCTGAGCGATTGCCATGCGCTGCTGGCCGCCGAGTACCCTGACTTCGGCGCCCTGTTGCACCGCTTCGCCTCGCTGCAGATCCGCAATCAGGCGACGCTGGGGGGCAATATCGGCAACGCCTCGCCGATTGGCGACACCCCCCCGCTGCTCATCGCATTGGGCGCGCAGGTTGCGCTGCGGCGCGGCGACCAAGTGCGCACATTGCTGCTGGAAGACTACTTCATCGACTATCGCGTCACCGTGCTGCAACCCGGTGAATTCATCGAAAAAGTACTGGTGCCGCGCCGCGACTCGGCGTGGCAGTTCCGCGCGTACAAGGTGTCCAAGCGCCTGGACGACGACATTTCTGCGGTGTGCGCCGCCTTCAATGTGCAGATCACCGCTGGCCAGGTCAGCGCCGTGCGCCTCGCCTTCGGCGGCATGGCGGCCACGCCCAAGCGTGCCCGCGCCAGCGAAGCTGCACTGCTGGGCCAGCCGTGGAACATGGCGAGCATAGACGGCGCCTGCGCGGCGCTGGATCAGGACTTCACGCCCCTGTCGGACTTTCGTGCCAGCCAGGCCTATCGCCTGCTGATCGCACAGAACCTGCTGCGCAAGTTTTTCATCGAACTGCAAACCCCTCATATCGAGACACGGGTGACTGCTTATGTCTGACCAGCACAACCCCACCCAGGCACACATGGCCGAATTGTTCAGCCAGGGTTTGACCAGCGGCGTAGGCCGCAGCGTCAAGCACGACAGCGCCGACAAGCATGTCACCGGTGAGGCAATCTACATCGATGACCGCCTGGAGTTTCCCAACCAGTTGCACGTGTATGCGCGCCTGTCCGATCGTGCCCATGCGCGGGTGTTGAGCATCGACACCGGGCCCTGCTATGCCTTCGCCGGCGTGCGCCTTGCCATCACCCACGTCGACATTCCAGGTTTGAAGGACATCGGCCCGCTACTGCCCGGGGACCCGTTGCTGGCCATCGATACGGTCGAATTCGTCGGTCAGCCGGTGCTGGCGGTGGCGGCCGCGGACCTGGACACCGCGCGCCAGGCGGCCATGGCTGCGATCATCGAATACGAAGACCTGGACCCGGTACTCGACGTGGTCGAGGCCCTGCGCCGGCGCCATTTCGTGGTCGACAGCCACACTCATCAGCGCGGCGACAGCGCCGCGGCATTGGCCGGTGCGGTGCACCGCTTGCAGGGCCACCTGCACATCGGCGGGCAGGAGCATTTTTACCTGGAAACCCAGGTCTGCTCGGTGATGCCCACCGAAGACGGCGGCATGATCGTCTACAGCTCGACCCAGAACCCCACGGAAGTGCAAAAGCTGGTGGCCGAGGTCCTGGGCGTTTCCATGAACCGCGTGGCGGTCGACATGCGTCGCATGGGCGGTGGCTTTGGCGGCAAGGAAACCCAGGCGGCCAGCCCTGCCTGCCTGTGTGCGGTCATCGCTCACCTGACCGGCCAACCGACCAAGATGCGTCTGCCGCGCATGGAAGACATGCTCATGACCGGCAAGCGGCACCCCTTCTACGTCGAATACGACGTCGGCTTCGATGCCAGCGGACGCCTGCAGGGCATTGCCCTCGAACTGGCGGGCAACTGCGGCTACTCCCCGGACTTGTCGGCCTCCATCGTCGACCGCGCCATGTTCCACGCCGACAATGCCTACTACCTCGGGCATGCGACCATCAATGGCCATCGCTGCAAGACCAATACCGCCTCCAACACCGCCTACCGCGGCTTCGGCGGGCCGCAGGGCATGCTGGCCATCGAAGAGATCATGGACCGCATCGCGCGCCACCTGGCGCTGGACCCGCTGGCCGTGCGCAAGCGCAATTATTACGGCAAGACCGAGCGCAACGTGACCCACTACTACCAGACGGTCGAGCACAACATGCTCGAAGAAATGACCGCCGAACTGGAAGCCAGCAGCGACTATGCCGAACGCCGGGCGGCGATCCGTCGCTTCAACGCCACCCATCCGGTGCTGAAAAAGGGGCTGGCGCTGACCCCGGTGAAATTCGGCATTTCCTTCACGGCCAGCTTTCTCAACCAGGCGGGGGCGCTGATCCATATCTATACCGACGGCAGTATCCACCTCAACCATGGCGGCACCGAGATGGGCCAGGGGCTGAACGTCAAGGTGGCGCAGGTGGTTGCCGAAGTGTTTCAAGTGGACATCGAGCGCATCCAGATCACCGCCACCAACACCGACAAGGTACCCAATACCTCGCCGACGGCCGCGTCCAGTGGCGCTGACCTGAACGGCAAAGCGGCGCAGAACGCGGCCTTGATCCTCAAGCAGCGCCTGGTGGAGTTCGCCGCCCGGCATTATCACGTCAGCGAGGAAGACATCGAATTCAGCAACGGCCATGTGCGCGTGCGTGACCAGTTGCTGACATTCCAGGCACTGGCCCAGCAGGCCTGGCTCGGCCAGGTGTCGTTGTCCAGCACGGGCTTCTACAAAACCCCGAAAGTGTTCTACGACCGCAGTCAGGCCCGCGGCCGCCCGTTCTATTACTACGCGTACGGTGCCGCCTGCGTGGAGGTGATCGTCGACACCCTGACGGGCGAGTACAAGATGCTGCGGGCCGACATTCTGCACGACGTCGGGGCCTCGCTGAACCCGGCCATCGACATCGGCCAGGTCGAAGGTGGGTTCATCCAGGGCCTGGGCTGGCTGACCTGTGAAGAACTGGTGTGGAGCGACCAGGGCAAGCTGCTCACCAGCGGCCCGGCCAGCTACAAGATTCCGGCAGTGGCCGACATGCCGGTGGACCTGCGAATCCAGTTGGTGGAGAACCGCAAGAACCCCGAAGACACGGTGTTTCACTCCAAGGCCGTGGGCGAACCGCCGTTCATGCTCGGTATTGCCGGCTGGTGTGCGATCAAGGATGCCGTGGCCAGCCTGGCCGATTATCGCCTGCAACCGCACATTGACGCGCCGGCCACCCCTGAGCGCGTGCTGTGGGGCTGCGAGCAGATGCGCAAGGCCCAACCGGCCCTGGTAGCCCACGCCCACTGGGCACCGACTGAAACCGTTTGAGGCGCCCCCCATGAATCACTGGATCAGTGCACTGGCAGAACATCAGCAGCGCGGCGAGGCCTGTGTGCTGGTGACGATCATCGAAGAGCGCGGTTCGACGCCGCGCAATGCCGGCTCGAAGATGGTGGTCGATGCGCAGCAGTCGTTCGACACCATCGGTGGCGGTCATCTGGAATACAAGGCCCTGGAGATCGCCCGGCAGATGCTCGCCTCCGGCCGCCAGGACACACATCTGGAGCGCTTCAGCCTGGGCGCGAGCCTCGGCCAGTGCTGCGGCGGTGCCACTGTGCTGCTGTTCGAGCCCATGGGCCAGGCGCAGGCGCACGTCACCGTGTTCGGCGCCGGGCACATCGGCCGGGCGCTGGTGCCGCTGCTGGCCGGCCTGCCCTGCCGTGTGCGGTGGGTGGACACACGGCCACAGGAGTTTCCCGCGCACATTGCGCCGGGTGTCGAGGTGGTGGTCAGCGAAGACCCCCTCGATCAGGTGGCTGACCTGCCGGCGGGCAGCTACTGCATCGTCATGACCCATAACCACGCCCTGGACCTGGAGCTGGCCACCGCCCTGCTCAAACGCAATGATTTCACCTGGTTCGGCATGATCGGGTCGAAAACCAAGCGCGCGCGATTCGAGCATCGCTTGCGCGACCGCGGCCTGGAGCCCAACGTCGTACAGCGGATGCGCTGCCCGATGGGGTTGGCCGAAGTCAAAGGCAAATTGCCCACTGAAATCGCCATTTCGATTGCTGCCGAAGTCATTGCCACCTATAACGCACGCTTTGGCCAGAACACCGTCCGTGCCGAAACCGTCGCCCAACTGCTGCCGGCCTCGCGCCGCAGCCAAGCCGTTCAACGAGAAGCCCAATGAGCCTGACCCGCAAAGCCTACCGCGCCGCCATCGTCCACAGCATCGCCGACCCTGCCGAGGTGGGCGTGCCAGCGTCCTACGAGTATTTCCCGGACGGCCTGCTGATCGTCGAAGACGACCGCATCAGTGCCGTGGGCCCAGCCGATGACTTGCTCGCCACGCTGGGCGAGGAGGTCGAGGTGGTTCACTACCGCGATGCACTGCTCATGCCCGGCTTCATCGATACTCATATTCATTTTCCGCAGACCGGCATGGTCGCCTCCTACGGTGAGCAGCTGCTGGACTGGTTGAACAACTACACCTTCCCCTGCGAAGCCCAGTTCGCCGACAAAGCGCACGCCGACCAGGTTGCCGAGCTCTTCCTCGGCGAACTGCTGCGCAACGGCACCACCACCGCGCTGGTGTTCGGCAGCGTGCACCCACAATCAGTGGATTCGCTGTTCGAAGCCGCCCAGCGCCTGCGCCTGCGCCTGATCGCCGGCAAGGTCATGATGGATCGCAATGCCCCCGACTACCTCACCGACACGCCCCAGAGCAGCTATAACGACAGCAAGGCGCTGATCCAGCGCTGGCATGGCAGGGACCGACTGCACTACGCGGTGACCCCGCGTTTCGCGCCCACCAGTACGCCTGAACAGCTGACTCAGGCGGGCCGGTTGTTGCAGGAATTCCCGGACGTGTACCTGCAGACCCACATCAGCGAAAACCTGCAGGAAGTGGAATGGGTCAAGGCACTGTTTCCCGAGCGCAGGCATTACCTCGACGTGTACGACCACTACCGCCTGCTGGGCGAGCGCTCGGTGCTGGCGCATGGCGTGCACTTGTGCGACGAGGAATGCCAGCGCCTGGCTGAAACGGGCTCGGCCATCGCCTTCTGCCCGACCTCCAACCTGTTTCTGGGCAGCGGCCTGTTCAACCTGCCCCAGGCCGAGCGCTTCAAGGTCAACGTCGGCCTGGGCACCGACGTCGGCGGCGGCACCAGCTTTTCGCTGCTGCAGACCCTCAATGAAGCCTACAAAGTGCTGCAACTGCAGGGTGAGAAGCTCAGCCCGTTCAAGTCCCTGTACCTGGCGACCCTGGGCGGCGCGCGGGCACTGCGGCTGGAGCAGCAGGTGGGCACGCTGCACCCCGGCAGCGAGGCCGATTTCGTGGTGCTCGACTATCACGCCACGCCGTTGTTGAGTTATCGGATCGGGCAATGCAAGACATTCGATGAAGTGCTGTTCGTGCTCATGACCCTGGGCGACGACCGTACGGTCAAGGACACCTACGTGGCCGGCCGGCGGGTGCACCAGCGGGCGTGACAGCGGGACAGCGGCGGCACGCGCTGTATACAATGCGCGTGCCCTTCCCCCCCCTTCTCTTCTGGAATGCAAGCATGAGTCTGCAAGCGTGGCTGCTGTTCAGTACGGCGGCATTGGTGGTCATTCTGATCCCCGGACCGCTGTCGCTGTTGATGATCGGCAACAGCCTGAACTATGGCATACGCCGTTCCTGGCCGGCCTTCGTCGGTGGCGTGAGTGCCTCGCTGTGCCTGCTGGCGGCATCCGCGCTGGGGCTGGGCGCGCTGTTGCTGGCCTCGGAACAGGTGTTCAACGCACTGAAGGTGGTGGGCGCGCTGTATCTGTTTTACCTGGCATGGCAGAGCTGGCGCCATTCGCGCGAAGTCGCGGCCCAGCCCGAAGTGCCGACCCTGCCCCCTGCGCCGCGGGTCGGCGCCCTGTTCGCACGAGCATTCGCGTTGGGCGCCAGCAACCCCAAGGACATCCTGTTTTTCGCTGCTTTCCTGCCGCAGTTCCTTGACCCCGAGGCGCCCCTGGCCGGACAACTGGCGATCATGATCGTGACCTGGGCGGTGCTCGACCTGGCCTGCAAGCTGGCGTACGGCCTGGGCGCGCACAGCGCCGCGCGCTACTTGCGCAGCGGCAAGGGTCAGGTCTGGTTCGGTCGCGTCAGCGCCGGCCTGTTTGGCGGCGCCGGCGCGGCGGCCCTGCTGAGCCGCAGTTGAGCCGCCGCGCGGTCAGTGCGAACCGACAGCGCCACCGCGCAGCATGCCCAGCCACTGTTGCAGGCTCATCGTCTGGCCGTTGAGCACGATCTGGTCGTTGGCATAGTGCAGGTCGGCGACCACGGCATTGTCCTGGGCCTCGCCATACCCCGTCATCACCGCCATGCCCGCCACCATGTTACTGACCTGCTCGGCCTGCCGATCGATTGCCGCCGGATCGGTCTGGCCCTGCATGCGCGCCTGCACGGCAGCCAGGTCCTTGAGCATGGCCGTCGACAGGTACAGCTTGGCGTCGACGCTGTCCAGCAGACGCGCTGAGAGCTGCGGATCCAGCCGGTGCACTGGCCCTGGGTCCTTCAGCGTCAGGGTCAGGTTGAAGGTGCTTTCCCCGTTGGCGGTGGCCTGCGAGAACGGCTGCAGCATGATTTTCGGCTGACCGGCCAGCAGCGCTGCCAACTGTTGGTCCAGTCGACGCCGGTCGGCCTCGCTGAGTGTCAACGACAACGGCTGGTCGGCCTGAGCCGCCGCCATCAGCTGAGGGCCGATGGTCTGCTGGTACAGGTCAAGCAGTGCCCGGCTGGCAGCGCTGTCGAAGTCGCTGAGCTTCACTGACAACCGGGTTTTGCCTACGTCCTGGCCAGCGATGCGACTCTGACCGACCGCGTAGTCCAGTTGCACGGCCAGCTTGCCGTCGACTTCTTCACTGGCCGCCGTGTTCACCATTTCGTTGAGTTGCGCCGAATAGCCGGCCGCTTCGAGGGTTGTCGAGCCGACGGTCAGTGTGTCCTGCCCCAGATAGAATCCGGTCGCCGAGCGCGTGCCCTGGCTGTCGAGTGTGACGTTCTGAAGGTGCATCGCCAGCGGGCCGTCGGGCGTGGGCAAGGCCAGGGCGCCCTCTCCCATCCGGCCCTGCAGGGTGTAGCTGGACATGTCCTGATTGGCCCGTAGCGACAGTTGCAGCCCGGAAAATGCTTGCACTACACCCAGCGCCCCACCCGTGAGCGGGAGCATGTTCAGGTGGCTTTGCGTGGATTGGTCGTAGCCGATGGCAACCTGCGCGGTCAACGGCGCCTCGCCGCCGGTACGGGCGAACCAGGCCTCGGTGCCGGGCGTGCGTTCGATCGCGATGTTGCTCAGGGCCATCACCGGCAGCCAGTGCAAGGTCTTGACCCGGGACCACGGCCAGGGACCGTGCTCGAGGTGGTCGACGAAACGGTACTCCAGCGGGGTCGCCGCGCCGAACTCATTGCCGTCTACCTGTACCTGGTAATGCGCTTGGCTGCTGAACCAGTGCCGTTCGACCGACACCAGCGTCAGCCTGGCCAGCGGTCCACCGTCGCTGCGCTGTACGGACTTGGCCAGTTCACGGTTGGCCTGGGCGATCGAGTCCTTGAGGACGCCTTCGAGCTGCTGGCCGGTAAACCACGCCCCGGCGCTCGCCGTCACGCCAAGCACGACGGCCAGGCCACCGAGGACCGTTACTGCTTTTTTCATCGTTGACACCACGCGTCCTTCCGGAGAGTGAAGCGGGCATCACAAGGCCCGCGCAAGGGCGGGCAAGGTTACTCGATTTCAGGGCGGACCGGCAGAGCGGGCCGGTTCTTGCCGCCGGCGTATGCTCGGCTGCGGCCCTCAGCTGCCGCGATAGGTCGAGTAACTGTAGGGCGACAGCAGCAAAGGCACATGATAGTGGTCTTGCCCGGCGTCGATGCCAAAGCGCAGGACCACCACATCAAGAAACAACGAGGCCGGCAACGCCATCGCCTGGCGACGGAAGTAATCACCGGCGGCAAACTGCAATTGGTAGACACCGCTGCGATAGCCATCCCCTTCCAGCAACGGCGCGTCACAGCGGCCGTCCTGATTGGTCAGCGCGCTGGCGACCAACGTCAGCTGTGTACCTTCTACGCGATACAACTCGATGGCGATGGATGCCCCTGGGCACCCCTGTGCAGCATCCAGAACATGTGTAGTCAATCGGCCCATTGCACCCTTTTGCTCCCTGTCCAGCCAAGTTGTCGGGTAAGCGCACCACGGTGGGGCGCCATACCTGTCGTTCCGGTTTTCAGCAACGCACCGGGTTTGCAGCCTGTGCACCATAATGCTTGATCAAGCTGAGCGCTACAGAGAAAACTGACCCGTCAGGCAGGTTTTTTGCAAGGTCGACGCTACCCCTGGCCAACGGTACCGAAGGTGACACATTGCCCAACGACCTGATGACATCTGTTCTGCCGTTTTTTGCTCCGCACGTTGACCTCAGCGTGCGCGCCTGCTGCCTGACACACCGATCAGGAGCGCTGTCGTGAATACGGCCTACCCACGCGACATGGTTGGTTATGGCGCCAACCCGCCCCATCCCCATTGGCCCGGCAATGCCCGGATTGCCCTGTCCTTCGTGCTCAACTACGAAGAAGGCGGCGAACGCAACGTGCTCCACGGTGATACGGAGTCGGAGGCATTTCTGTCGGAAATGGTCGCCGCGCAGCCGTTGCAGGGCCAGCGCAACATGAGCATGGAATCACTTTACGAATATGGCAGTCGCGCCGGTGTATGGCGCGTGCTCAAGCTGTTCGAGCGCAACGCGATCCCGTTGACCGTGTTCGCGGTCGCCATGGCCGCCCAGCGCCACCCCGAGGTGATTCGGGCCATGGCCCGCGCCGGCCATGAGATCTGCAGCCACGGCTACCGCTGGATCGACTATCAGAACCTGGACGAGCAGCAGGAGCGCGAGCACATGCTGGCGGCGATCCGCATCCTGACCGAGATCACCGGCGAGCGGCCATTGGGTTGGTACACCGGTCGCACCGGCCCCAACACCCGCCGCCTGGTCATGGAAGAAGGCGGCTTCCTGTATGACAGCGACAGCTACGACGACGACCTGCCCTACTGGGCGCCGCAGGCCCCGGTCGGTCGGCCGCACCTGGTCATCCCTTACACCCTGGACACTAATGACATGCGTTTTGCCCAGGTACAGGGCTTCAACAGCGGCGAACAGTTTTTTCACTACCTCAAGGACGCTTTCGATGTGCTGTATGCCGAGGGCGCCGAAGCACCGAAGATGCTCTCCGTCGGTTTGCACTGTCGGCTGGTCGGGCGACCCGGGCGCCTGGCCGCGCTGCAGCGCTTCATCGCTTATGTGCATGGCCACTCGCACGTGTGGTTCGCACGGCGGGTGGACATCGCCCGGCATTGGCAGGCTACCCACCCCGCCGCGCAGGACGCCCAACCATGACTGCCTTCCAGACACTGCAGCCCTCGCAATTGGACCGCGACGCCTTCATCGCCGCCTTCGCTGATATCTACGAGCATTCGCCGTGGATTGCAGCCCAGGCCTACGACCAGGGGATGAGCCGCGATCTCGACCAGGTGGACGCGCTGCACCGGCGCATGAGCGACATTCTGTTGCAGGCCGAGCCTGCACGGCAGTTGGCGTTGATCCAGGCCCACCCCGACCTGGCGGGCAAGGCCGCGATTGACGGTCAACTGACCGCAGCCAGCACCGCGGAGCAGGCCGGCGCGGGCATTCATCTGTGCACGCCCGAGGAGTTTCAGCGCTTTACCCAGTTGAACGCACGCTACACCGGCACCTTCGGCTTCCCGTTCATCATGGCCGTCAAGGGCAGCGACCGGCACCAGATCCTGGCGGCCTTCGAAGCCCGCCTGCACCATACGCCGGATGAGGAATTTCGCTGTGCACTGGACGAGATCAACAAGATTGCCCGGTTTCGTCTTTTGAGCCTGTAACGCCAGGCACGTACTCCCCGTCACTTTTCAAGGCAGAACAGAATGAAAGCTTACGCTGCACCCTTCGAAAAATTCGTCAACCTGGCAGACGCACGCCTGGGCACCCGCGCCTTGAGCGTCACCGACGACTGGTTCGCCCAGGTCGACCGGCTGTTCCAGCCGACACCCGCCGTGTGGAAAGAAGGCGTGTTCGATGACAACGGTAAATGGATGGACGGCTGGGAGTCACGACGCAAGCGCTTCGAAGGCTACGACAGTACCGTCATTCGCCTGGGCGTGCCCGGTTCGATCAAGGGCGTCGACATCGACACCTCGTTTTTCACCGGCAACTTCCCGCCGTCGGCGTCACTGGAAGGCTGCTTCCTGGCGCATGGCGATCCGACGCAAGACACCGAGTGGGTCGACATCCTGCCGGCGGTCGACCTGCAGGGCAACAGCCATCACTACCACGCCGTGGAGCACACCCAGGCGTTCAGCCATCTGCGTTTCAATATTTACCCAGACGGCGGCGTGGCACGCCTGAGGGTGTATGGCATTCCTTTCCGCGACTGGTCGAGCGTCGGTGACGACGAGCAGGTCGACCTGGCCGCAGCGCTCAACGGCGGGCGTGCCCTGGCCTGCTCGGACGAACACTACGGAAGCATGGGCAACCTGCTCAACCCCGGACGCGGCGTCAACATGGGCGATGGCTGGGAAACCGCACGCCGACGCACGCCCGGCAACGATTGGGTCATCATTGCCCTCGGCCAACCCGGCGTGATCGAAAAGGTCGTCGTCGACACCCTGCATTTCAAGGGCAACTACCCGGACAGCTGCTCCATCCAGGCAGCGTTGGTCAAGGGCGGCACCGACAGCCAGATCGAGACCCAGAGCCTGTTCTGGCGCGAGCTGCTGCCCAGCCAGAAACTCGAGATGCACCAGGAGCACAGCTTCCAGGAGCAGCTCAAGGCCTTGGGCACCGTCACCCACATCCGCCTCAACGTCTTCCCGGACGGCGGCGTCAGTCGCCTGCGTGTGCTGGGCAAGATTGCCCGCTGAGCCAACCCATTTCCTCTTTGCGAACAGAAGAACACCCATGCGCACACTGCTGATCGAACCCCTGAGCAAAGAAGCGTTCGCGCCGTTCGGCGATGTCATCGAGACCGATGGCAGCGATCACTTCATGATCAACAATGGGTCGACCCAGCGCTTTCATCGCCTGGCCGCGGTCCAGACCGCTGCGCCAGACGATCAGGCGATCATCAGTATTTTCCGTGCCCAGGCACTGCCGATGCCGCTGGTCGTGCGCATGCTCGAGCGCCATCCGCTGGGCAGTCAGGCGTTCATTCCGCTGCTGGGCCATCGCTTTCTGATCGTGGTCGCACCGCTGGGCGAGATACCGCAGGCAGAGCAGGTGCGCGCCTTCGTCAGCAATGGCAGGCAAGGCGTCAATTACCACCGCGGCGTGTGGCACCACCCGGTGCTGACAATCGAGGCACAGGATGACTTCCTGGTGGTCGATCGCAGTGGGCCTGGCCATAACTGCGACGAGCATTTCTTCAACGAAGACGACCTGTGCGTCCTCGACCCCCACCGCTAAGACAAGGCCTGCAGCCGCGCTGGCGGAGACAGGGAGAGGGCAGACCGTGCTGGCACATTTACTCGAATGGCTGAACCTGGGCGTGCGCTGGATCCACATGATTGTCGGGATCGCGTGGATCGGCGCCTCGTTCTATTTCGTCTGGCTGGAAAACCACCTCGACCGGGCGAACCCCCGCGAAGGGCTGAGCGGCGACCTGTGGGCGATCCATGGGGGCGGTATTTATCATCTGGAAAAATACAAGCTGGCGCCGCCGAGCATGCCGCAGAAGCTGCACTGGTTCAAATGGGAGGCCTACTGGACATGGATGTCCGGCGTGGCCTTGCTGTGCGTGGTCTTCTACCTGAACCCTGAACTGTATCTGCTGGCACCGGGCAGCAACCTCAGTGGGGCGCAGGGCGTGGCCATCGGCATCGGCTCGCTGGCCGTCGGTTGGTGCGTCTACGACCTGCTCTGCGACTCGCCCCTGGGTGAGCACCCGGCCTGGCTCGGGGCGGTGCTGTTCGTGCTGATCATCGCCGCCTGCTACGGTTTCAGCCAGATCTTCAGCGGCCGCGGCGCCTACCTGCACACCGGGGCGATCATCGGCACGATCATGGTCGGCAACGTCTTTCGCATCATCATGCCGGCGCAGCGGGCGCTGGTCGCGGCCATCGCCGAGCAGCGCACGCCAGACCCCAGCCTGCCGGCCAAGGGCCTGCTGCGTTCACGGCACAATAACTATTTCACCCTGCCAGTGCTGTTCATCATGATCAGCAATCACTTTCCGAGCACCTACGGCAGCCGCTACAACTGGTTGATTCTGGCGGGTATCGCCGTGGTGGCGGTGTTGGTGCGCCACTATTTCAATACGCGGCACAACAGCCAACGCTTTGCCTGGGTACTGCCGGCGGCGGCACTCGGCATGCTGTGCCTGGCCTACATCACCGGCCCCGCGCCGGTAAAGTCCAGCGCAGCGGCTAGCGCACCCCAGTACCAGCCTTTGCCGGAAACCGCGGTGGGCGGCGTGCGTGCCGATCAACGACCGACACCTGCAGCCGACACCCCCGAGGCCCCGGCGCCTGCCACCAAGGCGAGCAGTGCGCCGAGCTTCGAAAAGATTCACAGCGTGATCCAGGAGCGCTGTACGGTCTGTCACTCGGCCACGCCCACCAGCCCGTTGTTCAGCACGGCCCCGGCAGGGGTGATGTTCGACACCCCCGAGCAGATTCGCCAGCAGGCGGCCAGGATTCAGGCACAGGCGGTGGCCAGCCAAATCATGCCGCTGGGCAATATGACCCAGATGACCGCTCAAGAGCGGGAGATGATCGGCCACTGGGTGGCCAACGGCGCGCCGCTCCGCTGAGGCGCTGCTTCCTGACGCAGCAGCCTGTGGCCGAATTGCGCTGTAAAGGAGCACTTGAGCCGCCCGCCTCGAGTGCGTAATCTGCGCGCCCGCTGCCCCGCCCTCGCGCATCCGCAGGCCAGGCTGGACCATTTGGTCAAAACCTGATCAGGCGCGCAGAAAAACACCATGAAACCCACACTTTTTGCCTTTGTGCAGCGGCTTGACCGTGGCCGCAAAGAAGCTGGCTCAGCTTTTGCTATGGCTCAGTCGCCCTGCAAGAAAGCTGACCACATCGACAGTTAAAAAGGTGCCATTGCAGAGCACCGCACTTATCGCCTAGCGACTATTTCAACTTGGGAGCACCTGAATGAAGCGTACTTATTCCAACCTGTTGGTGGCCGGCGGCCTGTTGACTGTCGGCAGTCAAGCCATGGCCGAAGACTGGTTGCAATGGCAGAGCAACAGCCTGACCTACCTGGTAGGCAAGAACTACAAGGTCAACCCCGAGAACCAGCAGACCTTCACCTTCGAACATGCCGATGCCTGGAAGTACGGCGATAACTTCCTGTTCATCGACAAGATCTTCTACAACGGTGACAAAGACGCCACGAATGGCCCGAACACTTACTACGGCGAAATCAGCCCGCGTATTTCCCTGGGCAAAGTGTTCGATCAGAAGTTCGAGTTCGGCCTGGTCAAGGATGTGCTGATCGCCATGACCTATGAGTTCGGCGAGGGCGACTCCGAGTCTTACCTGATCGGGCCGGCCATTGACCTGAACCTGCCGGGCTTCGATTACTTCCAGCTCAACTTCTACAACCGCCAGACTGACGGCAGCCGCCCTGGTGACAATGTCTGGCAGATCACCCCGGTATGGTCTTACACCATTCCGGTCGGGGACTCGGACGTACTGATTGATGGTTTCATCGACTGGGTGGTCGACAATGACTCCAACTCGCGAGGCACCTATCACGCCAACCTGCACTTCAACCCACAGATCAAATACGACCTGGGCAAGGCGCTGGACCTGAACGCCCGCCAGCTCTACGTGGGTTTCGAGTACGACTACTGGTCGAACAAGTACGGGATCAACGACACTCGCTTCTTCGACACCAACCAGAACACCGCCAGCTTGCTGCTCAAGGTGTTCTTCTAAGTCGGCACCTGCAGCCGGAGCCTGGCGTCGCTGAACCGCCAGGCTCCGCGCCACCTAACTGCTGGGCAGGCTGGGCAGGCGCGACAAGCGGCTCACCAGCGGCGCAGACAGACGCTCTATCAACTGCGCGTGCTCGCGGCGATAGTTTTCGAACAGGAAGTCATAGGCAGTCAAGTAATCGCCTTCCGACAACGCCACCCTGTTGAGCGCCGAGCCCGTGCGCCAGGCCACATGGGGCAACAGCGCTTCGAGCAAGGCTACGCCTTCGACCGGTACCTGCTGCGGCTCGCTGATCGGCTCATCGGCCGAGGTGGCTTCTTCGTACCAGGTCGACACCCGCAGCCAGTGGTCGCGCAACTCGGCGAATGCTGTCTCGTACACCCGCTCGATGTAGGTGCGCCAGTAACTCTGCTCGATGAGCCAGGGCAATAGCGCCTGCTGGGTGGCCAGGCTGCGCACGTGCGTTTCGATCCGGTCCAGGGTATTGGCGGTCACGAGCTCGCGGTACAGCATCTCCTGGGGCTGTGCCGGCAGATCCAGGCGATCCACCAGGGCCAGGCGGATCACCAGGCGCAACTCCACTTCATCGGTGTCGCCCTGCAGGAAGTTTTCCGGAAAGTCATCCAGCGGATCCAGCGGTGGAAGCGGCAGCACGTGGTCTACCTCGGTCGCCGCAAAATGCAGATCGCTGCGGCGCTGGGCGATACGCGCCGCACACTCGTCCACCAGGGTCAGGCGAAACATCCGTTCGCTGCTGATGATCAAGGGGGTCAGCATCGCCTCCCCCCCTTCCAGCACCGATGACACCGCCTGCCAGGCGGTGACCAGGGCCTCGAACTGATTGAGGATCAGCGCCACGCCGTCACCACAGGTGCCGGCGACATCGTCGGCGTAGGCGAACAGTTGCTCGCGCAGGTCGGTCAGGCCGACGCCCTCCTCGCCATGGTCATAACCGAGCGCGACCTCGGCCAAGGTCCACATGCGCCGACGGTTGGTGCCCGGTGCCGCGCGATAGTCGGCGGTGCGCGAAACCTGGTCCAGGGTGGCATAGAACAGCCTGCTTTGCGGGTCCAGCCGGTCGACGGCAATGCGCCGGCGCAGTTCCGGCGAGCTGCCCAGCAGCCAGTCCGGTACACGCTCCTCGCTGTCGGGCGCCGAGACCCGCGACAGCGGTGGCAGGAACACCACCAGGTCGCGGCGCAAACGGCGGATCTGATCATCACCCAGCGGGTTCTCGCCCAGATTGAGCATGAAATCGAAAGGCTTGCCCTTCAGCTCGTCGGCACGCCTCAGTTCTTTGATGGTGCTGCTCAGCGGCGGTACGCTGCGGATCTGGTTGCGCGCCAGGTTGATGCGACGCAGGGACGAGCCTTGGGGGTCGTTGAGCAGCGGCAGCAAATCGTCGGGCCACTCGGTCAACTGGCCGCGCGACAGGCTCAGATGTTTCAGTTGGCGCAGCTCGCCGAGCAAGGGCGGCAGGCCCAGCGGATTGTCATTCAAGTACAGCTCGCGCAGGTTGCTCATACCACCGATGATGGCCTGCGTCTGTTCGTTCAAAGTGATGCGGTTGCCGCCCAAGTCCAGCAAGCGCAAGCGGCCGAGCCGTGCCAACGCGGTGAAACCGGCGGCGTCGATCTCCAGTCGATTGTCGAACAGGTACAGCGATTCCAGTTGGGTCAACTCGCTGAGGTCCTCCCAGGCCAAGGCCGGCGCCTCGATCATGTTGTGATCCAGCAGCAGTTCGCGCAGCGCCTTCAACTGACGCAAGGGGGCAAACAGGGTCGCGCCGCCGCGCAGCCAGTTGTGGCCGAAATCCACGCTGCGCAGCCTGATCAGCGACGGCAACGCTTCGGGAATCTGCGTCAGCCGGTTGAGGTTCAGGCTGATGTGCTGAACGCGGGCAAAGTTGCGCAGGAAGTCCGAAGGGTCCCGGGACAGGTCCATCCGATCGAGGCGCAGGAACTCGACATGATCGAAATTGGCACTCAGCGTCGGCAGGCTGCCAACCTTGAGATTGCTCAAGACCAGTGAGTAGCCGTGCCCGACCCCCTGGCGATCAGTGCGCATGGGCGCCACTCGACGCCACACGGCGATGATCTGTTCGGCCGCGCGACGCTTGGCCACCGAGGACACCGTCAGGTCCGCGCCACCGACCACCTCGCGCACGCTGGGCGTGGTCACCCACCGCTCGAGTTCATCGGACAACACCTTGAATTCCTGTTCCAGATGGTCCAATGCCTGAGCCAGGGTCGCGAAGCGCCGTCGCAAGGCCAGCGCGGTCTCGTCCCGCGCCTGTCGATTCATGGCCGGGTAGAGTTTGCGCAGCCTGGCCTTGTGGGCGCTGCTCAGTTCACCGCGGCCACTCAGCGGATAGCCGATGCGCCCCAATGGATCACGGGGCGGCAGGCGAAACCAGGGCGCCAGGGTGCGCTGATGCAGCAGATGCTGCGATCGCGTGCGCTGGCTGATCGCCAGTTCACCCAGCTCGTGGCGCAGCGCGACGGCATCCAGCCCACGCGCTTGCAGCGCTGCGCGGTCGTCACCGGGAATCATCGCCAGCAAGCTGCTGAACAGATCCTGGCTTTCATGCATGGGGGCCTGGTGCGGGTCATAACCGCTGTAGTGCCGGCCGCGACGCACCAGGGTCAGTACGTCGCCGTCGGCAGGATCACCGGCGACCCCCAGCACCGTGCCGGACAGGCTGTCACTGCGCAGCTCGATACGCGCACGGCTCCAGCCGGGGACCTGGTCCAGAAAGCCCATGGCCAGGCAGTCGCGATCGAGCGAGGCGGCGCCGGCGATGTGAAACCCCTCCAGCGCCTGGTTCAGGCGCAGGGTGCGTAGGTACAACCGTGCTTCCTCGCCCACCCGCAGCGGTACGCGGTTGTCCTCGACGAGTTGTTCACGTTCGGCATCGCTCAGGTTCTCCAGCAGGCTGTCGACGCACTGCGGCGGCAAGCTGGGAAAATCGCGATGCAAGGCCGCGCCCTCGGCGGTCAGCAGGGTATCGGGCAGGTGACTGTAGACGTCGAACAGCTCGGCCCGGCGCGACAGGATCAAGCTGGCGAACGCCGACTGCAGGGTGGCTTCCGCTGCGGGTCGATCGACGAACTGCTGCGGCCCGCCGAGCAAGGCTTCGCACTGCTCGATCGGCAACTGGTCGAGCACACGCTGCAACAGGCGACCCTGCTCGACTTCAGTGTGCTGCACGATGATGCGCGCGCTGTGGGCGGTCTCGGGGCCGCCGTGGATGACGATGTTTTCGTCCGGCCCGCCGATGACCTCGATCACCGTGTCGGCCGGCCAACCCGGCAGTTGCGGCACCCATGAGGTCGGATAGTGCATGCCCGCCGGCGCCGACAGTCCCTGGCCGATACGCACAGCCAGGGCATCGATCTGCCGGTCGACGCGAAACCGCCGCAGTGTTTCCTCCAGCTCCACCGGCAATGGCTTGCCCTCGACGAACAGCGCACGCAGCCGAGCATCCTCGACGCCACTGATACGTTGCAAGGTGACCAGCGTCTGCGGGTCGATGCCGCGGGTGGCGGGGCCGAAGCGGCTCAGCAGTCGGGCAGCGCTCCATTCCAGCGGCTGCTCGTGGATCTGCCACCAGGCGCCACGGCGGTCATGCCGCATGATCGGCCGGTACGCCTCGGCCCGCTGCGGATGGATCAGGGTCCATTGTTCCTGCAAAGGCTCTGGACGCACCTCGAAGGCATGGCCCTCCAGATCGATGTACATCGCGTCGTTGACCAGGTACAAACCCGACGCATCCGCCTCGCGCTCGCTCAGGGACACCTCACTGCGATAGGGGTCCAGGTCCACCGCCCACAACCGGCTCTCGCCTTCGCTCGGAGTCACCTCGACCATGGACTCCACGAAAGGCGAGTGCTCGATGGCCACCTTGGCGCCGGCAGCCGCGCCGACCAGCACCAAGTTTTCCAGCACGGCGCCCAGATGCCCCAGGGCCTCTTCGGTTTGCCCGTGACGCCAGTCGTCGATCCCGACGAACACGTGCTGCAGCAACTCGAAGGCGCCCACACCTGCCATCACCGCGCCCAGGCTGGGAATGAACAGCGAGGCGACGTTGAGCAGGCTGAGTCCGTCCTGCAAATACCGTTGCAGACGCTCCTCGCGCGCCTGGGTGTCGGCATCGGCGGTCGACACCGCGAGATGCCCGACATTGGCCGTGGCGGCAGCCAGCCATTGCCGGTAATAGACATCGCCAAGGCTGCCCGACAGCTCCAGCGAACCCAGGCCGATGTCGGCGTCGGGATCGGGTACACGTTCCTGGGGGAACAACACCGACACCGGCAGTGGCGCCAGGGTATTGTTCAAGCGGGCGAAGAATTCGGCACGTTCGCCGTCCAGCAGCAAGGGTGCAAGATAACCCTGGTAGGCGGGGTCGCGCAGGCGCTCGCGCAAGGTGGCCGCGAACTCGACCAGCGACGCGTGTTCCTCCAGAGCGTGCTGGGGATGGCCCGGCAGAAAGGCAATCAAGCGGCCGTCCTCGCGGATGAAGGTCAGGGCGCCCTGCAGGCAATAGCCGCTGCGCAAGGCACCGTTCAACAGCCGCAGGCCCTGGAACGCAATCGCCTGGCCTTCCCAGCGCGGGGCGCTGTCGGGCGCGCTGCATAGCTGTTGCAGCAGGTCGCGTGCGGTCGCCGAGAGCAGGTTTTTCATGACGGCGGCCTGCGCCTGTACCGTCAGGGCGCTGAGGAAATTACCGGTCAACAGTGACGCCACGGTATTGGCCTGCAACTGCGCATCGGCGACCACGATCGGGGTGAAAATCGCGGTGAACTCGCGTTGGTACTGCCCGCCCACATCCAGGTCTCGACACAGGCCGGCGAAGGCCTCGGGGCTGATCGGCACGATCGCTTCGCGCGCCACCGACCAGGTCCGTTGCGTGGTGTAGACGCCGGCGTCGAAGTCGTACTGCAGGGCTTCCCTCGGTACGATCACCGAGCGCGGGTCCATCGCCCCCGGCTGCGCCTGCTCGGCTTCGAAGTTGCCCAAAGCCGCATCCAGCAGGCTCTCGCAACGCACTTGCAGGGTGCCGGCCAACCAGGGCTCGCCATCGCGCACGCGCACCAGTTCGGTACGGTCGACGTCCAGGTCGAGGCCGAAATGTTCCTTCAGCGCGGCGACCAGCAGCGGCCGGGCAAAGTCGTGTGGCGACTTGACCGTGCGCAGGATCTCCTTGGCAGCACTGGCCGTCACTGCGTTGTCGCGAGCCTGGCGCAGGTAGGTGCCGCGCGCCTCGGTGTCAGCCTGTCGCAGCCACTGCGGCAGGCGGTTTTCGATGAAAGCACGGTGCGAATGAACAGCGTCCGGGAACGGCTCATGGGAAAGGGTGTGCGGCATGGTGATCACTCCATTGATCGGTCGAAGGCGACACTCGGGCGGTCAATCGGCGTTGGCCGGCACTGAAACACCCGGGGGTCGCTGCGTGGATGGACGTCAGGATCGAGCGGCGTCCGGTCCAGGCGCCGGCTACGGCGTCCGGACCGGCTCAGGGCTAGCGCGGCAACTGGGAGAAGCGCTCGATCAGCGCGGCCGACAAGCTCGCCCGCAGTGCCCGGGTCTGCCGTTCGCGCGCGGCGCGCAGGCCGTCATAGACCGTCATCGACTGCTGGCTGTTGAGGTTGACGTGCTGCAACCGACCCTCGTGCACCCACGCCACTTCCGGCGCCGCCGACTCAAGGACCGCGAGCACCTCGGCCGGCAGAGTCGCCCCGGGATCGATGGGCTCATCGAGATCGGTCAGGGTCTCGAACAGGTCCATGCTGCGGTCCCAGAACTGTGCCAACGCATCAAACCGTGGCGCGTAGAAGCGCTCCAGATACGGCGTCCAGGTCGGGCGATCGACCAGCCAGTCGGTCAGCCGCGCCGTGGTGGCCTGTGCCAGGGTTTCCCGCTGCAGGCCGTCCAGCGTATGCGTCGACAGGATAGTGCCATAGCGCATCGGCGTGGCCGGCAAAGGCAGGTCCAGGACTTCCCGCAACTGGCCGAGCGCGTACAGCCTGACCTCGACCTCATCGACACCGCCAGCCAGATTGGCCTCACTGATGTCGTCCAGCAGGTCCAGTGCCGGCAGCTGGGCAACGGGCGTACCGGCGTCACGCTGGGCCAGCCGTGCTGCACGCAGGCGGGTGATGCGCATGGCGCGGTCGTCGACCAGGTCCATGCGCAACAGTCGGTCGCTGAGCCTGATCAACGGTTCGAAAATCGCCTCGCCCTCGCCCACCGCCGTGGTTGCCGCGCGCCAGGCCAGAACCATGACCTCCAACCGATTGAGTACCAGGGCAACGCCGTCCTCGCAGGTTCCCAGCGCCTCTTGGGCCACCTCTTCGAGCTGGGTTCGCAGGCTGGCAATGCCGAAGGTCTCGGCCTGGGCTTCCGGGCTCAGCACCGTCTCCGCCAGCGCCCACAGACGTTGCCTGACTTGGGCGGCGGCAATTTCGTATATCCGTGTGCCGGTGACCCGCCACATCACTTCGTAGAAGACCTCGCGTCCAGGCTGCTGGGCGACCTGTTCAATGCGCTCGCGCAGAGCAGGCGGGCACCCTTCGAGCCAATGGCCCGGCGCGGGGACGACCAGCGGTGGTTCGCCAACCGGAATACGCGCCGCACGCAGATTCTCCACGCTTTGCGCCGAGAACGGATTGCCCTGCACCACCAGGCGGAAGGTGTCGGGCATCGCACGTTCGCGGTTGGCGATGAAGTAAGTGTTGGCGATAGGAGGAACGTCGACGATGGCATTGCCTTCCAGGTAGATTTCCCTGATGCCAGGCTGGGTGCCGTCCATCAGCGCCGTCAGGCCCGTTGGCCACTGGTCGATACCTGCATTGTTCAGTTCGAGCACCTCCAGATGACTCATACCGGTGACATCCGGGGCCATCGTCAACGGGTTATGCGACAGACGCAGTACGCGCAACTGGGTCAAGCCACGCAGGGCGTCGACGCGTGCGGCATCCAGCGCCACGAGGTTGTCGTCCAGGTTCAGCACCTGCAGTTGCGGCATCGCGGCCAGCGACTGAAACTCCTCGGCGGTGGGGGCAAAGCGATTGCCGGCCAGGCGCAACACGCGCAGGGAAGGCAATTGAGCGAAGTCGGCGAACAATGGCGCCGACAACTCCAGCGCATTGGCCTCCAGGGTCAGGGTGATCAGATGGTTCAAACCCCGCAGCGGCGCCAGCAATTGCGGGTCGTTTGCCGACAGGTTGTTGTCGTCGAGCTGCAAGCGCCGCAGCCGGCTCATGTTCCCGACCTGTGCCGGAATGGCGGTGAGTTCGTTGCCCGACAGATCCAGCCGGAGCAGGTTGGGGAAACGCGCCAGAAAATCGTCGGGAATCGACGGCAGGTCCATGTCGGCCAACCAGGCCTCGCTGACATGGTCGAAGTTGGCGGTGAGGGTCGGTAGCGAGTCCACCGAGAGGCCTTCAAGGTCCAGAGCCAGCACCTGCGAGTCGGTGCCTGGTATTTCCCGGCGCCAGGCATGCCGAATGCGCTGCGCGACCATTGCCCGCATGGGGCCGACCTGCTCGTCGACGATGTCCAGGGCCGTCCAATCCGCCAGCGACTGGTCCAATACCCGCCATTCGGTTTCCAGGCGCAGCACCGCGTCGGCCAGCGCCACGCCGCCGTGCTGCAACTGATTGGCCAAATTGCTCAATTGCACATCGCCCAGCGTCGGGTACAACACCCGCAGGCGCTGTAGCGGTGTCGCAGGCAAACCCAAGGCCTGGCGCATATAACCGACCTGGTAAATGGCACGCCGCGGCGCCGCGAACAGGGGATGGCTGCTGCGCGCGCCGATCAGGCGTGCAGCACGTGAACGGTCAGCGGTGGCCAGCTCATGCAGGGCCTGGCGCAGCCTGGCGCCATCGGTCAACTCAAGGCTGAGCGCCTGCCGTTCGCCGTCGGGCAATGCCCGCAGCAGGGCCTCGAAGATCGATCCAGGGCCGCCCAACGCTTCGTGATCGGCGTCATAAGGCACATAGCCCTTGGCGGTCCGTACCAGGTATTTGAATTCAGTGGCCTGTGCGCTGGCAGTGCTCGCCAGTACTTTGCCGGTCACCGACTCGGCTCGCAGTTCCAGGCCCACTTGCGCACTCCAGCCCGGCAGCTGATCGAGCAGGCCGAACACCAACGAGTCGCGGTCGTCATTGGCCAGCGCATCGTGCACCAGGCCTTCGTAAGCGCGCGCCAGGCGTACCTGGCGCTGGGACACGTTGGCCTCTTCGGCAATGCGCAAGGGCACCTGCTCGGTGTCCAGCCATTCCCTGCGCTCGGCGCCGGTAGCGCGTTCGATCACCTCGCAAGCCACGGGCTGAGGCAAGGCCGGGAATTTCAGTTGCAGACGCTCGACCACCTCCGCAGCTGGCCCCTGGGCGTGCTGGTAATCGGCCAGGAACAGGGCCTTCTTGTTCTCGGTGATCTGCGTTGCCAACTGGTCACGCAGGGTCTGCGCGCGAAGCAACGGGTCGCTGGCCACGCTGTCGCCGAACAACTCGTGCGCCTTGACCGGCCCCAATTGCGCCACCACCTCCTGGGCCCACTCGCCGGCGTCGATCTGTTGCTCGGTCAGGGCAATGCGCGTGTCCGGGATCTCCTCGACCGGGCTGAGAACCCTGGTTTCACCCGCGCCGGACACTTCGAGGGCGACATTGGCCGGCCAGCGCGGCAGTTTGATCAGTTCGCTGGCCAGCACCGCCGAGCGGGCGTCGGTCATATCGCCCGAGCGCACGGCCGAGGCCAGCGCCTCCAGATTCTGCAGCAGTTGCTCGCGCTGCAAGGCGTCGGCCAGGATACCCGGCATCGGCAGGCGTCGTTCCTGCACAAAACGCAGGCGTTCTTCGGTGCAGCCGCTGGTGACCAGCGCGCGTGCCCGTTGCTGATCGTCCAGCCCTTCACTGGCCGGCCCCCAGCGCCGCATCATGTGCTCGGCAGACCATTGCAGAGGGCGTTCGTGGGCATGCCGCCAAGCGCCCGCGCCGTTGTGATGCAAGCGCGGTGCGCAGGGTGGCGCCAGCGGTCCCGGCACAATTTCCCACTGCTGGCCTGAAGCATTGAAACGTTGCTCGAACAGATGGCCGTCGATGCGTACGTACAAGGCACCGTCCAGGCTGTACTGGCCCAGCGCGTTGGGGCGCAACTCCAGCGGCAGCTCGAAGGGCACGCGAAAACGCTCGAGGTCTGTAGACAGCAAGCGCTGCCGGCCTTCGAGGTCGAGCACCGGGGTCATTTTCGAGAGAAATTCCGAGCTGGCGATTTCGCTGGCCACACCGCCGCCGGCGACCAGGGCGACATTCTCCATCACGTTGAACAGGTGCGCATGGGCCTCGGCCATCTGCCCGTGCTGCCAGTCGTCAACCCCCACGTAGATTTCGCGCAACAGTTGACCGATGCCGCCCACCGCCACCAGCAGCCCGACGGCCGGGATAAAGAAACCGGCCACCCCGGCCACGTCCAGGCCCAGACCCAGGTAATGCAGCAGGCGCGCCTGGCGGGCCGCGGTGTCGACGTCGGCGGTGGGTACGGCGATGACACTGGCGTCATAGCTGATACGTGTCAGCAACTGAAAATAGTGCAACAACGGCGCCGGCAGGATCTGATCCATGGCCACCAGGCCGATGTCGGCGTCCGGGTCCGCCACGCGCTCGCCGCGGTCGGCGTCGAACAGCGGCCTCGGGCTCAAGGTGTCCAGCAGGCGTCGACTGAACTCGGGGCTGGCAGCGTGATTGATAAAGCGGAAGAAGTAGCGTCGGTAGGCGTCCTGGCGCAAGTGCTCGCGCAGCTGTGCAGCGAACGTGTCGAGATCGGCATAGGCTTTGATGGGCGACTGCGGATCGCCCGGCAGATAGACGATGCAAGCCGGGCTGCCGGCCGTTTTGAACACCATCGCGCCGGTCAGCAGGTAACCGTCATGGGTACGCGTCTGCAGCACGCGCAACTGCTGGCAGATCACCGGCTGGCCCAGCCACGTGGGCGCATGCGCAACGCTGGCGACCTTGAGCAGCACGTGCAACTGGTCATCGTCGATATGGCCGCGCAAGTGAGCGCTGCGGGCCTCGGTTTCCAACGAACAGGCGTAGCGCTGCAGAATCGCCCGGGGTATTTGCGCGTCGGTGCCCGGGCCTGGTTGATACTGCGGGTCGACCGCCACTGGCCGGTAGACCGCCTGGAAATGCGCCTGGTATTGCTGGCCCAGGTCCAGGTCACGACACAATTGGGCGAACTGATGCGGCTTGATGGCAATCACCCGCGACGCGTGATAGCGCCATACCAGCGGGGGCAGTTGGTGCTGATTCCTGACCTCACCCAGGGTAACCCGCAGTTCGTCCCGCGGCAGGATCACACACTCGGCCCCCAGGCCGCCTTCGACGCTTTCCTGCGCAGAAAAATTGCTCAAGGCGCATTCGAGCAGGCTTTGCCGATGCACGGCACGCCGCCGGCTGGGCGACAGCAGATCGCCGACCACGCTGGCCGACGTCAGGTCGCTGAGGCGCACCAGTTCGTGGGCATCGACATCCAGGGTCACACCGAACCTGAGCTTCAACGCCTCCACCAACAGCGGCCGGGCGAAGTCGATCGGGCTTTGCAGCTCGGCGGTCAACCCGGCCAGCTCCCCGGCGGCCAGCGCCTCGTTGCGTGAGCTTTTCCGATAGGCCACCTGGTGTTCCGGGCTGGCCGCGGCCAGCCATGGCGGCAGTTTGGAGGCGACGAATGCGTTCAAAGCGGCCGCGTCGGGCCAGGCGCTTGCAAGAGTAGTCATCTGCGGATTCCATGATCAGCCACGTCAGCATCCATTGCTGTGTGCGAACAACGATTAGAGCAAGAGCCAGGCAACGTCCTGCGCTACATAGGTAACGCTGTGCAGGCGAGGGAACGTCGCGCCCGGCGCGGACTCTGAGGCATAGCGGCCCTGCAGGAATTAGACAGCACCGGTCGATTGCAGGGACAATGCGGCCATTGCCCATTTTCATTTCCCCAGACATGACTAGCCGATGAGCGAATCGACCCGCTGGATCATCTGCGAACATTGCGATTCGGTGTTCGCCGCCGTGCCGTTGACGCGCGACCAGAAGTCGCAATGCACGCGCTGCGGTGCGATCCTGGCGCGCGGTCACCGGCTGAGTATCCAGTCACTGCTGGCCCTGGCGATCAGCGCGGCGCTGCTGTTCGTGTTCGCCAACGCCTTCCCGGTGATCAAGATCAGCATGGAAGGGCTGAGCAACGAAGCCACGCTGTGGCAATCGGTGGAAGCGCTGTCCCATGGCCGCATCAGCCCGATGGCCGCCGTCACCGGCCTGACCATCATTCTCGCCCCTCTGCTGCAGATCACCCTGCTCTGCTGGCTGCTCGTCTATGCAGTCAGCGGCCGGCGCGCGCCGGGCTTCAAGGCATGCATGCGCGCGCTCGAGCACCTGCGCCCATGGAGCATGCTCGAGGTGTGCTTGCTGGGCATTCTGGTGGCGATCATCAAACTGGCCGGGATGCTCGACGTGCATCCCGGGCTGGGACTGTGGGCCCTGGCCATGCTCAGCGTGTTGCTGATCCTGATTTCCGGGCGGGATATCCGCCGGCTCTGGGACGAGCTCGAGGAGCCGCGCCCATGAGTCGGCTGCCATTTGCCCGCGAACTGGGCCTGACCCTGTGCCACACCTGCGGTTACAACTGCGCGCTCGGGGCTGCCCGCTGCCCGCGCTGCGAGAGCGCGCTGCACGCTCGCAAGCCCCATAGCTATTCGCGCACCTGGGCCCTGCTGATCGCCGCCTTGATTCTCTACGTGCCGGCCAACCTGCTGCCTGTCATGCGCACCAGCATGTTCGGCAACGCAACGGAAAACACCATCATGAGTGGTGTCATCGAGTTCTGGAAGTCCGGTTCGTGGGACATCGCCTCGCTGATTTTCTTCGCCAGCGTCGTGGTACCGTGCATCAAGTTCCTGGTGCTGGCGACCCTTCTGGTCACCTGCCAGCGCCGCAGCCGCTGGGCCCTGCGAGAACGCTCGAAGCTCTACCGCTTCATCGAACTGATCGGCTACTGGTCGATGCTCGACGTGCTGGTGGTGGCCGTGGTGACCGCACTGGTGCAATTTCGCTCGTTGAGTTCGATCGACCCGTTACCGGGGATCGTTTTCTTTGGTCTCGTCGTGGTGCTGACCATGCTCGCCGCGATGACATTCGATCCCCGCCTGATCTGGGATGCAGAGGTAGACAATGACTGAACCCGCCGGTATCACCCCTCCACCGCCTGCGGTCAGGACACGCCGCTTGAACGTGTCGCTGGTCTGGATCGTGCCCATCGTGGCGGCGCTGGTCGGCCTGACCATGCTGGTGCACAACGCTTTGTCGGCGGGGCCGCAAATCACCGTGAGCTTCCAGACCGCCGAGGGTATCGAGGCGAACAAGACCCAGGTCAAGTACAAGAACGTGGTGATTGGCCGGGTCACCGCCATCGCCTTGAGCGAAGACCGCAGCAAAGTCGTCGCCACCATCGAGCTCGACGCTTCGGCGCAGTCGTTCACCGCGCGCGACTCGATGTTCTGGGTGGTACGCCCGCGCATCGGCGCCGGTGGCGTTTCCGGCGTCGACACGCTGTTGTCCGGTGCATTCATCGGCGCCGACGCCGGGCAGTCGGAAGAAACCCGCAAGAACTTCAAGGGCCTGGAGAATCCCCCGGCCATCACCTATGGCCAGAAAGGCAAGCGCTTCACCCTGCACACCGACGACCTTGGCTCGCTGGACATCGGCTCGCCCGTCTACTACCGGCGCATCCAGGTGGGTCAGGTGGTCTCCTACAAGCTGTCCAAGGATGGCAAGGGCGTCGACGTCGACATCTTCGTGCACTCCCCCAATGACCGCTTCGTGACCACCGACAGCCGCTTCTGGAATGCCAGCGGCGTGGACGTGACCCTGGGCGCCAACGGCCTGAAGGTGAACACCGAATCCATGTCGGCGATCCTGTCCGGCGGCGTCGCCTTCGTCGAGCCCAAATACAGCCCCAACCCGGTGCTGGCTGAGGAACGCACGCAGTTCAATCTGTTCTCCGACCAGGAAGCGGCCCTGGCCCCGCCCGATGGCGAGCCGCGCTATATCCGCATGCGCTTCGATCAGTCCCTGCGCGGCCTGGCGGTCAACGCACCGGTGGAATTCCTGGGGGTCAATATCGGCCGTGTGGTGTCGGTCGACCTCGATTATGACCCCAAGAGTAAAACCTTTCCGACCATGGTCGGCGCCGTGATGTACCCCGATCGGCTGGGCCTGGCGCACGAGAAAATCCTCAAGGAAATGGGTGCCGAAGACGATGCCCGCTCCGCGCAGTTGATGTCCGCCTTCGTCAAACAGGGCCTGCGCGCGCAGGCCCGCAGCGCCAACCTGTTGACCGGTCAGTTGTACATCTCTCTGAGCTTCCTGCCGCGGGCGGCCCCGGTCGCCTTTGACCTGGCGGCGCGTCCGCTAATGATCCCCACGGTGCCGGGCAGCCTCGACAAGGTCCAGGAGCAGTTGCAGGGCATCGTCGACAAGATCAGCCGCCTGCCGCTCGACCAGATCGCCAGTAACCTCAACGGTAGCCTGGGCGAAATGCAGAAGACCCTGCACCAGGTCAATAACGAGGTGCTGCCGCAGATGCGCGAGACCCTGGCACAGAGTCAGAAGACCCTGGAGGCGGCCAATGGCGCCTTCTCCGACGACTCACCACAACGCCAGCAGTTGGGCCAGGCCATGGAAGAAGTGCAACGCACGGCACGCTCGGTACGGGTGCTGACCGACTACCTCAATCGTCATCCAGAAGCGCTGATCCGTGGCCGCCTGCGAGAAGGCCAGCCGGACGCCTACCGTGCCCCCAATACCTCGCGCGTCATTGCCCCGGAGGCCCAGCCATGAAATTAACTCACCTGGCCGGCATCGCCGGCCTCGCCCTTGCCGGCTGCACCTCGGCGCCTACGCAGTACTACACGCTATTGCCGACCGTGCAGGAGGCCCCCGCTCCGCGCTCGGCGGGCCCGCTGCCCTTCCAGTTCGAGCTGGCCAGCGTGCAGGTGCCCGTGCAGGTGGACCAGCCGCAACTGGTGGTGCGCCAGCAGCAAGGCGTGCTGGCCATTCTGGAAAACCAGCGCTGGGGCTCGCCCCTGGCCGATGAGTTCCACGATGCCCTGGCCGATCAACTGGAGCGACAACTGGGCGTGCGCGACCTGGCCGGCCTGCCCAAGGCCCCGGGCGTGCCGATCGTGAGCGTGCAGAATGACGTGCGGCGCTTCGACTCCTTGCCGGGCCGCTACGCGCTGATCGATGTGGTGTGGAGCCTGGGCCTGCGCGGGGATAGCCAGCAGCGTCGACAACTGACCTGCTCCAGCCAGATCAGCCGGCCTGCCGGCGTCGAGCTGGACAGCCTGGTCAAGGCCCACCAGCAGGCCATCGCCGAGCTGGCGCAGACCATCGCCGACACAGCACGGCGCTGGCAACAGAACCCGGCCAGCCAATGCCCGCCGGCGCTGACCAGAGGTTGACCAGGCCGACCCCGGTTCGCCGGGGACGGTCGGTCGTTGCGCGCGCCGAGCCCCTTAGTGCGCTGTTGCCAGCTTGGCCTTGCGGGCGAGGAAGTGCTCGAACAACTGATGCACGTTGCCCAGCGACATCAGGTGCGCATACACCCAGCCCAGGTAACCCGCCCGGTTCAGCTCCAGCACCTGCTCGTCGGCCAGCGCCAGGAAGCGTTCTTCGTTGACGGCATGGAAGTCGTTGAGCTGGAAGGTTTCGCCGGTGGCGTGCGTCAATGTCAGTGAACGGCTTTCCAACAAGCCCAGCGCGTCCAGCTTTTCGACGAACTGGGTGGTGCGGGACATTTCCTGGGTGAAGTTCTGCAGGAATTGGATCATTTCGTCGAGGAATTCGCTATTGGTGCCGTCTTCCGTGAACAATGGGCGCCCGTCGGCTTCGTTCCAGCCGCTGTAGGCCGCGTCGAAGCAGACGGTGAAGCTTTCCTTGTCATCCTGGGCGAGCACGAATGGGTAGCGGCGTACAAACGCCGGTACGTAGGTGTTGGCGCGCCAGTGGGCCTGTTCGTCAAGGTAGCCGTTGTGACCTTCCTGCAACCCCAGCAAAGCGATCGGGGCCAGCTTGCCGGCTTCGCCGATGAAAACGATCGGGTAGTGCCGGGCAGCCTGGAAGAATTCCAGGCCGGCCAGCGGGACCAAATGAGTACTGGCCGCGAACTCGCTGTTATCGGCGTTTTTGAGTTTCAATTGCCGATGCTGCTCCCGGTTGAGCGCCTTGATTTCCTTATACAACAACAGGGTGGTCATTAAACATCTCCTGACTGGGTGTGGGCGAGTACAGATAGTGGTTGGCGTTTGGCCACATTGCAAGTCAAGCCAGCACGATCGTTTTTTTTCAAGCCAAGGCAGGCCGCCATGATCAAGGCAGCAGCTCTTGCTGTTGCTCTTGATCTTGATCTTGATCTTCTGCCCCGTCCCCTGCACGCCGAGTGGAGGTGTTACGCAGTGGGGAGACGAGGCAGGACGCCGAGTCAGGCGCGCTCGGCCAGGGACGGCCGATCGTGCCGTGCCCCACGGAGTAATGCCGGAACGAGGGAACCCGGAGCG
>Ga0157371_10000054_pt1 | contig 174510 bp, 290 predicted proteins | sample C45metaG_FD_113462 | JGI IMG/M metagenome (GOLD analysis project Ga0157371, IMG submission 113462) | Corn rhizosphere microbial communities from Kellogg Biological Station, Michigan, USA - C4-5 metaG | ecosystem: Host-associated > Plants > Roots > Rhizosphere > Soil | place: USA: Michigan...
AAAATTAGATCCATCGCAATTTGATTTGGGAGAAATTAATTACACTCACAGATGCCATCTTAATGCAGTTCAAAAGGTTCGTGAGGGGAAGGCCGAGAAAGTTTACTCTTGTGTTGCTGTAGACAAAGACAATAAAGATGTGATCATTGTCCATTTTATTAATCAAACTAAAGATGGTAAATTCATTGACCATACATGGGGATGGATGAAGGAACATTATGATTATTATTTAATCAAGGAAATCAAAGAGAACGAGCAGAATAATATTTGGAGAATTTTGAGTAGCACAAAGGAGTTTTTATTTGAACTGAATTCTACTTGGTTTGAAAGTTTGTTTTGTAATAAAGAGATAATCTAATCAAACATAAATTTTATTAAGAAAATGGTGACTATATGAAAGTATTTTATTCTGACGACCATGATGGACATTATCCTGTGGGTGTGTGCTCAATCATTATTGCAGAGAACGAAGTAGTTGCAAGAAATAAACTTAAGAATAAACTTATTGAACACGGTTTAAGTGCAGAAATAAGCTTTAATTTACATGAAATAAACACGGAAAAATCAGAAGCATACATAATTTTAGATGGTGATTATTAAGTAAATTACAATCAATCGAGATCCAGATTTCATTAAAAAAGCCTCCCATGAGGAGGCAACAAATGACTATTTTACTCTCTTCAAAGCTGGCTTCATGAACTCTTCGTCAAGTTCTTTAAGTACTTCTTTAACAGCTTTGCTGGCCGCTCGCGTTGCAATCTTCTCTTTGAACATATCCCAACCGCCATTTTTCTTAATAATATGCTGTTGAGCAGCTGCTCCAAAAATTCGTTTACCGTTAACAAACTGGCTTGGTGCTGGCATCTACATCACCGCCTTAATGGATTTAACAATAGTATATCATGGTAATTTGCATGTTGTATATTGGAAGAAAGTTAGTAATTATACAACAGATAAATCGTTAGTTTTTTCACAATCACTTCAATTTGATTCTCATGTTCATGGGCCAAAACAAGACATTGACCAAAGTACTTACAACTTTATTTTTGTGAATGAACCTTGCAAAGCCACTCTTAGCCTTAACCACTTGAAGATGCTGTTCGATCAACTCAGAAGGGTTGCTTTCCTTATGTTTTAGATTTAGTTTTTCCATTTTTCTAAATGCTATAGCTAAGTTAATACCGATAAATAAGTAAAGTGCTAAAACAGCAGATACAAAAATAATCATTAGTTTCATTCTCCTTTGATTGTTATGATCATATGATATTCATCAAACCATCAAGTTATGAATAGAGTTTAGGAGTGGTCGATAATGTGTCACTGTAAATATTGTGATGAATCAGAAGAAGAAAACGGCTTCTGGGGAGATGTTTACTTTTATATGGAAGAGAACAAATGCGACAAGGAAACAGCGATGAAAGCCATAGAAACGATATACGAGGAATTTTGTAAAAGAACCATTTCATGAGGAATAATATTTAATGAATAAATATATGTACAAAAAATAGATAGTGTGATATAATTCTCTTATGGGGTTAGAGGCTACAAATGTCCACAACTGTACTCGCTGTGGCAAACCTGTACACATGGGAGGATTATATCATGATCGAAAACTGTGAATTGGATCTTGGATTTAGTTGGACAAAAGGTAAGAATAACAAAAGATCATATCTTCAACCATCAATAATAGGTGAATCCAAGCCGATGTTTGAAATGAATATCAAACCAGATGATTACGTATTTAACGATGAACTGTTTGTCGGTAATTTGGCTTTAAGACATAGCGACATCAAGTATTTCTCAATGAACAATAATAAATCTGAAGCTAGAACGAGCGATGTAATATTAAAGACTGCAATAGGCTCGCTTGCTAGATCGAATCCTATCAACTTGCTTACTGGGCTTCCATTGAATTTTTATTTTAAACAAAAAGATGAATTCGAACAGAAAATAATGAAGCTCAATGATACTTCTTCATTCACTGTTCGCAAGGGTAAGAATAAAGATATGAATATAAAAATATCTATAAATGAATGTAAGGTTGTTCCACAAGGCTATGGAATTGCCATGGACTACATATTAAAGGCAGATGGAAATATTGACAAACACAAAATTGCTAAATCGAAAATTCTAGTAATTGACTTAGGATTCTATACATTAGGATTACTTGGACTTGATAAGATGGAAATCATGAAAGAATCTACAGCACTGTTACTTGGTGTTGAAAATGCCTATAAACTTTTGCAAAGTTATCTTCAGGCGAAAATAGGACGTTCTCCAGCTAAGTATGAACTTGATCCCTATGTTATCTCAGGTGTTTATGAAGGCAAAAATATTAGTGATTTAATAAATAAATCTTTTAGGGCATTAGCACAGCAGATACAGAATGAGATTGAAAGCTTGAATATCACATTTAATTATTACTTAGTAGGTGGAGGCGCAGCACATCTAATCTACGAATATTTAGATTTACCGAACAAGATACTATTTGACCAACTCTCTCAATTAAGAGGGTATGGAAAGATAGGTGTTCGTTTATGGAAATAGTTGCTAGAGCAAGACTGAGACCTGAAAAGGACAAAGATCTGATTAATGCATTCGAACAATTGCCCAAGCATAAGGATAAAAGTGATGTTGTGAGGGATGCACTAAGGCTCCTATTTTTCGGAAATAATAGTAATAATAAATATATAATTAATGATAATGAAATTGTTGAGTCATCAGAGTCCATTGAGACGGAGTTAGTATCAGACGAAGAAGTCGATAAAAGTATAGATGAATTCTTATTGGGAATATGAGAACAGGGAAACCTGTTCTATACATAGATTAAATAACATTATGAAAGAGGTGTTTTATAATGCTACTTATTTACGACAAAGAGAAATTTGATGCAGAGTACGAAATATTATACTTAGACTCGAACAATCCAGAGAAAAGATGCGTTGAAACTTATGATGGGTGGCCTGGGCTTGAAAGAATTGAGAACATGGCTAAGTCAATGAAAATGGATACTGTTGAGGTTGTCACTATTTATAGAAGTGTGGATAGATATCAGGTTGATTTAGATTAAAACAAATACACGGAGGTTTTTATGAGTGGATCAAGAGATATTCCTTTAATTAACCAACCATACATTTATATTGATCAAGACTGTTCTTCATTCACAAACGGAAATACCTATAGGGTAATTGAAACAGGACAGCATTGGTATAAAGAATTTGGTCTTTGTGTCTGGATGACAAATGATGAATGCCCAAATACAAAAGATGCTGATTATGGAACATCAGTAAGTATTGATGAGTTCCATAAATGCTTTTGGAAGGCGTAAGATTTGATAATATCAATATTTCATGCAGAAATGAGAGAGGAGTGAAAATATTGCTACGCATAGGTAACCCCATTCCACCAGAAGAGATTCCATTTGAAGCTTTAGATAAAGAAATGGTAAATATAATTAAACTACTGAATTGTAGTTATGGTTATAAAACTAAATATTGCTGTTTCGGACACGAAGAAAACGATAATTTATACATAATGTTTCATGAAGACATGAATAGTCAAATTGAAGATTTGGCTGTTAAAGTAGTAAATCACATAAAAGGTATGGACTTAAGTTTTAAGTTTTGGATAAGAAATGTTCAAGGCAAAGTTGAGAAGAACTGGCTTTGTGAAACAAACGGCGCAAAACTTGAAGCTGACAGATTTAGAATATTGAATGAGTTGACTGAGGCACTTATTGATTGCTTCAAGAAAGGAGATGTTATTCATCTGTAATCAATGTAATTCAATACTACTACATAATCACACTGATAGAGGATCTAATCTTAAGCTTAGAGATACCACAAACACCATAGAGGGATTGATTCAAACAGCACATGATATGGGGCATAAGGGATTAGCCATAACTGACCACGAGTCTGTAAGTTCACATGTAAAAGCAATACAAATCACCGAACAACTAAAAAGGGATGGAAAAATAGCTCAAGACTTTAAACTAATCTTGGGCAATGAAATTTATCTAGTGGAGAACACAGAAGAGATTCGTACCAACTATAAATCTGGTGTAACGAAGTTTCCACATTTCCTGTTACTTGCCAAGGATACAGTCGGTCATGAGCAAATTCGCTATATGAGTTCTAAAGCTTGGGCAGATTCTTTTTACACTGGACCCATGCTAAGAACTCCAACTGAGAGAGGTTTGCTTGAATCAATTATCAAAAGAGATCCTGGACATTTGATTGCTTCAAGTGCATGTCTGGGGTCTCCACATTGTATCTATTTACTTGAAATGAAAGTACACCACGAAAACAATGACTTAGAGAAAGCAAAACAAAGCTATAAAAAGGTTTGTGATTTCACTGAATGGTGCATTGAAGTATTTGGGGAAGATGATTTCTATCTCGAACTTCAGCCAGCATATAGTGAGGAACAAATATATTGCAATAAACAATTACTTAAACTCTCTAATAAATATGGTCTTAAATACATAATCACTACCGATAGTCACTTTCTACGTCCAGAAGATCGAATTGTACATAAGGCATTCTTGAATGCCAAAGAAGGAGAACGTGAAGTAGATGCATTTTATGAAGCTACTTTTGTTCAAACGATTGATGAGATGTCAGAACGACTAAATTATCTGGAACATGAAGTAATCAAAACAGCCTTAGACAATACAATGGAAATTGGGAATAAAATTCAAGACTACACAATTCTTAAACCGACTGTTATTCCCAAGATTGACTTACCTGACTTCAATCTTCGTGGAACTTTCAGATCTGTATATGGAAAATATGAATTTATTAATAAAATGGCACACTCAGAAAACCCACAGGACAGATATATAGTTAAATTGATCGAAGATGGTTTTTATGAATACTTGCCCTACAATACATATTCAACTGAGAAATTGCATTCTGTGGCTGGACGGATCAATGTTGAACTAGGTGAACTCTGGAAGATATCAGAAACTCTTAATCAGTCAATGGCGAGTTATTATATTACTGTCAGAGAAATTGTAAACGTAATTTGGGATGATGATTGCGGAAATAGTCTTGTGGGTGTTTCTCGTGGGTCTGCTGCTGGATATCTAATTTGCTTTCTTTTGGGTATCACACAAGTTAATCCACTTGAGTATGGAATTGAAATGCCACATTGGAGACATCTTACAGCCGAGCGCCCCGAATACCCGGATGTGGATATAGATACTGAAGCCGCAAAAAGAGATCAGATATTTAGACAATTAAAACAATACTTTGGCGAAGAACGAGTATTGCAAGTATGTACTTTTGGAACCGAAGCATCCAAATCTGCTGTTCAAAGTGCTGCCCGTGGTCTTGGAATTGACAATGATGTAGCAATGTATGTTTCAGGACTAGTGCCATTTGAACGAGGGAGTAACTGGACACTTTCAGATTGTGTAAATGGCAACGAAGAAAAAGAAAGAAAGCCCGTACAGGAATTTATCACTGAAATCAACAAACACGAACATTGGCTAAATGTTGCAATGAAAATCGAAGGACTTGTAAACAAACGCAGTATCCATGCCAGTGGGGTTATTGTCTTCAATGAAGAATTTTATAAAACCAATGCAATGATGACTGCACCTAATGGAACACATGTAACGCAATTTAGTCTTGAGGATTGTGAAGCTGTTTCAAATATGAAATTTGACCTTTTGACGATTGAAGGACTTGATAAAATTCGAGTCACATTAGACTCATTACTTGCAGAAAACCTCATGGAGTGGCAAGGTACGATACGCAAAACCTACAATAAGTATTTGCATCCTAACAAAATTGATATGATCAGCCCCAAAGTATATGACTTAATTGGATCGGATAGTATTACTGATTTGTTTCAATTCTCTACTGAAATTGGGATTCAAACAGTAAAAAGAACTAAGCCAGCAAACTTGATTGAGCTTGCTTCTGCCAATTCACTAATGAGACTAATGGGAAGTGGACATGGAACTGAAACACCTATTGATAGTTTTATTCGTTTCAAAAACAATATTGGGGAATGGTACGAAGAACTTCACAAACATCAACTTAATGAAGATGAAATTAAGATACTTGAAAAACATCTTTTAACATTAAACGGTGTTGCCGATACACAAGAATCTATCATGTTGTTGTCGATGGATGAAAAAGTTGCTGGATTTTCAATACAAGATGCCAATAAACTTAGAAAAATTATTGCCAAGAAAAAAGCAACTGAGATTGAGAAAATCAAGAAGAAATTTTATGAAGAAGGCTTAATGCTAGGTAATCGGACAGAGATGCTTGATTATGTATGGAACGTACAGATTGTGAGACAGTTGGGTTATTCATTTTCAATCCTTCATACACTTGCATATTCAATCATTGCTCTACAAGAAGCAAGCCTAAACATCAACTATAATCCTATTTACTGGAGAACAGCATGTCTAACGGTCAATTCAGCATCCATAGACAATGAATCAGACGATGATGAAGAAGACACTAAATCTAAATCTCAGTCCACTAACTATGGTAAGATTGCTTCTGCAATTGGGAACATGCAGAGTCGTGGAGTAAAAGTTGGTTTGCCAAATATCAATAAAGCTTACTTTGGATTCAAACCTGATATTATCGAAGATCAAATCATATTTGGATTGAAAGGTATTAATGGTATTGGTGATGATGTTGTACAAAGTGTTATTCAAAATCGTCCATACGCTTCATTTGATGATTTCCTGATACGAATGTATGACACCTCAACTATCAAAAAAGCCCAGTTGATTCAATTAATCAAAGCTGGATGCTTCGAGACATTTGGTGATCGTATCTCTATAATGAAGACGTTTGTGAATAAACTCTTTACGCCAAAAGAAAAACTCAATCTCCAGAATCTAAATGCTGTAATTGAATGTGGTCTTATCCCTCAAGAGATGCAACAGTATTCTAAACTCTTTAATTTCAGAAAGTATGTAATGAAGAAAATACATAGAAAAGTTGATAAAGACAAGTATTATATACTAGATAAGATTTCTACTCCATTTTATTATGAGAATTTCTCTGATCAAGGCATAAAAGAATATAGTGGTAACTTTCCTGTAATCAGTGAGAATGTATTTAAGAAAGAATACGATAAGAAGATGGATGGTATTAGAGAATGGTTGTCACTTCCTGAAACCCTAGAATTGTTTAACACAAAACAATATGAAATGGAATGGGAATCGGTTGCCGAAGGAACGATTAGCAAATGGGAAATGGATTCACTATCTTTCTATTATACTGAGCATGAACTTGAACACATCGATTATGCACGTTATGGGATAAGTAAATTCGAGGATCTACCCGAAGAACCAATAGTTGTTTCAACGATGACCTTTAGAAATGGTAACAGCAGACCCAAGTTTAAACTTGATTTTATCACAGGAACCGTATTAGACAAGGACAAGAACAAACATACTGTGGCCCTTCTAACAACTGATGGAGTAGTGACACTTAAATTTTCTGATGGAGAATTTGCACACTACAACAAACAAGTGTCTAAACCTAAGCCCGATGGAGGGAAACAGATTGTAGAAAAGACTTGGTTTGCCAGAGGAAATAAACTGGTGCTATGTGGATATCGTAGAGGAGCACAATTCAAACCACATCGATATAAAGACACAAATGTTAAACACACAACGATGCTGATTACTGCAATTGGTAAGGATGGGTCAGTAAAAGTTGAAACCGAAAGAAAGAAATAAATATAAAAAGGAGAATGAAATTATGGAAGGTAACCTCATCAAACTATCCAAATCATCAATTGAAAAACTGCTAAACCGTTCAATCTCAAACGATTACTATAAACTACTGCTCAGGGAATCATTAATTAATCTCTTAGAAACGAAGGAAAACGAAGAATATGAATAAATATAATAATTATAATGAACTTGATTATCACAATTCTTCATATGCAAATAAATTCTTCCCTGATCCACAGGATAAGGAGGTGACTAATTATTCTACCTGTGCGGGATGTGGGGAAGAAGTAAGTTTGAGTGATGTTGCTGAAGGTGAAATTTTAGATATTTATGGTATGTGTGTACATGATGATCGACAGTGTATCAAAGATGCTGTGCAAGCAAGAGTCGTAACTTTGGATGAAGTGAGTAATGAAGAATAATTAATGAATAAATATAGGAGGGTGATTGTTTGAATCTGGTAGGACATAATATTGCGCTTGTTGAACAATTGAAAATACATATGATTAATAAATTGAATGAATATTATAGAGATGGATTTATTGTCGAAGGTAGATTTGAGGAATCATTAGAGAATGAAATCAAGTCGTTAGATGAACGGATTGGCACCATACGTGGTTTGCTATGAGTCGATATCTCTACGGATTTGATTTATCAATGGAATGTACTGGAGTTACTGTTTTTGATTTAGACAGTTTAAAACCAGTGCTTGTTACTAGCATATCTACGTCTCATTTTAAGAAGACTGCTACTCATGGACAAAAGTTAAAATACATAGAAGATGAATTAATTAAAATAGCCAAAGAGTTTAATCCAACAGTTGTAACCATTGAGCGAGGATTTAGTCGATTTAATGTATCTACTCAAGTCATATATAGATGTCATGGTGTTGTGAATAAACTATTCTACCAATATGACCAAATATACTATCCTCCGAAGACTGTCAAAGAAGCGATTTGTCGCGGTGACGCTACTAAGAAATATGTCCAAGACACAATTAAAAAAGTATATCCTGGTGTGATTTTTAACAATGAAGATGAATCAGATTCGTTTGCTGTAGCACTTACATATTTGATTAAGAACAAGTTAATTGAGTGGGATAAGGTTGAAATAAAGAAGACTCCAACTAAGAAGAGGACAATCAAGAGGATTAAAGATGTGGAGAGAGCAGAGGAATAATACATATGGAAAAAGAGCTTAACCCAATTCTCAAAGAACTCTGGGACGATTATAAAAAAGTAGTTAAGGAAAGTGGATATGGAAAAGAATCGATAGATATCTTAGTCAAGATTTACAGCTTTGCTCCTTCGGAGTAAGGCTTTTTTCTTGTGAATGAACCTTATATAAAATTATTTGCTCCACCATATACACTTACGTAAGTTTTTGATAGAATAGAATTATATAAGATAAATGGAGAGTGAATAATATTGGCAAATGAGTTGGTTTGTATATTTAATAGAAAATCGAGATCAGATGGAGATACAGATTCCACATTAACAAATCATCGTACTATTACAACCGACTTATGTAAACGTATTGGTGTTCGTTATACCAAATCATCAACCTATGAAGAAATACTGTCTGGTGGCACCAAATTTGAAGAAAGAACAGAGTTGTTACGAATGTTAAGAGATATTGAGTCTGGTTTATATCATGCAGTAGTTGTAGTTGAGTTACAACGTCTAGCTAGGTCTGGGCATCTATCTCAAATGATAGCCGATGTACTAGAAAAAGCAAACTGTTTAATTATTACACCCACTCAAACTTATGATCTAAGAAATAAAGAACATAGGTTGATGTATGATATGGTCTCCTCTCTTGGAGTATACGAGCTTAAAACAACCGATAACCGTATGAGAGATGGATATATTAATAAAGCAAAAGCGGGGCATTACGTTTCTGCACAAGCGCCATTTGGCTATGACGCTGTATGGGATGATGTTATTAAAAGAAAACATAGGACACTTGTGCCAAATGACCAAGCAAAATATGCACAACTCATGTTTCAGATGGCAGAAGAGGGGTACTCACTCAGAGATATCAAAGCAGAGTTGGATGAGAGAGGCATTAGGTCTACTTACGGAAACAAGTGGTATATAAGAACAATTCAACATATTTTAAACAATAAGCAGTATCTTGGAATATTAGTTGTGCAACTCAAAGACAAATATACTAAGGAAGTTTCGGAAATCATTGAAACACATAATGCTTTCCCCGCATTGGTGTCTATTGAGCAATTTATCCGAGTGCAACTTGCAATTAGAGGTCGTTTGAGTGGAGATATGGAGACTCGAACACGCTCTAGAGGAGCAACCAGAACAATATTAAAAGATCTTGTATTTTGTTATATATGCAAAAGAAAAACTGGTTATACATCTAGCATTAAACGAAAAGATATTCTTGTTGTTAAAAAATGTGAATGTGGAAATAGAGGAGTAATTGAACCAACACTTAAAGAAAAGTTCAATCAGCAACTAGAGTCCATTGAACAGTACTGGAGAGATGAGTGGAATATAGCTTTAAATGGCAACACCACATCTAATACAAATGATCTAGATGAAAAGTTAGCCGATCTAGAGTCGAATAAAAGTAAATATACTGCTAGATTAAAGAAACTGTCAGACGGTTTTTTAGATGGTTTATTTGAAAAAACTGAATTTCTGGAGAATAAAAAAGCTATAACAAATGAAATTATAAATATTGACAAATCCATTTTAGAAGCTAAGGCACAACTAAATGCAAATAATACAGAATTACAAAGCCTTCAATTGGAAAACAGGTTTACAATATTAAATCAAATAAAGAACTCTGAAGACACCAAGGAAATAAACCGTTTATTAAAACTCATTATTGAACGTGTTTATTATGAAAGGAAGGGCAATGAAATTATTTTAATGATTGCTCCAAAGTAAAACTGTGTAAATGTATAATTTTACTCACTATGGCAACCTATTATTACATCTTCAGATCACACAGAAAAAAATAACCCCCAAATGGATTAATCTCCAAATGGGGGTTTGTTGTTGTTTAGTGTTTCTTTAATTTTTAATCCTTAATTCATCATCTTCAAAATAGTATTCCATAAGTTCCACATATCCAAGAGACTCAAGAGATTGTTTTATTCGGGGTACGTATCCAGGTGTAATGGTTATCATTCTGACTTTTTCATTAAACTCTGAAGGATAATATACGGACTGAAAAACCAAAGACGTGTCATCATTCTTGATTTTTAACTCAATGATACACTTACCTCTAGAAATGTCTTCTGCTAAAATATCTATATATCCATCAGTTACAGAATATTGACACCCTATTAATGTCATACCATCTTCTATGAGACAGAGGTTGTCTTTTAGATAATTCTCTAAATCTTTTTCCAGATAGTTATTTTTATCTAATCCCCTGTCATCCATATTTCTTTTAGCGTCAATAAACAAGTTCTTTGTTATTTCAGAAACATCGTCTGCATGATACAGTTCTGGATTGAAATATATTATGGTGCATCCATTAATCTTTTTTCTCAAGATTATATTATGAGACTCCAACTCTTTGATTGCTGAATTTAATTTTGTTCTCCCTATATTCAAATATTTGCACATTTGATCTTGCGTGGGATTCTCATTATTAATGAACAATGAATTCGTGGGTGAGTGCAAGCACCATCCAAAACGACCAAGAAACCCAAGGGCTTCACAACTTAATGATCCTTCATCGAATATGTCTCTTAACGCCTTTGTATTTGTCTTATATCTTCTATCATAAGAAGTAATCATATTAACGCAATTATATTCATCCATATCCGGTATATCAGATAGTGGAACATCTTTCAAAAAACTAATTTCTCCAGTATATAGGTCTATTACCTCTTGATCAATCATTTCTGTATTCATCATCTCATCATCATCTCTTCTCAATATTTTATGTAAAAGTAAGGACATAAATGTCCGGTAGCATCAAAAATAATGCTTATTTTACGTATGTTTATTTATTAACACCGGACATAAATGTCCGCACTTTTTATCAATTTTCCCTTATTTCAATTCGTTTTTCTTGTTCTTTCCTTCTATTACTTCTACCATTTTTATCATCAAAACGACTATTATGATATTCAATATCATCAAACAATCCCGGAACACATGAATTGATATTCTGTCCAACAAATATCAGATAGGGGTTGACGATATAAAACACTTCATTCAAAGTTTCTATCTTAACAATTATCTTCTTTTTTTCTAAACTCTTCATGTTTCTTCTTATAGAACGAACGTCCATATTTATTCTTTCTGCTAGGCTTGTTTGGTTTAGAGGATAATCATTTTCATCAACCAAGATATTCATTTCCCACTTTAAAAATTTTCCTAATTTAAAAATAAACAATTTTTCTCCATCGGTTAAACTGTAATATTCTTCAGCATGTTCAAACTCGTGATAGAAAATCTTTACAAAGTGTTCATTCTTTTGCCAGTGTTTCTTGTCGGGATCATCAACGGATAATTTAAAACATAGACGTTTATTTTCTTCTTTTGCTCTTAATTCATTGTTTATGTAATCAATAATTTCTTCTCTGGCGTGAAAATCTTTAGCTGTATTTACGTTATCTCCGAAAGCGATACTCATAAGCTCTTTTGTTTTAGCATTAACAACCTTTTTACTTTTTGCCATTTATACAACATCCTTCATCATCATCGTGGTTTTACTTTTTATATCTATCTAATTCTCTTCTTAGTACGGCAGTATTTTTAACAATCAGATTTAGATTTGCTTCTACAGTTTTATTAATAAACCCATCGACCAGTCTGCGTAAAAATTCATCATCATGGTTCTCGATGTGAAAATAAACGCCATTCGACTTTTGTTCTGAATCAATCAACACGAACCCCTTTGACATCAATAAAACACAGAGATAAAAGTCTTTAGTAATATAAGTCTTCATGTAATCATCATCCTTAAAATATATTAATGAGCCGTGAGGGGGTGAATTGCCGTAGGCAAGAGGGGGTGGTGCGGCAGGTCGGGCGTTACGTAGTAACGAACGAGATGGTATTAGCACCCACTTAATAACTCACTCCATATTGTTCTAACTCATCTTCAACAATTGCTTTATTGATTTTCATTTTTTCCATATCTACTTTTGCTTCAGTGTTCAAGAACTGATCTATAAGCTCACGCAATAAAGCATCATTGTCATGCTCTAAATAAAGCAGTATTCCGTTTCTTGTTTTTTCAGACTTTACTAACACAAATCCATTGCACATAAGCAACACACAGAGTCTTTTATTTTTAGTAATATATGTTTCCATCTTCATCATCTCTCCACTGATTAAATTTCATGATTAAACTTCTTCATAACAAAAAAGAGGCACATTTCTGCACCTCTCCATAACATTCAATATATCTTTATCAATCCCCAAAAACCTAAATCAGATTCTTCTCAACAATGCTCGCAATGTATCTATGACCTTTGTCTCCTGGGTGTGCAGTATTTGAACCACTTGCACCAGAAAAATCATTAGTGGTTGGTCCATACAGTCCTCTTGTCTGGGCAAAAGTGTAAGACTTTCCCCAAGCTTGATACATATCTATCAATCCAGTATTATATTTTTTACTCAATTCATAATTTACCTTTACATAGTTAGGCCAAGCAGATGCCCATCCTGATCCAGATGTCATGTAGGGAAGTAGAATAACACTTGACCCTATGCTTATAAAGTGTTGAACCAAAGCATCCATATTATTTTTATATGTTGATAGACTAACACCTGTTCCGCCATCATTTATCCCTAATGCAATTATAGCAAGATGAGGTGGCTTACCAGCCCAAGACGCTTTAGTATTCGTATTGTTCCAGTCCCCTGAAACATATCCAGAAAAGCCAATTCTGTGTACTTGAATTCCTGTGGTTGATATCTCTGCAAGTATTCCTTGTACCCAAACTTGAGTAGTATTTGCCGGGACAATGGTTAAAACGTGAGCACCTGCCGTTAACCCTGTAAATGTTTGATAATTGTTAAAAGTAATTGTTGCTCCAGTACAACTAAGTGAACCAACCGATGTTCCGTCTATTTTAACGTCAGCATTTCCACCTGTAGGGCCTTTTGTGTAGATAATCGTGAATTTATCGCCTGTAAAATTAATCGTGAGTGGAGTGGTAGCTCCTGTGGAATTGGCATAACAACCACCAAATCCAGACTTGGAACCAGGAGACAATGACCACCCTGTACCAAATGTAACTCGTGAGTGTGATCCCGCAGGTAGAGCACCTTCATATACATTAATGAATCCTTCTCCAGCATTGCCATACTTTGCTTGAAGAGACTTTCTCAATACACATGACCAAGCAGTATTAGGTTCGTCAGACGTAAATTCTCCCCTGGTAATCGAATCTCCAATACAATATATTTTACATGGTGTAACTGATCTTTCAGACAAACCAATACGATAATCAATAAGCGAATCCTTCATGTTATATCCGAAGGCTTGGTTTTGCTGATCAGCCCACTTTTTTGCTGCCGCTAATGATACTGCATCCATAATTATCCACCAGTCCTTCCTTTGATAGTTACATTTCCACCCGTAACAGAGGACAAACTGACAATAAATGATACGAGATTTTCCGTGTTTGTGAACGTCCAAACTTCATTCATTCCACCAGATGTGCCAATTTCAAAGTCTGAGACTCTGTATCCAGATATGGGAATCTGTGCTCCACTTTCTGATACACACTTAAAATCAATTGTTGCACTAGTTGCTGTACCGTATATTTCAATAGTGATAGAGGATTTTCCATTGATCGAATATGTTCCTGTTGTTGTAGAAGTTGCCGCATTTATAAGAGTAAAGGATACTGGAGACGAGGGAGAGTTGGTTGAACCACCAATAACCGTAACCTTTTGAACTGTTCTTAGACCATTCTCAAACATACTTTCACCTCACTTTTATATTTTAGTATTTTCCAAACCATTTATAGCTGATTCCTGATTCAACAATAATAAACGAATATAATTTTGTGTCGTCTCTGTTTATTTGTACTCCCTGGTCGGCATCAAGTGGGATAGGAGAACTATTATTGATTTTCACAGTGCATGCCTCAGTATTCAAAAAAGAAAATTCATAATATATGCCTCTTGGATTTGTTAAACTTGTATCAATAATTGTAAGGATTTCTTGGTTCTCTGTACTAACTTGGCGATCTCCATTGTATCCTGCATACTTTCCTGCCATTTTTCTTTCATCTCCTCGTATTGGGTTCAGTGGAGGAGAAATACATCTCCTCTCACCAAAAAATATATTTGCACTTTTACTTATTAATTTTCCCAGCGAACTCCAATCCCTGCTTTACCAAAATCTCAATCAATTTCTTCTCTTGTTCACTAGGTTTTACTCCATAATGTTCACAAACCCCATCAATCACCTTCAAAGCAAGTTTAATCTTATCATCTTCATTCAATGTCCCATTCGCATATGTGTTTACATATTCGACAGTCTCAGCAGCAACATCCAATACAAAATATGCTTTCTTTTTATACTTGTCCGCGATAGGGAGGATGTTTACAACAAGTCGTTCAATATTATCCAGACTCAAAATAGTTTCAACATTCTTAATTGTGATCCATCCCTTTTTATTCATCCATGGGATAACAAAGAATCCAGCAACAATTAGAAGTGTAGCTCCAACAATGATGTATAAGTCATCCATTATAATTCCTCCGTATATTTATTTACTTATATACAATTTCTTGTTTACTCCATTAGGAGTGACTTTGTGTCCTAACGAAATAACGGATTGTGCTGAAACATAGTTCATGCCATCCTTCATAATGGCTGTAACTTGAGTGCCATTAACTTTCAGAATCTTATTATTGTTATTCCATTCCAATATATCTCCAAGTTTGTCACGAAGAGTAGAGGCGGGTATGTAGTTTGATCCATTTCTCATAAATCCATCGACTACTTGGTTATCGGATGTGAAAATAATTTTGGTTGGGATATCAGGCAATACAGGAGGATTTACCACAGGAGAAACTATCTCTGGTTTTGTGCAGTCTTCATATTCAGAAACAATGTCTTTTAATAACTGTTCATATGTTCTGCCGCTATCTGCAAGTCCAGACTTAGGATCTGACTTGCGTTGTGGGTCAAGAATGAAGTGTGCGGTGATTGCCTTTTTAGGATCGAGATTAAACTTATAGCAAATATACGCTATAACCCATACATATCTCTTATATGACTCAGCAGAATTGATATTATTCCCATAGCAATATTCAACCCCAATTGCAACATCATTAGAGTCATCGCCATATAATTCGTTATCCTTAGTTTTATTGTAAAGTACATGCCAAGCTTTCTCTGGAGTTCCAGTGAGGGCAGGAATACATTCATAAATGAATTTATCATCTACAAACAGATGAGCAGAGGCAGATGTTTCATTTTTAGTGTTTTCATAATATGTCACGTTGTTTAAAGCTGTTGATCCTTTGTTTCCTGTATCATGAGCCACGACAAATTTAACAGAAGGCATCTTAATACCTGATCTACGTTTAGTTCCCGAAGTCAGATATTTTTTAGTAATTTCATATTTCATTTTAAAAGACATTTATCATATACTCCTCTCGAAACTTGTGTTATGATGCAGTTGAGACGATTTCATTGTTGATGCTCAAGCAGGGCGATACAATACAGTCGTCTTTTTAGTTTTGATTTTCATTGTTTTGGTTCTCTGGTTGAGATGGCTGCTGTGTTTGAGATGTTTGCTCTCCAGTCTTATCTTTCAATACGGCAATAATTTGCTTGAATTGAGGGGGGACCAAGATATTTGCTCTACCCAAATTTTCACCTATACTGATTAATTCGTTCGAGATATAGAACCAAATTGCTCCAGTCATTAAAATGTGCATGTCCAACACAATATCCGCTCTATGCATAACTGCAATAATTACAAACATAATTCCTTTCTTAGCCAAGCCCATTGAACCTTTTTTACTACTCAATCCAGAGTTGGGAACGCCTCGTCTTGCTTCCCACACACTGGCATAGAGACCCGTAAGGTAATCAACAATTACAAGAAGCGAAAGAAATTGAAGCAATTCAGTCCATCCCCCAAAGAAGTAGCTAACACTCCCGCCGAGGAAAGCAACTATTAAATTTATAATTTTAGCATACACAAATACGTCCTCCAGCCTTATATATTGCATATAAGTGATATTTTTCCAAACAAAAAAGAGACACATTGCTGTGTCCCTCACTTTTTACTCAAATATTCGATTTTTCTGATTTTGCCTCTCAAAAAACCCAGTGTTTATGCGGACTTTTTTGACGTATTTCCTCATGAAATTCCTATTTTATATAATCTTCAATATTTATATTGTGATTCTTACGCAAATCTTCCAAGGTAATAAATTCATACTTTCTGAGAAATGGGATATTTTGATCATCTCTTATTTTAATTATTCTTCCATTTCTCATAGTTATGGAAATAGAATATGATAAATATTCCATTCCATCCCATTCTTCTTTTAGGGATTGACGGAATGACTTTACAGTGCCGACCATATTGCAGTCAATTTTTTTTAAACTGCGCCAACCATTATAAACATAAACTTTATCATTTATTTCGCATTCTATCAAATCGGAGTACATTGTATAAGCCATTTCAAGTCATCACCCTTTTATTGAAATCGTAAATGTTTAATAATAATTATACACCATTTACTAATTTGTTCCAATAATAGTTTTGCGTAATTTGAAAAAAATCTCCCATAAATCACATCAATAAATCGATGACATTAGAAATAATACCACCAATAAATTCATTTGCAAATGAACTAGGATGAATTTGATCATCATAAAGTAACTCATAGTCTAGCATTCCCTTGTCAACTGAATCTTGAAAGTATTCGTTGAAATCTATCAAACCATAATTGTTTACTTCGCAGAATTCTTTTAATGCTACGAAATAGTCGGAGTAATTAATTGCCGAATGTCCAGCGCCCTGATACTGAATTGTCTTGTCTCCAATCGTACTCAAGAACAAGAAGTCTGTCTTTTTAGTACCGCCGGAGTTCTTGTGGTTATTTAACTTCGTGACCAGTGCAGCTAGATTGCTTTTAAATGTGGCAATCGAAGTCTGCGCGAGGTACTCATTAACAATTGGTGCCTGTACCACGGCCAAAGTTGGAGTAAATGGGACGTAATTGAGAATTTCATCTATGTAGTGAGGTGAACCATCATTTAGCCATGACCCAACAGCGGCAGCCCCAATGGAAAAATTACGAACATTATTCCCGCCAAATATAATACCACGCAATTTAATCACCGGAGAACCATACGCCGTTCCACCTGTCGTGGTGAAATTCGTTGCACTCCCATTCGCCCCAGCGTATCCGAAATAGAGATCACCTTTTTGTTTGAGACCATAATCAATACAGTATACACACTCGCTTGCACTAGTTGCATAGGTGTCAATAACAACATTACCCGTATTTATTACAACTTCGGGTGAAGAGAGTAGTGTGTGAGATCCGTCTACCACTTTGTACACTTTGGGATAGCCAGATACAGCAGGATAAAATGCATTTGCTGTGTTTCGTCTATCTAAAGATAATAATCCTGCGTTTGTTATTCCATTATTTTCGTCCGAAAAAAACACCTCGAACTTGCCGCAGGTTGGTCCTTTTTGTGCGCCAATATACACCTTACGCACAGAATCTTTCATTTCAACGCGAAACATGGCTGTATTTATTTTACTCTGATACACTTTTGCTCCAGCATATAAGTAGGGGCTGAGATCATCGGTTAATATTGTTCCGTCAGACCTTGTAAGAAAAATGTTTACTCCACCTTTATCAGCAGAAAGTGGCAGAATATTACTTACTTTAACTTCCCCATATCCAGGAATATATATATAACTTCCGATTGATAGCCAATCGGGTAAAATATATTCCGCAGTATGAATGACATTACTTGATCCACCGGAGGTAAGCAAGTAATAAATACCTCCGTTATTTTTGTACAGGGTAAATCCCGATTCTGTAGCGTATTTACCATTTGGAACAACCTCAAAATAATCATATCGATTTAAGACACGTTGTGTTTTTTGGGTTTTTTCAGGACCAATGATCAAAGCGCCAGTACCAATTTTGTTCTGAAAAGCAAAATATCCTATATTAGCTACTGCATTGTCGCTATTTGCTGCCCAAGAGTAGAACCCGCTGGCCTCAACAGGCGTGATTAAACTTAATGATCCCTCTCCGTAATTACCAGATAAAATGTGAATACAATCACTATTTTTATTAATTCCCTCTTTGTCTGCGAACAGTATCTGTGAAATTTCTTTAGCTCCCAGTTCGTTCGATGTAGAAAAAGGAATGATTGATGTAGTATATAGTTTGTATTTTTGCTCTAGATGTTCCAATAGCCGAGCAAAGAAACCTTCGCTATACGGAAACGACATATGTCGTGAAAAATATACACCCTCAAAATCATTTTCTGGTGCGCCTTGACCCCATCCGTGAGAGTCTCCAAAAAACAGTATCTCTCTGTCAAATGTTTTTTTTGCTCTACGGTTGACTGTAAGTACTGGAAAACTGGCAGAATCAATATTTATAGCATATTTTTTTAGAAACGAAATACTGAACATAGCGGTGTTGGTCTTTGCATCAATGTTTGTAATATCATCAACCGTATATTCTGTGTTTTCATCAGAAACTGATCCTGCTGCTATGGATATCCATGACGAAGACTCGCTGTCAAATTTTTTTAATGGTATTTGTGGCATTGCAAATTAAACACCTTTCTAATCATAATTTGCGACTTGTTAGATATCTATACAAAATATAAATATCTAATAAAAAACCAACAAAAAGTAGATTTTATATTTTTATCATTATGGACTATTGTTGATGCTCTGATTACCTTCATTATATTTATTCCAAAGAACTAATAATTCATCGTCAGATCTGACTTTAATCTCATTTTCGTTGTAGATAAAACGAGGTATGGTTGACATAAACATAATTTCTAGGTTGAAATGTCTCTCTGTGTTTTCAGAGATAAATATGTCAGATGCTAATGGACTTTCAAATGCATCTGAAAAAGTGTGTATTACATTTTTGTCTTTATCTGTTCGAACAAAGTGTTTATACATAATCATGAGCAATTTACCTCCTTAAATTTCAGCATCGGCAGTATAGGACTCCAGTATTGATGGGACAGAGCCTCCAAAATTAAATCCTGAATTTGTTATTCCCTCAACTACCGAAATTGTAGAACCAGTAAAGGGAGTTGTGGTTACTGTTGGGATTGTACGCATAGTTACGGGAAATACTACACGTCCCCTATAACTAGTTCCTAAACTATACGAGTACAAAAATCCAAAATTATACGATGAATAATACCTTTGACACAACATCAACTCTTCCGAGGGACTGCGCGGTTGAAATGACATTGCTGATTCTCCTGAGCATATTTGAACTTGAGCAATATCAATCGTGCCGCTGCCCACAAAAGTTTCGGATATTGTGTCTCCAACCGTTGTAGAAGTCGTTGTTCCCCAGACATATTGAATGTCGAATCCCAAAGCATCACTAACATTTGTTCCAAATGTCTTACCTGATAATGTGTTAAGGTTGAAGGTAAATGTATATTTCGTCCAGGTAGGTGTAAGGGTCCACTTGTTCCCAGAAATTGTTTCAACAGCACTAGGAGAACCACCAGCACCATAATACTGAAATAACTTAATACCAATTTTTTTGTTTGCGATTGAACTACGCGCCCAAAAACTAACTGTTACTTTTTTACTTGTCCCCGCAAGTAATCTTGTGCCGTTTTCAATCAATTGGCGAAGAACATATTCTGCTGTAGCTCCATATCCACTGCCTGAACCATTTACATTAATTCGATAATAATATATTGAACTGTTTAAATCTCCTGGATTGATTGATTGTTTTGAATGTGTAATAGATGTAGGTAAAGTACCTCCAGCAGTATTATAGCTTGTAACCCATCTGTCAGCACCATACGCACCATTAGCCGGATTAACAAAGGAAGTTCCGCGTTGCCAAACATCAAAATTGCCGTTTATAAGAGCCTGTCTAGACAACGATGCAAGACCCATTTGATTAACGCCATATTCACTTATTCCATCTGAGACAGATCCTGCCGCAACTCCAACCCACGACGATGTTCCTGTATCATACCTTCTTAAAGGTTCGCTTGCCATTTATTAACTTCACTCCTTGATTATGTATATTTATCGATACTGCACTAAACCTTTTGCCATAACATTGTTGTGTCACTAGGCGCTGTTGCTCCTACATATAACATTCCTGTTTTAGCATTTAACTGAGCCTGTATATTACTAGTTAATCCGTCCAAGTATCCAAATTCAGTATTCGTGATTCCTGCCGTACCGATCTTAGTAGCATCTATTTGTGCTGATGCATTAATATCGGCATTCACAATCACTCCTGCCGCTATGGCAGTCGTAGTGGTTCCAGCAGTCATAGTTATGTCTCCAGACAGTGCTGGCATACGAGCAGCCAACAATGTTCCACTGGACAAATCTCCTGCTGAACGAGTAACTAGGTCAGCCAAAGACGATCCTGTCTTGCTAATCTTTGTCCATCCAATCGCAGCAGACGAGTTAACATCGGCATCAACTATTACTCCAGCACTAATAGCTGTCACAGTACTGCCAGCAGCAGAAGTAATGTCACCTGTTAGAGCTTCGGAATATGCCCCAGGAAGAAAACCACTGGAATCTAATGGAGCATAGCCATTAGCCTGACCTTTCTCAGATGTAGACTGTTTGTTATTAATCTGTGTTTGGATTAGCGAGGTAACTCCACTCAAATATCCAACTTCTACCGCTGTAGTTGTAGAAGACATAAGTTTTTTACTTCCATCTGTTACCAATGCTCTACTTGCTGTCAAACTTGTTATTGTAGCATCTGTAAATATTGAGGCATCTAAAGACTTCAAAATCTCGCCTCCTTAACTTTCAATATCAATTAATTTTTCTTCTTCTTTTTTAACTTCTTCTTGGATAGGTGAACGAAGAATGTTTGTCAATTCAAGAATTGAATCGGCAACACCTAATCCATTTGATTTGATCGCACTATCAAAAATTTGCTCCAAGATTGTCATATCAATATTAGTAAACTGGCAAATACCTTCTTTATTGTTATTCAATATATTTACAATATAAAGAACTTGTTCCAGTCTTCCATAGCCAGAATATCTAAGCGAAAGGTCAGAAATCTTCTTAAAATTTTCTAACTGCTGATTATTAAATTGATATCTCATATGTATTAAAACTCCCTTTAATATATTTATCCCATAACTACAACTCTATATTGATTTGTAGTAGGAGCCACAGCGAAATCTAATGTAACTACAGTTGTACTTGTCATTGTAATATCAGGGATAACCTGTTCGAAGGTAGTAGCATCATAAAGAATTACTTGGATATCTCTGGTTCCCAAGTTATGAGTCACTGGAATAGAAGTGAGTGTTCCATTGCCAATAGTAGCAGCATATCTGGTCATAAATCCTAAATTAGTTTTTGCTGCCGCAGCAGTTGTACCACCAGTACCACCATTGGCAACGGCTATAGCAGTACTGTTCCATACTCCTGTGGTGACAGTACCTAGCGTTGTAATACTTGCAGAGCCTGAACCTGTTAGTTCTGAATAGGCTACACTGCCCCATATATAACTTCCTGCTGTGGCTGTTGCCTTAAGAGTCTTATTGGCGTTACCTGTGCCATTTGCAGGAACATGAAGATTACCATCTCCTGATGGATGAGTATAAACTGTTTGGTTAACTCCATTAATGGTGATAACACCATTAGTTGCTGGATTGGTTACTAAAGTTGCTCCAGCAGCAATACCATTAAGCTTTGTTAGCATCGCCCCAGACATTAAACCTGAATTACCACCAGCGACAGCATCAGGAATGACATCGATTCCACCTGTGACATGGTCACTACCATGAATAGGATATGGAGTGCCGGAGTAAGCCTGAATATATTTGATTACAACTTTTGTTCCAGCAGAAATACCAGCATTTAAAGTTACAACAGTAGAAGAGGTTTCGATGTAGGCATCTTCATCCTGCCATAAGTTATCCAGTCTAACATCGACACGATGTTTATTGGGAACATATGTACCAGTTGTTAAAGTGAATGCCGTTTGACCTTCTGTGGCTACGAACGATTCATATTTGATAACATAGTTTGTATCAACGGCATTATTATCAGCAGATAAAACACCACTACCATCAACGGATAGGTTAGTTCCTACGATTATTCCGCCTAATGTGGTAGTAGTTGCAGGGATTACAGATATCGTGTTTCCACTTTTAGTTAATCCTACACCAGTTATAATTTGACCCGCACCACTAAATTGAGTAAATACTAATGCTGTTGTTCCAAAAGTGATTGGATTATTTGTAGTTAAAACAAAACCGTTATTATCATTAACAGTCCCAGATTCAACAAAGGTAAACATCCCAGCGGTAACTTTTGCAGAAGTATCTGCGTCTGTTGCACGCGTCCACGAACCTGAAGCAACGACATAAATACCGTTTTGAGAACCAGTAGTCTGATCCTTAACTAACACACGGTCTCCAGCAACTAAAGTTACTCCATCAATGGTTTGTATACCACTTAAGGTAATGTTTGCAGTAGTAGCAACTCTAACGGATTCTTTAAAATCTAGCCCTTGTTTATATGCATCAACATATTGTTTTGTCGCTGCCTGTAGGGCTAACGTTGGATCTGCTGGTAAAGTTACCGTTCCCGTAAATACGGGATTGTTTACAGGAGCTTTAGCATTTAATTGGGTTTGGATTGCACTTGTTACGCCATCTAGATAGTTAAATTCAGTAGTTGTTACTAATCCCGTACCAAGTTTAGTGATATCGATGTTGGCACTAGCATTTACATCGGCGTCAACTATTGCACCAGCGGTAATTGCAACAGTATTTGTTCCTGCTGTCATAGTTACATCGCCAGTAAGGGCAGGGAGTCGTGCAGCAAGTAAAGTCCCACTTGATAAATCTCCGGCAGACCTTGTTGCTAAATCAGCAAGTGATGAACCTGTTTTTGATATTTTAGTCCATCCAATAGCAGCTGCACTATTTACATCAGCATCTACGATAACTCCAGCAGCGATTGCAGTTACTCCGTCACCCGTTGAAGTAACATCTCCAGTATGATTAGGATGCACATAGTTATTTGCTCCCGTTGCAACTCCAGCCAACTTTGTAAAATCAGCAGAACTCATTGATCCTGCGGCAGAACCAGAGGCCGGAGAGATGGATACTGTTACTGTTGATCCACTTAGCGATGCTCCGATAGGTGCAGTACCAACAATAGATGTAATTGTTCCAACACTGGTCAGTTCAATCCATGCGGTTCCGTTCCACATAAAGGCTTTGTTAACAGTGGTATTAAAATAAGCCTGACCACTGACAGGAGAGGACGGGGCGGTTGCTAAATTTTGAAGTCTGGCATTTTGTAATTCATTTTGATTTAGGTCTAAATTTGAAAGATGTTTCAGTTTCAAGAACTCCTTTCATACCATTGTAGAGTTCAATGATATATTTTTATTGCCCTACATACGCCTTGCCTGAAAATGCAGCAGTGAATGATAGTGTGATTGTGTCAGGAGATGTATATTGAACATCTCCTTGTAACAAATTACCACTGCTATCTACAATACTGACATTTGGATATCTACTGAGATTATGCACAATATTCCATGTTGCCGAAGGAGATATTTGGTTATGAGTGTATGTTTCATAGTCTCCTCCACCACTATCATAGGCTTCTGTGCCAGTAGCTCTCTTATAAGGAATAAATTTATTATTGGGATCACCATTAACATAATGAACCCATACTTCGTCTCCAGCAACAAATATAATGTTCGGATTACAAGGAACACTATATGAAGTGTCTGTTATACCATTAAGATATACTTTGACTGCATATCTAGAAATAACTGACTCTACAGTCCCTACGTGATAATCTCCACCAATTAGATTTCTATTATTTAACTCCATATTGACAACAGATTTGATTAATTCTAGAAGCATTTCTTTGTCGCTCATTTTTTCACAGCCTTTAAACAAAGTCCCAATCATTCAAAACTTTATTGTATTTGATGCAGTCAAAATCCATTAATTGAGGGGTAATTGGGAGGGAGAAGGATTCTATTAGGTATTTTCCGGTTACTGAATTACTGGAATCTTCAACACCCACAATATCATTAGCATCCAATATATAGAGTGGAGCACTAGACAGTGATAAGCGTTCAGTGAATGATAACCTCTTCATCATTTCATATTTTGCTCTCCAAAACACAGGTCCATTGTCGGTTCCACCAAGTAGAGGATCTGGATTTCCATCATTGTGATAATATAAAATATCACCAATTTTTTCTACCGTGTATGGACTTCCAGTCCAACGAGGGTCGGAATCGGATATTACAAGTTCATATCTTTGAGTAGCTGTTTGACCCGAACCGCCGAGTACAATAATTCTATTGCAGATAGTATCTTCTAACTTTCTAGTGTTCCCTGCATAGAATCTGTCTTTTTGATCGTAATTAAAACTCCAGACAGTAGGAAATGTACTGAATTCATTTAGATCAATATTTCTTAAACGCAGATACCCATATACATCATAATAAATCGTACACTTCGCAAGTATCGCTAATTCAGAAATTGCTTCCCATCGACTAGTACCAGCCTCATACACTAATTCATAAGGCACCGTTTCTGTGACTGTGTCAAAGTTAAAAAGTGTTTCGCCAGCGCCACCAGCAATTGTTTTAATAGCTTGAGCAATATTTGCTCCAGTTTCAATGGTAGTCGTATTGATAAACTTGCCTCTTCGGTCAGTCAACATGTACGCTTTGTCCTGGCCCTGAATAGTTGCAATTTTCCCATCAAGAGTATGACTGTCTGAGGGTTCTGTAAGGATAAACACACCCTGTGGAATGTACTCAATTGTACCGTTAGGCAATTTTAAACCTATGAATAGTTTAATTCTTTTATCAAGCCAAAACAGAGAAGAATCGGACCAATCATATTCATTGTTTAAATTTTTCAATGAGAATGAAAAACTTCTACGAATAGGACGACTAGCATCAACCGAAATTGAGCCAATATCCTCTCTTGTCACATCTTTAGTCAGTTCTTTGATAAAGTTCATCTGGCTGTCATAGATTTCTATTTTTATGAATACGAATTTAACTGATGCCTTCATTGCTTTTAAAAAATCATCACTGCAAATTATTGCCACATTCTCACCTCAACTCTCAATAAACGTGTCATAGTCATCAATCTCTTGACAGTCAATTGAAATCTCTAAATAATCATATCCATTCCATGTATTTAGAGGAGACGATTTTCTGAGATTACTTAAATCACAAACATAAACTTCACCATTACCTGACTTAATAATCATAGGTTTGTGTTCAACGATGAACTTGTTCAAGATATTCAAATATGTATCGCCTGATTTAGTTAAATCGTCTGGGATCATAACCGCACTTAGAGTAAATGTATGATAAAGAGTTTCATTATAATAAACAGAAGGATATTTACTGAATGTTTCAACTGAATATCTTCCTTGATTAAGCTGCATGTCAACCATGGGACCACTATCCATTGTTTTATCAAATGACAATACTTCATTAGTATCTTTATCAACTACAAAGTACCCAGTGAAGTCAGATGTCCCAACAATTTCATTAGGAGCGCCTTCGATACCATTTTCACCAACAGGGTAAACACCGTAAATATACGTGTCGTTAGCCTGAGTGTAATCTGTGAAAGTGAAAGTTTCTCCTTCAATATAATCAACATTACCAATGGTTAATGAATTTAACTCATTAACTTTTCTACGCTTAATCACAAACTTGGCAATTTTATAACCTTCATTTGTAATATTCCCTGCTTCTAAATTGCCTTTGAATTTAGCTAAGAAGTATGTATCCATTTGCCAATCATCTTTACTTGAAGTGAGATTAACTGTTCCATCAACGGCAGATCTTACATGTAACTCGTCTATAATACAATTGGAAATTTCAACGTTGTTGATATTTACTATACTCAAAAAATCACCTCCTTATGATACGACTGTTGCCCCAAGAGTATATATGTTATCTATTTGTTGAATATAAACATAAAAGCTGTTGCCCGTTGCAGAGACCGATGTTATTGGCGTTTTAACGTTAGATAAGTCATAAGATGATAAATAAAACTTGCCACTGTAGTATTCAAGCGCCAATCTTCCGTTGTCTCCAATTAGATTTAAAATCTTAGAATTAGAAACAAATGATTCTTGGTTGATCCATACGAACGATGAACTTGGCTCGTTGTTACCAATATACAAATTAAGAAGTTTTTCTGTTGTCTGAGTAGAGTTTTGAATCCATATATTTTTATTGTCTGATGGAGCAACATTTCTCAGCGACATTTGAATAACTATAGGAGTCGTTTGGGCAGCATCCGGTAACCACAATGCATTAATATTTGTTGGAGTTGATGCTGATTTAATAATCTGACCATCATCAGAAATTTGATTATTAGTAAGACCTCTAAACCAGGACTTCAACGTGAAGTTATTATCTATGGAATATCCAGTATCAAACCATGCTTTGTTATTTGTCCTTGTATCAAGTTCTTCTCCAGATATATAAATTGGATTGTTGGATTCACCAATGATTTGAGTGACATCCCAGGATAATTGCATTCCCGCTGGATCTACATTCTCAATAGTCAAATTTACATTGAGGTTTGGAGTAGAGTAAAACACACTGAAGGGGATTAATCCTGAAGTACCCGTTAGGCTGTTGTTACTGGTCGCCTGAAACTCAATAAAATATGATGACCCACTCGATAAATTGTCTACCGTATAACTTAATAATGGAGTTGATTGTATTCCAGACTGAGCAATGAGGACAGAATCATCATTGTACAAATAAGCAATCCAAGACTTAATAGGGATAGACTGTGCTTGAGAATAAGAGGCAGAGAAAGTGTAGGATGGGCTTGCTACAGCAGATATACTACTTACAGAAACTATTGGTCTAGCAGATGATTGAAAAACTTCATAATCAGACGAGGCCGTGGAGGCGCTTCCGCTATCCCAAACTTGAATAGAAATTTTATACTGATTATTGTTCGTTAAAGTGTTTGCTGGTATTGAGTGTGAAGATGCATAAGAAGAAGTTTTACTGACAGTATATACCGTTGCATTTGTCGTATTATTCTTAATAGTTAATGCATAAAAATATTGGATTGCTCCCGACACTTTCCACGTAACTACATTAATTTCCGTTGCATCAATTGTGATTCCTTTGAGAGATATATTGTACGGTTTTTGAATGATTTGAATCACCTCCATAATTAAGACGACACCATAGTGAGAACGGATGCCGTCTTAATAGGTTAATTATCTTCTTTGACTTGTAATAAGATGTTCCAATCCAGTAAGAAATTCAGTTGGGTTGTCTGCCTTGACTGTAATTGGGCCAGTGAATGTATAACTAGGTCCACCAGCAACTGCAGGAGTGGATTTATTAAATGTAATTCCAGACATTGCTCCAGTAAGATTACTCATAACAGAACCGACAATATCTCTAGAACGAGAGAACATGTTTTTGAGAATATCTTGATGATTTTTTGTTAAAACAAGTTCACCATCTTCAAGAATGGCAGGAACCTCATTTGATTTAAGAGGTTCTTTTCCTGCTGTGCCTCCTGTGTGATAAACCCACTGAGTACCATCCCAATGCTTACCCTTAACTGCTTCCTGCAATTGCTCCATTATTGGAGTAGAGATAACTTTATCTTGTTCTGCTTGCATTTTGGCAATTTCTTCTGGGGATAGAACATAATAGTTGGGGCTATTAGGGTCTACATAAGGATTCGAAGAAGATGAAGAAGGGGAAGATTGAGACATTGCGGCATTCGCAGCGTTAGCCATTTCAGCATATAACTGCTTTAGCTTCTCAAGTTTAGAGATGACTTGATTGATATAAGTATCCCAATTACTCAAAGATAAGCTTTGCCAATTATTTACTACACCTTCAAGTAAAGTTGTAGCCTCAGAAGCAGTAATCGTACCATCCTCTAAACCTTGCTGAATTGCTGCTTGGAACTGATCAAGTTTATTCTGAGTATCCGTAACAGTTTGATCATAGAGAGAGGAGAGAGAGGACTGATATAATTTCAGTGCTTCTAAATCGGCTTGATGAATTGCTTTAGTCTTCTCAAGATTAGCGTTAAGAATTTCAACTTCAGAATCCTTAGCTTTCTGTAGACGATCAATTTCATTCTGGATAGCAGATTTTACATCTTCACGTTCATACTGCTTAACGAGATCATCTTTCTGCTTCTCCAACTCATCAACTCTGGCTTTATCATAGGTGAGGATTAGTTCACCAGATTCAGTGACATACTCAAAGCGCTTATCATTCTTAACCTTATTCAACTCGTCATTGATGTCCTGGAGTTCTTTTAAACGATCCTCTTTTTCAATCTGATCGTCTAAATTATCGAGAACAGTTTGTTGAGCTTCAATTTGAGAATCATAATACTTCTCACGAGTTTTGATGAGTTCAGACAATGCTGCTTCTTCTTTGGAATAGCGGAGTTCAGTATCACGAACAGTATTGTTGACTTCATCAAGTTTAGTTTTGAGTGAGGAGATAAGAGCGACTTGGGAGTTAATTTGAGCAGAGAGAGAAGAAAGGTTGCTGAATGAGACGTTATCCATGTCCTGATAAAAGTTGAGTGCAGATTTTACTTGAGTTGCAATATCTTTTACTTTAGAGGCATAATCGGATAAATCAGAACGAGTAGAAGAGGTAGTATCTACAAAGGAAACATTTGTGAGATACTTTTTATCTGCCTCATCTAGAGTGGCGATAATGGAGTCGATGGAGTCAGAAAATTCAGATAGATCAAGAAGAGAGTCGGGACCAATTGAAGATTTTAGAGTGTCGAATAGGGAAGAGAGGGCTTTGGAGGAGAAGTCGATTGCCGCCCTAGTCGCTTCTCTGATTGCAAGCGATGTATCATACCAAGTATCATTGTTAGCCTTTAATTGAGCATTTAGGGCTTCTAATTGCTCTGTGGTTAATTTGTCTGCTGTCTTCGCATTTTCACTCTGCTTAATTCTAGCCTTAATGGATTCAGTGTCCTTTTCAACTGCCGCCAACTTTTCCCTATATAAGTCAATCTGCTTTTTAAGTTCACTGCGATAGTCAGCAGAATCCTCATTGAGTAAACTTTGGACATCTTTAGAGTCATCAACTTTATCCTGAATCTTCTCATAAGACTTGCTCATCTTATCGAGCCATACATTGGTATTCTCAAGTTTCTGATTATCCAATGTCTTTTGTGATTCTTTCTGTGCTGCTATGTTATCAGTTATGGCAGTCTTATTTTCTCTGATAGCTTTTGTATACATCTGAAACTGATCAAACTGTTTTTGCAACGCTTCTTGTGCCGTTTTAGACTTCATGGAATTATATAGATTGGTAAATGAAGTGGTGGCTTCTCCATTAGCATCTATCCATGAAATCATACTATATTGCTTTGCTTTGGCTTGAACTTCATCTCTGGCCGCAATTAGTTTTGTATTGGCTTGTTGAAGTTTTGTGGTCTCTAGTTTTTGTCCTTTAAGAAGATTAGTAGTTTGTTCAATAGCAGCAGGATAATTTTTATCTGACTCATACCCAGATGACTTTTCTTTATACAGGGCATTAAGTTTAGTTTGAGCATCTGCTTCGGCATTTATGGCGTTAATACGCTGTTCGGTGGCATCTTTAAACTCTGCTAAGTCTTTATCTTTTTCTGACTTGGTTTTGTCTTTTGATGTTTTTTCTTTATCCTTTGATGATCCAGTTTCAGCCGCAGTTGCACTATAGTCAGCCGAAATATAGTTTAATAAACCAAGTTTGGCTTGAAGGCCAGCCAATGTCTGTTTTTCGGCAGTCAACCCAATTGAATCACTTTTATCCTTAGCAATAGTTCCTAATCTTCGTTCAGCTTCGAGATCAGTCATTTCTCCACTATTTACTAAAGCTCCATAGGCATTTCTAAGTTTATCAATGGCTCTCATTTCGGCTTCCATTGTAGCAATTCTGTCTGTAGCATTTTGGATAAGATTTTTTGTCTTTTCTATTTCAGAGTTAATAGAAGAAACTCGTTCTTGCTCCTTCTTTCTCATATAAGCTACAATAGCATCCTTGCCTAAACCAACAACACTGGTAAAGTCACCAAAAGTCTCAGTTAATTTAGCTAAGGTCTCAACAGATAAATATCCCTTATCTGCCATTTCTCCTTGGGCAGTATTAATGAGGTCAATTTCACTCTTACCATTGGCAACTGATTTGCTAAATGCATCCATTTGAGAGGTTGAGCCACCAACAACATCATCCAGAATGTCCATTGCTTCTGATAAAGTTAATATCTTATCTTCAGCGTCACTCAACGAATCGGCGGCACCATCAGCGCCATCATTAACTCCTTGGAAATTTAATTGGCTGATCGCTGTTTGAAGGATGTTAAATTGATCTTTTGTTAATTTTGCAGACCCAGCAAATCTTTCGAGTGATGCTACTGCGTCATCCATACTATTAACTTTTGTATTCTGGAAAATACTGAAAACTTCATTTTTATATTTTGCAAGTATATCCAAATCATCAGTTTTAGCGGTTGCCATAATAGAAGCGAATCCATCAGCTAAGACTCTTGTAGATGCCTTGACCTCTGTACCACCAGCTTCAATGGTATCCGCATAAGCACTAAATTGAGCTTTAAACGCTTGTTCGCGCTTGCTTACTGCCTTGTCGAACTCGGTTCCAGCGGAATCAAACTTATCTTTTGCGTCAAGAATGGCCTGTGCTATTGATTCTGAAATAACATCCAACCCAGAAGTATCATAATCAGAAGGGTTGACTTCAAGTTGGTAGGGAGCAAAGTTACCAAGTTGACCCTTATCATTTTTAATTGTCTGTTTGTTTGCAATGCTACTTTCGAGTTGCTCTTGCATTTTAGATAAAGAATCAATTTCGGCTTGTGCAGAATTCTTTTTTGCCTGTTGACTCTCAATCTCAGAATTAATTGCTGTTTTGTTGGCCTTGTACTCATCTAATGCCTTTTGTTGCTCAATTGCTGCCTCTTCTTTGAGCGCTTTAATTCTGTCTCCAATAGCAAGTGTATTTTCTTTTACCGCTACTGTCTGATCTTCAACTGTGCTCATGGTGATGCCATGCTTGGCTGCTAGATCAGATTCGACGCTTGCTAATCTTATTTTCTCTTCGGTGTTTAAAATCGTTTTTTTGGTTAGATTATCATATTCATTCGATAATTCTTGTAGCTCTTTTAGACTCCCGGTTTTATCTTTAAGTTTATCTAAGCTAGTTCCAGTATCGTCCATCACTTCAGAAGCATTAGAGAAATGACCTATAACTTTTTCGAGTATAAACCCCAATCCAGCAAATGCAACCCCAACTAAACTACTGACAAGCAAAGCTCTAAGGCCAATTTTAACCGCTCCTAAGACGACTGTCATTCTACTTAGTGCTCCAGATGCAGCAGAAGCAGAAGTGGTTATACCAAATAGATTAATAATAAATGCCTTAAACGAAGCATTTAAGAGATATACTCCAGAGGCAATTACACCAAAAATAACAGGAAGAGCACCAAATGTATCGACAGTTTTTGTTAGGGCGCTACCTAATCCTGTCATTAGCGAGGTAAGGACTACAATTGAATCAGATATTAAAGCATTACCAACGGAGAGGGAGAGGGTGTCCCAGGCTGTCTTCATCTTTTGTATTCTGGCTTCCAAGGATTGCATGAACTTGGTATTTTCGGATACGGCAGAACCTTGTGAGTGTAACGCGGTCTCTGTTGCATTTAAAGAAATCTGATAGTTCTGCATGAGGGCAAGAAACCTAGATAATTGAAATCTCAAATCTGTTACTTTCAGAATTGAATATTCAATTCCTACTGACTGCATTTTAATCAATGCAGCGGAAATGGTTCTTCTTAAAAGTGTCTTTACACTTGACCATCTCTCTCTATATTACTATAGAGGTCAGACTGTAATTTTATCTCTAAATGTTTAGAGATAGCCAACGTTCAGTCGTTACGGTTCGAGTTCTATTCAAATAGAACAATTACCTCGGTATTGTCCCTGTATAATAAAACAAGCTATATAGATTAAAGGTATCCCATTTGGACGATCAATCATATATTTGGCTGGTTTACAGTAGGAGTTTCACCGATATGGTTGGCAGTTCACTAATTAATCGCTTAATTAGGGGGCAGATTTTTTACCCGCGAGACTGACAGCAGTTGACTGCTGTTGTTCCTTGGAAAGACTAGACCAGCGAGAGGCCAAATCTACCAGTATGTCAGATACATCTCGTGTTTCTCCGCTTAAATCCCTCATCTGAACTCCAACCCCAGCAAGCACAGACTCGGAATCTTTCATGGTGGTTAAACGTGAATATATTGTTTTCAGTGAGTTCGATCTGTTATTTTCATTATGCTTATAAACATAATTACTGACCGTAATCAGAACATTACGGCAAGAACGATTCTTCGATCGTTCCTCTCTATGTCTCCATAGAGTGCAGACTATCGCTTTATCCGGTCTGGATATCTCTACACTTAGTCGTTCACGGTGTATTTAAACTTCCGCCCTGTCTTCCTGTTTATAAGGAGTTCCAAGTCAATCAGTAGAGATTTTTCACTAATATGTTCCCATACTAGGCGGCAACTATTTTACCGACCACTGAACCACTTTCACGTGTTGCTGTAGTAATGGCTGTCGTATTCCCGATTAACTCTTCCATTGTTACGCCAAAAGCCTTAGCTGAAGCGCCTGCCTTTGTGATACTTAAAGCAATGTTTTGAGAGGAAATAGCAAAGTTATTATCACATTCTGTTACTTTCAGATTCTTCTTTTTGAGAATCTTACTGACTATATTCATTTTAAAATATAGCGGAGAAAACTCTTCGGATTTCTCTCTTTATGTCTCCATAAAGTTCAGACTATCGCTTCATCCTATGTAGTAAATAGGAGCCTTTTCACTTAGTCGTTCACGCTGCTCTCGCTTGCGCCCTGTTGCCGTCACCATAGTGTGTTACGGTCTCCAAGTCAATCAGAAAAGGTTTTTCACTATACATTACTGTATAAGGAGGCAGAAATTTTTTACCTCGTTGATTTTATTTGCAACTTCAATGCTCTTACTAGCTTCCACATTAAACACCGTCATAGCAGACGTTAAAGTGTCTACGGCTTCAGCAGGAGTCAAATCTGATATATTCTGAAACAATGTTGCAGTTTTTGCTAGTTCAATTGTTTGACTTTCATCAAATCCCATCCGGGCAAAACCAATGGCGTTCTCATTTACTTCTTTAATACTTCGACCCAATTCATTCGCTAATTCAATGCTTTTCTCTAACATGCTATCAAAATCTGTATCGTTATCCATTACGCGCTTTAATTGCGTAATTTGGCTATCCACATCGATGATTGTTCTTGTCATTTCTTTTAGTGCGCTAGTTATCCCAAAGAATACACTTCCTACTCCAGAATAGAGTAAGATATTTGACATTGCAGATTTTAAACTATCTCCAAACGTACGAGTGTGACCAGAAGTTGCTCTTGCTTCGTCTCCAATCTGTCTAATTTCGGCAACGAGTTGAGCGGCTTTAGCCTTATAATTATCAGTCGAAGTAGTTAGATTTTTTAATTGCGTCAATAGCAAATTTAGCTTTGTGGTGTCAATTTTAGAATAAGCACTGCTTAAACTTGCCACTTTCTGCTCGGCCTTGGTTTGAATCGATATTAATTCTTGTTCTGCTTTCATTTGTCTAGAGGCAAGGTCGTTTAGGGCTTTAATTCTGCGGTTAATACCATTCAGTTCACTATCTGTAAGTTGCCGACCAGATGCTTGAATCATTGCAATTCTTTGTGCAACTTCATCATATTTACGATTAAGCAAATCTAATGCTTTTGTATTTTCAACACCAGTAACAGCAGTCGTTTTACTCGTTGCTAATTTACTGTTTAAGTTGGTATATGTTTTAGCATCCTGAATTTCACGTTCGCGAATAGCTTTTAAATACCAATCCTCATATGCCTTTCTTGTTTGTTGGGTGCGAGAAATCTCAGCCCGTTCTAAGTCAGCATTATTCTGAATCGCTCTCTGTTGGCTCTCATTCCATTGACGCTCAAAATCCCTAGTCTTAGATTCGGCGGTAATTCTTCCTTGAGCCATTTGTTCAGCCAATGCCAATTCTGTTTTAGAATTTTTTGTAATTTCATTTAATTGATTTTGATTCCAGTGTCGCTGGAAGTCACGAACTCTTGATTCAGAAGCAATTCTACCTTCAGCCATTTTATTGATTAAAGACTGAAGTTCTTTTGCGTCTTTTATTTGATTCTGTATATTGTCTATATTCTTAATGGAGCCATCGGGAAGAGTGGTTACTACCTGTTTTGCGTTTGTTTCTGTGCTTCCATATGTAGTTGTTTTAATTCCTTTACTATTTGTTTTCTCGCGTTCAATCTGCCACTTTTTTTCAGCAGCAATAGCTTCGTTTGTTACCTTAATTTGTTCGTTAATACTTTTTGTAGTAGTATTTAACCCATTATTAAGAGTATTGTTGGCTGAACTCTGCTGATTAATTTGTGACGTAATTAAATTAAGATTCTTAGAGAACGAGGAGAGGTTCTTAATAAAATCATCGTTAATAGTTATATTTAACTTTAGCTTTTGAAGAGACGGATGCTTGCTCAGTTGTTCAATCGACTTATTGATATCTTTTTCTGCGCGGCTTAAATCGAGTGCAGCACTTATCAAAATCTTCATGTTATCAGCCATTATATTCAAATCACTTCCTTTTACTTACTTTTGGGCAAACAAAAAAGAAGCGATTCAAACGAATGCTTCTTTAATACCTTTTTATATAATTTGCTTGAAAATTTCATCTAATGTTTTATTTTCTAAATCTCCAGGAAAGATAAAAATGCAATTGTCAATGTATCCCCATGAACTAAGATTTGATATTTTTTTCTTTGCTTTTTTTATATATTTATAAATGAATGGATTATTCAATTGTTGAGAACTCCAAAGACCAAAATACTCAATATAATATTCTCTGCCGTTATAACTAACTACCCAATCAAGTCTTCTTCTGGTTTGATCTTTATCGAAATAGTCACGGTAGAGAGGATGACTGATATATTGTATGCCTTTTGAAATAAACCAGTTCGAGATAATCATTTCAGGTATAGAATCACATCTATTTCCTTCAGAATCGACGATCAGATTATCATAGTAGTCATCTTCTGAATAATTTGGTCCAAGTCTCTTTTTGAGGTGATATTCTCTTAAATATTTTCTTTCACATTCCTCACAATAACGATGAATATTTTCAACATCGTTAAAATTTGTACGAAACTTGGATGTCTCAAGCCAATCTTTACAGGATGAACAATATGCGGCTCCCTGGATAAGTAACTCATTTTTCAATCTTATTGTAACTTTCCCGTTTTTTCTACTTTTCATTTCTACATTAAGATCCCAACATTCTTTGCATCTTGTTCTAAACCCATTCCTATCTCTATAGAAGAATTGATCGTTCTCTGGTAATATTTTATTGCAATCTTTACAAATTCTCTTTTCTCCTTCTAATTTAAACTTATGAAGATGATTATATCTTTTGATTTTAAGTGTTTTTGTGGCGTATGCTCTAATGGTTGAATATTTTCTATGACTTAGTTTCTCAGCAATTTCATCTTCTGGAGTGAATGCGAAATTTTCTTTTAAATAATCAATTTCCCACCGTTCCCATTTTTGTTTCTTTGATGCTCTGTGTAATCCAAGTTCATTTCTTTTATATCTAATCGAGTCAATTGTTTTATTTAATTCTTTTGATAGTTGTTCATCGTCATATTTTTCCCAGTTGACTTGCAGACAAATCAACTCTTCTTCTGCCCACATGGTATTGTTTGGTGTTGCGCCCATAAGAATGACGATTTCATTCCATTTTTTGTTGTTATAGAATTTAGTATATTGATATGAAGATATAAAACCATCGGTTGCTTTTAGAGAGTTTTTACCTGGAACCCTACCATATTCGCTATAATATCTCCAAAAATTATCATATAAAGTTTTGTAGTCCAATTTAATTACACCTCGCAAGTATTCTTGAATCTATTTATCTCAATTAGTAGATCACAAGGATGCATTGAACTTTTCTGAATAAAAGAAAAGCATTCCTTATCATCCCATCCAACAACGGTCTCATATTCATATGTATCCGACAAACCCATCTTTTCCAACATATCTAAAATCATGTTTTTGAAATCATACTCGGGCAGGCTTTCGCCCATCTTAGAAGTAGTGTATAATTTGAATGTTAGAGTATCTTCTCCACGTTTGATGTTTGATTTTGCAACTTGGGAACTGTTTGCAACTGTATGCCAAGTGCGGCCAAATCCATCTCTAACATAATAAACATTGCTTTGCTCGAAAAGAGGGGTTATTAATTGAACCTTTGTTTTCATGATCATCATCTCCTGAAATATAATATCATCTAAGGTAATTATATTACGCTAGGAGTAATTTGTAAAGTGTTTATTTAGAATTTTGTTTGCAATAGATTTGGTTTGAGTATATAATAGATTTACATATATTTATTAATTAATGGAGGCGAGCAAATGGTTAAAATAAATGTGGCTGAAATGCTTGGAAAACATAAAATGACAAGAAAACAACTGTCTGAAATTACGGGAATCAGAGAAGCAACAGTTGGTTTGCTTTATAATGAAACAATCAAAAGAATAGAAGTGGAATGGATAGATCAGTTGTGCAAAGCCTTTGATTGTTCTGTTTCTGACCTTATCGAATATATTCCAGATAAATAAAAACATACAAAAAGACACCTTCTGTTAAGAAGATGTGCTTTTTAATATTATTTATTCTTGGATTGCAGTTACAATCCCATTATCAAGATATACATACTTTTCATCACCATAAACCCATTGTTCAGAAATATTATCCCCTGTGGTTGTTTTATTGATGTCGTTAGGTAATCCCCAACTTGAAGTTTTAAGTTGTTCTTTGGTCTCCCCAATAACGGGTGGTTTATCCCTATATTTTTCAACATCTGATTTTTCTTTTTGAGCTTTATAAGATTCTTTTTCTTCATTGATTAATTCAGTGAATCGATCTTTATATTGAGATGGGATATCGTGTGTATTTGAATAAACCATATAATCATCTTCATCGTGAATTGATTCTAATGCAGATGCATAATGATAAATTGCATTTAGTTCATCATTAGAATCCTTATATTCTTCGGTTTTCGTAATTAGAGAACTGTAGTCTTTATCCTTAATTAGCGAGTCTAATTCTGTTCTCATTTCATTACTAATTTCGATGTTGTTTTGATTATCTGTATTGACGGAACTAACAGCATTATTTGAACTACACCCACCCAAAATCACCATAGCCAAAACCACACAAATTCCCATGGCAACTATCTTTCTTCCCATTTTCAATCTCATTCCCAACATACAAAAACACCCCCAAATTTATCCACTCATACTTAAAAGTATAAGCGATATGTATCGGAGATGCCATAATTTTCAATCATGTATGAAACAATATGTTGGAGATATTATTTGGTTTAATTCTACCTTAATTATATTATAACCTAAATAATTAATTTGTAAACATATATTTATTAATTAAACTCCAATTACACGATTAATTATTTAAGTCACAACACAATTATCCCAAGAGAGTAGAGGACCATAATAAAAAGCCACTCATTCGAGTGACTTAAATGCTCATGCGTCCAATTCATTTTCAACATTGTATCCGAGTTCAACCAGTCTCTTTTCAACCTGCTCTTCTACAAGGTTCTGAATAGTCTCTTTCAAACTTAATGTTTCAATCAGTTGCAAATCAACCTTGAACATATCTATGGGAGTAAGTTCACCCTTTTTATCTTCGAGTCGATTGCGCGTAACAGACTGAACCTGATTTGTCATGACAAACGAATCTTTGCTGAGTTGACCAATGTATTCTTTCTTTTTTAAGATCACATCAGTCATAATTGTCTTTTTTCTTATCCCTTTTTTATTAAACAATGATGTAATAGGAAGTACGACTACGGTATTCCGTGGAAATTCGCTGTCAAATAGAACGATAGCTCTATGTGTCCCACTGATAACGCATGAATCGCGTTTTATCTTTTTCTTTTCTCCACCAAAATCAACATTAAAAATCTCGCCTCTTTTGAATGACCGTTGATTACTGAATACGGTTTCTGATGCTACAATTTTATTAACCAAGAAAAATCTTCTCCCTTGACAAAATTAGCCCTCTAGAAGCTTTTCTTGATGTTGTTTAAACTTAAGCCGATTGTTCTCCTTCGGATCACCAGTAATAACTTTGTAATAGTCAATACCAGTATCTCTTTGGAGTTCGCTCAGTGCTTGTTTGAAAAGAGACTTTTTCTTCTGCTTGTCTGCTACGGCTTGGTTTGAAACTGTTCGCAATTGCACGACATTACTCATCAAACATCACATCTCCTAAGTTATTTGGCTAATTTTATTATAACACAAATCAAGAGAGAATTAACATATAGTATTCCCGATATGACCAAATAATTACATAATGAATTTTTTTCTAAATAATTTGCAAAACTGCCAACACCTATAAGCAGATGTTGACTATTTCGAGAATTATTCAATTTTTATAAATTTAATGATTCAGAAACCCGCATAAACATTGGACTTTTTTAACGTGATTTCCTCATGAAATGATAGTTTTATCTAGTGTTATTTTTTAAAACTAATTTTTCTAGTCCATCAAAAAAACCTTGTACAGTATCCACAGATGAAGAATTATACATTTGAATTTTATCGTCTTGTTTACACGTAACACTTCCACTATCTGAAAACCCATCACACCATACCTGCGGATACATAATTGGGTTAGGATTAACTACAGAAGGCAGAGGGGTGACATAGGTTGGTGGATAATGCACATAAGTAGGATAAGTTGGAAAAGTGGAGGCAGGTGGTGATTTTTTATTAGAATCAATTTCAAAAATTAGCTTTGCAATTTCTTCGACAGTTCCTTCGATTTCAATACCGTGAATGGTTGCTTTCATTATTTATCTCCTATCTTTTCTACGTTATATTAGCCAAAAATCTTATTTCTTTCTTCGGCAAAATCTCTAAGATCATAATGGGCTATAGTTGTAGCGATATTCTCGTGATGAGCTATATATTTTGAGACTATTTCTATAGGAACCTTTTTAACTTCCAATAGATATGTAACACAAGACGCTTTAAAAAGATGAGGGTTTATCCGTCTTCCTAGAATATTCGAAAGAGTTTCTTTACAAAACTCATTAGCCCAAGCTTCCGACATGGAACCAACTTCTCCACCATATTTAGTAGTAAAAATATATTCTGATTCATAATCCCGTTTTTCAATCCAAAGTTTCACATACTGCAATGCTTCTTCATTCACCATATACGGCTCTTGCTTCCCATCTTCGCCCCGACCCTTCAGACGAATTATATGAGACATTGTGTAGCCGCCACCTTCAACAATAGGATAGTTAAGAATCTCAGTTTTAAACTGTGGGATCTCTGCACGTCTTGCACCTACATTAAAAGCAAATGCTACCCATGCAGCACCCAGATAGTTTTTATCATTCAATAATGTTTCCATCAATAGATCATAATCGTCTTTTGATATTTTTACTTTTGTGTATACATGATTTTTCGATATAGCTGGTAATCCACGAGTGAAGTTTCTAAATGTTTTATAATTCTTGTCATCATCCGCAACAACATTCTCTATATAGTTAGAAAGACTTGAGACACATGCCTTGCGTAAACCGATGGCACTAGAGGACATTTTTCTTGTGTCTCTTAAAAAACTGATATATCTTAAAAAATCTCGTTTGCTGATCTCGTGTAATGGCTTATTATTCATGCTCTTATAAACGTAATAACCGAACTGTCTTAAACATGATTTATATTGAATTTTAGTTTTCTGACTATGTGCCTGAACCGAGATGTACTCCTCGACCAAGTTACGGTAATCTTCATTGACCAGTTGCCATTTCTCTTCGTCAACAGGAGGGAGCTTGTCGGCTGTTTCTCTGAGCATATTTTTATTTATACTTACCATGTATTCACCTTCTCATTTTACTTGCCAAATATTTTCACAAAATAACCATTTCATCAAAACTCACATACTACTTCTTCACACTTAATCCCTGTCTCTTCAGCCCATTATAAATAGCATGTTCAACGCTACCATCATTCAACAATTCATCTCTCGTAACCTCAGTAAAGGGCCTCCCTTTATGCGTATAAGGGAAAGGCCATTCCTCGTTGTACCCAACACCAGTTTCAACAATGACAGATACATCTCTACCATCATCCATACGTTTACTCTCAATGGATACTGTATTTGAATTAATCATATCTACATGAATATTAGCATCGTCAATCAAACCACCATTTTCACCCAAACGTTCATAAATTACTGGTTCATAAACATCATAAACCTCAGATTGAATATTCTCCTTCATCTTAGGTCTGACCAGTTTTTCACCAACATCTTCTTTGAGTGTTTTGGGTAGTACTTGCTGGTTAACATATTTAGCTAATTCATTAATATTTTTAAAGTTCATCAGAATCAACTTCAATGTTTTCGGCTGTTTTTGCTTCTTGTAATGCTGCTTGAATTGCAAGCTCTGCTGTTGCTTCGCCAATGCCTTTTGATACTTGTTCAAGTTTGGCTTTTACTTTCTCAATCTGATCCTTTGGAATATGATTATATACTTCGACTAGGATTCCATTATCAAGCAGATTATGTGTAAATTTAATCAAGTTAGGAATATCATTTTTCTTTGGGATAGGAAGGTCGGTGAACTCTCTAAGAATCAATGTATCCAAGAGTACAACAGTATTCTTAATTGTTTCATTTGTTACATTTTCGCTTTTCTTTAAGTCTTCGAGCAGTCCAATGTAAGTCATAACCACATTCTCAATCAGTGACTCACGGAAACTAGTGTAGATTGATACTTCATATTGACCATCAAGAATATGTACTTTTTTAAGTTCATTGAATTTTGAACTAAGTTTATTTAACTCAGCAGCGGTAAGTTTTTTAGTCATTTATTTGTTCACTCCCATTAAATATATTTAGTGTCAATAAGACACTTAGTACAGACTTCTTAAAATAAAAAATCTCTATATCGTGTCTCAGAAAGAAAAAAATAGGGAAAAGACAGCATTTTAGCCGACTTCTCCCTATTGTATTTTTATTACTTTTATGCAGAAGTCACTTGGATATAATCCTTAATGCCTGTTGCCGTGTGCGTTACCGTAATCAAACTCGTACCAGCCGCAACACGTGTGACCAAGCCACTTGAGTTGACTGTGCAAGTAGCAGTAGTTCCAGAAACATATGTGCAATCAGCGGCAGGAATAATTGTGTTTGCGTAAATGCCACCACGAACGCCATAAACGGTAATCTGCGATGTTGTAGTAGTAGTGGACAGAGACATGGTAGATGGAATTGCTGCAATTGCCTGATAGCTTGCGGTCGATGCAGCAATTGGCTTAATATACACATAAGCATAAGCATTATCGGAAGGATTAATCAGTGCCATTCCATCCAATTTACTTGTACTTACACCACTAGCGGTAAACTCAAGCGAGAAGTTACCGGAAACCTTGAACTGAGGGATTACACATTGCCATACAGCAGATTGACCAGCAGCATTAAAAATTTTAGCTGTCATAGTCAACTCATAAGCAGCAGGTACGCCATCAGCCGACACTTCGATGTAGTCAACAGTAGAAGTTGCACGATAACTAACTTTAACAGTAGTATTTCCACCACCAGAAACTGCGAACGTGCTGCCAGTAGGAGTTACAGTGATCAACGAATTGTCTGCTTTTTGTACATATACATTTCCTACTGGTGTTCCAGAAACAGTACCAGAACCAGAAGAGAGAGTAACTACTTCATCTTGTACATAGAATGGTTTTGCTGCCGAAACAATACTCGTACCATTAGAAATTGCCATATATGTTTCATCAAAACGACAATCCTCAATAGTAACATCGAGCTTCTTTTCAAAATTGTAAACATATTGCAGGGCGTTACCAAAACCGCCTCGTACTTCCTGGCTATTCATGGTTTGATTCAAAGCAGAACTGATGAGTGTCTTACCCTTAAGTACAATTAGGTCTGCCGTAGTGTCGCGCAATTGAACGTCACATACTGATACCAAAAACTGTTGGTTGTTAGCCGCCATTATTCATCCTCCTAGATAGTTAAAACGTTATATTTACTTTATAAATTGAAATGAACTATGATTTGAAAATATCTCCGTCTGAAGTAATTTTCTTGAACTGAGATTCAGTCATAGTTACATCTGCATATTTTGCTTTTTCTTCTACATGAGACAACCAATGTTCTATTTCGTCTGATTTTCCGTTCTCGGCCAACAGAGCAGCATATGTATCAAAATTCTTAATGATCGAATATCTTTCTAATGTTTTATTGAATTGATAGATAGTATATTCTTTTATTTCTTTATATGGTCGTTTTGATAGACAATGAAGTGTAACTATTCTTTCCTCTAGCGTGGGCGGACTGCCGTTTTTCCTAGATAGAAATTCTTCTGCTTCCATTAATGTTTGTTCCATTTCTGGATCTAACATATCATCATCAATTTTAATCATATTCATTTCAAGAATTACTTTTTTGATTTCATCAAATTCATATCCATCAAATACAACATCATTAATTTGCAATAGAATGCGTGATTCATCATATAAGAAACCATATTTTGCTCCGTTAAGAACTAGGCTTAAAACCTTGTCTAATTTATCCAAAACATGTTGTTCACCAGTTTGTGATGCCACGACAAATAAAAAATCAAGATATGTCATCTTGATTATACGGATGTCCTGCATTCTATTTTTTTGAAACAATAGACACTGAACTGAGTCATAGAATTCATCAATATCTTTCATGGTGATGGGAAATATCTCAATACCTTTAACGAATCTTGTTTCTCCCCATATTTGCATTTAAACCGACCTCACCTCTGGATATATTTCATATCCTGAAAAGTAAGTGTTGTAACTGTATAGTCTAATGGGTTTATCTACATAAACAAGTCCTATTGATTCGATGTCTGCTCCATGAATTTCCTTTAATATTTCCTGTATCATGATCAAAGGTCTCATACGACCCTCATCCATCAACCAAATTTGATTGCTTGAGATTACCTGAATAGCAAAGCAAGTATTGGACATTACGAAGTTATTTGGTGAGAACTCTCTTATAAATATTCGAATCTCACTTTTTTCTTCATCTACAGATGATAAATTGAAAGGAGTGAAAGATATTCTTATTTGCTTTGGATCTGAATTATCATACAAGGAATTTATTTCTTCTTGTGTAAGATCTGGACTATACATTGCATCCTTGGTTGGATATTTTAAACATTTCATCAAAGTCTGATTCTGAGTCAATTTCATAAATATATTCTTGATTAGAACATCAGAGTTTTCCAAAGTGAAATAATTATTCATTTCATTCTCCTTTCTAGTAGACACTCTTAATTTGAATTCTCTTATTTACAGAAAGTGATAATTCGCCGCACGTAGCAACCAATCTAACAAAACTTGTAGTTTGTGGACTCAGATATTTTAACCCTTTAATGACACAAGAGTTTCCTGTTTGAGTGGTTATTTGTGCAAGGTCAGTAAATGAGTCTGAAGCATCATTAACCAAACTCCATAAAACAGTCTTCGTGTTATCTGGTATAGAATTGTTATAAATAACTACGGAATACGATTGTGACTGAGTGACCTTACAAATATCAGCACCAGTGATTGCAATTGAATAATTATTTGTAATTACATTAGAAATAGACAACAGAATCGAAGTGTGTATGCTAGGATGATCTGTCAAAGATGCTGTTATGGTGACTTCACCATCTGTCAACATTTCTACAACTCCAGACTCAGAAACAGTAGCGACTGCTTCATTAGAAGAGGAGTAAGTAATAGGTAGATTTGTTGAAACAACCGATCCGTTTTTCATGTCTTTAGCGTCAATACTTAACTGTAACGCATCTCCGACACTAGCAACGGCTGACTCTCCATTTAAAATCTTTATGGAATAAGAGTGGATATTTTCATAATAATCAGCTATTCTTAAGTCCATATTATCAGTATCTTTATTATAAAACCCTTCTTCGAGCGTTAAATTAATTATCCCATCAATCAAACGATCTACCGATGTTACCCTCCAACCTCGTCCATCAAGAATAAATCGCTTATCTTTTTCAATCTTTCTTGACCATTCATTATTCTGAATGGTGATATTTCTACGTTCGTTGGGCATAATAATTACTTTGCCATCAGTTATACCAAAATTAGTGGCGGAGTCTGATTTAAAGCAGAACCATGACTCTCTAATATCGCCATTTTCGTCTAGCCATTTAATTGACGAATAGCAACGAATCATTGTTCCTCTATCATACATATCTCCAAGTTGATGATCGTTTTGGACAGTGAGCCAATATTCGTTATTCCAGAAATATAAATATCCCACATTCACAGATTGACCAGGAATAGCAGTTACTATTTTTTGAGATTTAGTATCACTATCATCAGTAATCCAAACATCTGATTGAGTAGAGGTGAGAGGAGAGAAGGGAGTCAAGAGTAAAATATTATAGTAAGAAGGGTTATTGTAAAAAGAACCAACAATCTTTGCTTTTGTAGAGTTAATTCGGATATCTCGTATACTGCTACCATAATCTTCGTTTCTTTGATTGAATATATCTATATAAGACATGCTTCACCACCTTTTTAGTGGTTGTTATTTCAATTTATCTGTGCCAAAGAAATTGTAAGTATAATCTACAATCATCTTCGATATCTCTTTTTTTCTATCCGTTCTAAGTACGAGCAACTTTTCCAAATGATTTGCTTGACTCGTCATTGCAAATTCCCTAGATGTCATTGCTTGCTCAATTAAACTGAGATTGACTATTTGAGAACTCAGATATTCAACAACCATTAAATTACCCAATATCTGAACCTCATCTAAACTCAATTCAATATTAAAAGTCAAATTAGAATCATCGCGATCATTTAAATCCTGCAAACATCTTCTGAATTTTGGAATAGAATTAAGCAAGTATTGAAAAGATATTGCTTCTCGAACAGACGAGGCGTTGAATATTGGATCATTTATTTGAGATTGAAATACTGTGAAAATTTCAGTATAAACAGTTGGGGTCATCAAAGACACCCCTTATCGTCTAGGATTTTCGATATCAATATCAGCGTTGAGTTTATCTTGAATCAAGTTGATGATATGGGTATCAGTCAGTTCTTTTGATTCATATTTTTCTCTGGCTTTTCCTAAAATGAGAGATTTAACTCCAGTTGTTGCATTATCAAGAATGACACTTAATTCTTCGACCGATTTTTGTAACATCAAATCAATTTCATCTGGAAGAATAGAATTTTTATAATGTGCATCAATCTTAAGATGTGAAATAACGTCAAGTTGATCTTCAGGAAAAATGATCCAATTCTCTTTAAAGAATACTGACTGCTGTGCTTTCATTTCTTTCAGTTCTTTAATAGTAAGTTCTTGTTCGTCCCCTTGTGCTCCCCACTCTCTGATAACATTTGAGGTAGATTTATAATACAAGAGACCCTTACAATTGCTGAGGACGGTTACGTTTGTGTCATCTGTAATTTTTCTAACTACTTTCTTTTTTGTTGCAACCTCAGTTGTCGCTTCAATATTTTTTTCAGCCATTTTTACTCTCCCTTTTTACATTATTTTTAGGAGAGATTATAAAAACTCTCTCCTAAATTGTTTTTATATATTTATTACGAAGGAATGTATACACCATATTTAGTTGAAGTCAGTACAGATACACCATATTTCTTCTTGAATGTGTATTCTACGCTATCATCAGCATTAGCATTGTTGTCGTTCGAAGATTGAACGATTTCCGGTTCTCCTTCAAGTACAAGTTTAACAATCTTTTCTTCAGTAGTTGGAAGAACCAACAGGAAGTTGCCAATTGCAAAAGTATCAGTACCAGGAATATGGGATTGTTTAAGTTCGTAGAAATTACGACCATCTACAACTTTGAAGAATCCGTCTTTATTACGATCAGCAACAACCTGACCGTTATAGGCAACATAAGAAGGAACGGCCTTCTGCAAGCTCAGTTTTTGACCAACAACCATAGCTTCGCGTTGGGTAGCTGCTTCAACATGCATCATCAGAGTGTTGAACTGAGTCAGATCCCAAGTTCCTGTATATGTATAAGGAGCAGAAAGAGCGCTATAGCCAGTAACGATTGCTGCACCAATATCTGCACCAATTTGAGCATTAAAAGAAGCTTGAACTTTAGAGATCAGTTTAGCCCAATCCACTTTACCGGAAAGGAAACGTTCCAATTCTTCATAAATCTTAATCCCTTTGTACGCAGTAGGCACAGTATTGCCAGTGCGTTCCAGTCTCTGACGGCGAAGTGCATTAGTGCCAGAAGCAATTGTTGCTACGTTAAACAAGTGATAATCATCTACCATAAATACGGGACGATCTCCGTGAGCCACATTGCGGTAGTCTACGAAATCAGCAAATTGGTCTTCAATACCTTCAGTAATCAAAACATCAAGAATGTCTTCCATTACAGTAAACAATTTATGTCCGTTTGCTCGGAACGCACGTTTCATATTTTTTTCTTCACCTAGAATTTCAGTGAAGATTGCACGAAGAGATTCTTCTGCCTCGGATTTAGAGAAATTGCCCAGTTGTCCTTTTGCCAAGTCGATCCCAAGATCAACAATTTTATTTCTATCAGTAGTCATCTTAAATATATCCTCCTTAGTATGTTGAAAATTAGTTTGCAAGTACTTCGATTACAGATGCTGCTTGACCATAAATGGTTGTTTTTTCGATAACTTTACCGATAAATTTAGTAGTCGTAGGAAGCGAAGCGGAGATTGCAAGCAGCGAGGAAGCATTTGCTGGCATTACATATTGACCAACAACGGTAGTTCCTGTGATCATGATGTCTGTAATGGTAATCAAATCACCATTTTTAGTTTTAATTCCGCGACCTGGGGCACCACTTGGAGTAAAATAGTCGAGCAATGTTTGACCAGCCAGATAAACTACTTCTGGACTTGCTGCGATATACAAAGACTTACCTGCAAGCGTTGCTGTTACTGGTTGGACTGGTGTAAATAGTTCGCGTTCACCAGTCACCAAATCTTCTGCGAAAAATACTGAACCATTCTGTGTATCTGCTGTTGCCTTAAAAGAAATCAAACCATTGCCTGTTTTTACTGCGTCAACCTTATCTAGACGAACTGCGCCTTGTACCGCCATTTTTAAGTCCTCCTAATATTTGTATGTTTTTTTGAAATACAAAAAAGCGCGAGATCATTTCCCGCACCAATGATAAAAATATATAATATAATTTGATACGTTTCACAACGAACAAACTAATAAATTAATCTACTTCTTTTTTAATAATGATGTCTGCATATGATTTGTCCGAGACTGTCTTGGTCTGAGAATTGTCAACAATAGAATAGCGAATCGGTTTTTCTGCTTCTTCAGTTTTGCTGAAGTTTTGAGTAGGAACTTTTCTAGTTTTTCTACCAAGAATCACACAAAGTTTATCTTCAATTTCTTGAAGTGAAAAATTAGCGCTATCTTCCTTAACTATTGAAATCTCTTCTTCAGTTAAAGACGTAGAGAAAGATTCGAATAATTCTGCTTCTGCCTTTTCGCGTTCGATTTGAGTCTTCTTAGCCAATTCTCCATCTGTTGCTTGAAACTTCAGTTCCAGATCAGAATACTTAGCCTGTAGATTTTCAATGTTTATATTCAATTCTGCGATAGTTCTCTGTTTATCTTCTTCGAATTTCTTGGTGAGCTGCTTTTCTTTTGCATTAATCATGAAATCTGATTTTGATTTTGAAATTCCATCTAGAGCAGAATACATGCTATCAATATCTTCATTCATATCCATTGCCATTGGTACAAAATCGGACTTATATCTAACAATGGAAGAGGTATTGATTTCTACAGCATCACCCACCATAGTAAATGGAGCACCAACCATATAACACTCTTTACAATCCCAAGCAATAACAATATTTTCTACGGTCTTATTATCAATATAGGAATATCTAGGGTATGTATAAACTTCATCCCAATATACTTCTGTTAGGGTTTCGATTTCACACAGTTTTCTGTAAAGTTCGTTCTCTAATTGCTCAGATGTTAAAGAAAAATCTTCTTTGTTATTGATATCATTATCCTTCTCAAACATTTCCTGAATTTTTGCTTCTAGGTCTTCAATAGAGAATTCAGAATAAACAATTTCTTTTATAATAAGATCTGCCTCAGTTAAACTATATTTTTGCAATAGTGATAAAATATCTTCTGGCACTTTCCTAAAACCTCCTTCTTTTAAATCTTCTGCAACATTACTTTCTAAATGTTGCATGTTTTTCAGCGAAAAATTAAGTTGTTTTAACATCTCAAAGAATGAATCTTCGAATGAAGATGTAGAATATTGTTCTAATTGAGCCATTGGAAAACAAGGGGTAACAGTGCTTCCTAATGCAGCAACGGCTTCAAATGTAAATGAATTTATTTTATAGCAACCAGCATCCTTGGAGTATCCACCCTTAATATTGTTGATCTCCATTGAAACCTTTGGCTCTATTCCTTTACTCATCCATTCTTGAATTTTCTGTGTAGCTTCATATCTTTTCCATAAAAAAACGTTATCAACAACGACATAGGTTTTAATATCTGGAGATTTTTCCGATCCTTCGTTTACTTCTTCAAAAGAAACATTCGCATCAGAACCAATAACTCCAATAGGATAAGTGTCATTCTTGATTGTTAGGTTTCCATCTTTGTCGGTTGTTAAATATGGATTGTGTCCTTCTAAATCACCATCTGAACCGTAGATGTCTTCATCTTCTGTATATTTAGCAACAATAGGTTTATTAAAGATGGTAGGTTTAGCAATTTCAAATGCTTCTTTTGTAATGCTAGAACCATTCCGATTGTCTCCAAAGGCAAATACTTTCATTTTAACCTGAAGAAACGAGTCATCAAAGTTCTTGATATTTTCAAAACTTGCCTTCAAAGAAAGTTTTTTTTCGTCTATCAGTTTACTCACCTCCAATCAAGACGATATAAAATGCTGCTACTTTCTCGTTTCAGGATTATTGCTATCATTTTCAATAGTTTTTTCTCCTGCTTCAGATAAAGGTTTCTTACTCTTTGGTCTTCCGTTTTCATCTCCTGCAATAGTATGAGCAGACTGTAAAGGAATCCACTTTTCTTGAAGATTTAGTATCTCATTTTCCAAGAATGCATTTGCATATCCACTAGAAGCTTTTCCGCCAAGTGCTGCGTTAATAACCATTTTATTAGGTATCCCACTATTTGCAGCGGCGGACTGAGAAGTTATAAATTCATCTATATTAAACACAGATGTTTTTAACATTCTGACTCTAAAATTTGAGTAAGCAGGGAATTGACCAAGATATTTATTGATCCATCTTTCTATTTGGTTCAGCATCAAAAAAGCCTTTGCTTCATCTGCTTGCAGCGCCTTAGATAATGAGGCAGATGTGGATTTGTCGTTACTGCTGAATAGTAACTGAGACACCCCCGCATCAGACCAGTATTGAGCGGTTGCCTCACTTACCTTATTTCTATCAATGGAGTCTTTTTCAAATGTAATATCCGAAACGTCCATTGGAGATGTGATAATAGCAACTTGTTTTGGTAGGTTTGATTGAATATTTTCATGAAATTGAGCCGCAACATCTGCTGTAATAAGAAACTTATTTTCTTCACTATTCTTATCGTCAATAGGTATTTTTTGAAATAGTAATTTAGAGTTTCCCAATTCGGCTTCAGCCTTTTCCAGCGCTTTGAAATCAGCAATATTCAATGCTGCCTCAAATGTTCCAACAAAGGGGGGAAGGAAGTTCCAATTCGTTTCATCATGCTTTATACATATAACATTGGTTGGTTCCAGTTCATACCAAAAGAAAGAGCTTCTTCTTTTAATATCACCTTTTACTCTGTCGTAAGCATCTCTAAATTCTTGAGGATACATTCTCAATCTCTCTGGATACACAAAGAAATAAGTTAAATTAAAACTCAAGAAGTACAAACCATCTTCAACATATGTAATTTTTGTATAATCATTATCAAGTTGTTGAAAGAAAAAACTTTCTTTGTTTTGGTGAACATATCCACAATAAACACCTTCGCGCCAAACAACTTGTAAAACTTTTGAAAACTCATGTTTAATATTCATCAACTCAACTTGATTGACGGTATTATAGTATTGATTCTCAAATGATTTTTTATTAACCTTTTTTGGGTTGAAATTTTTAGGCTCAACTATATGGTCTAAAGTTGTGAGCGAAGAGAAATGATCACAGGAAAGTCTATATTGAGAAGAAACGTTATATAAATATTTACTTATTCTTCTGAGTTGCTTTTGATTAGCATCAATCTCTGGTGCTTGCAAATATTTACGCAAATCTTCTCTCTTAAATGTTCCAATTAATTGCTCTTTTAAGCGATACGGATAAGTCTCTAAGTTAATTAATTCTAACTTTTGAAAGTGAGCATGAAGTTTTTTAGCATATTGTTCTTTTAATTCTTCTTCCGTATACTCTGGAGAAGATTTATTTTCATTAACCATTTATTCACCTCCAATGCTTATATGGTTTGAGGGGAGAGGATGGAGCAGGGGATTAATAAACTGTTGCCTTGCGCATAAAGAAGAAATCCATAGGATTAGATGTGGTTCGTTTCTTCTTAGTAATGCTTTCTCTTCTCAGTTCATAAAGGAAATGAGCAAGGAGTAGCAGCGTATAGAATCTATCGTCACCAATCTTATTCTCTTTATCTTTTGGTAAATCATAAGAGACATTATTATTTCCCGATTTAAATCTATGAATGCTAACGGTCTCTTCCTTCATAAGATCAATATTGATAAGAGCTATTTCTTCTTCCATTGTCAGATGACGCTCTTTAATATTTCTTTCCTTGTCATCATCAATAATAAGATTGGCGTATCCTTTGCCGTCATACTCTTTAGTAAATTTAATTAGATCGAGTTCCATTAGTTCTTTTAGTTGTTCGACCATCTGCACCTTATATTTTTTAGGAGAAATCAGCCGCAACTTATTTACTGCCGTGGGATATCTAGAAGAAACATTCTTATATTCATCATGTGAAGAATCAATTAACCCTTTGTGTTTAACTCCTTTGGAATCAGTCCATTCGTCCAACAAATTATCGGCGAATGCGTTAATCCCGCCACCACCAGCACCAGAGTCAAAAAGAACGCCTAAAATATTCTCATAGTCTGGAGCCTTCCCGTTATAGTTCAACAGCATTTCCTTAAAATAAGCTATTTGATCTGGTGTCATCATTGGAGTACGTTTTTTCTTAGACAAATCAGAAAAACTAACACTATTTACAATCTCACCGTAGTATCCAATATTTGGGTCTTCAACAATCCTCATTACAGAACAAATCGAATTATCATAACTTCTTGCGGGGTCAAACGCAAAAATAAACTTATCACCTGTATTATCATTAGACATGATTGGTAATTGATTAATAGAGTTTCGAGTAATTATACCTCTCTTAATAACCTGAGCTTCGCCACCATCGGTTGTAAAGCGGTTATAATACTCTCTAAGGGCTTTTTCTCGATTGGTCTTCATTGCATTGTCAACTTGCTCTTTCTTAAGCAGAGGAGGATGTTTTTCTCCATCCATCAGAGGATCTAGAGGAATGTCACAGGGGATATCTGCAACAAAATATCTGTCATCGCCCATAATCATCTTTTTGGAAAATTCCCTGTATCTTTTGAAGAAGATGGTATCGACATCGCTTGCAGAGGAAGCGTAGATTAGCTGAGTAGGATTCTTTTTTCTTTGTGAATCTAGATTAAAACCAGAGTCAGTAGAGGTTGCAAAGTTACTATCTTGGGTTGCAAATGCTTCAGAGATCATAACAATTTCATCACTTGAAAATCCTGCTTCATCAAAAAATACTGCCGTAGCACGTTTTGAACGGTTATTGTCGGGGTTCCCGTTAAGTGTGAATATCTCACTGCCATTATAAGAAAGAGTATGAAAGCTTGCCGGATTATGTGTGAATCCGTCCTGGTTAGCAGGGCTAGTTACGACTTCATTTCTAAAAATATCTTTAAGTGATTTCGTTGATTCAATTCTTTGTTTTGCTATTTTCTCGATCTTCAAAAATGTTTCTTGTGATTGGCTACCAACGCTTGAAATTATGTATATTTGCTGATTCTCAAATAAGAGAAATTTTAATATCATAAATATTGCACCAATGAAACTTTTCCCGAAATTCCGCGAACAGCACCATACTACATATGGTTTAGTCCATGATTCATTCAAAACATATTTTTGAGAGTCCAGTAACTTAATCCCAAGTATTTGCTCACAAGCGATAACAGGATTTCTTCTCCAAAACTTTATAATCTCTGCATTTTTTTCATAAAGTTCGATTTTTCTATGAGATAATAACTCTTTTGATCGTTTACGCATTGGTTTCACCGCTAGTCTTTAAATCAAGTATCTGTTTATTTGCCAAACGTAATCTCTCTTCAAGTTCCTCTTTTGATCTTTGCAGTTCGATTATTAAGTCCCGTTGGTCTTTAAACATATCCTCAATATCTTTTTCATCAAAATTCAACTGGCTAATTATTGCTCTAGAACTAATGTCTGCTGTCATTTTCATACCATAAGCTTTTTTCATGTCGTAATAATCTTCTTCGGCATCTTCAAATCCTAATTCTCGCAGATCTTTCATAAGATAGCCGAGAGTACTACGACCTGCCTTTTTATCACCACGATGTTTAATGGCTATGGCGTTTTCTTTAGCTAATTTATCGTTATTATCTGTAATTTGTTTTTTAATAGCGGTAAGATTTTTTATTTCTGCGCTATTCTTCAATAAACTCTCAAAATCAGAACTCAATTTATTAATCAACAAATCCATTTTTCGTATCTGACTATTGTTATTTATTAATTGAATAATGATTGATATTTTATGTTGGTCTTCGAGAGTATCTTCGTCTAGATATGGAATTATTTCTGCATACATAAACTTTCTGTCTAGCGCCAAATATCCATCAAATGGATCATAACCAAGCAATCTATGACAATCCTTCTGGGACTGAATGTCTTCTGACGTAAGAACAATATCTTCATCGTCATATTTATTTTGTGATTCACTAATAGGCTTAGAGCCTTCTTTTTTTTCATTGTCGGATGGAGAATTGGCTTCTTGGTGCAACATGCTATCCTTATCCGTAATGATATCGCTATCTTTATGAGAAAGTTCTTTAGTATGAGGCATGGAGATATTTTTCATATACACACCTAGAAAATCCATATCTCGTCTTTCAGATTCTTCGGCAGATATTAACCATAATTCATGAATATAAGGTCGATTTATTTCTGCCAGTAATCCATTGACCGCAGAGATGTAGTTTAAATCTTTTGGGTTTGCCAGGGGCAGGTTTTTGGTAAGGCATTCTTTACAAACTGGATATTTACCATCATCATAGAGTGTACTATTGGTATGGTAGAAACCAGTTTTAATGTTATGTTCTTTTTTGCATGAAATACAGACTCTATACAATAAAGGATTTTTAGATCTTTTTTTTCTAACTGGTTTTTCTGATTTAATTACCATATAGTCCTCCCCTAGACGATAAAAGCATCCGTCCATAATTTAATTTGATGAAACTCCCATTTCACAACACTTTCACTCCACTTACCGACAACAAAATAAAAAACTTAAATGAGGATAGCGGGGGAGTGTCCACTGTTTAATGCAAACCCTTGTAGCAGGGGCATCCTCATTTAAAAAAATAAAGACAACAAAAAGGGCGATTCTATATTAGCAATCGTCCAAGGAGTTCTTCTTATTTTTTACATTAAATCAATTCATCGTCTTCTCCGTCACCATCAACAAGTTCGATCTCGAATGTGTACCCGTCATTCATAGCATCAATATCCATTTGTAGCATATCAACTTCCATAGTCAATTTATCTAGTCTCTCGGCAAGCGCTCCATGACTAGAGGCATGACCCCAAAGTTTCATTAATTCAAACTTCAACTCATCTTTAGTTTTTGCTTTGCACAATACTTCAACATAATTATCCAGAATTAGATTGAGATTAATTTTCATATTCGGAACAATAATTACATTCGTATCTGTGGCAATGTCCTCATCAGACAGAAAAGTAGAAGGGAGGTCTCGCGGATCTCCATCGGGCTCTCCTTGCATATACTCATCGTAGTCTATTATAAACGCCTCCCTTAGCAAGATGGATAATTGACTATGTATAATTAGTGTATAGAATGTATAAAAACATAGATTATATATGTATATTTATTACTATAATTTAATATTATAAGTTACAGTTCTTCCCTTGTCTTCCTCGATAATCATAATCTTTGCTCCAGCGTTGGAAGTCTTCTTTAGCTTCAGAGAGTAGTCATCGATTCCGATAATCGCATCTGTTTGAATATACTCAACATTACGTCCGCCATTCATTGCAATTGTTTTTTCGTGAGAATGATGCAAATGTCCACTCAGAAGGATGTGAACGGGCTTGTTGTAGGTAAGCATATAATCCTTAATACTGTTCTCAAGATTACGTTCATTCTCTCCATGAACACAAAGGGTTTTAGTTCCTAAAATATCCAGATACGCAAATTCACTGCAATTCGTCACAGTAATATTTTTATTGTTTCTTAAGTTGGCCTCAATCAGTTTAGTGATCCATTTCTGAGCATTCTCATGTGGGAATTCATCGCGTTTACCCGACAACATTCTCATTTGATCATGATTTCCGAAGATAGAGTAGTAGTCTACCAAACAATATTTGCTTAACTCATTCAACCAGTGGCTCATAAATTCAGCAAAATGAATAGCAGAATCCGTAACTCCCAACTTCAAACTCATTAACTGACTCATACGAAGAATACCATCTACACTGTCGCCAAGATTAGGGAGAACAACATGATTAATCTTCTGATCATCATTAATAACAATGAATTCTTCAAGCAATTTCCACATACGCTTCTCAAGAATCTCAGGGCTATACTCATTAAGAATCTCATTTTCCCATCCACGTAACTGGAATTCAACACCATCATGCATGTCTGCAATAGGGAAGAGGAAGTCACGCTTGGTATTATTATTCTTAATATAGATATCTGGAACAATAATTGTTGGTCTATTATTCACAGACTCAATAATCTTTTCCTCAAGCAACTCAGCTCTGGACTGTTCACGAATCATTTTATTGTATTCAATCTTTTCAGACTGAAGCTTAATACGCTCTTTTTGCTGCTCAATTGTTGCATCACGTACTTCTTGAACAACTTCATTGTTTGCATACTTAGAAAGAATAATTGGTTTCCATTCGAGATAACTATTATAACGTTTACGCCATCTAGATTCAGAGTATTCTTCTTCGCATTCTTCATTTAGGAGTTTTGCTGCTTGAGTCCAGGTTATATCGTAGGTAATTAGATTCTCGCCTAAGCGCAACAAAAAATCGTCAATACTTTCTGACGATTCTCGTTTAATATTTAAAGGAGTCATTCAATCACTCCTTATTCTTCTACTTGATGACTAGGCTCGAAATCTGAAGCTACAGTAATAGAAATGTTGCTACCATCAAAATCTTGAAGGAGAGACTTAAGATCAAAAATGTAAATCCCGTTTTTATCTTCAGCAGTTACTGTCATTTTGTCCATTTCAAATAGACCAGTACGATTAACTGTTTTACTGTCCTTATTTTTAGCCATATTTTTTACTCCCCAATATGTATTTTTATTGATTACAGCAAATCTGCACAAATCTGAGCAATATCAGAACGTTCGCCTCTTGAAAGAGTGATGTGTCCAACCAATTTCTGATTCTTCATGGTTTCAATAAAATGAGTTAGTCCATTTGAGTACATATCGAGATATGTATTATCGATTTGCTCTGGATCACCAACCATGACCAATTTTGCTCCAGATGCAAGTCGAGTGGCGATAGTTTTTACCTCTAGCTTAGAAAGATTCTGTGCTTCATCCATGATCATAAACTGCATAGGAATGCTTCTTCCACGAATGTAGGTCAATGGTTCAACCTTGATAATATCTTCATACCCTTCAAGGGTTTTATTTAATTCGGTATCACTTTTACAATCAAACAAAAATTCAAGATTATCGTAGATTGGTTGCATCCATGGTCTCATTTTTTGTTCGATTTCTCCTGGTAAATAACCAAGATCTTTACCCATGGGTACGATAGGACGGCCTACCAATACCTTACGATATTTTTGTTCGTCCATTGTTTTTTGTAGTCCAGCAGCCAATGCTAAGAGGGTTTTACCTGTTCCTGCTTTACCTGATAGTGTAACAATTTTAACATCGTCATCAAGTAATAATTCCAGAGCCATCATTTGTTGTACATTACGATGGGTAGTGGTTCCGAATACAGGGTCTCCGGTATAATGGTAGAATGGAACAATATCACCGTTTTTCTTTCGGCAAACTGCACTCTTACTAACATTTATATTTGACTTCAAAATAAACATATGATTTTCGGGATAACTATCGAACATTTCCATGTTCAAGTATTTGTTCTTATAGAAGAAGTCGATAATATCATCATCAACGCTTAATTCATCGTATCCCTTGTATAGTTCACTTTCATTAGTAGCAACTTTGTCATTTTGGTAGTCCTCAGAGTTAACAGAAACAGTATCCGCTTTGATACGAACCAATACATCTTTTGATAGTAAGATTACTTCAGTATCTGGACTTGCAATTGTTAAGTCATAAGCAACCGATATAATAGCATCGTCATTATTACATTCAATGAATTTATTAAAAACAGGAGACTCTGGATTATGAGTTATAATCTTGATTGTGCCGCCATTGTTTAACTTTACTCCAAGGTGCAACTTTCCATCTTCTCGAATACGATCCAATTCTCTCGCTACATTTCTAGCGTTGTATCCAACCTCGTCCATTTGTTTCTTCTTTGAGTCCAATTCACTTAAACAAACAGCAGGAATAACTACCTCGTTATCTCCAAAGGAATAGATAGCGTGTGGATCGCTTAATAGGATATTTGTATCGAGAACATAAGTCTTTTTCATAGGCGTTACCTCGTTGGGTAGGATGGAGGGGAGGTTAATCCCCTCATGTTTGTTGCGGGTTTTCTCCTATATGGAGGATGATATATGATTCTTGCGCCCCTTACCGGGGATATTGTTGCACTTCATCCAGATAAAAACTCATTTCCGTGTCTTATTTAACTCCCCACGGCGTGGAATCGAACTCTGGTATCCGATATGTATAATAAAACTATTGTTTTATATGAATATTTATTATTTAATTGTGTCTTTTAGTCCCTTGGCAGGTTTAAATGCAGGAGCTTTTGATTTTTCAATATGAATAGCAGCCTGCGCTTTTGCTGTTTCGGGATCAACGCCTTGTTCTTTAAGTTGAGCCAAAAGCTTAGGATTGACACCTTGACGAGCGGCACGTTCGCGTACTTCGAATGCTCCAAATCCATGTAGTGACACTTTTTCACCATTAGCCAAAGCATTTGCGATTTCTTCGAATGTTGATTCTACTGCCAAAGTAACGGTTTTCTTATCCAAGCCTGTTTTACCTACAACTGCAACGATCAAATCCTGTTTATTCATAATTTAAATTTCTCCCTTAGTTTTATAAATAGTAGAAGAATAACATATATTTATTCTTCCCTATTAGCGTTTTTGAAAAATTGTTAAAAAACCTATTGTTTATAAGGGTTTTTTGATGTTTTCTAAATGGTCTTATTTTTTGTTTTCTCATAGTACTTCTTGTTTTTATCTCTGACGATCTCTTTTTGTCTTTTATTCCAGCAGACACTACAATACTTATTTCTATTGGAGATAATGCGAATTGGGGTTCCGCACTCACAATAATCAACCCTAAAACCTCGCCACATTTCATACAATAATACAAATTCTCTGAAATCAAAAATATTTATCCCATTATTCTCATCGTTAGCCTCGTATTCATCTGCAATATTGATCTCCACAAAAGACGACTGATGATTGTCTGATGGAGTCACATATCCTAATTGCTTTAAATGATTAATTAAATTTCTATTCGCGTTAGAGAATGAGAGACCGCAATCTTTAAAGAAGTCTCTGTTGCAGTACGTACCAATCTTACAATCTCTTCCAATGATCTTATTAATCTTTCCGTAAACCATTAACACAAATGCAATTTTTTCAGCGTCTAAGTTTTCAATTAATTTAATTCTTTCTAGTTCATTCCCCGAAATAAAAATGCTGTCAATTTCATTTAATTTAAAGTCTTTATTAGAACGTTCATAACTTCTTTTTGTTTTGAAAATAGAAGAGACTGTGCTAGAAATATAACTGTCCCATTTTTTTACCCTATATTTTTCTTTCAATCTCTTCTTTAAATATGTTTCAATATTATCTACAATAATACCTTTATCAATACTGCTTATAACATAATATTTAACTAGTGTTCTAATAGTATCTGTCAGATTTTCGTCTTCGATTTCGTTATTTAAGACACTTTCCATGTATTTTTTCTCATTCAAAATCAATTTCATCTAAGTCCACCTCGTAATAAATTTTCTCAGTCTCTTTAAATTTCAATCCGCCATAAATAATGTCACCACTTTCATCTTGTACCGGGAATCTAAGTTTTCCGTCATTGTTTTGGAGAAGATTTTTAACGATTTGTTCTCCACACACATCCCACAAGAACTGTTTGGTTTTTTTATTCTTCTCTTTATAGCAAATATCTATAATGATATTCGTCAATTCATCAATATCACTACATAATTCCAAAGCCTTCTTTCTAAATTCTTCAATAAACCTCTGTCTTTTCTCCGATTTTGTCTCATCTTCTTCTCTGGAATTTTTTATATACCTCATGTGAGACTGAATTTTTTGATTGTGTTCATTATGAAGTTCTACTATTTTATTTTTTAGTGATTTATCATAATACTTAACCGACTTCATGATTTTATAGTCGAATATAATATCTTTACTCTTTTTTGTGGGTGTTTTAAATTCATTTTCAATCTTCCAACAAATACGATTCATTGTTGAGTTAGCAAGTGACACCGGAAAGTCTTCTAGATATGATTTTATAAACTCACTTTCTTCATCAGACTTATTTTTTTTATTTAACATTTGTTTCAGAGAAATACCAAATCGATAATTACAGTTAGTATTGTTGTTCGCAATATACCTTTTATATTTTTTCATTAGATGAGGATATATGTATATAAAGAAGTATGGTTTTTTATCTGCAACAATAAGATTATTAAGTCTTTTTATTTCTTTGATTTCATCGTTATCTTTTTCTGATAGCTCACTATTTTTTTTATCATACCACTCCTTTGGCATGGGATTGCTCTGTATACCTTTTGTTTTGTCTATTGCATTTTGTTGGTAATGCTGTACACATGTAATACGATATAAAACTTCTTTATATTCATTGCTATCTTTATCCAATGTAGCAAGTACATCATACATTGCCGTGCCTCTATTTGTAACTGCCCCAATTTCGTCTCCAAAGGAGAGTTTATTGGCCTTAATTAGAGATTGCTCGTCTGGAATGATCTTGTCGGCGCTTTTCTGAGTACAGATAATTGGTTTTAGGTTTTTTACAGCACCCTTAATAATATCATTGTTGACAGTTAACATTAAGTCGGCATCAAAATCCATACCATTTAGAGCGTTTGCTGTACTATCAAAAGAATTCACGATTGTTACTGTTTTCATGTGTTTGTACCATTTTTCAGTTTCTTCTGATTTGATCAATTTAAATGTACGAATATTATTATGTAATGTCATTGGTGCTCTAAATGCAACCACTTCACTAATGTCCTTTTCATTCCAGTGATTGCTATAAAATTCTCCTGCTTTTAAAATTCCTGTTGGCGCAATACCAAACATGCTTTGACAAAGAGAGTAGGGGTCACCGGACGCAATACTAAAATTGCCCTCGACAATCAAGTCGCCTTTCTTGGCATCATCTATTCTTTTAGAAATCATGTCATAAATTCTATTTTTAATAAATGGGTCATTATTCATTCGATGATCTGCCATTATTGCCATTGAAAAATCATATTGGCTGCTTAGTACATTTTCGTCTGTTAGATGATCTCCTCTAAGAAATAGGAGGGACTTCATATGGTCGTCGCCCAAAGAATCTTTAATCATTCTTACTGTCGGATAAATTAATGAATCAATCTGTTCATCACTAAGATCAAGAGACTGTATAAATTGATAATTGAGATTTCTTTGGTTCTCTAGTTTTTCTGGAGCAACTTTAGTGACACTCAGAGTATAGGAATTTTCCTTGCAACATCTCAAGTAGTGTTCCATATTATCATAAGAACCCCACAGTTTTAACATTGATTCGGTAAGTATTAGTTCCGCATCATGGATATTCCTTTCGTCTCCCCATATATCTATCACAGTATCTTTTTTTGCTATCGTATCAGCAAAATCTGTATACATAAAGGGGAATATCATACCTTTGATGAAACTTCCTCTTATACACATACCACTGGGAACATAATCTTCTCCAAGCTCCTTATTCCATCTTTCCAGAAGAGAAGGTAGCGCCAAACCGAACCCATCGCTTGCATTGTTTTCACATAAGCAATCATCCACATCTTCCATTTTAGGGAATTTACTGTCTTCTTCATCATATATCCTAATTACATTTTCCTTGAATGAGGTAATACAATCTTTTACAACAATAATTCCCTTTGGATCTGAGACAGGTACGCTTGCGCTACAAGACAAGGCTTTATAAGCCTCTAATTTTGCTGGAACAAACGTAATATTTTTATTTCTTCCATTGTCGATTTTATTATTGATTATTTCGTGTATATCTTCACTCATATAAACAACGGTACTGTTTTTTGCACCTCCGGTAGTCGCCAACAAACGATTAAATCTCTTTCCATTAATATAAAACCCTTTTTTTCTATTCATTCTGTCAAAATCGGAAATTTTATCAATGATAACGCATATGTATTCTGGAACATATCTCAAATCATTAAGTTTTATGTATAGATTCTTAATCTTTACTCTGTTTTCAAGTGAATTTGATTCTTTTTTTGTCCTTTTAATTTCATTTTTAACTTTTTTAATTTCTTTTTCGATATCTAGATTATTCTCAGATTTATCTCTATGTATTTGTTTAATGAATCTAATTACTGAACTATCAGCCAAGGAAACAATTTCATCATTCTCCATAGCTTCAGATAGGGTAATCTTTAAATCCCAATTTGCTTTTCTAATTCTAGTAGAATTAATTTTTAATATGTATTTAAGACTCGTCTTTTGCTTTGCCAATAGTTAGTATTCCTCCTTGTTTTTTATTAATTAGTTATTTAACTATATTTATTCATATGTATTTGTAAAACTAAATTCTCCTTTAAACGGTTCCCGATAAAACACTCCATTATTAGCGTTATTCATCATCCAAATTGCTTCATCGTCTACAACATTGGAGTCTAAATACTTTGTACAATCGTTCAATCCTTCTTTCATTTCTTTGGAAACAAACTTCTCATCTAGATAATCAGCATCTCCGTCATAATACTTATCTTCCATTTCCTTAATTGAAAACCCTTGATATTGCATGTTAATCTCCTGTGTTTTTTTCATATTATGTATTCCCTTGCCCTTTCTTTTATACCCTCGTATGTTTTATTCAGGAGATGCTTGCTTGTGTTTAGCAATCTCTCTCTGTGTTTATAATATAACATGATAATATTGCATCGTCAACATATATTTATTAATTAAATTCACAATGAGGCCGGGATCAAAGGGAGGTTATTCCTTCATTATATATAATAAAAAAGATGCTGATTTTAATGAATAAATATATACAAATAAATATATATGTGATATGATGTGTTTATGAGACAGATAAGTGCAGACATAATAATTACAATACATATCAAATAAGGAGGAGAACATTATGAGTGCTATAACAAACAATGTAGTGGGATTACATACGGGTAGTGTGTGGGAGGATATCCAGACGCACCTAAAAGGATTTGAAAGCAAACACACATCTGAAAATTATGAACGTGGTTTGAGAAAGTTCTTTCAATGGTATAAAGGAAAAGATCTAGAGTTGCTAACAAGGGAAGACTTATATATCCGAAATGCAGACGTTTTGAAATACCGCAACTTTCTAAAAGAAATACTCGATGAAGAAGGAGAAAGACAATATACAAATACTTCGATCAACAACGTCATTGCTGCCATTCAATCACTTTATGTGTTTCTAGAAAAAAACGATTATGATGTAAAATCCGTTACCACCAGAATCAATCCACTTGCTGATGACTCGGTAAGATGTGGTGCGCTCTATACGCACGAGGCTGAAAAAATGGCAGACATTGTTGTTGATACTGTCAAAGGAATAGAAAAATCGGCATTGATTAGAATGGCATACACAACAAGCTTTCGTAAGGATTCCCTACGTAAATTAGAATGGAATGACATTGTAAAACATCCAAGTAATAAATATTACGAAGTGACTGTAATGGGTAAAGGTGGTAAGAAACATACTGTTCCAATTTCAGAAGATCTTTATCAGTATCTACTGAAGATTAAGGATCAGAAGTATTATGCGAGATATGATGATAATAAAATATTCCACTTAAGTACTGGGGCAATTCAGGATATGATGACTTTTTTGAAAAATAAACTTGGTATCCCTGAACAAAGAAATGTTGTATTCCATAGCTTCAGAAACGTTGCGTCTATGTATGGAACATTGGAAGAAGCTAAAGAGCACTACAACCACAGCAGTTACAATGTAACAGAAAAATATAGACACAAAGATAATGACATGAGTAATAGTTTGAGTTTGAGAATTGGTGAAAAGATTGACGATGGCGTTTTTGAGGAATTAAGTAAAGAGGAATTAATTCAATTACTTATGAGACAAAACGAAGGAGTGATTCACCAAATGAAGAGAGATGCACAGAAAATTGTTAATGATAAGATTGAAAATAAAAAGGAGAGTGTTGAGTAATTGAATCCTATTATTGAGTTGAAATTAACACCAGTGAGAAAAATGTTTTATGGTAATGATTACGGAGTGTATGCCTGTGAGTCAAGATCGCCAGATGTAGAATACAATGCTTATGATAATTTCGTAATTAATGGCGGAATGCAGGAACTTTCATTGGGTGCAGAATATATAGCATCCATTGAACTTAAAGAAAATAAGAAATATGGAAAAGGTTACGAAGTACACAGTATCAGACAAGAACTACCCACTACTATAGAAGGCCAACACGCCTTTCTAAGAACAATATTAAGTGAGTCTCAGTGCGAACCCCTTATCAAAGCATATCCCACACAAGATATTATTCAATTAATTAAAGACAACACACTTGACTACAATAAAATTAGGGGTATTGGAGATAAAAAATTCACAAAGATTCGAGATAAGGTCATTAAGAATATCGATATCCAGGAAGCACTAGTTGAATTATCAAAGTATGGAGTATCTTATACAATTGTTCAAAAACTGCTTGCTAGATATAATAATTCACCTACTCTAGTTGTTCAAAAAGTTAAGGCTAACCCCTATATACTTTGTGATGAAGTTAATGGGTTGGGATTTGATAAGGTTGATAAATATGCCATCAAAACAGGAGTTGAAGTTGACTCACCATATCGCATAGAATCAGCAATTTATTATATGTTAAAACAAGCAGAGAAAGATGGTAACTGCTGGACAGATAAAACTGAGATTATTCAATTGGCTGCTGGAATGTTATCTTTACCTGAAGCAATAATTATCGAATTTATGAGTAACGGAAATTTAAAGTCGGCATACATAGACGAAAGTAAAATAGCCCTAAAAAAGACATATATGCAAGAGAAGAAGATATGCGATAAAATATCTCAACTTGTAAAGAGTGAAAATATATTTAGAGTGGACAATATTGATGATAAAATTAAAGTTGTAGAAGACGAGCAAGGATTCCAGTTTACAGACGAGCAAAGACAGGCGATATACGATAGTATTGATAATAACGTCATGATCATTTCAGGTAAGGCAGGATGCGGTAAGACTGCATTGTTAAAAGGAATTATTAAAATATTGAGTGAATATACATATGATACATGTGCTTTTTCCGGTAAAGCCGCACAACGGATCACTGAATCTACAGGATTGAAATCACAAACTATACATAGAATACTTCAGTTTAATCCAAAGATTGGCGAGTTTATGTGCAATGAGGGCAGCCCAATTCCAGTACAGTCTGTTTACCTAGATGAAGGGAGTATGACTCCGACAAGTTTGTTTTATCATTTATCTGTTGCTGTTGCAAATGGGCATAAACTGATTATTCTAGGCGATGTAGGACAATTATCCGCTATAGGGTGCGGTAGACCGTTTATTGATTTAATTGAAAGTGGAGTTATAAAAGTATGCGAATTAACTAAGGTTCATAGACAGGCAATGAAGTCTGGGATATTGTTAGCAGCTAATGAAGTTAGAGAAGGAAAACAGATTATTAAAAGTGGAGATTATAAACCAAAAGTTATTGGAGAACTGAAGGATTTATATTTATATCCTAAAGAAACAAGTCAGCAGATTTTTGATCATATTATTCACCTATGCAAAAATAATAAAGATAGATTTGATTTGATGGAGTTCCAGGTAGTCGTTCCACTTAAGAAGAAAGGTGTTATTAGTGCAAATAATTTGAATATTGAACTACAAAAAATATTCAATGACAGAGACGAACAGGGGTTAAAGAGAGGAGACTTTGTTTTTAAAACTGGAGACAAAGTTATTAAGAATGGCAATGATTATGATAATGGGGTATTCAACGGTACTCTAGGGAAGATTGTTGAGATTGATTACGATGAAGATACTTTAAGTATTGATTTTATTGGAATAGATGACCTTGTGACATATAAAAGAGATCAGTTATTGCAAATTGATTTAGCATATGCACTTACTGGGCATCGCGTTCAAGGAAGTCAATTTAAACAAGGAATATTCGCTTTAGACTATGCGGCCTATAAATTGCTGAATAGACAAGGTGTATATACTGGTATGACTCGATTTTCAGAGATGTGTGTGATGATCTTTGAGTTGAAGGCGTTAATTAAGGCAATTAGAACGAATGACACTAATAAAAGAAACACATTTTTGAAAGATATGTTGATTGAGGAGTTTAATAAATGAATATAGAAAATATACATAATGGATTTGTTGCGAAGAATTATAAACATATGTGCAAGGTATTGGGTGAGGAAATTAAAACCGCAGGTGGTGCAAAGAAGTCCCAGCTAAAAAAGTGGGCTTCTTATTTTGAATTTAAAAAAGATGGTAATAAGTTAGTAGTTACTGATATTTTTCATGAACAAAAAGAATTGTCTAGAGGTGGGAATTTTACGCCATATATAGAAGAAATGAATGAATTATTAATTCAGATATTATTGAAGGCAGAAAACTATAAAATAATGCTCTCCAAAAACAGATTGTTATTAATGTTAAATATGATTAATGAGAATTATAGGGGATGTAGGGATCGTATAACAGGACTTAGTGAGTATCTAAATATAGATAAAATAGACGTTTACGACTTCTACAACATAACAGATAATGTATTAAAAAGAAATGTTGAAACATCTTTAAGAAGCCTGAAAAATAAAAAGGCGATATTTTATAAAACTGCTTTAATATTATGTGATTATAGAGGTGTTCACCGAAAGGCATCAGACGAAGAAGAGGAAATTATTCTAACAATACAGGCAGATGTATTGAAAAGTATGAATTATTCTGGTTTACTGGAAGTGTATAGGAATGGGAAAATAGAGGAATATACTAAATTGTGCAATAAAGAATTTCTCGAACAAGCAAATATTTCATACGTGTATGAAGCATATGATATAACACTAAACAGAGACAGGTTAAAAAAAGAGGTTACGCTAATGAGTGCAGAGAAGATAAGAGAGATCAATAACACTCTAAATTTATCTGTACAAATAAGATTGATGGAAAATGCTAATAAAAGACATGATAAGGCTAAGGTGAAAGAAGACGAATGGTTTGGTGAAGTTGACGATAGGCATGAATTTAGAGGAAGGAAAGGATACTTAGACAACCAAAGGAAGTTAATTGATATTCTGATTGATAAAAAACATAAAATTATTACCGATGATGTAAAAAGCATTGATAAAGCTAAGAAAAATACATAAAAATAAAAAGTTGCCCTCCAAAACGAATAATAGATAAAACTCTTATATACGTTTTGCACGGCAACTTTTATAAAAACCCTTAAAAACAAAGGCAAAGAGCCGTCATAAAGCTAAAGCTTTATTCCGTAGCCATCCAACTACGTTGGCTGTCTCCAACTTAGACCTTTCTGGAACAGGGGATGATTGTTGTGTAATGTTGTGTCAATTTTCATTATAATTTATGTATGATTTTAATGGTGTAGTGTCTGGATGAACAAATAGACCAGATACATAGTTGAGGTGTGAATTTGTTATTAATTATAAATGAATTGTAGTTTAAAATTGAAATTGAGGTAAGAGGAAAAGTGTAGCGATATTAAATATATAATTGAATATTTATATGTGGGTAGTATCCAGGATATTGGGTGCTACCTTTTTTATGTTAATGTACCCCCGGTATGGAGGAAGAGGATAAATTTTAATCGTGAGTGAGAAATGGGGTGAATGTGGTGTCGATTAGAATATGAAAATTGATGATAATTTAGTGTGGATGAGAGAGGAAAAGTGTAGATAGAATAAGGATAATTTTATGATTGTAGATGATTATATTGCGAATGTGGTAAGTGAGTGCAGAGGGGTATGAGGAATGCGATATATAGAGTAATCGTAAAAGTTGAGGAAATATAAGGGTTATTGAGAGGAAATGGGGGACAAATGAGGAAAATGAGGTGATTTTAGAGGAAAATTAGAGGAAAAAGTGTAGGGAATATAAGGGGATTGCGATTGAAATTACGATTGAAATTAGGGTGAAAATGGACGGTAATTGGAAGGTGATGGAAAATAAGAATAGAGGATAAAATTTATGGAGAGGAGGTGAAAATTAAAAATTGAGTTGAGTGTAGGAGTGGAACAGATAGCGGACTATTTTCTATATTTACCAGTTATTGGGTTGTAAACTACCCCCGGTATCCCTTCATAGATAGCACATAAGTATAGTTGTATGCTATCTAGCTTAGATGATCAACCTTGACAACTCACTAGTTATATGCTGCTTATCTCACTGAATTTTATTTAAATTTTTTATTAAATTGAGCATATTTTCATTGAAATTTTTTGATTCTAGGCATACTATATATGATATCACTGTGCATATCCACTATACACACTTGCAGAATCGAACGATAACGCGAAACCGCTAAATTATGACATCACATGTATCAACTTGATATATATCATATTGCAATATAAATATCTACTACCAGCATCACGGGACTTATATGCCATATCGGTTCGGCATATATCATATTGATATACTATCACAGTACACACACTCAGACGAAATCTCATTTGTTATTATCACAATGTATATATCACTATGACTCTTACAATATCATCCTCTTATTCTACTCATCACTACGTTCACTACTCATCATACTATTGTATCCATCTATATAATATTATCGATTTAATATATTCATTATGATACTATCATCATGTTATTAACAATTAGTTATTATCTATTTACTCGTTAACCTATCACTAACACTCTTATAATTATCAATATTATATTATCAATACAATACTATCATAATGACAATAACACATCTCCATCCAACATCACAGCATATTAACTATACCACATTCATTCCTCACCGACCTCATTCCAAACATATCAATCTATTTAATAAATAAATATATGTTGCAATCATCTATTATCCATGCTATAATAAATATATAAAGTAAATCATACATATTAATCCTAATCACTTGGAGGTTATCCACATGTCAAACACTAAACTTACCGAAGCTTACGAGAAAGCAGTATCTGCCACTGACAAACAGAGATCCACTATTGAACGTCACCAGTCACAACTTGACAAGATGCTTGCAACTCTCACTTCTAAAGGTGTTGACATCAATGACCTCGAAACTGCCAAATGGGCTAACACTGACAATGATCTTTACTGGGACATCTGCAAGATTCAAAGCAAGCAAGGTGACATCAAGAACGCTATCAAGAAACTAACTAAATGTGAATCCATTCAATCTAATTGGTCAGATAAACTTAATAAAGAGATTGAGAAAGCACAACTGTTCTCAGAGCTTCCAGCTATCATCCTAGAGTTTGCAGAGAGATATAGAGTACGCTGCATTGAATGGCTGTTAGAAGGTCCAGAAGGCTACACACAAGCCGAAGCAGAGAAGAAGGCAGAACAGTTCAAGAAAGATCTGCTTACCACTCTAGTATATAGAGTATCTGCCAAGGTTGGTAAAATCACAGACGCAAAAGGCTTAACAATTGGTATGAATGGTGAACTCAATGGTTTGGTTATTGGTGATAAAGACAGCGCAACTGTTACAACAATCCTAGCAGGTGGATATAATATCCAATGCTTGCACTATAGAGTATTAGTAGGCTAATAACAAAAAGGCTCAGAGAGACACTGAGCCTAAATATTCCTAACTTTGAAGGGTGGATACATATAATGTTCAATAAAGCGCTCAAGGCTCTTCCTAGTAATGTTGGTTATGATCCAGGTGAGCATACTACCGTTTCAGATCTGCTCTATATTGTTCAACATGAGTTAGACCTCATGAATGAAGAACCAGAACAATATGAACACATGTCAGCAAGAGAATTTAATAAACTATCCAATCAATATAAAAAGTTTATTGTTCGTTTCAGTAAAGAAAAAAACTCTTCTAAAACAAAATATACATATGTAGGTAAAATAAACGGTTATGACTTCCAAAGAACTTCAACTAAAAAATATACTCATGCTGTAGTATGGGTATCTGATAACAACAAAATTACTCTCTCTGAATCTGCAAGTTTCTGCGGTAGTTTTGAATTGGCCCTAAAGAGATCCCATAAAGAGATAATTAATTTTGTTGGAAAAGATTTAGAAAATAAGGGGATAGATTGGTCTAATGTCTATACAGATATTTGGTTTGTTGAATGGAGTAAAGAAATTGCTGGCCCTAAAATTCCGGGATTTTGGCATATTGTTCAATTAGAGGTGGAGTAGTTTTCATACTCTCACACCTCACACAATCCATTCTAAGCCATTCCACTACACTCCGCATATTAACACTCACTCTATATACTCACGCTGTCACACTGCCTATGTTGTCTCATATATATAATCTATCTCGCTGGATCACAGCATATACTCACACGGTTGCAATATAACATTGTTACTCATCATCAAGTTTAATAAGTAAATATATATTGCATTACATACATAACCATGTTATAATTAGTTATAAGTTAATAGCACTCACTGTTAACACATTCCAGCATCACAAAAGGAGATCATACATATGTCAATCCAAACTCAATCATCTATCCAGCTCTTCACATCCAACCTTATCGGCCTTAAAGTATTTGGTAACTGGGGAATTAGCGGTTTTGATTATGGCGTTGTTATCAATGAATATTCTGACTCTTACGGCAAAGATATTGTTATTGAATGGGAAAACGGTAATACAAAACAGATTGATGTAAAGGAAGTTACTGTAATTGAACAGCGCACAGACATTCACAATGTAGGTTATTACATTGACGTTACAGGCGAACACTTAAGCAATGAAGCTTCCGTTACTGAATCCACCATCACAGAACCAACTCAAATCCCAGTCCAATCCATCACTTTCAAATGGTCCGAAGCTTCTCATATCATCGCCGATAACACTACAGTTTCCACCTTCACAGAAGCAAATTCCCTTATCCATTCCGTAGCCTATGACATGTATCATAACAATGAATCAGCCTACACTAAAACATCTTTCACTATCACCTGGGCAGATGGTCACACGCATGAAGGCCGTATAGATATCACTCCTTCACTTATGAATAAATATAATCCAATTGGTGAACATGTTAAAAATTTCTATGAATCCATAGCAGGACTTCGCAAGCCTTCCCATTGGTCAGAAGAACAATATAAAGGTTATCTCTTGTCTGTTTATAAAATGGATGAGATTAAAACAGAAGAGGTTAAAACTATGCTTAATACTTATCTGTTTGAAGATACAGCCTCACATACTCCTGATACAGATCCTGAACCAGTCACAGAAACAGAAGTACAATCAAATACAGACATCAATTCTAACAGCGTTACAACCGTTTCTGAGCAGCTATACAGCAATACATTTAACACGTACTCAGATGCTTACAATCACGCTATAAAGCATGATATTCCCTTATCTATGATTCTATCCAGTAATTCCAATCTAACCAATGATCAACTAATTGACCTTGAATCATCCTACACAACTAATAAGCGCAACATGTCATTACAAGACGCTACAGTCTATCTTAATCACCTTGTTACTATTCCTTATTCCTCTGATTCAGAAGAGCGTATAAACGCTTTAAACAGGATTATAGAGCGTCACAGCAACAAACAAACAGCAGAGGACAAAAGAGAAGCCGAAACAGTAGAATTAATTCATAAATTTGAGTCATTACAAAATAAACTTTACTCACTCGGTGTAACCAAAAAGAATCTCGGTGAATGCGGTTCATATTACACTAAATACTTTTATAATGGCGAATGCATTTATACTTATTTCAGCGGTGAACATGTTTCAAAACTATATAATGACTTATTAACCGTTTATAATAAGTATTTTAAAAGTGAATCATCTTATTCGGCCTAAGATTTAATGAATAAAAATAATAAAACCCATTGCAAGTTTATTTGGTCTGTGCTAATATGTATATATAAAGGTAATACATATTAACAGCGCAAACCAAATAAACTTTCGGAGGTTTTCACCATGAAAAAATATTTCCAATCCTGCAAAACGAAACAAGAGGCCAAAAAGTTGTTCCGTGAACTGGCTAAAATTAATCATCCAGATCAAGGCGGTTCTACTGCTGAAATGGTCGCTATCATTGCAGAGTACGAAATTGTCATGAAAAAACTTCCATCACAGAAAGAAGACAATTCCAGCACTGAAAATCAAACAGAAGAAGAATTCAACTTTCATGTTTCAGAAGAACTTAAAACAGTTATCAATAACATTTCACATCTGCCTTTAGATATTGAAGTTATCGGTACGTGGATCTGGGTTTCTGGTGTTAATACATATAAATATAAATCTTATCTCACTGCTAACAACTTCGTATGGTGTCCTTCAAAGAAAATGTATTCTTGGCACATGGAAAAGGCCAAAAAGGGATATCACGGCAAGCCGCAAGAAATTGAAAAAATTCGTTTCACTTATGGCAGCACTAAAGTAAATAACACTAAACAGTATGCAATCAGATAATAAGTAAAAATTATTAACGCTTGAATCGATGAATGGTTTAGGCGTTAATAAATAAATATATTGCAATACACAACCAACAATGTTACAATGAACTTACCAAATTAAATACATATTCCTAAAGGGAGACGATCTATAATGTCTTATAATCAATTAGTAAAAAAATATGGATTAACAAAAACAAATGATGCTCGTGATCAATGGTATTCTAATTATGGTCTCAGGGTTCGCGGGACACTTGCGACACTTGACATTAAGGGTTGTGCTGGAAAGGTGAATAAATGTCTTGAACTGATTATAAAAGGAGAGTTGGTTTAAAGTGAAACCTAAAAAAGATATGAAGGAAGTTTTCAGAGAATATCGGGTTCATGCCGACAGCATTGAAGAGTTCTTAAATAAATATACAAAACCTCGTTCGCATGGAGAGCGCGGAGAAGAATATGTACAGGATAGAATTCAATTTCATAAAGAACGCTTAAGCAATTATGGATATACCTTCATTACCAGACATGACAGTATAACAGGTGATAATGTTTCATATTATGGATAAATATAAATATTGCAAATTTCCAAGGAGAATCCTATTCTCCTTTTTATCATATATCCTCACACCGACTCAATAACACCAATAACAACAAACAATCAAAAGGAGGACATTCATATAGACACATCTAAACTTAAAAAAGGTCAAACGTTTAAGAATTATAAAGAATTATGTTCCCATCTCAATGAACCCGTTAAGGCTGGCAACTCTAAGAAGGTTCAACTTGAAAACTGGGAAGTGTATTTTTTATCATCAAAATCAGGCCATAAAATTGTCATTGAACAAATATATAAAAAGCCAAAAGGGAAAATGAGTCGTTACGGATTAATCAATGAGATAGAAGAATTGGTTTTAGATTTACTTGTGCAGGATGATAACAAGGGAGAAGTATTCTTATCTAAAATTAGGCTGTTTAGATCTTTAAATATGATCAATGATAATTATAACTATGGCAGATATCATATTCCTAAACTAAGTTTATTCACTGAGATAAGCGAAAAAGAAATACATGAGTTTTATGATCTATCTAAAGAATCACTAGCCAGAAGCGTTGAAAATGCCCTGACACGACTCAGAAAGAAATCTCTTGTATATTGGTCAGCAGCTATGACTATTTGTATCTTAAACACAAATATAGAGTCTAACCAGAGTGGAGATGCTAAAGCCTCCAGGAGCGTTCAGGGGCTTGATGAGTACGGTTCGGAGGTATATGATTATGATATCAATTACAACATAAGACACGTTCACAGAGAGGCCACAAAAGAGGAGATTCAAGCTGTTTTATCAGCCGAAAGAAAGATAATGGACGAATTAAAATGCAACGACAAATCAGAGGTAATAAGACGCAACCTATGGAATGACTTCTCAAACAAAGTTAAAAATTTAATATTCGATTCTCATAATATTCTTTATTATTACGACTCATATAAAATAACATGCAATGAAGATTTTATATATACTGTTTGGTCGGATCTGAACGAATTATCATTAACCAATATTACCAGAAACAAAAAATACATAAACTTGAACAATAGTATAAAACACAAATTATTAGAAAATGCAGAGAAGAGACAAGCAAAAGCGCTTGAACATAATCTAGATGATTCAGATAATATAAGGTTAAACGATGCTTATCTAAGCAATAGTCAAAAGTTGATAGATAATTTGGTTGATATGGGAGCTAAAAATATTAAGCCCGATATTAAAAAGATCAATATCCATAAGGGTTTTGTGGATAAAAATAAGTAAAAATTTGAACGGAACAGCCTAATAATAATATATATAGTATTACTCCGTTTGGTTCAAATTTTTTATCGAAAAGTAAGTAAAAAGCTATATAGAATAAGGGTTTTTAATGAAAAGTTTAAAATTATTACTTCAAAGAACAAGATCAAAGGCTCCAGTGTAAAACTCGCAAAGGGCGCGAGTAGTACACTGAACGTCAGAACGCAAAAGGCGCGTTCATCCGTGAAGTTTTAACATCTTGACCGTCATTTCCATTATGACGGTTATTTCTCATTCTCATTCATTAACTCATTTTAAAGAATAAATATATGTAGACAAATAACAAATAGCGATGATATAATAAGTCATACCCAATAAGCAATACATATTATCCACCATTCAAAGTTTCAAGCCAACAGGCCGAATAAATCGGATGAGGTGAAAGGAGTCCTTCACATGACAACTCAAACACTTTCCCAATCATCCGCAATCACTGCTGAAGCCAATCAATATCCATCGCTTTCCAATTTCTCTTTGCTCTCGACTTCCAACAAAGTTGACGTTTTGTCTGATGTTCTTGCTACAATTATCAGAGATGAATTCTTTGCTGATTATTACTCTGAACTTTCTTCAAATGAAAAGTCACTTGTTCAAATGTCTTTAATTGCCGAACTGTCCTTACACGGTATCAAGGTTGATGCTGAACTGATTACAATGTGTGAAGCATGTTCTTCTGTCCTTGCTACACTTGTTATCAAATATGTTCAATCCATCTCCACAGCCGAACAAATAAACTCCGAACTTCAGATCATTAAACTGTCTGGTCAGAAATTCGCTATCAACAAAACCAGCTACGCTATGCCCAAAGGTTTCGCCTTACATCATCCTATCTTCGGCTTCCTGGGCTTCTCTGATGGCATCTCACCTTATCAACCAATTGGAGGTAAAAAAGCCCTACAATGGATTCTAGACGATGGTGGGTTTGTATCATTTGAGGGTATGAGATGGTGGAAACCTATGCAAGTTTAATAAATAAATATATTGAAATACATTATCCTGTGTGGTAAAATGGTCTTAGATAGTTAATCAACCTTAACTCTATTCCACTTACCACACTGGAGGTCATTGCAATGTCAACATCAACTCAGATCACCTCAACAGAACTTGAATACATCCTTAAGGACTTCCTTACTACTAACTCCATTCATGACATTTATCTCAAGGATACATATAATTGTGAACTTGCCTCATTTCTCTATGATGATTTCATGTCTGAGATTGAAGTAAATATATCTAATATCATCACATACGCTCAAAATCATTCCCTTGATCCTGTTCATGCAGCTAAGGCCATTCTGTGCCATGAATTAGGCCATTACATCGACTTCACAGCCTATAACGGCATCCAGCGTTCAAACAGCGTAGAACGCGCTACAGGAGACCGTAAAACACGTTTACAACGTAACCTGGAATTGTCGGCCTATAGACACGGCAAACAATTTGTTACTGCTGACTTTGCTCATGCTTATGAAGTAGTAAACAAAATCAATCTGCAATGTTATGCAGTGTAAATAAATAAAAATATAAAGGTGGTTACCATAATGAAATCAATCCTATTCGCTCTGTTCATTTCTCTTTCCCTATCTCAATTCCCACTATCCCCAATCAACTCGGCTCAGATCCTATCCGTTCCAGTCTCACACGCTCAATCACAGCAATACATATTTGAAGACTTCCGCATTGTCGATGTAACACCAATGGGTGAAATTTACGGCGAACTAATCACAGGCACAGGTGAAGGGATCTTTCTTCTCCAATCTCAATTATCAACTATTCCAGACGCACCGACTAAATTAATTGTTGGTGATGAAATAGAGATTGCTTGGACTGTTCAAGATTATCAAGATGAGAACTGGGAGAATATACATTCGATTGAGTTTCTAAATTAAGAATCCTTAACAGGGTTCTTTTTCTCATTTAATGAGTAAATATATATTGACAAATACTATATATTCGTGGTAAAATTAATTATAACTTAAATTAACCACCTTCACTTAAGGAGCGGATACATATGACAGAAATCAAAAAGGTAATAACTAAAAATGGCAAGGTTCAATATTATGAATTTAGCCGTTTTCAGTTTCGTTCGTTCCGTATCTCAGCAGCAGATGCTGAATTAAAGTTAGCGACAGGTGAAAGTTGCTTAGTTGATAAGTTCTTGCATGAATCCGTATCTGCCGAACTTTTTCCAGAAGAAAATAAAAATGTTGAGTGTGTAGAAGTTGGCAAAGCTATTGAAGAAGTAAAACAAGATAATGTTGTTTCTTTTACCGATAAGTTTAAGGCAAAGCAAGAAAAAACTGACTTAGAAAAAGCTAAATCGCATTTTATTAATAACATTTTACCCAACATGAGCTTGCAAGAAAAAGAGACTGTCCTGAACAATCCCGATATGATCAGAGAAGTTTTACTCAATGTAATGTTGAGAACTACAGTAGAAAAGATGTAGTAAATTAATACATTGCAGCAGTTTACAACCAATTACAGCCGATCCCATTAACTCAACAGGAAGCATTATCAGTCATTCCAGCACTCACCAAACAATCAGCCTTCACATACTCCTCACACGCTCTAGAACGCCTTAACCAGCCTGATAGATGCTTTACTGTTGAGCGTATGCTATTTATACTCAAGTTTCCTAAAGCAGTATCAGAGCCAGTATACAATGATAAATATAATGAGTATCGTCATTGTGTTCGAGGGTATAATAACAGACATGTTGTAGTCTCTTTAAGCGCTGCCAATACAGCAATGGTCATTATCACCGTCTATTGATTGTCTGTGATTCTCTGGCCTTTCCTGGAGCCTCAGAGCGCGTTATAATTGAATCTAATACATAGTTACCAATACAAATTTACATAGGAGTGTTACCCATGACTAATAATCAGTACATAACCGATATCATTCAAAATGCATTCAAAAACAATAACAAAATGGATCAATTTAAGCACTTTTATAATTTATCTCATGAGGATCTGACCGGAGTTGCTGAAGCTTATAAACATGGAGCAATGACGGAAGAGGAAATGCAGGAACAAATTAAAGTGTTTATGAATGAGTATACCTATAATTTGATTGAGTTGATGAGTAGCGAAGGGGAGTAAAGTACGTAATGTACGTAAACTGAGTGAATTTAAAGAATAAATATATTGCAATAACCTTTTATGTGTTGTATAATAAAAACAAGAAGAAGATAATACATATAAGGGAGACGATGTAAAATGATGTTAGTTAGAAACTCTAAAGGAACGCCAATCGGTAAAGTTAGTGCAAACGAGGATCAAGCGGGAACAACTTGGACAGCGACAGCGATTCTCTGGGGAGACGATGCCAGCAAACATCTGGGCATTTTCTCAACAATTGATGAAGCTATTAAAGAAGTAAAGAAAAACGGACGTAAAAAGCTTCAGGCATATTATGCGGCAATGTAAATAAATAAAAATAGTAAGACTACATTTTCTTGTAAGAGCGGAGATGCGGTCTTACTTGTGAGAGGATACTCATAAATGAAAATAGAAATTACTAACGATAGTTCGACTCTGGGGAAGCAATACATATCTGAGCTTGGATCATTTAAAGAAAAAGGTAAAACAAAGGAAGAAGCCAAAACAAATTTACAGAACGCTCTTAAATGGTACTTTGACTTTACCGGAGACGATAATATAATTAAGCAGATCCCAACAGCAAAAAGAACTTTAATTCTACAGCGTTCATTTACTGGATATATGCTTGTAATCAGTTATCAAGACGACACAGAAGGTCTTAATACTAGTATCAGTCTTTTGGGGAGAATAAATCATTCTCAGGCGTTAAACGTCTTAGAAACATATATACATATGTACAGTAATTAAACATCATGAAATACTTGTTTTATCAAGTTATTTATGTATATGTATTCATGATTGGATGTATAAATGAGCATATTAGATGAATAATATACATAATACTGTATAAATATAATATAGTTGATTTATAAGAATAAAAATATATACAATAATCAATATTAGGTGTATTATTTATATATTAAGCAATGAGAGGCGGAATTATTATGGCATCTTCTAAATTTAATGGAATGTATGAATACATGGGTTTTGCTATTACTAATGACGGTGATGCTCATGAATGGAACATAGAGCCTATAGAATGGGATCTGAGAGCCGTTGAACGGTTTAAGGGAGAAGCACCTATTCCAATAATTAAAACACTAGCAGCGGCTAAAAAATGGATTAGGGCTAATAGTGAACAATATAGAGAAGCAGACTTTTTATAGAGGCCGAAAGGCTTCTTTTTTGTTTAATGAATAAATATATTGACAATACACAAATAAAGGTTTAATATATAGATAAGAAGTTAATACATATTAATTACATGGAGGTTTTACAAATGGCTAGAACATATAACTATTACAATTTCAGAGACGCAAAGGTAAACATCGCTCATACGCTTATGGCGAAAGGTTGGGAAGTATTCGGTTATTCTGCTGATCAATCCGACAGCATGACAGATTATTACTGCCCAGCTCACTGGAACGGTGTGGCTTCTAAAAATGGTTATGTGTTACTGGTCGATGTTTCTTCTCTTAGTGATAGTGGCCGCACAGTTACAAAAAGATCATTTAACAGTACAACTAAAGACATCCAAAATAAAATTGCAAAACTTCAAAATATGACAACGGAAAAAGGTGCAAGCCAACAAGAAGAAGAATCTGCAAAAGCAGCAATCGAAAAATTGCTTGAAAAACAAAATGAAGGTTGGACTGAAGAAGTTGTTGCAATCTATCCAGAATTTAAAAACGTTAATCCTTCCACTTCAAAATGGCACATTGAAAAAGATGGTGTTTTAGTTGATAAAGGTACGGGCATTGGTAAATTTTCTGATCTCCCGTATAACTGGGACGGCATAACAAAACACGAAGACGAAGACAAACAAAAAGCAATCAGCGCTTTTAATAAATTCATCTCCAGAATTGAAAAAATTGTAAATACTATCACTGTTACGGATGGTTCAGAAGTTGGATCTGCCGATGTTGAAACAATGCAGCTAGTGACTGAACGAGTAACAAAGACAGTGACAAGACCAGTACAAGTTGAAAAAGAAAATATCGAAATTGGTGACTATTTGAAATTTGCTCATCGTGGCGGGTTCTGGTTAGTAACAAATATTTATGAAGTGAACGGGAAAACCCGTATCTCTTATGAAAATGTAGGCAGTGAAAAAAGAGGATATCAACAATTGAAAAACTGCACTAGATATTATGACCTGGAAGAAAGAATGCTCAAATCTATTCAAGAAGGAAAAACAGTTATTCATCAAATGACTACTTTCGACGAAATGACAGAAGTTGAAAAGTGGGTTAAGGTTGGCAAGACTCCTAGAGCAAGTAAAGAGGCCGTTACTGTTGATGCTGAAGAAGTTGTAACTGTTAACGAAGAAACGGCAACGGGCGAAACCGTAGAGACTTCTAACAGCGTTACAATGACAATCAATGAAGAATTGAACGGTATCGAATTGAAGTTTTCTAAAACCCTATCAGAAGAAGAACTATCCACTCTATACGCTAATGGGTTTAAGTGGTCTAAACGCGGTGGAAAATGGTATACAAAGCAAACACCGGAGCGTCTTGAATTTGCTCAGACTCTCGTACCTTCTAACACTTCCAGCAGCGACAACGTAATAGAAACACAAGACACACAAGAAACGGCCTCAGAGACGGTTACAGACAGTCAGAACGATAACGTAATCTATTATGAGTTTAACCAAAATGAAGCAGCAGAAACGAAACAAGAAGGTGATACAATGGATAATACATATGTCAACAACGATACGGATTACAATGTTAACGAATCAATTCCTTTTAACTCTTTTGATGATATTTTTAATAAATTTGATAACATTGAAATTACAGCAGATCAAAAGGTTTCCGGTGAAGATTTGGAATTCTGTAAAGAACAAGAATACATTTATAAAGAATTGATCTCTAATTATAATGAATTCTATGAGCGTCTTCAGACTATAGGGGAGAAAGACAAAGAACACAGGAAAAAGTACGGAAGACAGTCAGGAACATACTTTCATGCTCAAAATACGGCCTATTATTGCTCAATGAGTAAATATGATTTTCAGGACGCAATAAACAAAATTAAAAATTCTTTTATAGCTTGTGTGTGCGGTTATTTTGAAGGAAAATACAGTATTACAATTGATAGAGATAATATAATAAGTAAATATAAAGAATACATCAATTGTGATAATATTATTGATGAAATTCACGAACAAATGGGCGGACATAATTTCACAGAAAAGGCCGAACAAGAAATAAAAGCAAAATCTATCAATATTTTTAAATATAATGATGAAAGAATAACTATTCGTAATAATAAATTAATCTTAAATGGTTACTTTGTTCGTCATGATTCAATTTGGAAAGATTATAGACTTACCAACAACAAAGAATTCATCTTTAGCGCACTATCTCATTTTGACAATGGATCTGTGAAAATTAATCAAGAATTGTCAAATAAATATTGTGGTTATGATAACGAGAAAAAACCATCAAACTTTGAAAAGTATGAGACACAATCACTTAACAAAGTTAAATCAATTAAATTTTTGAAAAATGGAAAAATGGAAATCGAATTCACATCTAATCAAGTTGCTACTAAGTTTGCAAATGAATATTGCGGGTATAATCAACAATCAGCATAAATATAAGAATATGGGGAATCGGTTTTCAAAAGACTGATTCTCTTTTATTGGAGGACAGATAAATGTACCAAATTTCAAACATAGAAGTACCACAAAATAAGCGCAAAGAGATAAATGAAAAGATTCAATTCATGATTCAAAATGATTCTTGTTCTAAACATGGAATCACCAAGCAAAACATATATGACATGTACAGCGGTACGGGTGGATTACATGGTCTAGAATTTAAAGATTTTGATTCTTTTTACTCCTTCACTGAGGCTAAAAAATTGCGTGAAGTAGGGGAGTTTTTTACACCTCATTCATTGTCAAAGTTTTTAGTGAACTGTTTAAAGATTGATCGGTTTCAATTAGTCGCAGATTTGACGGCAGGTAGTGGTAACTTTATTAATTGGCTTCCTAATCAGCAAAATGTATATACTAACGAATTAAATATAAATAACTATAAAGTTATGAAATATCTTTATCCTGATATTAACGCAACATGTGGAGATATACGCGAATATAACCCAGGAATGACCTTCGATTGTATTATAGGCAATCCGCCGTTTAATTTAAAACTGCACATCAATAGAACGGAATATCTGAGTCAGTTATACTATTGCATTAAAGCCCATGAACTTTTAAAACCGTGCGGAATACTAGCCTTAATTGTTCCAGTCTCTTTTTTGTCTGACGACTTCTCAGATGGTGGAATGATTAAACAAATGAATGATATGTATAACTTTATCCATCAAGTGGAGTTACCGTCTGATTCTTTTAAATCTAGCGGAGTCGATAAATTCCGTACAAAAATTATGTTCTTTTCTAAAAAGAGTGAACATGTAACAAATGATAATTTGTATAATACAAGCCTATCAATGTTAAGCGGAATTTCAGACTTAAACAGCAAATCAATTTATAATACATATATTCTACCAGTAATTGAACAAAAGGAAAAAATAAAACATAAATTATTCTTTGAGCAAGTACAGAATAACCAAAAGGAAAGTAAAAATAATTTAGAATTTCAGTCAAAAGTTAAAAAACACCTATTTGATATCAAACGATCAAAAAATATTAACAACAAATATGCCGCATGTATGGAACATGTCAATAAATATTACAATCAAGAAAAACCCGAAGGAATGAAGTTCGAAGAATGGGAAAAAGTTCGTTTAACGCCTAATAAAGTATTGTCATATCTCAAGCGAGTCTTAAAGAATCAACATAAAAATGAGCAGGATTGTATTAAACTGGTTAAGACCAATAGCGGATTAAAATTAAAGGGATACTCTCATAAGAAAAAAATATATCTGTCAAAATACACAGGATTAAAAGAAATAAGTTTTAATGACTTGATTTTGAAAGGTGAATATCCATTTGAAGATCAAACCTATAGAAAATTATTGAATAGAAAAATGAAAGCATACAAACAGCAAAGTAAGCCATTTAAAGAAATGCAGCAGAACAGTTATATTTCTGAATGGTTAAATTCATATAGGCTTAATGACTCTCTAAATGACCGTGTAATTGAGTTGAACAGCATTCAACGGGAAGACATAGGGAAGATACTTCAGAAGCGTTACGGCTTGTTACAGTGGGATTGTGGGGGCGGTAAATCATTGGCAGCAATTGCTTATACTCAATACCATTTACAGCATAACAATGTTAAAAACATGTTTGTTGTTGCTCCAGCAATTGCAATTACTGGAACTTTTGAATCTGTTTTAGATAGTTACGGTATTCCATTTGTTAAGATTGATTCATTAAAAAGTATTGCAAGAATTAAGCCTTCTGACATCGTTCTAGTGACGTTTAATATGTTAACCAAGTACCAAAGACATATTAAGAAATTCATACGTTTAAACGGGCGTAAAATTGGCTTAGTGCTGGATGAATCCGACAGTATAGCAACAATGACAAGCAAGAGAACAAAAGCAACTTTGAATGTATTTAGGAATGCAAAATATAAACTTTTGACTACGGGTACAAGTGTTAGAAATTCAATAGGGGAAGCATTTCCGCAATTTCAATTGCTCTTTAATTCATCGGTGAATTTTATTAATCGCTGTGAAGAAATTTATGTACAAGATAAAAAAACTAAAGAGCTGAAAACAGAACGAAATTCACACTATTTAAAGCCTTATCCGCAATATCATAAAGGGCAAAAGTTATTTCAGGAAAGCCACATCCCAGAAAAAATAACTGTATTCGGCGTGTCGCAGTCAACACAACATATTTATAATTCAGATATCCTTAAAAATCTTATTGACTCTACAATTATCACTAGAACGTTTGAAGAAATTACGGGTAGATCTATTGCAAACAGATTTCAAGATACTTGCACATTTAATAACCATGAATATACACTATATAAAAAAATTGTAGATGAGTTTTACGAAATGGCTAGGAATGTGCAGAGAACCGGAAACAGCCGAAAAGATAGAATGCTTAAAATTATTCAGCAACTTAATATGCTTATTAGAAGTTGCAGTGCTGCACATTTATTTAAAGAATATAATGGTAGTGGTTATTCTTCAAAATTTAAAAAAGTTTTTACTATGCTTAAGGAATGGGATAATGAGCCTGTAGTTATTGGATGTCGGTTCAAAAAGACAGTATACAGTTATGCGAGATATATTAGAGAACTTTTCCCAGAACGCAAATTATTTATTGTTACAGGTGAAGATATGAGCCTTAAGCAGCGCAAAGAAATGATTACAGAAATGAAAAAACATACAAATCCAATTATGGTTTGCACTCAGCAATCACTTTCAAGCAGCGTTAGTATAAATTATGTGAATAAAATTATAGTAACGGAATTAGCCTGGAATGGGGCCAGCCTACACCAATTTACAGCGAGATTTATTCGTTTTGATTCAGAAGCCGATAATAAAGAAATTCATTATGTAACATACGAAAACAGTATCGAAAGCAATTTACTTAAACTGATATTGAGTAAAGAAAAGCTTAATTTATTCATGAAGGATGACAACATAGATGACGAAGAATTATTTGAGCGTTTCGGCGTTGACTTTGACATTTTGAATATGCTAATGACAAAGGAAAAGGATCAAGACGGATATACTAGATTGAACTGGGGTCAACAAGAAATTATTTAATGAGTAAATATATGTTGTAATGTGTAATAAATAATGATAAGATAAAGATATAAATTTAATAAATATTACAAGGAGGCTCCCCCTATGATCCAAGCAATCAGCAAAATTCTCCCTATTCCCAGCAAATCAAACTTTACCAAGACTATGCAGCAAGAAACTAAACTCAAAAAGAAAATCAACAAACTAAACGAAACAGACGTTTATACGTCATTTGCTGAGCAACTAGGACTGGCTTGTAAATTCAACTAAATAATAAATATACAGAGGAGTTTATATAATGAAAACAAAAACAATCAAACTTGTGAAGCGTGACGGATCGGTTATCTTGAAATGCGAGGGTGATAACATGAAGGTGTTTGAACTTGCTACATGCTGTAAGCATGATATTATTTGTTCTTATGGTGATGTTGTGGAGATTAAGGTTAGTGCATGATATAATAAATAAATATAAAATAGTATTGCAATAAAATTTGATGTGTGCTAATATTATTACATAAGGTAATACATATTAGGAGGCGGTAAAAATGGTGATTACAGCTAAATTCGCAAGTGTTTGTCCGGTTTGTTCTAGAGGTATCGAAGTTGGTTCCAGTGTAGAGTGGACTAAAGGCCAAAAAGCCAAACATTCGAAGTGCTGCAATAACCCAACCGTCAAAAGTGAAAATAGAATGGGGATGTCTCTTCCCGTAATCGGAATGAAGGTAAAATCTTTTCTCAATATTCAAATGAAAAACACCTTATTAGGAACTACTCACGAAGGTGTTATTATCGGCTTTGATGATAAGTATCCTATAGTTGATTGGAGTATTGAGGGAGTAAAGCCAGAGGCTATACGTGTAATCAACGAAGAAAAATGCACCAGAGAGAAGAAAGCGCTTTGCATATTTGATATTGAAAACCGTAAACAACTTTACGTGGTCTAAGGGGAAGAAATTCCCCTTTCTTCAATTTGAATCTTGAGGTGGTTTTATGAAGCCAAATAACTTAATTAATAGACAGGTGAAAATAACTGATCATGATTCCCCTTATTATGGTCATTGGGGATACGTTAAAAATTATGATGGTGACTTATTTCATATATCAGGCGGTTCAATATCTACAGACAGCGGAGAGATAACGGCAATTTTTGACCGTGATCAATTTAAAATCGTCAAAACAAAAAAGTAACGGAGTGGACGGTGTAATAATGGAGAATATAAGAGTTAATAACAATACTGATTATGAAAATGACCAATTTTTAGGCATATGTAAGTTCTGTCTAGAGGCTGCAATAATTGACGATATAGAGGTGTGCATACATTGTATCAAGTGAGTTAGAATAAATTCCGTTCTTGATAAAAACAAGGTTTTATCAAATTCTAAATGAATATTTATACGGCCCTTAATTTACAAGTGTCGTATTTTTCATGAGAATATACATTTAAATGTATGAATATTAGGACGGAAAATTTAATGAATAAATATATACAAACACATAAAAGTGTGATACAATGTATTTATAAGGTAATACATAGGAGGCAATGAATATGAAATTTGAACGTGGAGTACCATACGAAATCAAGTATAAAGGCGTAAAGAAATCAAAGGTTGGAACGTATCTCTGTACAAGCGATGGAGTTAACATATTTTTTGATATAAGCGGTGAATTTGGTGTAAGTGATGAATTTATCAAGAATCGGCATGTTGATATTGAAGAAATAGCGGACATTTAGTGAATTACTCATTTCATAAGGAGATGTTAACAATGTTGAAAAATAAAAATCCTAAATTGTGGGCTTGCGCAAAAGAGATTTGCAGAATTAAGAATGAAGGAAAAACATTCAAAGATGTAAAGGATTTAAGGAATTTCGTTAAAGAGAATAAATCTCTCTTGCCAGCAGTTGTTGATGGTTGGGCGGTCTAAATGAAAGAGTGATTTCGTTTAATAAACATTGAAAGGGAGTATAAATATGAAGGATGAATTAATTATCACACTAAAAACAAACAATAGTTCTACAGACATTATGAATTTTGTAACTGCTGTAAATAAAACAAATAGTCTGACTGCGCTAGTTTTACCAAAATTAGATGATAAAAATTATTTTGAGATTAGTGTCTATAAATTAAACACTTAATAAAACCCGTCTTTCATAGCCTATATTCACAACACACAGTCACAATAGCCCATTACTTACGCGATTTATTCAGATGTGTTACTATGGCAAAAAGAGCTATAGGAGGCGTTAAAATGGCTTACACAACGTGTAGAGATGAGTTGTTGAAGACGGTCAGAACGTTAGTGAAGGATAAGGGTAAAAATGAATTTACACCTATAGAAGTCATATCCCTGATGATTCAAAATGGGTCTAATTATAATGTGAGAACGATACGAACACATATTGTATCTAAGTGCTGCATTAACGCTAACCAGAATCATGCTGAAGTATTTAATGATTATAGGAGATTGGAAAGAGGAAAGTATGAGTTGGTTAATTTTAAATAAAAAGTGAGTGCTTGGTGAGTAGATCACTGAGCACGTTTTTATTTAATTAATAAATATATATTGACAATACAATTAGTGGAGTGTATTATTGTAGATAAGAAGAGGAAACACAATACATAGTGCGGAGGCGGTAAAGATGATGAAAATTTCAGAGCTTATTGAAGTTTTACAAAAGATTGATCAAGATATGTATGTTGAGGTGGATACTCCGGTAAATCAAACATATCATATTCCTTATTCTTCTAGCAACGAGATTTTTAAGGTTGAGGGGCTAGTGAAGAAGAGTATGGATAGATTTGTAATAAGCATTCGCTTCCCAGAAAATGTACAGGAATTAAACGCTCAAGTTAATTTAAGTAAAAAATAAGTAACGAAGATTTGATCAAATTTTAAATTTATTAGATAATGGAGGAATTTATGTGGATGTTAGTCAGAAAGTGCTTAACATTACTTTTAGTATCGCTGCCGCCTATGTAGTTATTCGAATGGCATTAGATTTTTCTACTGACAACTTCAATCACTTAGTGATTAGAGCCGGACAACTCGCTTTTATTGCTGCCGTTTATTATTACACTACTTACAGATTAAAGAAAGACGGATGATATGTTATCTTTGAATGAAATGTCAATTTCACATAAATCAAGGTATTCAAAATGAAAATTTAGGTATTGACTTTGAATCACTAAATATGTTAAGATGTAAATATAAGAAAAGATATTAAAGGAGCGGGTTAACATGACAGAAGTAGTCGAAGTGGTTAAGGTAGATGGAAGAGGTAAAAACATTAAACATTTTGATCTTCTAGAAGTTAACACTGCTTATCTGGACTCATTCAGAAACAGTAAATATCCAGAGTGGAATACAAATAAAAAACAAAGTAGTTCTTGGGCGCAATATAAAGTAAGCTTTGGAAAGTTTCTTGAGTCTATTGATAAAGATGCCGTTACAATTGATGAAGACGAATTGATGACCTTCATTGTATCATTTGAAAATGAAGAAGTTAAAAAGAATCGCACCGTACACGTTAGAACATTGCTGACACACATTTTAACACACAACATTGAAAACTGCCGTGATCATGCAAGCAAATTTGTATTAGTATTTACCGGAAGTGTTGCTGCTTGGTTGGTTGATGATAAAGAATTGTTAGCAAGAATTGAAAAAATGTAATAAGGAAGTGGCATCATGAATTTTGGACAATATATCAAGAATCTAATTGATGAGAGAGGTTACCGCATTCCCTGGGTAGCTGATAAAGTTGGAATACATGAAAAAACATTACATGGAAAAATAAGAAGAGACAGCTTTAGTTATGATGAAATGATTGGGCTGGCGGTGTTCTTTAATATAGATTTGAATCAATTTAAGGAATATGAAGAGTTTCAAAAATACAAAAACAATTGATGGAGGTTTTATAAATGATTAAAAAAGCTAACATCCAATGGAGTGCGAAACAACTCACAAAGTCAATTCAAAAAGGCAACATTAAATTTGATAATGCTGTGCAACGTGGTTATGTATGGGATCAAGATAGAAAGTCTCTGCTTATTCATTCTCTTATCGAAGGATACCCTGTACCAGCGTTCTACGCTGTCAAAGATGAGAATAGTCAATATAGCATGCTCGATGGCAAGCAACGCTCTGAGGCCATTAGCGGCTTTCTAAATGGAGAATATGAACTAACCAATGTCCCAGAAATTAATATTGGCGATGAAGGCGAAACGCTGAATATTAACGGTCTAAGATTTTCCAATTTACCAGAAGATGCAAGAGATGAAATAGAAAGTTATTCACTAACTGTTTATTATTTTGATAGTCAGATTACGGACGATGAAATAAATGAATTGTTCTTCAGATTAAATAACGGTAAGCCATTAACAAGTATTGAACTTAGCAGAGTTAAGGCTAAATCAATTGAAACTATCCAGGAGATCGGCAAACATGAACTTTTCAAAGCAACACTAACAGAAAAGGCCATTAACAAATATACAAATGAAGAAATTGTTATTAAATCATGGGCGATGCTGAACGTTGAACAACCTTCATTTGAAACTAAGTCAATCCGTCCTCTGATTGAAACAGCAGATATTACGCCGGAACAGACAGAAGAAATTAAAATTGCCTATGATCGAATCCTAGAGACATATAACTCAATCAAGCAGATTGATGATAAAGAGCATAATAAAATTGCAAAACGAATCATCACACGCACACACTTGATTGCACTGGTTCTAGTAGCCGCTAAATCCGTTAGTGATGGAGTTGGGATTTCCGATTTTACAAAATGGGCAACGTCATTTTTTAGTGGAAAGAATTCTGCAAGTGTGAGCGATATTTATAATAGTGCAATTGGCTCTGGATCTGCAAAACCGGAAAACATCAAGAAAAGAAATGATTCGATTATGGAAAGTTACAATGAACAATTCTCAAACCAATAACCACACCTGTACTTACTGCAACAAGCCCGTCACACAAGCAGCATACGCTTACTGTCTGTCTAATGGGCTTCCTGTGGCTTGCTACAGGTGTCAATATGATAAGGGTATAAGTAAATATAGTGTACACCAGAGAATGCGACAGAAGGTCGATGAGGAGGGTTTGACAATGAATTTAGATGATGAGGAGGAATAAAGAATGAATATGTTAAAAGGAATAATGATGGACTTTTGGTCTAATAACTGGACTCTGGTTGCTGCTATTGTGGTATGGGGATTATGGATTGTTAAAGTTGTGGAGTGTGTAACTGATTAGTTTAAAGAATAAATATATATTGAATAATATATATGCGTGTGGTATGATTGCATCAAGAAATACATAGGACGAATACTGATCAAACAGTTACTTTATCAAATTTAAGGAGGTCATCTATGAATGATTATCTGGTAGTGTTCTATAATCGGTTTGCATGTCAGACTCAGACGATAAAAATTAGAGCAAAAAATAAGTTTCGAGCTGGACGAGAATTTTATAAACAATACGATAAAAAACAGTAATATGAAACAATTGAGGCTATTACTAAGTGCTGATGAAAGTCTGAGTTTATCAAAAATATAAAGGACGGTAGATAAAATGAAAATTAATGAAGAATTACTAAAAGAAAAAGGATATAACGCTTATACTGCTGGATTCCGAATCGACAACCCGGCCTATGTGCAATCATGGCAAAAAACGTTTTATGATACAAATAATAAATATTATATTGATATCGATCAATTTGATTTTGCTAAAGTTCCACAATATAAAATCCCCTATGATAAAGCGTTTGGTGCTCATGCTCAATTTATCACTGAAGAAGACGAAACATTTAATATTGAATATTTTATTGAGAAAGATACTGAGTTGATTGACATAGAACTATTTTTCAAAAAAGTATACGAAAAGATGGATTGTAAATCTGAGTGATGAATATATAAAAGGAGGTACTAGTGTTATGCAAACAGCAATACGTTGTCGAGATGATCAAGGAAATATTATCATGAGTATGCGCGAAGAAAAAATCAAAACTTTGCCCGATATAATTGCAGATATTGAAAAAGCAATAATTATTGTAGGAGTAATCTTTATAGCTGTTGTAACTGCTGTAGCGGTACTATTATAAATAAAAATACAAATACATATCACAATTATGGGAATACACATCAAGAAAATAGCCGATGTGTATTTTTCTTTGTGGTAAAACAAATCAAAAGGAGCTGCAAGCCTCTATATGTCATCATATGACCGTTATCTAATTGAAGCAGAACATTCGTCGCATCCATTTGAAACTGGCCTTATATCGTCTTTTACGGTGGCTAACAAGGTGTATAAACGTTGGCAAAGTGATCCGTGGGTTAGTAATGTACGATTGATGAAATGCACTAACCAGGGGAGAGTACATATAGAAATATAGAAATAATGAATAGATTTAATAAATAAATATATATTGACTGTTGTTGTTTTGCGTGATAAGATAATTACAGATAATAAACATACATACATGAGGTGAAATGGATTAATGTACGAAGTAAAAATCATTGAAAAGATATTTGGAAAGTTAGCAGTAAACGTGTACAGCTTTGAAAAAGAAGGAGATATGGAACTGTTCATTGAAATGTGTAAGGATGATAGGGGGATTATTTTGATCCATAAAGCGAGAGCTGCTTAAAGAAAAGCTGACGAAATTATGTTTTTATCAAAAAGGAGAGAGGTAAACAATGCAAGTTGGAGATAAAGTTTTCTTGAAAGCAGTAAACAATAATGCGCGAGGTCGTAAAGAAGTACTGATTAAAGAATATGAAATTGTTAAGATCGGAAGAAAATTCTTTGAGGTTAATAATAACCCCAATTACAAACCATTAAAATTTTTAATTGAGAATAAGAAGCAGGAAATGGGCGGCTATGTTCCAGACTGGGAATTGTACTTTTCTGAACAAGAAATTTTAGATGAAATAGAATTCAATAGATTATTCGGGAAAATCGAAAGCAGATTTAATGTATATGGGAAAGTGAATTTAACTTTAGACCAACTTAGACGAATTATAAAGATTATTGAAGAGTAAACGAAACTATATTTTCATGTGAAAAAGGAGAATGAGAGTGAAGAAGATTATCGAATATACTAACGTTACCTATCATTATGATACAAGAGAAGAAAGAGATAAGCACGTTGTTGAAATGGAGTCTGAAGGTTGGGAGTGTAGCGGACAGATTAGGGAAACTCCATCACTTCATTCATCGGAATCTGTGTGGTGCGGTAAATTCACAAAATACAATGTTTGAGTAAAATGATCCTTTCAAAAGGAGTTAAATAGTATGAATCCCAAAAACATGATCGGCAAAAAAGTATCAATCATCAACAAAGAATCTCAATACATAGGACATTGGGGATTTATAAAACAATGGGATGGAAGATGGTTTCATATTGGAGGAGGTTCCATATCAAGAGATTATGGTGGGATTACACCAGTATTTGAAAGAGATGAATTTAAAATCATGAGTAAATGAATATTATAACAAAAAAAGGAGATTGGAAGATGAGTCGAATTAAAGGTTTTACCTTAACCTGCAATGAGTGCGGAAACACCGTTGTACTGCAAGACAAATTCGATAGATGTACTGAGAACATCTTCATTAATACGTGGATGTCTTGCGATATTAAATGTGAAAACTGTGAAAATCAAGTTGAAGAAAAAGCATGAGTTTATAAATAGATTATTTTATAAGGAGGTTGATTTATAAGATGTACCAACACAAAGTTACTTATATTGAAGGAGACTATGAGGATAAGCTGTATGTTGGAGGTAAATATTGTGGTCGCGTGGATACATTTTCACCGTCAGAGATGCTTTGTTTGCTCGCAAGAGAAGGATTAATTGAGTTGCAAATTAAAACTGTGGAAGAAATCGATTTGTTGAATAGATGATAAAAGGATTCTTTTATTAAAATAAAAATAAAAGGGAGTGTATGAAATTTATGACTAAATGGATTGGCAATGAAGTCAATACGAGTGGAAGTTATTACGAGGCAGGTTGTGAAGAACTAAAGAAGAGAAATGGCGGTACAAATAATGGAGGAACTTTGTATGAGTTCAGTAGCAGATTTGACGAGAACTATTATATAAGCGATATCGATGTAATTGAAAAAATTGAAACATTGATTGATAAAAAAGAACCTTCAGAATTGATTGATTACTTATATAAATTGACCATTGATAAATTCGGCGCTGTTGATCTTTTAGTGAGAATCGGACATAAGATAGCACGACAGCGAGATGAAGGTTATAAAGCAGGTAAAGAAGCGGCTAGAAGCACCATGCGTGAAGCGCTTGGGTTATGAAAGAAGTATTTCACAAGGAGACATTAGCATAATGGATGAAAAAGTATATGTAGAGTTTGCCGAAGATTGCGGGAATTATGACAACGTTATCTATAATCTGAGAATTAAGAAGTGCGATTTACCACATATTGGTGACACTATTGAGTTCTATCCAGAAATCAATGGCCGTAAAGTTGTCGATAGAAAAATTACATACTCTAAAGGTGAAATTGATAAAATCAGAATTTATCTATAGGGCTAATGCAATAAGTCTTTTACAAGGAGTTGATTTAATGACAGAAACAGAAGCAATTATGAGAAGAAAAGCTAGGAGAATTAAAAGAGCAAGTGAAATGGTCGAATGGCTTCGTTATGATATTGAACGTACAGCAGTAAGTGAAGTTGAAAAACAAGGGTTATTAAATACAATCACTTTATTGAATAAAATTTTAAAGAATGATGATAAAGAAGATTCCATATGGAATAGGTGATGAAAGAGAAAGTTTATCAAGAATTTATTATAAAAAATAAATATACAAAGGATGATACATATGAATACATGGGATTTCATTGTTAACAATCAAGTTGTTGAAACCATTGACCAACAACAAAACAAGGAATCATTTTATTGGATTGTATTAGACAAGGTGTATTCACTCACACAGCACTATGGGGCTTCTGTGACCGTCTATAACCGTTACGGGAGTGAATACAGTTATGTATAAGAATGGACGAGTAAAGGACGGAAAGTGTGTTGTGGTGACTGTGGAAGGTGCGGAAATTGGTTTACTTGATGCTGCTAAAAAATATAGTCAAAATATTAAATAGCTGATGTGGCGGACATTATAAAATGTTCGCCATTTTTTATTTAATAAGTAAATATATATTGAATAATGACTATGTATATGGTAAAATGAAGGAGACAAGAAGGATGTTATACATATGAAGGAGAATAGAATATTGAGCGCTGATAATGCTAAAATGAGATCAATGATTGCTTTACAAATCCGGGATCTGGAAGCATTGAAGGATTCTGCCGTTGCCAAGTCATCACCTCAACGGTTAATGATGGTTGAGGCTGAGATTAAGGGATTGCATGTTAGAATGGAAAAGTATGCTTGATTTATGTTTTCGTAAAAGGTTGGTTTTATCAAGATATTTGGTTTAAAAAAGCCAATAAAATCAAGGGTTTTTAAAATGACAAGGAGGAGTAAAAAAATGAAATGGAGCGATATACCGCAACTTATTCAAAGTAGTGGATGGGAATGTGATTATTCTTTTCCTTCTTTTGTTCGGTTCATTGAGGAGAACGAACAAGATTTTGGGCTGCAAATGAATCCTGATTTTCAACGTGGTCATGTCTGGAGTGAAGAACAGCAAGTATCTTACATAGAGTTTTTACTGCATGGCGGTAAAACAGCTAGAGTAATTTATTTGAATAATAATCATTGGCAGAAGACGAAACCCCAAGGGGAACAATATTTTGTTTGTGTTGATGGACTGCAAAGGGCAACTGCGATCAGAAGATTTGTAAACAATGAAATTAAAGCAATAGATCATTATTATAGTGAATTCGAAGGAAGCCCAAGAATTATGCAAGGAATCAAAGTGAATGTGAATGATCTTCAAACTAGAGCCGAGGTTTTACAATGGTATATTGAATTTAACTCAGGTGGTACGGTACATACAAAAGAAGAAATAGAGCGTGTTCGTGAATTGCTAATAAAAGAAACTAAGTACAATGATCTACTTTAAAGGAGAGTACGAACGATGCTTGTATTTTTTCTAATTTACTCCTATGTCACTGTAATGCTCTGTAAATATCTATATAGAGGGATAATGTCATATCATAGTGAAAGCAATTTTATCTTGGCGCTTAAAGAAATGAGTGAGCGAAAATACTTGAGAATCGTATTTTCGGTGATTGGATTTTGTTTAACCGCTGGATGTCTAGTTTTTCTGCTTTGGTTGGCAGAAATTACAGATAATGCGTTTTGACATCTGATCAAAGGAATGTTTTATCGGATTACACATTAGACACATATAGTAAAGGAGAAAAGTAAAATGACCTTTAAAATCCTTAAAGAACATAAGTATTTTCTTAGTATTGGAGCGAAACGTCCAGAAGGATTTACTGGAATCATGACATCCAGTGAGCATATAGCAACATACAAAGGAAAAAATGAAGATGGAACTTTCATCTTTGATGAAAATGGTTCTGAGTTGTTGGTATGTCCAAGCGATATCAGAGGGATATCAAATTTCTAAGACTGCTGAACAGTCGAAGATATAACGACATATGAAAGGAATGGAGGGTCCTAAAATGCACAGCAATGTGAATGGTGTTAATGGATATCAAATTCATCATTGGACGCTATTACATAACAGATAAAAAAGACAACGGTGTGTGGCTCTGCGAGGATAAGGATAGAAGTATTGTAGAGGAATATGCAAAAACATTGGAGTAGAATGAAAGGCATCTTTTATCAAGAAAGGAGGGTGAATAGTGAATCATAATACCGGATCAGTACTTAATGGCGATTATGTTAGGCTAGGAGACGTTTTAATGGGCGACAACATGATTAAAGCTGTTGTCCTATGGGATGATGTTAATAGAGCATATGGGGTTGAAATTGGACAACAGAGAGACACATGGTGTGAACTTGAGCCATATCTGATTAAAGATGAAAGTCTAAAAGTTGTTGGCAATATTCTTAATAGAAATTGACTACTAAGAGGACATTCTAAGAGAGTGAAATGAAAGCTCCATGCAGAAAGTATAGGAGGGATTTAATATGAGAGTCGAATATGTTAAAGATCGTTTCGATGATGAATTTACTCTTAATAAAAAATACGACTTTGATGTTAAATCGTATGGTATTGAGATTGTTGATGACCTGAACAATAAACATGTAATAGCCACGAGAAACAATGAGTTCAATAGTTATGAAGAAGACGATTTTTTTAGGCACAGATTCGAATTTTGTGATTAAGATAAAATGTAGTTTTGATCAAAAGATATACATACATTGAGAGAGAAAGGAAGAAGATAAATGATTGAGTTAAACAATCTTAATGTAACTAATATCGTTTATGATGAGGACTATGTTCTCATCATAAAAGGTAAAGAAATTGTACAAATTAGTCGAGTTTTATTGTCGCGAATCAATGTGATGTTATCAGATGAAAAGGAATAAATATTTCTTATGTTACGAAGTCACAGAACCAGAAAGAGAGTTATGAATAAATGCATCAGAAAAAAGTATGGAGCCTTGACATGAAGTACGAAGATACAAAGGGAGGATATAAGCGTGGACAGTAGACTTTGTGTTTGCAGAGAGTGTCAAAAGGCATTTCGGAGCACGTACAACGGCTATCTGTGCAGAAATTGCAGGTTGTCTAAAAGAGGACCTTTACCAAAATGATATTTAGAGGAGGATATTAAATGACACAAACAATTGTAGACTTTATGTATAATATGGATATTAACGATAATGGCAATATTCAAGCAGTCGTACAGATTAACTCAGAAACGGGGAGGTTTGAAATAACGGAGAAAGACTTAAAGAGAATGCTCAATGTAATTAAAGTGGATCTTTACACAATTGAGCAAATGAGAGATTACGCAGAACAGAGAGAACGTCCAATGTTAGAGTGTTTGACTGCTGCTCGGGGACGTATAGATCAATTAGAAGCGGCTTGTATGGATATGAGCGAACAAAAAGAAAGAGCAGATAGAGCCGTAAAAGATAATGATAATCTAAGCAATGAAAATTCCAGATTGAAAACAAGTCTATTATCAAAACAAACATTACTTAGAGATACGGATGCATCTAGAGAGGAGTGGAAGGAAAAGTTTTGGAGTGTTTGCCATATTGCAAATGATGCTCGTGAAAAACTGGAAGACTGTAAAGACCAATTGTCCATTAGTGCAGAAAGAGAAAAGCATCACTTAGAACTAGCAACCGAAGAAGCGGATAAGGTAAAGCGGTTGAGAGAGGAATCAACCGAGGCAGTAGAAAGCCTATATCAAATCATTCAGCGTGGCGATTTAACAAGTTTGGATTTAGAACAGGCGGAGGAAGTATTCAATAGATTCTCAAAGTCACTTAAGGAGGTTACGAATGGTGAAATTTAACTTTACCAAGCAGCAAGTAATTGTCCCGATACCATTGTTTTTGGATGAGCAAGGTATAAATAAAAACGCCAAATTGGTGAGTGTGGTAATCGAAGGGGATAAGGTCGTCATTACCTACAAAGACGGTAATAACCAATGATATACAACGAAATCGTTAAGCAAAAATATCTTCAAACTATGAAGAATCGGCAAGTATCTGAGATATTTAGTTTATTTCATGAAATCGGCTCAGCTGAACAAATGCACAAGAAAGATATTTATGATTTCTCTAAGGATGAACTTAATCAAGTTCTGTTTATATTAAAGCCGTCAACTTTTAAACAATCAGTACAAAACAAAAAAATAGTTGAACAATACATTGATTGGGCGATTACACAAGCACATTCTGATATTAATTTTAATCCTCTTTCTTTATGGGGAAATGATTGGTGTGAACAGCACATTGTTAAATGAATTACATAAGTGTTATATTGACTAAGCCGACTTTAATTAAGGTTGGTTTTTTCTATATATTTTATGTTACATTTAATTAATCAAATATTATTATCCAAGTATAGGAGTGATTTTGATGCACCAAGTGTTCTCGGGTAATTTCATTATTCATAAGGGGCCGAATGGATACAAATCGCGCGAATTATCATCCTACATGACGCAACTATCAAAAGAAATTTTGGCCTATCTTCATTTTCTATTTATAACGGAAGAATCGATAAATTCTATGCTTGAGGACTATGAACTTAATCGAATTATGGATTCAGTAGTGAGTAAGAAGATTCCCAGAGAATTATTTGAAAACAGTCTCATGTCTGAAATGGATGGGTTCCCAGAATTTTATTCAGAAGAATTAATGAATAATTCATCAAACCCAAATGGGGAAATTTTAACAGTAGATATTATGAAAAAGATAGTAATAAGCTTGATTGAGAAGAAGGCCACATGAAATACGAATTTTATCTAAAATTGCGATGAAAAAACCCTTGATTTATAAGGGTTTTTTGTTTTGTCTTTTTATGAAAATTTTGAATTTTGGAATTTTTTCTGTTTAAGAGTGAAAATATAAGGTTAATACAAAATAAGAGAGACATTAGTCACGTATATACATATTCCCAGCAGTAATGCAGTACTTTTCAATTTTCAGAGAATGTCAACACCAAAACACACTATTATCCTAATTTATGTAAGGAAATTTTGTGCAACAACATTTGTATTGACAAAAACAAAAACATTTGAATTTATTGACGTTTAGAACAAATGTTCGCTTGTGAAAATAACTATCACTAGGTATAATAAATATATAAATAGTTAATAATAAAAGTACATAGTGATAGAAAAAATAGAGTGAAGCAAGAACAATAATAATCGGGAGTGTGGTACATATGAGCATGGTCATGGAACGAGTGGAAATGAATAAAAATACTAAAATCGATGTAAGGAAATATGAAGTGTGGATGGCTGATTTAAACTCAGACGGTTCTGTACAAGGAGGAAGAAGACCAGTTGTTATTGTATCCAACAATCTTCACAATAAATTTTCTCCGACTGCCATTATTGTACCGACAACAGGAAGCAAAACAAAACGTCCGCTTCCTACTCATGTCGATCTAATTGCTTCTGAGACAGGATTTATTAAAAACAGTGTTATGCTGTGTGAGCAAATCACTTCTATTGACAAAGAACGACTGAAGTGGAAAATAACCGACCTCCCTCTAAATTATCATGGGATAATTAGTAAAGCCGTAGGAGTAGCGACTTCCGATGTACAAGTTTACTAAATAAATATAAAAAGAAGAGGTTTTTATACCTCTTCTTTTTTAGAATCATCTTTGTGATATTTAAACAAATCAATAATATCAATATCTAACTCATCACATATTGAGACAATATTCTTTAGAGGAATTTGTTTGGCTGTATTATTGCACATTTCATTGATAGTTGAATGCCTTATGTTGGTACGTCTAGAAAGTTCTCTTTTAGTAATCCCCTTGCTATCTAGTATGTATTGTAATCTTATCTCAACCCATGACATGATGTATCCCCCTGAGAATAATTAAGTATTGACTTATAAAAGGTAATCTAGTATATTAAGGGTGGAACGATAATCGTTCCAAAATTTAAGCATAGAAAAATCTCCCCATGAATATGGAGAGATACTTATTAAGCAATCATAACAGAGTTAGAAATGAAATCATAGGCAAAATATTACATCGAGGTGCAGTCAGAATTATGCCTAAAACGGGAAGATATTGTTTACAACGTCTGGTTTATTTTGATCCAGAAAGCAGACTTGAAACCTGGAAAATAACAAATTTAAAAAGTGATAGTGTCCATGCTTTTAGCAATTTTAATACTGAATTATACAGAATATTTGATACATTAGAAAACAAAGTTATTCCATTTATAGAAATTAAAAACATCATAGAGTAATATATTATATTTTTTATAATGAATAAAAATATGACAAATAATAATTAAATGATGTATAGAAGGGTGGAACTTAAATGAATATTACATACAAGCATCTTCCCAAACATAAAAAGTTCTTAGTTCAAATGAGCGGCAGAGCTAATAGATATTGTTACGAGGTGAGGTATGAAATAGAAGTTGATCGAGGAGAAAGAATTGTTGAGGGAATCAATATTCTAAAAAAAGATATGTTGAACAGCGAAGAACTAACAAAAGAAACTTTAGCAATATTCAATACAAATTTTAAACGTGATTATTATAGGATATTTAGGCTATTGTCGGTTGAACTTATAAATGCTTACTATATCAAACCAGACTTTCTGAAGGGGATATGACTAGATGGATGATCAAGTTGAATTGACTGTCAAATTGGTGCAGGTGGATCGTGGAAACGATTTTTATGATAGATACTTGAGACCAAAAGATGTTAGTACATACACCTTTGAAAGCAATAGGGAGCGGTATGTATGGCAGATCAATAATCCCTATGAAGAGGGCTTGATCGAGGGAGATTATTATAAGATATGTGCAACCAAAGGGAAAAGATTGTTTGGTGGAAGAGGAGTTGCACTAATTGATGTAGTGATAACATCCTATATCTAACCAAGAAAAAACTAAATAGTGTACCATAAAAAGTTCTATACATATGCAAATAAATGACTTTAAAGTTGTTTATTTGTGTATAATAGGACTTTTTATTGTTATTTATTAAAATAGTATTGCAATTTTTAATCACAATGGTAAATTAGGTTTGGGGGTGATATGTCTGGGGTATATTAGTGAAGATAAGAATTCTTTAAGCATTATGACATACACTTTAAACAGTGGAATAAAATCGACAGTGCCTTTGTCTGCCATACAGATTGAAGAATGGAAAGAATGCTACCAAAATGATAAGAAGTTTATAGTAAATGTAGGAACAGAAACGTTTGGCTTGAATCCGTCCTTAGTAGCGGATTGGAGAGTACATAATAAATATTCGGAACACAGAAAACAAATTGAATGTACTATTAAAGACGTAACCCCCAATATTGAATTAAAGAATGCCTACGAAAGAGCTAAAGTTTTGATAAAAGTTGATTGCAAATGTGGAACAACTTATACTACGGAATCAACAAAAAGAAAAGTTTGGTCCTGTAGCAAATGTAAGCAAGAAGTATATATTATTGATGATAGTCTACATGATACAAATAAAGGAAAAGCATACGTAATGTCGAATAAGGTAAATATGTTTAAAAATTAAAGTGGAAAGGAAACTTAATTTGATCAATAAAAAATTAGAAAGCAAACTTAAGGAACTTGAAAGAAGTCATGGCTATTTGAATGTTGAACTATATGATAAATACAGAGGCAAAGAATATCCTTCAAGCGAAACCATAAAGAAAAGCTATAATCAATCTTTGGTTGAAATATTAAAAAACCTAAAAATTAAAAATAAAGAAGATTATACCATAGAAAAAAACAGACCAGTCGCCATAAGCAATATGAAGTTATTGTTCTTAGAACATGGAGAAATATCTAAGTCGTTGTATGATAGAGCTAAATTATTGCCCAGCAGTGAGTACATTACAAAAAAATATGGATGGGAAGAATTAGCTAAAGAAGCAAATGTCAAATTGGCTAATTCTCAGTACACATCGAGTGGAGCAGTTCTAAGTGAGTTGAGGTTTAGAATAAAGGAACTAGGTTACATACCAACAAGTAAAGAGTATGAACAATTAAAGCTAAAACCCTCTTTAGAAGTTTTGCGAAAGTATAGATTTACATTTGTAAGTGCTATGCGTAAATGTGGATTTAAAACATATAATAAACCAGTTACAGTTAAAGATAAGATTTGCAACAGTAAGAATTGCTTCAGGCAGTTTACTCCTGTAGATGATGAAATATATTGCGATGAATGTTATAAGGACTTAAGATCCAGACTTATTAAAGAGATAGGTAATATGAATCAACAAAGACTTAGAGATGTCTGCCAAAAGCTAATATATACAGGAAACAAACAAAAGACAATATTAGACATATTTAACAATATGTAAAATTAGCGAAATAATTAATGAGAATTTATTATATTTATATTTTATGATATAATTTAAATAAGGAGATGAACTCAATTGAAAAAAGACAGAGATCAGCTTGAAACATTAATTGCGGAGACAATTGCAGAAGTTAAAGTTGATCGGAAAAAAGTGTTGAAAGTTAATAATTTCCTCTCTGAATCAGGAGTATCATTAGGAACATTTGATGAGATATCAAAGGGAGATAAGCAATTATCAACATTAGAATCATCAATGTTATGTGTTTTATCCGATGCTCTGTATGAACTAACTGCTAACGGGAATCTCAAACCTGACCAATGGTTTACCACTAAAGAAATAAGTTATGCAAAAAAGGAATTAATGAACAATACAGAAACCAATAGAATAATGTTGCCTATAGCTCTTGAAAATGTTGAGATGGTAAGTATAGACAATTATATCACTAAAATTAAGATGTCCGATTTAGTTCAATGGTTTCACTCGCAGTTAATCATTTATGATTTTGATACTCAAAGAAGTGCAAAGTTTAAAACTGGTAAGAATGGAGTTGTACCTGTACCAGATATTAATTTAAAAAGCGTTGTAGATATTGCAGATAATATGTTAAATGGTACATACCTAGAGGATATGATTACTCTAAATATTTACTCAGACGAAACTGAGGCAGTTGATTATAACTCTAAATCTCGGCTGTTGACGGTTAATGAACAAGCGGTAATATCTATCCTTGATGGGTTTCATCGTCTACAGGGAGGTGTGAGGGCCTGTGCAACCAACCCCGAGTTAGAGCAGATGATGATTCTTTCAATTAGATCATATGATACAGATACGGCCAAGAAGTATTTTGGACAAATCAATACCATAAACGTAGTGAAAAAAGAAAGATTGAAGGAACTGAAGTCTCAAAAATTCTCAGATTTAGTCGTTAAAGATCTTCAACAAAAAACTGATCTTAAGGGCAAGATTGCATCAGCATCAAGAATAAGCGAATTGGCTGGACAATTGACCACCTTTGACATACTTTCACATGCTATTGACAATGTTTATAAACCTAAAAGCAGACTTGATGCAATGGAGATATCAGAAAAACTCACGAAATTTTTTAATTGGTTGGCAGGTAGTTTTGTTGATGAGTTTATAACAAATCCTAACAATTATAGGGATGAGAATATTAATCATTCTCTTATATTTTTAGGATATGTCGTAATTGCTAAATACTTTGAAGACAACCAAATTCCATACAAGGACATAAAGAGTTTTATCGAAAATAAAATAGATTTTAAAGACAAGAAGTTAATTGAGCTTTTAAATAATAAGCGTGGAATCAACAATGCAAAAGTAAGAAATGATGTAATTAAATATTTTGAGCGGCTGATAGGAATAGGAGTGGATCAAGATGTCCAATAAAATATATGAAGATGGATTTTTTAATGAATCCCATAAAGAAATGTATCTTAAAGATCTAAGTGAAAAAACTTACGTGTCCTATGCAAGAGTCCTAAAAAGAGCACGATATGTAGAAGAACAATTAGGTAAAGACCTATATAACTTTAATGTGTCTGAGATAGAACAACTACTTACATTTATGTCGCCTGGGTCTTATTCAGTAAGCGGTGGAAACATAAACGTAATTAGAACTTATATAAGATGGGCAATTCAACAAGACTTAAGAGTTGATAACATCAATCCGTTAGACTCCGTTATCAGTGATGAATTTATAAACAAGTTTATTGACACAACAAACAAGAAACTATTTACCGAAGAAGAAATTAATACAATCGTTGGTGGACTACAAAGCTTCCAGGATGCAGCAATAATACAATGTCTGTTTGAGGGAATAATGGGACATGAGTACTCTGAGATTTTAAACATACTCAAAGGCGATGTAGATAGGGATAGTACTAAACTAGAGGTAAGAAATTCTCCAGCATCAGGACCAATGGAAAGAAGAGTAGCCGAAGTGAGTCCTAAATTAATGAACTTACTGTACAGTGCAGCAAACGAGACAGAATACTTAAAGTTTAATGGGATGAGTAATTCTAAAGCTCAGAGAATCGAATTAATCGAGAATGAGTATGTATTTAGATCGGTTAAACTCAGAGTGGTTAATTATGAAAGAGCAAGTAATCATTTAGTGTTAAGAAGAATAAAGAGTATTAGGGAATGGTATGGATATCCTCATCTAACTGCAACAGGAATAAAAAACTCAGGTATGCTTAAGATGGCTAGAGATCTTTATGTAGTAAATAAGACTTTAACCCGAGAAGATATAAATAAGATTTGTAAACGATTTGGAGCGAACGCAATTGCTACAACAAGGCTCACAAAAGACTTTTTAAATGTAGATACAATCAGGTCGCTTTATCCAGAAGTAGATGAAGAACAAGCCTAAAACTTGTTCTTCTTTTTTTGTTTAAAAGTGTTGACTTTGGCTTTTACGCATGATATATTGAGTACATAAGAAATACATATATTTATTAATTAAAACAACATCATAAAAGGAGACAAGAGAAAGATGCTAGATGCGATTATTTATGTAGGGTTTGCAGCAATTGAAGTTTACTCAATTATGTTTTTGATAATGTCAATTGCAAGGATGAATATTTTTGAATACATAAAGGAGTCTACGGTAGGAGTAGTGATTGTTTCGATCTGCACTTACTTATTTAAAGAATCTACGATATTGAGTCAGATATCTCCTATGATATGTCTCCTGCTGTTTTTATCAATTTTAATCTTTATCTTTAGGGTTTCAACAATCCACTCAATAATCATTGTGTTGATCGGATACATAACATGCCTTATTATACAGGGAGTATTTATCTTTATTCCAACAATTTTTTCAAACTTAACCTTTGACGAAATAAAAGCCAACGATACTCTGAGATACTCCTTTCAAACAATTAATGCAATAATCATCTTCTCCCTGGGGCATTTTCTTAGAAAGAAAAACATTGGATTTTTATTTGTTCCTTATGCACCATCATTTAAGTTTAAAATCACAAAAACAAATTTGAATATCGTCTATCTATTGATACTTGCAGTACTCGCATTAAGTTCAATTCTAGAGATCGGTAAGATGTACATTGGAATCTTTATGCTAATCATTCTGTTTAATTTCGCGCTATTTATGGGACTGAGAAGAGAAAGAGGGTCGGTTAAGTTTGATTGATAAAATATGCGGATTGGCTACAAACTATTTTCATAAATATGATGGAATGCCCGAAAAAGACGTAATAGAATATTCGCTTAAATTCATCTTAACAAATATAATTACATTTCTATTAATTATAGCATTGGGACTGACAACTGGGAATATCATCAATGTTCTTATTGCTGCATTATCTTTTTCTTTACTAAGAGTTTTCTCTGGGGGGATACACATCAAAAACCCCGATTTATGTATATTAACATCTTTGACTGTGGTTTATGCATTAGCAAATCTACCAAGTTATATTAGTCCTGAATATGTAAAAGTTTTTATGGTCATTACTTTTCTATTAGTAATTATATATGCTCCTTCAAAAATAGAAGATCACTCTATATTAAGAAAAGAAAAGCACTATATATTTAAAATAATTTCCATAATTATAGTGTTTGCTGGAATCATTGGCAAGAATGAAATTATACAGTTTTCTTTTTTTGTGCAAAGTCTAACCCTCATCAATATTCGCATGAAGGGGGGTGAAATTAATGAATAAATTCATGAAGAAAATTGCGCCAGTAATGGGCACACTGTTTTCAGCAGTTGCAGTTCTAAGCACAGCTTCGACCGCATCTGCTTTGTGGCTCGGTAGTAATCCGGCTCCAAAGAGTTTGAGAAAGTAAAATTTAGGCGAATCGTCTCCTCCCATTTATATAGTGGGAGGATATGCCGCCAAATTGGAGGCTATTATTTTGGGCGATAGAATAATGGTTATCAAAGTTGAAATAGATCTGAAAAAAAAGGAATACATAACCGGGGAAGCCCAATGGCTAGAAGTAGAAAAAATATTGAATACAAGAGTTGAAAGAATAAAAGGACGAGACAAAATCATAATCAATACTACAGAAGGGTTGTTTTTTTATAATGTACTAGCAGACAACTTCACATCTTTAATGTCGGAATTAAATGGATTTGAAATAGCTGATAGAGGTGTAATCGTTAATCTTGAGAATGAGGTTGCTCTTGACCTAGATAAAAGAGTTATTGTATTTGAAGACTATCCTAGTATCATAGCTCCAGTGGGAGGATCACGACTTCCTGATATTAAGAAGTTAATAAAAAAATGGGTACTAAAAAAGTAGTACTCATTAAAAAATAAATATATATAAGTTAAATCGTTAATCAACCATTGCAATAAAGAAATATTAAATGTATAATTAATAAATAAGAACATTTGTTCCTGTTTTCATCATCCGACACGAACCGACAAATTATAACCTCCGAAGAAAAATATGGCAATTGTCAACACTAAAGTTGTTGCACAATTATCGTATTGAAATAGTATCACATTAGATATATGATATATTTACCACTTATGAGTGAGGGAGCCGATGTCTATTTTTCAACTCAGATATGATAGTAGTAACAACGGGGAGCATTTCAAAAAAGAGGGGATACGCACATGCACTTATCAATGATCAGAGAACTCTCGATGGCACTAAACGTTGATTCTAATGCTGCTGGTTTCTGGAATAACGTACGTTATCTATTTAAAACAGATGATGAGGTCAGGTCATTACTGCATGAGTGTGCTGGGAAATCGAGAAGAGAAATAGATAAGTATATTTCAAAAGTAAGGAATGAAAAAATAAAAAAGTATCGTTTTCTGTCTTTAAATGATTTTGTAAGTAGCTTCAATGTCGATAAGATTACTGCTCTCGAAAGGATGTTCCAAGAGCCAATTGATATTTCGAAACTATCCAAATTGACTACCAATGACCCAACCCGCATATTCACTATACATAGCAACCTACCACTTGCGGTGTGGTTCATGAGTTTTGTAATCTATTTGTAGTTGTAGTAGAGTATTTGTGAAATTATGCACGTTATTGTAAGCCGGGAGTAAAATCCCGGTAAAACAATTTAATAAATAAATATATAAAAAGTATTGACGCATTTAAATTGACGGAGTATATTAAAGAAGAAGAGAGAAACAAACAAAAGCAAATCTTAATGAAGTTAATAATTTTATCAAGAAATTTAATGTGGGTCTTTCGTCTAATTGGTTAAGGCTTCTATCTCATAAATAGAATAATGCCCGTTCAAGTCGGGTGAGACCCATAGAATTAAAATGCCATGCGAAAGCATGTTGAATATATAGTCTTACGTAAGTGAGGTTATAGATATTCTAATACTGAAAGGTGGTGAACCGACAAACTCAGTTTTGTACGATACATATAGAAGTGGGTAAGAATAATGAGTTTACAACCAACATACGGAAATTTCGAAGTAAGAGGTATTGTAACCGGAATGTTAAACTCCAAAGCATATAGTGATGGAGACATGCAGGATGGACAATGGAACAGGGTTCAGTTTGGTGTAAAGGTTAGTAACAATGCGTTCGTTTATGTCGAACTAATGGGGAATAAAACAAGTAAGATAAAGATGTTTAAAATTGATCCAATGACGAAGAGATATGATAAAAATAATCACATAATGGTTAACTGGGATGAAAAGTATAGTCAGAAGTATAATGGCTATAAATACTTCCAACCAGTAAAGATTAATCTTTTAGGGTTAGATGCCGAAGATGTTCAATTGATCGGATATGACGCTGCTGAATACATCAGAGATAACCTAAAAGATGGTACATACATATTGATCAAAGGTTCGTTACGATTTAATGAATACAAAGGCGATACTCAAGAAAATTTTATCATCAAAGAAATATATATTATGGATCAGAATGAGTTATCAAATGAAGCTTATTTTGCCCAGGAGATTGTTTATATGGGAATTGAAGATATAAACAAGTCAAAGTGTAAAGTAAATTCAAAATTGATTGTTCGTAATTCCGATGGATTTGATATCATCCCCTACTCTTTTTTCATTAATAATAAAGATAGTAAGATGAAAAGTGTTTATGATTACTTCAAAGATAATATTCAGATTGGATCAACTTTAAAAGTTCATGGTTTGATTAGGAATTATGTTCCTATGACCTGGACATATGAAGGGCAAGAACTTATATGTGGTTCTGCGGTTAAAGAATTGGAGATTACAGGGGGGAATATATCTTCATTGGTTCAAGGCAGATATATTCCTGAAGAACTGGAATCGAACATTATTCAAGGTTCACCGTTTGAGGATGATTCGCAAACACATGATAAAGGAGTAAACAAATTTGGGTTCTGATGAAAGGATGTGAGGGCATAGTCAATTCAATGCGAAGTCCACCGATGTAATGAAGTGCCGCAAAATTAACCTTATACTTAAAACTTTAAAAAACTAAACTTATACATATGGGAGAGATAAATTAATAATGACAACCGAAAACAAAAAACTTCAAGAGGGCATTAATAATATTCACATCGAAGGCCTGGTAAAGGAAATTCGTATTGAAGAAAAGCCCATCGGCGGAAAAGATGCTATTTCTGGAGAAATTGATATCCAAGTTACCCCAGATTCAATTCATACAATCAACGTATTTTCCTATAAATTGACTCAAGAAGGTAAGGTTAGTGGATTGTATAAAACGCTCGTTACAATTCGAGATGAATACAAAACTATTGATGCAGACGGAATTGATAATGCAGACAAGGTGCGAGTTGAAACATCGGGTAAATTTGACAACGGTAAAGTTAGCAAAAATGAATATGTTGGTCAAGATGGAGAATGGAAGTCGTTCCCTCGTCTGACTGCAAAATTTGTAAATCGCCTAAAGGCTGGAGAAGTATTTGAACCACAAGCAAAATTCAACCTGGAAGTTGCGGTTGCTGGAACTAAAGAAGAAGTTCGTAATAACGAAGAAACTGGACGGCTTATTCTTAAAGGCTATATTGTTAATTTTCAAGATCAGAAAGACGACTTTAAGAAGATTTATCCGTTTGACTTCATTGTTGAAAATCCAACATCCGTAAAGTATGTTCAGAATAATTACGAAAAAGGTCAAACAGTTAAGATTCATGGGGATATCGTTAACAGCAAAATTGTCACCAAACGTCTTGTAGAAGTGGGATTTGGAGATCCTCAAGAAGAAATTGAGCGTAAAGAAGTACGTGAGTACATTATTGTTTCCGGTACACCTCCATATGACGAAGATGATAAAAATGCTTTTGATGCTGTACTTATTCGTGAAGCACTAAAAAAACGTGAAGCTGCAATTGAAAAGAAAAAAGAAGAAAAAGCAAATGGAAATAATAATTCATCAAATTCAAATGGTGGATTCGGTGGTTCAAGCTCTAGTCAGGCAAAGAATCTTCAAAATCCATTTGGGAATGATCCGTTTTCGGGAGACGGTAAACCGCTAGACATTTCGGACGCAGACTTGCCGTTCTGAGTAACAAATAAAAATAAGATATGAGTAATTAAATTATGGGGCAGATTTAAAGTCTGCCCCAACCATAAAAAACATACATAGAGGAGATAGATATATAAATGGCGATTGATATTTTTAATATTGAACCAACAGTGATTTCGCGCGACCTGAGAGGTAAGATTGTTACTTTTTATGGGGAATATAAAACAGGCAAAACGACAAACGCAGTGAAATTTCCCAAACATCTCCTTCTTGCAACAGAGGTTGGCTATAACGCTTTGGCGGGAGTCAAGGCACAAAAAATCAGCAAATGGTCGGATTTCAAGTCTGTGCTTAAACAACTTAAGAATCCTGGAGCTTCAGATATGTTTGAAACGGTCATTATTGATACCGCCGATATCCTATATGATCTTTGCGAGAAGTTTATTCTGAACCGTGAAGGCGTAGATAAAATTGGGGATATTCCTTATGGGCAAGGATATGGAATGGTAGAAAAAGAATACGATGAGGGTCTGCGCGAAATTCCGCTGCTTGGGTTCGGACTTGTAATGATTAGTCACTCAGAGGACAAAACATTTAAAGATGAGCATGGAGAAGAATATAATAAAATCGTTCCAACCCTTCCTAAGAAGCCGCGCAAAATTGTTCTTCGTATGAGCGACATTATTGCTTTTAGTAAGTCGATTGATACAGAGACTGGGACAAAAACAGCCTTGTATATGCGAGGAACTACAAGATTTGAAGCAGGGAGCCGATTCAAATATACACCAGATGTTATCGAATTCACTTATGATAATCTAGTAAATGCTATTGCTGATGCGATTGAAAAACAAGAACTTGAAGATGGAGCAACAGTTGTAGCGGAGCATATTAACAATTATGAAGATAAAGAAATCAGAAGTTTCGAAACAGTGTTTAATAATATTCAAGACATGGGCAACAATCTCGTTGGAATCGGTAAAATTGCCGAAGTTAACAAGGTAGTTGAAGGTTATCTCGGTAAGGGTAAAAATATTAAAGATACAACAGAAGAGCAACTCGATATTCTTGTTCTGATTGAAGATGATCTAAAAGACATTGCTGAAAAGTATAAATCACAGTTTATTGACTTTAGTAAATATGATTTCGATGCGCTGAAGAAAGAAATTATTGCTAATGGTAAGAGACTATTCGATCTTGGTAAAAACTCGGAAGTAACAAAGTCAATTGAAAAACACCTTGGAGTAGGGAAGAAAGTAACTGACTTTGCAAAAGAACATGTTGTTCTTATGACAACAATTTTGGAAGAATTAAAGGCTGTAAAGTAAGACCTAATAAAAGACAGATTTCATGAGGATTTAATGTCTATATATGGTGTATTATAAACAAATATACACCATATATAGATGAAATATTAATATGATGGAGGATAATATGGATAAGCATACACATAACGTGAGTGTTAGTAATCACAATCACGGCTTTGATATTGGCGGAATTACTATCAGAGACACATCTAGTGCATTGGCGAGTATTTGGGACAGTGTTGCATATAAAACAACCAACAAAAAGGAGAATGAAAATATGGAAACTTTGTATCAAGTAACTGTAGTAGCAAAAAATAAGGAAATTATCCTTGATAAAGAATCAGTTGTGGCGGTCGATCAAGAAAATGCTAAATTCATGGTGGGTCTTTATGGAATTTTGGCAGACAGAGAACTGACTCCAGCAGATGTAACGGTTATTGTAACGGCAATTGGTCAAGTTAAAATCGAAAAAGAATCTAAGTAATCATTACATAAGAATAAAAATACATAGCCTCACTGTAATGGTGGGGCTATATCTAAAACACGGAGGTTATGATGCTGAACGCAATTATCGCCCTGATATTCTCATTTGCTCTGGCTCACTCAGGGATCAATGAACAAGCGGTCGGGGAAAACAAAGAAACTATGCCAATTGAAAAGAAAGTCGTCCAGACGGTTAAGGTTGAGAATGAAAAGAAAGTTGCAAAGGTTGAACCAAAAGAAATTTCAACAATTGCTGAAGAATACAAAGATTTTGAACAAGAATTAACGCCAGATAGTACATGGGATACATATATTATTACTGCGTATGAGAATGGTGTAAGCTCTACAGGGAAGCGTCCAGGAGACAAGGGGTATTCGATTACTAGGTCAGGCAAAAAGACCGTGCAAGGCGTTACAGCGGCTGGAGATTTGAGTAAATTACCACTTGGAACAATAGTTTATATCGAATCAATTGGGTATCGCACAATACTTGATTCAGGGTCAAAAGTAAAAAATAAACATATTGATGTATTTATGGAGTCATATGATGATTGTATGGAGTTTGGGCGGCAGAAGCTTAAGGTCAAAATCATTAAAATGGGAGAGTTGGATTAATGAAGAATAAAGTTTTCGTACTCATGGCCTACAGCGGTGCGGGGAAGACGGAGATTGCTAAAGAGTTAGAAAAACACGGTTACGATGTTTTGCAGTCGTATACAACGAGACAGCCGCGCTACAAAGGCGAATACGGGCACATGTTCTGTTCGGTAGAGGAATATGAACAGTTTGAGAAAAACGGTGAAGTTGCTGCGTATAGTTTGATTGAGGGGAATCATTATTTTAGCACAAAAGATCAGATTAAAAACAGTAAAAACAACCTCATTTATGTTTGCGATCCAGATGGAATCAAAGACCTTAAAGAAAAAGTTCCAGATGTTGAGTTTATCACAATCTACATCAAAGTAGATAAAAAAACTCGTTGGAGACGGATGGTAGAACGTGGAGATAGCACAGATAAAATTCTTAGTCGAGTTACAACTGATGGAATTAAGTTTGCAAAAAAACGCTTTGATTACCAAGTCATCAATTATGAATTTGATAAAGCAGTAAAGATAATCAAGAATATTATTGAGGTGGAAAACGAACAACCATTAAATTAAAAAGGGAAGTGATGATATGTTTCCTGTTGATTTAGAAATTTTCAAGGACGTTCTTGATGCGGTTGTTAGTGGAGACTATACATATAGCGAGTTGTTGGAGTTAAGAGACAAGTTGAAAGACGTAGCGGACTATGTAGAACGGTTGTTAGATGAAGAGTAAATGATGATAAAACTGTTAATTTATGAAGAAATTAAAGGAGGATAAAAATGGATAAATATGAAGTAGGATCAAAAGTGATGTTGCTTGAAAGTAGTTATGCAGAAAATTTGGGGATCACAGGAATGACCGGATACATTATTGATGAAGATAGTGATCATTATGATTATGCAGTAGAATATTCTCTTCCAAAACTGAATAGAAAAATGAAGGACTTTTTCAATCACAAAGAACTAACTTTAGTCACTGAGGATTAATAATGAACAAACCTAAGAAAAAATTGGTACTAGGGGAGAATAAAATGGAAACGAAACTTGGCGAATGGGCTGAAAGTATTAATGCCTTTTGGTGTGGTGGGAATGGTATGGAATGTGTTGCACGAAAAGGGGCTTTAGAGGTACTTGTTTATGACTGCGACCAGTATCCATGTCCACCGAATTACGTAGTTTTGTTGGGGATGGGGCGAAGAATTAGAACGCTGGATGATTTCAACGAAGCATTAACCAGTGGAGTACGGATGAAAGCGACTTATGAAAAAGCTGGAACTGGAGCATTTGGAGATTAATTTCTTGATAAAAACCGCATTTTATTTGAATATTTAAGGAGATGGTAGAGTGGATATTTTTCAAACTATTCAGAAGAAAGTAAATAAAATTGCCAAAGAGACATATAAATTGGATGAAGATCCGCCAGAATTCATCGTCAGTCTATTATATGAAAAGGCAGAAAACGGCGCAAAGGATATTGATCATAAAATTATCCTAACCATTAAACATTGTGGATTTTCATTTAGCAAAGTGATTTTTCCTCAAACATCGCAAAGATACGGTTATGAATCTTTAGAAGAAGAAATGAAATATATGTATAACAAAACGATGTAAGAGGTGAATCATGAGCATTGATAAAGATGGTTTTGGTAACGAAGTATGTTCTAAGTGTGGAGAAGAGATATATAACTCAGAGACATTGAGTAGGTGTTTGAGATGTGGGAAATCGACTCCCAGAGAAATGAGCGGTAAGGAATATTATAAGAATAAATATATGGATGGTGAAAATAATGAAAATTGAAGTGCCGCTATATAAGGAATCAGAAAAGTATATCAAAGAAACTTTTTCACGATACACCGAGAGTAGGGAGTTGCCATTTTCATTGACACTTGACAATTGCATTATCCATATGTATCCGCACAGTGATACATACGATGATAATGGCGAATTGAATGGTTATGTTGATGCCTTGTTTTTTAGAGCACATATATACGATGTGAAAAATGGTGTAGTTTATAAATCTGAAATTCACGATGCAATTTTTACTGAAGCAAACTGTCAAATTAAATATTTTAAAGACATGAGTACAATGGTTCATTTTGAGAGACCAATTAATATAATTATGGGCAGAGCAATTCACGTAATGAGTGTTTGATAATGGTTAATAAAATAAGGAATTGATTAGGAAAGGAGGGCTGCTTAATGGAACTGAATGGAATATATGTAGTTTTATTTAAACATCCAGATGATAATACAAGTTCTTGTCATCATTACAGGTTTGAAGGCAGGTGTGAGAACTTTGTTACAATAGGTACTTGTGCTTTTTCAAATGACAAAAAAGAAATGCTATTAGTTAACTATAGAGATATAGTTCAGATGAGATTAAAATAACGCCTTACCAAATGGATCTTTTAAATAGAAAGGATGAAATAAATACACATGAGTGAAACTAAAGTAGTTAATAAATATCACAAATTACCATATGACATCTATTGCGGCAGAGGATCTAAATGGGGAAACCCATTTGTTATAGGCAAGGACGGAGATAGAGATGAAGTGTGTGATAAATACGAAGAGTGGTTTCCTAGTCAAGAACACTTGGTCAAAGACCTGCATGAGTTAAAAGGGAAAACTTTGTGCTGCTTCTGTAAGCCTAAGAGGTGTCATGTTGATTTTTTAGCAAAAAGGGCAGATGAAACTAGAAAGGAAAGTGCCAATTGAAAGAACTTATGGCTTACGTAAACATGATTAAAGATGTTCTGGATCGTGAATATGGGAAAGAAGTTATCTTCTATAGTGAAGGAGAGTGGTATTCAAGAGACCACTCTAGAAATATTACTGTTGAAGAACTAAGAGAATACCTGCTACAGCAAACATATAAAGGTGAGGATGCTTATTGAGTCTTAATGAATTCATCATTTCACGGAGAAAGGGAGAGGTAACATGAACGAATTTGAAGAATTAAAAGAGTATGAAGAGGATTATTTAAAAAGTAATTGGTCTCGTATGGACTTATTTTTAGCAGAAAAAATTAAAATGCAAAGTAGTGAGTTGGAGAACTTGAGGAAGTTTTATAGTTATTTTCGTGAATTGTATGGCGAAGGTCTGGAGGTAGCAAATTGGCACAAAAACGGAGATCTGGAACCATTTGATAACCTCTTTGATTCCGCCGAAGAGTGATAAAATAAAACTTTTATGAGGAGATGAGAAAAATATGAATATTAAACAAGTAGAAAAAATTAATGATTATTCAGCATGTACCGGAGACTTGCTTCTAACTAAAGATTCTAATGGGACAGAGCAATATTTATTATTTTGCGAATCTGATGCAAGTATAGTCTTTGACGAAGAAAGATTCAGCAAATTTTATTTTGTAAATATTAAATCAGGGTATATGTTTGAACAAGAATTGCATAGCGACGATGAAATTAAAGTGGGAACTAAGATTAATGGGTGTGGAGCAATTATTAAGATCGTACCCAGTGATGATATCGAAGTGTTATTGCACGAGTCTAAATATAATTAAATTTTGATTAATAGTTGAGAGGAGAAGGAGTTATTGAAATTAATCAACTATCTTTTAGAAACTGACAAAGAAATTGAAACATATGAAATGGCTGCTAGTTTTCATGAGATGGAAGTTGAAGATTACATTAAAACTGGATATTGCCCTTCGGCATTTACTGTTTTTATAAATACAGTCTACAGTAAACCACTTGTTGCCGATAAAAAGCACAAAGATTCGTGTAAATATTCCAATCTAGAGGATCAAGATAAATGTAATGAATGTTGGAGCAGAAATATTCTTTTTGTTACTAAGTAAAAATTAGAAAACATACATATGAAAGTGGGAAATAATAATGGCAAACCTGTTACCAGAAGAAAAAGAAACAGTATGCACTACGGATGAAGAGAGCAAGGTTTGGAAAATCTATTCCATGTCAAAACCGAAGATTACGAAAATGCTTAAAGCTGGGTTTGTTCCAGTAAAAGTTGACGAAGAGGGCGGTCACTTCTTTGAAGTAGAGGATAATCAAGTTTCATTCAGAGCAAAAAGTACACGAGTTGTGAGCCAAGAACAGAAAGATGCTGCTTCAGAACGGTTTAAACAAATGTGGAAAGATAAACTCAATCAAGAGGAGGTTTAATATGGACGCTGAAACTAAAGTAAGAACCGATTCTCAACGGTTAAAGATTCTCAATCTGCTACGGTCTGCCGGAACAAGCGGCGTAACTATTGTGGATTTAGCCAAGATTGCCAAACGCTATAACGCACGTATTCAAGAAATGTACGTTGAAGGGTATGAGATCAAGGTCGAAGATTTGGGTGGAGGTTTGACTAAATACACACTGGTAAAAGAGCCTGAAACAAAGAAAAGTAAACCAGAGAAGGCATTAAATGTTCTGATTGAAGGTATTAAGAATAAATATAATGGTAATTTGAGTGTTGAACAATTGATTGAAGAGTTGAATAATAACAATTTTACAGTGAGACGGAATATCGGAACGTTTTGCTAAAATAAAGGAGAGATTAGATGAAGAAAATAAAAGTTATCTGTAACAAATGCGGAAAATCAATCAAACGCTCTTATGATGAAGACTTTAAAACAATCAATCTGGATTTTGGGTATGAGAGTAGTTTTGACGGAGAGACTTGGAGTTTCGATCTGTGCGATGATTGCTTAGAGGAGATGATTAAAACATTTAAATATCCTCCGTCTGGATTTAAAATTGATAATCATTTATTACTAGATGATGACATGCATCAGAGAGTGTTTGAAGACTGGAAGATAACTGGCGAATGGGAAGATTTAAAATATCATACATATGAACAGTTAGTAGATCTAAACGGTTATATGAGCGCAGGATACTTAAACACATATATCGAAAAGTATCACAAATTAATGCCCATGCTAGAAAATAATGATATTTAGTTTTGATCAAAGGAGAACTTATATGGGGAATGATCCAACCGTACTAGGAGCTGTCGATATAGTTAAGCTTGAACTCGAAGAATTGGTTAGCAAGGGCGAAATAGCAAAAAGTTATTTAGATGAAGTTCTTTACGCTGAAAGAGATTACAAAAAAGGATTTAAAGACATTCCTGAAATGATCGAATTGATTAATGACATTGCTCTGTTTTGCAGGGGCACCAGAGAGGATGTTGATGATGATTTGTAATAATACACACTGTTTATGGAATGCTTATGCAATGTGCTGTCACGAGAGCAAAGAAGGTTATGCAGCAGCAACACCTAATGAGTTGGATTGTTCATCATCACTACGTAAGGACTTTCAGGAGTCAATGTATCAAATGATGGATGAAATTGATGAAATGATGATTAAGAGAAAGTTTATTGAGTTAGTTCAAATACATAAATTTGTAAGAGATCAAAGAAAAGTTGATAAAGTCTAAATTTCGTGAAGAAAGGATGACTATTAATAATGAAATTTAAGCGCATCGCACAGACAGATATTGAAGCCACAACCGGAGACTTACTAATTATTGAGTCAGAGGAAAGTGCTGAGTACTTTTTATTTTCTGAAAACAATAAACAGCCAGATGAAAAAGGCGTAGACGGAGTTGTTTTTACAGAGCTTAAGACTGGTATCTCATATGTAAAAATTATTCCAAGTTCATTGCCTATTAAAAAAGGAACACTTATTGATGATATTGGAATAATAAGAGAGGTTATTACTCAAGAAAAAATTGAAATATCGTTTTAAAACAAATTCACTAAGAATGGGAGATAGTTAATGTATAGCGAACCAGATTACTACGATTATGAACGTGAACCCTCAGAAATTGAAAATGTGTTTTCAACTATGGTTGAAGCTGAAGTGACTAAGCGTACATCAAAGTATTTTGAAAAAATGAAACAGTTAGAAGACCAACACCTGACCGATGTTAAAAAAGTGCTTGAAATCAAAAACGAGAGAGATGAGTTGAAAAAGACTCACAAACAAAGTGAATCATTCAGTGTATTTAAATCACAGATCAATGATAAAAATATTGAGAATGTAGTATCATTCTTGAATCTTAATGAAGTTAAAATTGATTTTAACGGAATGGATAGTGAGCGAATTCCATCATGGTTTAAATTGATTGCAAAGTATTATCCAGATCGAGACAAAATCTTCTCATTATTGGATTTGTTTGAAATAAAATATCCTGATTGGGCAAAGTCATTTAAGATGCCGTTTGATTATGGAGAGAAAGAACTGGATCTAATTTTCTTAAAACTTGGAAGGATGTATGTGTGTAATGGTTGCATATTTGATGGAAATATGGGGTTCTTCTATACTAATTATTCTAGATATAAAGATATTAACATTTTATTTGATAAAGAATCTTCTGTTGGAATTCCGTGGAATCTATTCTTACAGAACAAACTTCTTACGACAGAAAAGTACTTTGATAAGATCATACAGGCATTTAAAGACAAAGAGAGACATTCTGTATATTTTTATAAGATTCAAGATTATCAAGAGTTGGTTCCAGAGCAAGCAGAAAGATTGTTTGATTTTCTACCGATGAATAATCTCTACGACATTCATAAAATGTTCATTGAGTTGAATACGGACATTATTAAAAAGAAACCAGAATTAGCGAATACATATAAAGATAAGATGAGCGACAATCAGTACTCAAGTTTTTATTATTTGAACTTTCCTGTTGAAATGCAAAAAGACTTTATCAGAAATTACAGGGGGATGGGGAGATATGAGTCTAAATTTGATCTTATAAAAAAGATGAACATCTCCAAGGAGGATAAACTAGTGTTTCTGCAAGAGATTAATGAACAAATGTTAAGTAATAAATAAACTTCATAAATGATAGGTTTTATTATAACAAAAATACATATAAAAGGAGAAATAATTAATGGAAGCATATGAATATCAAAACGAAGTAAATGAACTAATTGAGGATCAAGACGAACTATCTTATATTATCCAGGATGAGACATGGAAGGTACTAGACCTAGCAACTGCTGTATGGGTAGATGAGAAAATCCATGAACGAGAAGTCAAGATTGCAGAAGTTGAAAAAGTTGCAGATGATAATATTACTGCACTGGAAGCGAAGATCGAGAAACTGAAGGCGTGGAAAGATGCTTCTACAAAGGTAGATAAGGATCGAATTACATTCTTCAAAGAACATCTACATATTTGGCATAGTAAATTGATTGATTGCGAAAAGCAAATAAATGAAGAGTTGATTGCTAAAGGTAAAAAAGAGAAGAAACTGAGCCTCACTGTCAAATTGCCGTATCGTAATTTGACTTGTCGTAATCAGAGTCCAGAAATTATTATCAATGGCAAAGACACTTTGAACGCCAAAAAAGATGAAACGTTTGTTAAATACGTAAAAGAGAACAGTCCACAATACATTAAAACAACCGAAGAAGTTAAGTGGTCAGAATATAAAGACAGCCTCAATACAAGTGTGATCGATGGTGAGTTAATGTATGTAGATGAAAACGGCAGTCCAATTGAATTTATTAAACTTCAACAACGTGGAGAAAAGTATGATTGGAAACTGACTGAATAATTTAATGAATAAAAATATGTACATAACAAAAACAACGTGGTATAATGACATTAGATAAGTCGTTATACCACGTTTTATTGTGAGGAGGGAAAATACATATGCGTAAACTTGGCGAAGATTTTGAAAAGTTAATGGAGGAAGCCAAAGAGATACCTGGAGTTAAAGAACGGTCGGAGAAACCGTTTCGTAAAAGCCGCGAAGAGATCCTTGAACTGGCAGACAAGTGGGGAATTGAATACGAATTGAATTCTGATAATCCTGGATTCTTTGTTGAAGATAAAGACGGTGTAGTAAGGAAAGTGAGTATTGAAGATATATTGTTTTTATAAAAAAACCTTGAAAGGGAGGTGATATAATAAATGTATAAATCAATCTACATTCCAGTAAAAGCAAATAAAGCAGATATAGTTTATCTTTTTCAAACCAGAAGATTATCTGCCGAAGTATGGAATTTATGTGTCCAACTTGACAAATCAAATAGAAAAGAAACTGGAAAGTCTCTTACAATGTCAGAAATTCAAAAGTTAACAAAGAAATGTGTGGGGCTACATGCCAAAGGTATACATCATGTATCTCACAAATACCTATTTGCAAGAGACGCAATGTTTCGGTCTAGGGAGTCAGGTGTGGAAAGAGTCAGATTACCATATAAAAATAAGCGATATTTCAATACTGGCTGGGACTACCAAAGTATAAAAATTGACTATGACAAGGGAATCATTTTTCTTGCTCGACAAAGTAGTATTGTTGACGGAAAAGTAAAAAGAAACCCCCGTGTAAAATGTTATGCAAGAACTATTCCAAAAAATATTGTAGAGATTGAATTAACGCACAAGGGGAAGTTGATGCTTTGTATTAAGTACAAAGAAGAAGATTATCTCGAAGTTAAACGTGAGAATGAGGCATCTATTGATCTTGGTGAAATTCACGCAATAACATCTATGTGCAACAATAAGAACGGAGTTATAATTACTGGTCGAAAAATCCGAGAAATAAAACATCTAAGAAATAATAATTTATCCGTACTGCGTTCCAAAAGAAGCAAATGCACAAAGGGTAGTAGGCAGTATAGAAAATACTCTAGGGCAATTGCAAAATTACAGGTAAAAACAGATACCAGAGTAAATGACTGTGTTCACAAAGTTTCTAAACAATATCTTGATTTTTGTCTAACAAACAATATAGGCAAGGTTTATTATGGAGATCTTGATTCTGCCACACGCTCCACGAAGCAGAATAATAAAGGGAATAATCACGTTAGACAGAAATTGAGTCAATGGAATTACGGTGAACTAATGCGGCAAGTAGAAAATAAACTAACTCGTCACGGAATCAAACTAGAAAAGGTCAAAGAATATTATACCTCACAGAAGTGTCCACAATGTAAAACTCTGAATAAAGTTCATAACCGCGAATACAAATGTTCATGCGGATACAAGCAACACAGAGACATTGTAGGAGCAATAAATATACTTAATGACAATGGTGGATACTCAATAGTGAGATATGAAACAAAATTGTATCTGCAAATTGCTTAGAGCATGAGCAGTAAATGTGGACGTAAGCCACCACTTGAACATGAGTGTAGCCTATGGATTACGCATAGGAAATTGATTCTAGTGTTTCACTAGATGAAACCTTACGAAAGGCACGTTTTATCAAAACTTTAAGGAGGTAGTAACATGGATTATTTAGAAAATTTAAACATGCAATCTGAAATAAGTTCATTAAAAAGAAAATTAGAAGAATCGGAAGAACCGTCTTCTTCAACTCATGGAGCGATAATCTATGGTGAGATTAGAAGAAAAATCTATTACGGAGCGCATATATATAGCAGAGAAGGATCAATCACTAAAGTTGTTGATATGTCTATTTGCGAAGGAAGCGAGTTTGTTGAGTATAAAGAAATCTTCAGGGGAGACATTAGAAATCCAAGCCTTTCTGGAACAATAAAATTAAATATTGAGGACGAGAAAACAGCATACATAAAAGATAAAGTAAGAGATATCAAAGGAAATTTTCTATACTATACCAATTATATTATTGAGACAGTCGAAGATGAAAAAACTACTAAGTCTTTTGAAAAATTCAACAATGAAAAAGATGAATTGTGCAGAAGAGCGAATGAGCGTCTAAGAAACGGATTTGAGGACTTTATTACTGATGAGGTAGTTACTAAAGAAAATTTTTGGAAACGATTGGTGAACATAATATTTAATGGGAAAGGAAGGTAGGCATGATTCCAACGTATACAAAAATCAAAGAAATGATTGAAGATGAGCGCCGTTCAATGCAAGAGAAGTACGGACACTATTGTAATTACGCACGAACACAAGGATATGAGCCAGTTACATATACAGCGTTTAAAGAGTCAAGAAAATATTTTGAAGGTGGAATTAAGAAGTTGACTCATATTATTCATGGAGGGATTAAGAATGAAAATTAGTGATTTTAGTGTTCCTTGCGAAATTATTCAATTTAATTTGACAAATAAATATATTGAATTAAAGACAGAATATGAATCATTATGGTGCGAGTTGAACGAACTGATGAAGAGTCAATCAAAGTTATATGACCAAATCAAGGACACGGTAAGTCCGTTAGACAGATATGGTCATCGTTATGCTTATACATATGAAGATTTCAAAAAGCGCAAAGCGTGGCGTGATGTATTAGTGCTACAGGATGTAATTAATCAAGCCGTTGAAAATGAAGCTATGGTTCAGGAGATCAATATGAAGTATATTGGAGTTGGTGAAAAAATAAAAAACATTTATAAGAAGTGCGGACTAAATCCTAAATGGGTTTAAAAGGAGAATGTTTATGATTAAAATTATTGAAGGAAATTTACTTGAAGCATCTGAAGATATTATTGGGCATCAGGTGAATTGTCAAGCAGTAATGGGATCTGGTATCGCCAAATCTCTCAGAGATAAATACTCTAATTTATACCCATCCTATAAACAATTTTGCCAAAATCATAATCCACATGATTTGCTTGGCAAGTGCCATATCATTAAAACAGGGGAAAAATATACTGCCAACATATTTGGGCAGTTGAATTATGGCAGACAGAAAGTTAGATATACTGATTATGATGCTTTGAGGGAAGGTTTAATATCTCTTAAAGTTAGAGCAGTAAAACATAATTTAAGCGTTGCTCTTCCCTGGATGATTGGATGCGGATTGGCTAATGGAAGTTGGGATGTAGTTTATAAGATAATTGATGAGGTATTTGAGGATTGTGAAGTTACGTTATATAAACTGAATTGAGGAGATGGATTAAAAGATGAAAATAATTAAAACTGACAACTTTGACAGAGATTATGTAAGTGACAAATTAGTTTGTGAGAACGTGAATCAGTATTATGGAAAACATATTGTTGATTTTTTGAACAATAAATTTTCCGGTGATAACAGTTCTGATTTCTATAAATTGGTCGAAGACGGTCAAGAATTATATGTGTGGGAGCCATAAAATGTATAAAAAATGGATAATCAGAGAGGGCAAAAAGTACCTCATTTCTATTGAAGAAGAAACCGTTATGGTTAGAATTGGCGATTTCATCAAATTTAACATTGTTACAATTAAGAAAACTAGGATGTTATTTGGTTGGAAAATAATTTACAAGAATAAACATAAAGAGTCTACACTAACATTGAGCGAATTGGCTGAATTATCAATCGAGGATTGTTTTAAATGACACGATGAAATGCGTGTTTTATTAATAAATAAAAATATATAGGAGATGAAATTATGGATAACGAACAAAAAGAACTACTTTTGAAGGAGAAAGAAGAATACAACTATGAATGTTTTGACTCGATGATGACTTCACTTTTTGATTTGGCAAGTGAATTACATGACAAATTAGAAGAAAACAAAGAACTGACCAGTGCAGAAGTAGAGTTTTTGTTGAGTTTTGATCTATATGTTGATTCGGCATGTGAACTCAGTGATTCAGAGGAGGAATTGAAAAATGTTCAGTAACGAAATTATTGTAAAAGGGAATTATGTATCTGGGACAATTAAGAAGAATGACGGCAATAAAGATACATCAAATCATCCATACATACTGCATAGCGGGTTAAATTTTGGTGGACGTGGAGGAACAACTTGGACTGCCGATAAAATGAGAGAAATTATAGTTGAACTAGAAAATGTGATTATTGAAATGGATAAACAGAACGGAGTGAAGTAATGACACAGGAAGAATTCGATAAAAAGTGTAAGGAGCCAGTTGATCTTGATAAAGTACATGAGGCATTGAAACGATTCATCGATAAACGAGGAAGAATGAGTGTTCCAGTTAATCCAGATGATGACGATATGTTAATTTGTAGATTGATGATTGAAGTCGAGAAGCATAGAAAGATAGAGAAATCAAAGGAAGAAGTTTATGTGGTCCAGGGGAGAAGTGGAATTGTATTTTCTGCCACAAATAATTATGAGGAGGCTTTGAGGGTTAAGGATGGCTTGAACGAGATCGAAAGCGATAGAGGAAGAATGAATCACTGGGAAAACAATAAATGTGTTTTGCAGGATTGATATAAAAAACAAGATCAAATACATATTTAAACAAAAACAAGGAGTGGTTGTTTTGGAAACTAGATGGAGTTTTTATGGAGAAAATGTAAAAGAGAAACTAGTTCCGAGTTTAGAAAGATACGGATTAAAATATGTAGAGCCTGATGGAAAGAATCGAGAATTTTATAATTTGGATCTGATTAGTTATAAGCAATACGAAGATTTAGAAACATTAGCTGAGACACTCGACTTAGTATTGCGCATCAGACACGGAGCAGAATGGTTGGCATGTTTATATTATGATCTGAGCAAATGAACATTTCATAATGAAAGGAAAGAATGATGAGGTGTATAACATGAGAGTTCCTGCCGAATCTTTAAAGAAGTCTCTTGAAGACATGAAACAAATTCGTCAAGGCAAACAACCTAGAAAAACGTGGGATGATTATTTAAAGGAACAAAAGGAAAATATGAAATCATCTGACACATTAATGAAGGGAATATGAGTAAAAAAAATACATAAAATCAAAGGAGAAAAAATGAAGGAACATCTCTTAAATGATATTGAAGCTATGGTTCTAGCGGCAAAGGGAGGACTTTGGACTGCCGAGTATGAGATGAAAGAAAGAGCATCGGTAATTATTCCAGAATTGTTGGATGCTTTAAAGTATGAAATGGGTAAAGATAAAGATACTTATTGGAGTAAAGAGAGTAGATACCAAGACAAGGTTTCAAAAGTATTTGCACAAGCAGATGAAATTAGAGAACTAAGGACCACCGTAGAAGAATTGCAACATCGACTAGATCGGATAATTAATGCTTCAGGTATTAATTACATGTAGAAGAGGAGTTTTAAATTGAGTTGGTATTTAGTAATTGACCGTGAGGACGTAGTGATGGTTATAGAAAATGAACCGCAGATAAGTGAAGTCATCACAGATCAGGAAATAGGGAAAGTGTACACCGTATATGAGAAGTCAAAAGAAAGCAGGGTTGTTTTTGTGACCGAATACTTTAGAGAGGATGAAGAAAAATGAAATTCAATTGGTTGAAACAACAGATTATTGTTCCTATCCCACTGTTTTTGAATGAGAACGGGATAGATAAGACTTCAGAATTGGTGAGTGTAGAAATACAAGGAGATAAAGTAGTCATTACCTACAAAGACGGTGATAAGCAATGACCAAACCACATTCCTGTTTCAACTGTCACCACATCATTGATGACTGCGAATATGGCGACTATGGAACCACCCTATCCACTCACTGGGAATGTGGCAAGCGCGGAGAAGAACTGCCAGAGGATGCAGACTTCCCGTTCGATATAGCACCAAAGGAATGCTTCAGGATGGATTTCTGGCACAGTGAGTTCTGCTTAGAACTGAAAGACGGAAGTCAAGAAGAAATGAACAAGGTGTATGCTAAATATGAAGAATGGTGCAAACAGGAATACGCTGCTGTTTCAAACAAGTAGGCACGATGTGCAATCATTACTCTGCGAATGACATATGAAATAAATATATAATGTGATTAAAACAAACAATAAAATTTTTATCATTAATAAAACAAGAAGAAGAGGTGAAAAATGAAACAACACATATCTCCAATGCAAGCAAGAGAAGTGACAGAGGAGCAGTTTTATTCTTTTTATCCAGAGGGTGAATTAGTAAGGCGAAAAGATTGGGCTACATATCATCACAAGAAAATGACTATCGGTAAGATGATTGAGATCATGACTAATAAAGGACATAAGATAACCATTGATAACTGTACCCCATGCTCAGTTAAGGATTATATGATCGATAAAGAGTACTGCCAAATGAGCGTATGCGATACGCTTTGGGATGCGGTCAAAGGTTGTATTTAAATAGATTTTAGAGGGGGATACACCAACTGTTGAATCTTTAGCGATGGACTATATGTTCTATTCACAATATTTGAGAGAGGATGAGTGATAATAATGCCATATATGCCAGATTTACACTATTGCTGTGTATGCAAAGAATATCTGGGGCCAGATAATGGTGATGGTATTTGTTTGGATTGTGATACTGAAGAAGAAATCAATATCGAGGAGGAAACTAATTGACACTAACAAAAGAGGTGGTCCTAGCTCAAGTCCCAGGTAGAACACTTGATATAATGGTTGCCGAAGAAGTTATGGGATTCAGATATAAATATGTTGAGCGTTATAACGTGTTCATGTGGGTTAAATCGGAAACCGAATGTACTTCGTGGTTTCCAGCATCAACCGACATAGCTGTAGCATGGGAAGTTGTGGAGAAGATGAGAGAAATGGGCGTATATCTTAATATTCACGCCGATAAAGACACTTACTACGTTCTTGGATTAGTAAGTTCTGAATCTGCTCCGGAAGCAATTTGTAAGGCTGCTTTAATCGCAATCATATATATGAAAAATGATGCTAATAATCGACAACCTGTATGACATTTATTCATACCAATCATTAAAGTCGTCTCTATAAAAAATTGGAGGGATGAAGCGAGTACTCCAACCACATTTTTCACATTTTAAAATAACTTCATTATTAACCATCATAGGTACTATCTTTCCGTGTACATAGACTGAACTACATCTCATCATTCTGTCATCATTTTTTTGGAATATGTTTATTCTGTCAATTAAGATTTGGTTGTCCATAATACATCTTTCCTCCAAACGATCAAATTAATTAACTACATACAATTCTACACAAGAAAAAAATAAATGCAAATTCTAAGATTGGGAAATTGTAGGAGGAATAAATCATAAAAATACTTGAATGTTCATCCAAAGGAGATAAGCGTTTTTCTGCATTTTACGCTAAAGTTAAAGCATGGGGAAGATATGACAGTATAGAAAACCATTATCAACTCGCTAAACGATTTGGAGATTATAAACCTACATCATGGAAAGATGCCAAGGGAAAGCAACCAACGCATATTGAGTTGAATGGAAAGCAGTATGAATTACGCTTTCTGTCTCAATGGTATCAAATGCTATGGGTAAATTACCTGGATAACAATCCTGATCTGGTTGAATATGCAAAAGGATTTGATGAATTCAATGATATTTTCAAAGGTAAAAGTTTGAACTGTCAGGCTGACGTTGTGAGACAATACATAAAACAAGGAAGGCAATCCCTGGTTGATGAGTACCAGGAGTTAATGGATTTGTTTAAGAAAAAATGAAGATTTGAGAGGTGAACATTATTAAAATTGCAGGGATTAGTATTAATCTGAAGAATCGTGAAAAGTGGGTTGCAATTATTGGTTCTAGAAACGCCACAACAGATGAACTTAAAACAGCATTTAATTTTTCATTCAACCTTGCTTCTCAAGGATACATAATTGTTTCAGGACTTGCCAAAGGAATTGATGCTGCTGCACACAAAGGGGCAATTGCAGCAAAAGGAAAAACAGTAGCATTGGTGAATGCACCAATCGAACAAGATATTTATCCTTGGCAGAATAGAAGTCTTGCCGAACAAATTAAGCAATTTGGATGTATCATTCATCCGTTCACTGGTAAGGCAACAGAGGACAATGAAAAGGGCTTGAGCCAATTTTCTAAGCGTCTGATCGAACGAGATAGACTTCTGGCAAGACTGTGTCCCAAAGTCGTTACAGTTAAGAATGAGGGAGTTATTGATGGCGGTACACGATATGGTATGACTTATGGCAAACAGTATGATCAAGATGTTTATCGTTATGATAACCAGATGACGCTACACAAAAACCCCGAAGTCAAAGAGGGTAAGATTTGGTGGAATATGGAGTTAGATATTGAAGGTTTGATTGACGAATATTTCTCATAAAATTGGGCTTTCATCAGAAAATAAGTTGAGTAAAACAGAGCAATTAAGAGTATTTAAGAGATACTGGGAGGTTCTATTTTGAATAATTTAAGTCAGGCTATTTGCATAGCTACAACAGCTCATACTGGTCAATTTGATAAAGGTGGTAATCCTTATATCCTTCATCCATTAAGAATTATGCTGAAAATGGATTCCAATGAAGAAAGAATAGTTGCCGTTCTTCATGATGTAATTGAAGATACTAATGTTTTAATTAGCGAATTAAGAAAAGTTTTCTTTGATGAAATTGCAAATGCCATTCTAGCACTAACAAGAAATCATAATGAATCCTATATAGACTTTATTAGACGTTGTAAACAAAATGATTTGGCCCGTAAAGTTAAAATTGCTGATATTGAAGACAATATGGATTTGAGTCGGATTGATAATCCAACAGAAGAGGATTATAAGCGAGTTAAAAAATACGAAAAGGCGTGGAGGGAATTGAATAAAAATGACTAACAGACTATTGGCAATCGGATTTATTGTGGTTAGTGCACTAACATTAAGTGGATGCAAAAACGATGTTAAAACTGTTTATAATCAAACATACATAGAAACGGTTAGTACGCAAAAAGGTGATGTCATGATCTTCAAAAACGAAGAAGGGTTTAAATACGGTTATATATTAGATCCGAGTGATTCTTTTAAGGTTTCAAAAAATAAAGTATATGATTTACAGGTGTCAGTTGAAACGTTGTTTACTTCATATGGAGGATTCATAAAAGGCGTTGATGAAAATAAATAATGATAAAAATCAAAATATTAAAAGGAGTAAAAATAATGAAAAAGATAAGTAAATTAAAGAAACAATCTCAGAACAATGTATATAACTTTCCACCCAAAACAGATTTAGAATTTCGTATACATATGAAGACTAATTCCCAAGGCAATAAAATAATCATCTGCTTTGAGTTACCTAATGGAGAGCAGCATATTAGAAATTATGGCGATATTCCTTCACATAATTTATTAATTCCATTCGAATCACAATTATTTGAGCTTTATCTTGATGAAGGATATCAAGGAAAATACAAATTGCTCACGGCAACTCGTGACGCATTTACGTATGATAAGGTAGAATAGACATATAAACATCATGATCAACTTAGGCCGTCTAATTATAGGCGGTCATTTTGAGTAAATAAATTTAAAGTGCTTGCTTTTAATGAATAAATATATTAAAATAATAAGTGTAAAGAAGATGTGATTAGTGATAAGCAGCAGGAAAATACATATGATTTGTGGAATATTATAATGGTGGAGGAGATTTAATTTATGAAAACAACACGAAGAAAAGCAAGAGATTTTAAAATTGGCGAAGAAGTAATTCATCGTAGTCATGGTAAGGGAACTGTGTTCTCGTATGATCGGGTTTACGAAGATGATATCTATATTGATTTTGATGTGCAACCTGTTGGATGGGATAAAATTCTGTGTGTGACAGCGAATTTATTAAAAAAAGTCGGTGAATAAGGGTTGCTAAAATCAAAAAAATATCCCAGTTTTGATGAAGCCATTCAGAATTTAGAGAAGTCAGGTGAATTAAAATTCTTTGGTCGTGAAGGTGTAATGGCAGATGGGTATGTGTATCAGTATTGGAGTAATGGGATAATGCAAGTGATTGTGGTTTATACAAATGGAAAACTGGTAGTTGTAGGAGAGTAATTAAGTGAAACAAAATTAAAAAAAGGAGATTTGATTGGGATTAACAATAGAAAATTTAACGATTATACCGTTGATGGAGATGTGACATATATTCATGTGCTAAATAGAAAGAAAGAAAAGTTTGATATACTGATCGATACTGAAGATTTGCAGAAACTGATTGATCTCGATTGTTACTGGCATGTTGCTTTCAATCCAAAAATAAAAGGATATTATGCACAAGCTTCGGTATATATGGGTATAGTCAACAAGAAGCCAAAATATAAAACGATGTATCTACATAGAGTAATTCTTGACGCGAGTGAAAATGATGGAAAGTATGTGCACCATAAAAATCATACAAAGACTCTGGATAATAGAAAGGAAAATCTGGCAGCAACAAATAACGAAAATAATTCTAAAGACAGAAAAGGTAAAAATGAGAATAACAAATCTGGATACAGAAATGTTTGTTGGTTGAAAAACGAAAAGAAATGGGTTGTACAATTGCAAATTAAAGGCGTTAATACTCGACTTTCATTTTTCGATGATGTTCATGAAGCAGGAAGATATGCCGAAGAGATGAGGAAGAAATATTACGGAGAGTTTGCTGGGAAAAATTAGTTGGAATTCATGGGAGGAGGTATAGAAATTGGCCGGAAAATCGATCTACTTCACGGATAAAGAGTTGAAAATGATTAGAGATGCTTTTGATCAATATAACTACTCTTTTGAGGGTGATGATCTCACCGATGAAGAGACTGAAGAAAAATATTCTTTGGCAGAAAGTATTCGAAACAAAGTAAAACGATGACCTATTAAAAACATTCTTTCATAAAGATGGGGGTGCGAAATTATATGGCAACACATTTCGGAGTAAAGGTACTCAATAGAGAGGGAGAGTTAAAGCTAACCGCTGATAATTATGTGAGAAAAATTGATAAAGATAATGTCGTTTCGTCAGATGAAGTAAAACTTAAGTTAGAAAAAGTCATGACTCGATTCAATCTTAATATGAACGACTTCAAGTCGTTGTCCAGGAAAAAATTTAATGAAGAACTAGATAAGTTCATCAACAAAAATAAATTTTATGAGATCAAAGACCTCAATTCTGTAGCTGGTATTTATGGACACTATGTAATGGTCTTAGACGAGTATTGTCAAGTTTATATAGGAACTGCTAGTCGTAACGAGGGCATAAAAGCAAGGATACCTCAACATTGGAGAGAGAAATTATCCTTAGTTCAACTTGACAGGGGCGAATATGGTTCTCTACATATAGATAGTTTTAGAGCTATGGATACCACCAGGATTTTTGTGTGGCGCGATGATGAATGTACTTTTTTCGAGGATTACACGTTTAACGAGCTTTGCGAAGGTAAATTAGTTGCCCAATTTCCTATAGATTATTGCTTGAATTCAGTCATGAATAATATACCAAAAGAGTTTTTCCATAAGAGAATGAGAGATCGGGATTTAAGGGATTTAAGGGTATATGGCAAGAATCATAAAGCGTAGTCATTAGCTAGATATGATCAAGGAACCATGAGGTTATGAAATGTGAATTTTACGGGGAGTGATATATGTGGGTTTAAGACCGAAAGAAGATCAGAGAATTAAGTTTTGTCAATTTGGTACAGCAGAAATTCGCATTGGCACAGTAAAGCGTATTCTAAGACCGGAGTTTTATCGTCACTTAAAGAGAGTGCAGTATCTTGTTGAATGTGACGGTGAACAACTACATATAGAACCACATGAAATGATTGAGTATGTATCCAAATGAAATATGACTTTCACGAAGAAATGGAAGGAGAAATATAATGATTGAAATTACAAAGGAAGAATACGACATTATTAAAAGAATTCTAATTGATGGAACAGGTGATGCTATAGTGAATATAACCGATGGATCAAGAAGAGCTGTAATTATTATGGAAGATGCTTTTGAAGAAAATTAAACTTAACTAGAGAGGAGAGGAAGATACACAATGCCAAATAAGAAACTAAGAATCGCACACTTTCCACAAATCGGAGCAAAAGCATTCGAAGTAGAAGTGAGCAATCTACAAGAGGCCAGATTGCTCTATAACACGCTTGCAGATTATGACTTGTTCCAATACCATAATCAAATCAAACCTGACTATGCCAATGCTACAGTCGTTCAGGAGTGGCTTGAGGAAGAGGGTGAATGGATTAGTTGGTCAGATGATAAAACAGGGATTGATGATATTAATGAGTATTTTGAATATTTAGAAGAGGTGAAATGAAAATGGCTGATAGATATTATTCGACATTGATTATGCATTATGTACCAGATGAAGTATTGGAAAAGTATGGTGTGAAAAGAACACATAAGCAATTTCGTATCGTATGTAAGGCAAAATCAAGAGCCGCCGCCGAGAGATATGTCAAAGAAGTATTGGACATTAATGGTGGAAAAGTTTTTGATCCTAACTATACTTCTGAAACAGGTAACAAAGAAGCGATTGACGCTGCCGACAAATTCACAGGAGCAATATCACTAGGTAATATGGGATCGGTTTATCATGACATGAAAGAAATACACAGAGAGATCGAAGAATTCAGAAACATGAAGAATTGACAACTAGAAAACCCGCATAGAATAAGGGTTTTTTGATACATAAATCATGATAAAAGTGGCATTTCATGAGAAGGGGAGAAATGAGCGTATGACAACAATTTATGTCGTTACATATTGTGCTCCTTGGGCAGAGTATAATACCCAAAGGTCAAATACGAAGGCGTTTTATGATAAAGAAGAAGCTCAAGAATATATTAACCAAGAACTAAATAAAAAACATGAAAGTGGTCATGATGAATATTTTAAAGGTATGAATGGTGATTATGAAATTGATGAAATTGAACTGATTTAATTGATTTAGATAATATTGGAAAGAAGGGATATTAATGAGCGTAATTACTACATACGATGAAAAAAGAGACAGACTCAGAGACGAACTTACGGATTGTCTAAAATTGGCTAAAGAGTTACTCGATGAGGACATTTGGGGATACGATGAGATGAAAGATGATTATGCTATGAATGTTTATACGGCAGTAAAAAAGGCTAGAGATGCTGTGTAAAACACCGAATACATAAATGGGGTGATAAAATGAATGAGGTAGAACTAACAGAATTTATAAAGAATAACCTTTCAATTGAGATTGAAGAGGACTACATATCCTATAGCGGGTCTGGCATCAGAGTGAATTTGGTCTTGAATGGTGAAAGGATTTCCACAGACTATATTGTTACCAACCAAGATTAGAATAATTACAAATATTTGATAAAGAAGAGGAGAGATGTTTATGTTTATGATGTTTATCTATGTTAATGGTACAGCACATAATAGTATGGGTATTCGCGGAGAATTGGATGAATTATACTTAATTGCAGAACAAGAAACAAAAAAGTTGTTTAAGACTAATCCACATGCCGAGATTTCAACAAAGATTACAAAATATATTTAAGATAAATCATACATTTCAACATGAAAAAGGAGATTGATAAAAATGGATATCAAAAACACTTTTAAGGTTGCTCAAGAAATTGCCGCACTCTCTACTAAATACGAGAATGAAGACATCGGCGATAATGAACAAGCAGAGATTCTTAACAAGAAATTTATTGATGAACTAGATATGTTGCACAGCAAACTCTTACAATTAAGTATGTACGCCACAGATAAACTACTTAATAAAACAGCAGTCAACACTAAAACTTATGAGCAACTGTCTTCATATTCTAACTTGAGTGTTTATTACATCTATGAAAACGAAGGACTTGCTCTTGTTGAAGATACAGGGATGGGTTTACATCTTGTTCCGTTGGACATTCTAAGGTTCGAAGATTAATATCTTGATTAAATTTTCTTTTGATTAAGAAAAGAAGAAAGGAGGATTCGTATGAAATATCTGTTAATCGAAAATTTAATGGGTGGATGCGCCTGGATTCTGAAGGAGTACCTAGATGAATTAGAGCTTCATGAAGTTTACAAGTTTATGAATTCGGGAACATTTTCATCTGGAGATATTCAAAAATATATCGTTACTGAAGAAGATTTTAATAGGGAAATTGAGTCTGGAACGTTGCAGTATTTGTGAGTTGCTTATAAAATCTTTCTTTCAACAGGAATATTTTACCGCAAGCTACTTTGTGATAAATAAAGTATTATGGTGGGGTAAAATAATCCAATTTGAACGGAGAGATTTATTATGGATGATAAGACAGCAAAGATTCAACTGACTACATATAACCAATTTGGGGAATTTAGTTTTTATGTTGATCGTAAACAGATCCAGGATTATTTAGACAGTAAGCTATCTAAAATAGAAGTCGATCAGTTTCTTGATATGTGTACGCTTAAGGATACTAGAATGCTATTTGATTGGATTAAAGAGAGTTCAGTAAAGAAAGTAGAATAGTTAAAATTGAAATTAAAAAGGATGAGATAATAATGACAGATAGAGTAAAGGGTTTATATGTGGTTCTGGATAATGATTATAGAGATGATGATGTTCAAGAAATTATCAATGCAATTAAAATGATTAAAGGAGTTCAAGATGTTACAAATAGTATTGTTGATGGAGACGACTGGATGAATCGTTCGAGAATTGGTTTTGAATTTCAAAGTAAAATACTTGATGTGCTGAAAGATTTGAAATAACTTAAAGAAAACTTGATTTGATTAAAAAATAAAGGAGATGACTAATTTGATTTCAAAGGAAACATTAGATGAATTATCTGAATTCGAAAAATTTAATGAGTGTTATTATCGACCACTTACTTATAATGGCTATGCTACTCTGGCTTGTATGCAATGGTTCGATGAATACGATTGTGATGAAAAACGATTCTTCAGAGATGAAAATGATGACAAATATCGCTTTTCAAACAAGGAAGAGGGGATTGAGTGGCTGTTTAACAATATCAAAGCTGATAAAATAGATCCTGAATATCAAGAATACAATCATGATCATTTTTACAAATAATGAAGAAACCAAAAACCCTTATAAACACTGGACTTTTTAATCACTAAAAGCGCATGAAAGCCCGATTTTATCAAGAGAGGAGAATATAATGGATACGGAATACTTGGATAAATTAAGCCAAATTATTATAAACGAAGGCTTACGTGACACCTGGAAGACCCAAGAAAGACTGAAGGCATTAAATAAAATACACCCATCTGATACTGTTATTTATCACTCGGAAAACATCAGAGGTAAGTGTATTGTGTATTATGGAAGTATTTCCGACCTAGGAAGCATAGGCACATATGAATTTAAGTTGGGGAAGATTAAGAAAGAAGAAACAATTAGTGGCGTTCTGAAATTGAAGGCGTGGGAAAATCAATTCAATAAAACAATACATAAACAGAAGCCGAATCTAGCAATGATTAAGGAAGATATTTTGAACTGGACTAAAAAAAGCAAGAACGAAAAACACAAAAAACAATTTCTCAACACTCTAAGTGTTCATTATAAATACACTGGACAAATTATTGTTTTCTATAAAGAATTTAATGGAGAAGCAAAAAAAATAAAACCTATCTACAAAATGTTTGAAGACGTTAGCGTAGAAGAGCTATATACATACGCAAAAACAAAGAGTAAAGAATTTTGGAATCGTGAATTTACTGGCACGATCAAATATGTTAAGACCTTTTGGAACAATCAATTAGGAGTGTACTTCCCGGAATTTGAAACAATCAGATTTAGCGAATACATGAATGGCACACAATCAAAAGAAAAGATATTCGATACATTAATTCACGAACTTGTTCATTGGCATTTGCACACTTCCGGGAGTAAATATGCCGATGAAGATTTTGAATTCATCGAAGAATGTTTGCGTGTCGGCTGTGGTTTATCAAATGCTGCTGGAGCGCAAAGAGCTTATAGAGAGTATTTAAATAGTAAAAATAAGGTTGTGTGAGTAATGGGTGTCTGGGGAGAAATGTTATACCAAGTTAGTACAAAAACGTTAAAGATAAGAGCGCTTGAACTCAGAGATGAGATTGAAATTAAACCGAAGCGAAAATTGAAGAAAGAGTTAAAGGAAATTCTTGATGAAATTGAATATCAAGAAGGCAGACTGCAATATGCCAATAGGCCATATAGTTTTCCAACTGCAAAATTACCCATTCCTGGAACGGAGCTAATTGAACATGACTTGGATTGTGATTGTGGATGTTGGCTGAAGATATTTAATAAATAAATATATGTACAATAATAATATAATGTGTTATGATGAACTTGTGAGACAATACATATGAGGAGATGGATATATTAATGATTAAAATTGAAGGCAAGAAGCATGAAGAGTTTATTCAAGAATTATGCGATACATATGGTAAGCTTAAGTTTGATCCAGATAATAGCGGACTAAAAAATGATTACGAAGGTCTTAAGAAGATTATCTTGGAACGGATGAATTCTTATTCTATTGTAGATAGTGTGGAACTTTCTGAACTACTCACTCTAGAAGATATTATTGTTAATGGAGATCAGATTGATCAAGTGTTCAATAAACTTAATGAATATTTAGATGAGCACGTTCATTCACCAAAGAATTTGTGCAGCAAGGATAATGCTGTTTTTATTCTGATGATGGATAATTCTGGATCTATGGGTTCGTATGAAAGGTATATGGCAAAAGCAATGGTTACTTGGAGCAGACTCTTACTTGGAGACAGATATAATAAAGTCAAAATGGAGTATATTGTTCATAATACAAAAGCCGAAAGCGTAAGCGAGGATGCATTTCTAAATAGTACAGAATCTGGAGGAACGATTGCATCATCTACTTATGTACGCTGCCTAGAAATAATCAATTCGACTGATTATAAGAATAAAGATATTTATGTTATGCATATATCTGATGGGGATAATCTTACTTCAGATAATTCGAGAACTGAGAATTATCTATATGACATTTTAAATAAAGTAAATCAAGTTCATTATGTAGAAACAAATCAATATAATAGAAGCAGTACTTTAATGCAAGTCTTTAAGAAGGTTAATAACAATAAGTTTATTAAGTCAACAATTAAAGATAAGAGCGATGTTCTCAAGGCAATTCTTGATGCATATGTAATCGCTTAGTAGATTACATGAAAGTTCTGTTTTATCAAGAAAAAAGGGAGTGGGTATTTGTGGAACATCATGATTGTGAGAGCAATATTTATTATGCTGGGACACCTGTAAATAAGTGGTTTCTTTTGGTCGAGGGCAGCTCGTGGGATACATATACTGACGGATTTGAAGTAATTAATGTTGAAATCAGTTATTGCCCTCACTGTGGAGCAAAATTGGAAACGATTAGTGAAGCTGTATAATGAAATCTCAGTTTTATAAGGAATAAAAATAATTATAATAAGGAGAATTAAAAATGACAATTGAAAAAAGTATTCAGGATGTAATTCAATCTAAACTAGAAGAGGGCTTAGTTGAGAAGTTGGTGGCTGAACAACTTGAAAAAGGTATTACAAAAGCTCTCGAAAGTTTATTTGGATCATATGGTGATGTTACAAAGATTCTGGAAAAGCAAATTAAATCGGTTATGGTTCCATTTCTTGAAGCTTATGATTATTCAGAATACATAGTGAAATTAGATGATGTGCTGGTTGAGGTTCTAAAAAATACAACAATGGAAAATAAATCAATCCTTAATAATTTTAAAGAATTAATGACTATTGATGAAAAAGTAAAGGAAATTAAACTAACTGATCTATTTACTAAGTGGACAGAATATGTGGCTAAAAATGTTGATACAAGTGATTTGGAAGTTTGCTACGATGACGGTGTAAGTTATGAAAATGTCGATGTTCGTTTTAATGTTGATTATAACGAAGATAACAGTTGGAGTAGTTTTGAATACGCCGTGCTAACATTTGAATGTGAACAAGATGAGGAAATGAATTTTGCAATTAGATTGCATCGATGGAAGAACGGAAGAGATAAGAGTTGGGACATCGACTACGACAAAGTTAACGATTTGAAGTCACTAAAACATGTCAACCATTTTGAAATACTTTTGATGAAGCTTAAACAGAGTTTTACAAAATTAATAATTGATGAAGATTGTGATTCTGACGAGGTTCAACCAGAGGCCGAACCAGAGGCATCATTCAGTTAAGGATTCATGAAACCCTCATTTCATAAGGAATTTAAAAGTAAAAATACATAATTAGTCAAAGGGGATAGATATGTTTAACAACAAGCCTAGCTGCTATGAAACAAAAGTTTTTGTTAAAAAGGGTGATTTGTTAATTGCTAATACTTCTGAATTTGATTTAACAGAAGGACGAATATATATGGTAATCAAAAATCAGGGCGAAGGTACATTTGGGGATTGTTTTTATATTGTTAACGACAAAGAAAATACACAAGATTATTCTGGAGAATATTTTTGCCATTATGAGGGTGAATTAGTCACATTCGACTAACATTTTGTCTATATATAGTATTTATACTTGAGAATATATCTATATATAGACATGAAAACCACATGAAAGAGGTATTTTATTAAAACATGAAAAGGAGTGGATTGATTTGAAAATTATGAATACAGGAAGTCTGGTTTTCGAAGAAATCGGAGCAAACATTTATGTAATGGGAGCTAACCGATATGGGAAAATAGATAATGCGGTATATTCAAAAGAAGATTTTAAAGACCTAGAAAAAATGGGATATATGATTGAAATTAGAAAGTAAAAAATAAAAATAATAGGAGAGGTGAAATATAATGCATCAAGAAAGAGTTCAGAAATTTCTACAAAAACTTGATCAACTTACTGAAGATTTTGGTATTTATATCGATCTTGATTATAAGAGCAATGTTAAATTAAAAGATTCTGAAACAGATGAAGTGCTCGGAAATGACTTTTGTTTTGCAGAGGAACTTGGTTATGAATGTTATTGAATGGAGCGATACATTGTGTCGATAGTTTATTTACCCGATAATTCACTTGAGATTATTACCGACAACCACGATCTAGTCAAACTTATCAAGCAGCATATGGGATATGAGACCGCTCAACTCGTAGAGGAATTGTCCGAAGCAATCACGGCAGAAGAAGATTACGAAGAAAGACTTGAAGATAATCAATTCGCTTTTGATGTGCTCGATGATCATATCGACTTTCTATTGAATGAACTGGAAAGATTAGAGATAAGTGAATCAATAACAAATGTCGTGAAGAAGATGAAAAGAGTTGTGGAGAGTCAAATGTAAGGAGGTGATAAATTGGCTGAACGATTGTTGAAATGTCCTATCTGTGAGCAATATGGTCATAAAGATAAGATGACCAGAGAGACAGATAAAAAGTATTATCACAATGAATACTGTCACGATAGATATTTACGCGACAAAGCATTCAAACAGAAGGAAAGGGAAGAAATGGATAGTCTTATTAATACAATAGTGAGGCTCCATAAACTTCAAAGCGTAGCTACATTTCCACGAACATTCTATCCATTCATCCAGGAACTACGCAATGACTCTGTGTTGTTCGGTAAGATCGAACGAAGATACAAAGAAGGTCTTACATATAAGACGATTGAGGATACATATCTGTACTGTGCTGAAAAGATAGAATGGGCAAAAGGCAACAAGGAATTCAAGAACGTAATGAGTGAGTTGAAATATTGTTTCGCTATTGTTAAGAATAATATCGAGAATTATTTCAGGGATGGTAAGAAAATATCTAAGCAAAAAGCAGAGACTGAAATATTGACTAGTCATGTTGAATCAATGAGAGATGTGAACAAAGTTATTATCGCAGCTCAAAATAAAGCAGTCCAAAATAATGAAGATAAAATAGATATAACATCGTTGTTCGACTAAAGGAAGGTGATATTATTTCTGAGGAATTGTCTAAGATTGAAGATTTGGGATCAGAGATGTTTATCATTGGAAGCATGTATCTCAACCCAGACCTGTTTTTGGATTATGGAGAACTAATTAAGTCCAAGTATGATTTCAATCAACCATCAAATAAGTTTTTGTACGACTCCATAATGGATTTGTATAGTCAACACGCAGGAACAGAAATTAATCAAATTAAAATAAATACATATATGAATTCAGATCCAGAGAGAAAAGCAAAATACGAATATTTAAAGGGGTATTCAATCATTGACCGCCTAACAAGAGTGGTTGATTTGGATGATTTCCCTCTATATTATGAAAAACTTAAGAAGTATTCACTGCTTCGTGAGTTTGAAAGAAAAGGGTTCCCCGTACAAAAGTTAATGGGTAGAAAAGACTTTGACAAAATCGGGACAGAAGAGATTATCAAAGGTATGGAGTACCAAATTAATACGATTGGAACTGTAATTGGTGGTGTTCAAGACAGCATTATTCTTGGTCACAATATGCCGGAGAAGATTGATGAGTGGAAACTAACTCCTGATGTTGGTATTCCCATTCCATTCCAAATCATCAATTCACTTCTTCGTGGACTAAGAGGTAAAAAGTTTAATCTATTCGGGATGCATAGTGGATGTGGGAAAAGTCGTACCACTAGCAAACTTGCTTGTTACCTTGGAATTAAGTTGGGTATTCCGGTGTTGGTACTTGTGAATGAACAGGACGAGGCGGAATGGTTGGGAATGCAGATTAGTTGCGTTCTGAATAATCCTGAGTTTGGATTCGATGTTCAGATGAAACGCCGAGGAATTGACCTGATTGACGAAACAAAGATTGTTACCGGAACACTCAATGAGCAAGAAGAGGAGATTGTTAAAGAGGCAGCGCAATACATAAAGAAAAATAGTAAGATTTATTTTCTTGAATTGAATAAATATGATGAAAACACTTTAAAAAGACAGATTAAACGACATAAACTTAGAAATTGTCAATTGATTATATATGACACAATGAAAGCACCAGATCATGACTGGATGACATTTGTTAAAACTGCCGACATGCTTAAGGAAGTCGCAAGCACAGAAGATATTCCAGTTTGGTCTACATTCCAATTAACGGACGATAGTTTGTTCAATGACATGCTAACTAGTCAGGCCATTGCTAACGGCAAACACATTAAACACGTTGCCGATGCACTTATGATGGCAAAACCAATTTCTCGTGACCAATATGATAAATTTGTTATTTACAATCCAAATGACCCCTTTGTTGGAGAATCCACCACTCAACTTGAAATGCATATAAATTATTATATGGTAGTAATTGACAAAAATAGAGGAGGTAAAGACAAAGATATTCTCTGTTTTGAAGTTGATAAAGGCAAAAACTTGTGGATTGAACGAGGATATTTAGTTCCATCTCAAGGAGAGAAGGAATTGAAAGCACTCAAGAAAGAAAACAAGAAACTCAAAACAGAGCAAGAAGTGGTTAAGTTGAGAAAGGCTTTAAACAAAGAAGAATAATCCAAGAGGTGATATAAAATTGATGCTCAAACTTTAAAAGAAAACATAATAAGAGACAATAAAGTTGCTGATATTTTAACATCTCTTGGATGTCACATTAATGAACGAATGTCAGATCATACAGAGATACGTTCTACGAGACCGGGGGGAGACAATCCCTCCAGTCTTCAAGTTTTTACCGATTCATTATTAGTGAACTGTTACACAGAAACAATCCCAAAGTTGTCAAATGGGCATCCAGATATAATTACACTCGTACAACATTATAAAGAAATGTCATTTTCAAAAGCGCTGTACTATATTTGTGAGGTATGCGGCTACAGTTATTACTCTGACTACAAACCTGTAAAAGAAGAAGTTGATCCGTGCCTTGCATTTTTAGATTTAATTGAACCTAAATCAGAACATCACGATGAAGTACCATTGAGAAAAATAGATGAACAAGTATTAAACATGTATCTTCCAATACCCAATCAATGGTTCCTGGATGAAGGAATAAGCGTAGATGTTCAGAGACTTTTCGAAGTTGGATATTCAATAAATGATAATTGTATAACTATTCCGATTAGAGACGAACTTGGGTCATTGGTTGGAGTAAAGGGAAGAACAACACTGGATCATAAAGCGCTAAAAACATCGAAGTATTGGTATCTCATTCCTACCCCCAAGAGCCAGATTCTATATGGATTAGATAAGACCTACGATCATATCAAGGATTCTGGTAGGGTAATCGTGTTTGAGGCTGAGAAGAGTGTACAGAAGGCGTGGAGTTGTGGAATCAAGAATTCTGTGAGCATTGGCGGTCATGAACTAAGCGAGACTCAAATATTGAAACTGGAACGCATGGGAGTTGAGGTTGTTCTTGCATTTGACAACAACATAACCAGCCAAGAAATTAAGGAAGAGGCTGCTAAATTTGTTGTCAGAGATAGCGTAAGATGTCTGTTTGCTCACAAGAACAAGGGAATTATGGGAGAGAAGGATGCGCCGATTGATCTGGGGGCAGAGTTTTTCATGAAATTGATGAACGAGGATAAATATAAGATACCAGTTTAAATCAAATATAGGTTTTATCAAAAGAAAGAGGTGAGGATAATATTTAATCAGTTTAAAGTTAAGGTACAAGATGCAATTGATGAATTAACCGCTCAGATTAATTTTATTGAGGCCGCAACTAAGTCTCCAGTTCTGCTATTTACAACGTCTGACAAAGTACTCAAGAACGATAGAGCGTCACTATTCATTACTCTAGGTTATGATAATGGTAAGTTTCGTGGGTATATGGCTAATTTAATGAGTTCATATTTTTCAAATAACTGTCCATATAATTTAACCATCAGACCACGCTCAAAATCACAAACATCAATTTTTGCAATTTATCATGAAGATATTGAGATTGCACAGTTTAATATTTTTGAACAATGGTATGGGATCAGAGACAAACCGAGTTTAGAAGATGATATTTTAAAAGAACATCAAAGGCTTGAAAATGAAAAAAATAAAGAGATTAGTTTAGTGAATGAGCGCATTCAAAAATGGGAGGGAATTTTAACCCATCCATATAAATACGTGTACAATTTTTACCTCAAAAATAAAAAACTTAGAGCTAAATCTATTTTTCAATTTATTGATGATTCGATACACCTCTTGTTCAATAAGAACTTGATAGACAAGATTAAAAACAGATTGAAACAAGAGAAAGATAAGTTGAAGGAAATCAACGATAGGTATGCTAGGCACTCATTTGATCCAGAAGAACTTATTGCATCAAACAAGGAAAAAGAAGCGTATATAAAATTCTGCGTGGACTTCTTTGAACTACACCAATATTCATTACAACAAAAACAACATAAACTATATTAAAAAAGGAGGCATAAGCCTCCCATATTAGTACTCTAGGATTGTAAACTCACCCAGTATTCTTGCGTTCTGGGCTGCTATTTGAGTATCAAAAGTTTCCACTGAAAAGTGGAGATCGCTACTACGACAAATCTTCCATTCGTTATTTTCCTTACTTACATCTTCAACAAAGTACTCAAAGGGTTGCATAAAATTTTCACCTCCTAGTTGTATGACTTTACTATAAATTATAGTTTAAAAAGTAAATAGTTATACCTGTGCTAGAACCGCGCAGTTGCTGCGTGAGTTTAATTTAAGGAGACGATTAAACTAATGAATCTTTACGAAATTCAATTTGAACATTTTTCACAAAAAGACAGTCAAAGAGGAATTTTAGTCTATCTTGCTGCTAAGTCAGATGAACATGTTTATGAATGGTTGAAGTCTAATCCAGACCTGGGAAATAATAATTATATTTTTACAACTTATCAAGACAATGAACGAGATGGGGAAATTTTTGATATTTATGCTGATGACTGGTCGATTATTGGAACAGAATCATTCAAGGAACGAATCATTAGATTGTCTGGAGAAATAAACGATGATGAAGTTGAACTTACTGATCTTTATTATGGTAAAACTCTTTATGGGTGGAAATTGGTCAAAGAAGATGTCAAGCCAGATGTTTTTGCAATCGTTGAGGAATGCGGCATTAATCTGATTAATGGACTGGATATCGAAATTAAAAACCCTTGATAAATAAGGGTTTTTTGCACATCATTTCATCATAAAATAAAGATTTTACACAATCTTCAGCCGGGAATATTTAATAAATAAATATATATACAAAAACCATTGACATTCATTTAATAAATAAATATAATAAGACTATGACATGAGAGAGGGATGATTATCTTGTCTATTACTGAAATCAAAGCATCTGATTTAAAGCTTACCGAAGACGAAAATGCAGCAAGGTACATTGAAATATGGAGCAATAAATGGGGGAGTAAATTAACAATTGGAGGACTGTATGAGATAAAGAGATCATACGGAAGCCCTCAAATATATGGCGATGAAGGGGAAATGTATATTATAGATGATGAAGGCAAAGACGCTTACGGATTTCAAATGTTGTGTGATGTTAACTACTATGAATAATACATAAATATATATAGATAAATTACACCAGTGATCGGACTAGAAAGTGTGGATTGTTATGTTGGTAATAAAGCGGAGTTGCATTGTGATGATGTGACTCCAAATGAAAATATAAAATACATATGAAGGGAAGTAAGAAATGAAAAAGAACAATAAGGCGTTAACGAACGAATCGGCCTATAGAGGATTCAAGGTAAGAGGTATTGCAAACAAGAACGAACTTATAACAGCAATGAGAGCCATGATACCAAATGCATTAAAAGTTAATGACATCGTATTTGTTTGCATCGGAACAGACAGATCTACAGGAGACTCATTGGGGCCATTGGTTGGAAGCTACTTAAAAGACATGGGATACGCAAATGTATATGGAACAATTGATAATCCAGTACACGCAGTTAATCTTGAAGAAACAATGAAAAGTATACCGAAGAATAAGATTGTTATTGCAGTAGATGCCTCTCTTGGAGGGTCTGTGGATGTTGGAAATATATCGTTGATCAAAGGAAGTCTCAAGCCTGGAGCTGGTGTTGGGAAAGATTTGATAGAAGTAGGAGATTTCTCTCTATGTGGGGTTGTAAATGTAGGTGGATTTATGGAACATTTTGTTTTGCAAAATACGAGGCTATCCTTGGTTATCAAGTTGGCGAAAGATATTGTTTCAGGTATAACCAATACATTTCCACTTAAAGAAGAGAGTAAGCGAAAGAGTAACGAGAAATTTGTAAGTAGGGCAGATGATATTAGAACGATTACCAAGCTAAAGAAAAAAGGATTAAATGTTGCATATCTTCAAAATACATAATACATATGATTAGATGAGAGATGGATTTCGTAAAGAATGGAGACTATAAATGTCACTAAAAATTGAAAATGAAACGGTTTATGTGATTTATATAAACGGCATTCCATATGAGGGAGATGGAAGAAAACTTGTATATACTTCTGTGGGTGCTGCAAACGGAGTAATTACAAAAGAAGCGAAACGTGAGGCTGAGCACAGATATACAACAACAAGAAATTATCTGACGGACATAGACTGGTACGAACTAGGTTGGAATTCAAGAGAATATTTGATTGATAGAGTTAAAGACGAATTTACTATTGTTGAATATGGACCAAAGGAGAATAAAAATGCAAATACTAATGGGCAGTAATCGTAGAGTTGACTTTTACGGAAACGCTAAAGACGGTGTGCATGTTGAAATGGTCAACGACAAGGGTGAAACGTTTGTGTCGAGAAGATTAAGTGAAGAGCAACGATTGAATCTAATTGAGACCCTGACGCGAATGGATAATGGCAAGGCAGTTTAAAACTGTGGTTAAAATTGGAGATGATACAATGAAAACTTACACTTCTGAAGAAATCATTCAAAAACTCAAAGATCAAATATCTTCAACAAACCTTTATGACCGTGACAGCTTCAATGAAGGATATCGCGAAGCACTAAGAGACATGATTCAAGTGTTTAAATCGATATAAAATTTGTGTTTTATAAGAAAAGGAGATGTGAAAAATGGGTGAAGCTAATCGAAGAAAATTACTTAATGATTATCCAGAGATAAACGAGAAGCAAAAGCAAAAGAAGATGTCTAAAAGAGATATCATAAACGAGATAAGCACTAGTAACCCTATGCTTACTGTAGCAGGATTGGTTGGAGGATTTGGCGGCCATATTTGAGAATTGATGATATAAGAGTTTTATAGTGAACAGTAGTCAAATTATACGAAATAAGAAGAGGAGATAAAAAATGAAAAAAATAAAAGTATTATTGGCAGTATTGATGACGGTGATTGCATTGACTGGTTGCACAACAGAAGCAGACAAGGTTAGCCAAAATCTGTCGTTAGAAGCAGATAATTTTAATGTTGTTCGTCAATTAACCGTAATTAACTGCATACAGGGAGATACGTTATTTCAAATGACAGGAAAAATGTCAATAAAAGCAGATAGCACTGATAATCAACTTGAAATTGTTGTTGAAGATGAAAATGGGAATTACCAAAAACACTTCATAGGCTTAAGCGACAATGTGTCGTATGTTGTGGAGCAGAAGGGATATAAAAATGTAAGCAAATTTAAATATACATTGAACTATAATCCAAAAATGTGGATTCCTGTTGATGTCAAAACAATCGAATAATCGCAAAATAATAGATTTATCAAAATTTAGGAGGAATATAAGTGGAAAATAAATATTTGAAAATTAACTTTTCTTGGGGAAACACAATTGAAAGTGCTGTTCATCAACTACTTGAATACAAAAAGAATGGTGTTTTAGCCTGCGGTGAATTTAATGGAGCAACGCTGTATTCAGATACGGTTACTATGGACGGAGCATATAAAGAAATTATTGGAAAGACGAAAGCAGAATTCGATGAATCGCAGCGAAAATGGAGAGAGGAATCAGAAAAGAGAGAAGTGGAATTCAAAAACAGTATTCCATCTCTTACTGAAGAATGGAAAGCGAAAGGCAGAAAAGTATTAGATCAAGACAAATGGGATTATTGGGATGAAATTGTACCAATTAGGCTTGGAGATTTGTATCATGGAATGGAATTGGGATGCTGCTTGAATATTGTGAAGATTCTAAATGAAAATGGCAGTCTCGAAGACGCAAAGAAAGAAATTGAAAACCAAGGACATTCAGGAATGTCATTTGGTTTAGTAAGAACAATGGTTAAAGAGTTTTGTGCTAGGGGCGAAGAGTTTTCAAAGTATTTGGCTTATTAGAATATTTGATAAATACATACTTTTATAAAGAAATGAGGGGGATAATAATGTACATTATTATCACAATGCTTATCGTATGGGCTTTGGCAATGCTGTTTTTGCCAAGGTGGTTGACCCACATTGAAATGACAAAAGAAGATGTAAAAGAATATGGGTGGGCAACTTATAAACAATTTAAAGAAAACTTCAACAAATACGAATGGACTCCATTACGACTTTATCCAGACAGTTGCTCTAATGACAAAGAAGAATGTTATTTTCACGCAAGTATTATTAAAATGGGTGGCAAAGGAATGTTGATTAGAGACCCTATCAGTTTGATGTTGGTGAAAAGATATGTAAAAAATGTGTTGTACAAGAAACCAGAAAAGCCAATTAAATCGGTTGATTTGTGGAAGGAGGCCAATAATGAGCCAAGAAGAAAGCAATTTTACTTTTAGAACAAAGCTATTTCCAATGGATGTATCGTTACTCTTCTCAATTTTTCAGAATCCCAACACAGTATTTACAGATGATCAAATTGAGAGCTGGAATAAGCAAGCGAACCAGATTCGTGATATTCTGGACGATCTGATTGATGAAGCAAATATAATTATGGAGAGCTAATACATATGAAACCACTTTACATGAGTAGACATTTTAAATATTACCACAAGAACAGATTTCATATTGAAGGCGTATCACGCAAAACTAAAAAGCATCTTCAGAAAGCAATCAAAAAAGGCTACTTGCCAACTGTAACAGAGCAACGCTGGTTTCAATTGCCTGAATGCAAATGGTGTAATGGTGGAGGGTATTATCGAGAGCACGAATATGACACTGGTTATACTTGCCCTGATTGTGTTGGCACTGGCAAAGATGGATGGTTTGCGAAAGATGGGAAAATGTATGACAGAGAAACAAGATTAGAAGTTAAAGAATTCTAAGGAGGTTTAATTATGATTTGGTTTGTGGTTGTTGGAGGACTTTTCAATATCATATCTGCACTTGTGATGAATACAAAAGATGTGCCAAGCGCTGTATTCTTTAAAGTGATTCCTTTCATCTTGGGGTTGGGTTGCATTCTTTACTCAGTGTCTTATTTTAACATTCTATAAAACTTATCTTTTATCAAAACAAGGAGGTGTACTATATTGGAAGAAATCGATTATGATAAGCTGCTGAATGATTGGGCAGATGGGATATTTAAACTTTTAGATGAGGCCAACAATAAAAAAGATGCCGAAGACTTTGGAACTCCTGAGTATTATCGCAACTTTGGTAGAGTTCAAGCGTTCTCAGAGTCTCTTTCTCAATTGAGTTTTCTAGAGAAAAGACGTAAGGGTAATTATATTAAAAATCAAGGAGGTGATATTAATGAGACGCATTGAACTTTTATTGTCTGACCTGAATATCGAGTATAAGCACCCAGATGGTCAGTGGAAGAGTTTTGGTGAGGTTTGGACTGAACTTGCTGTGGCATGGGGTAAATATGATCAGAGTGAACAACAGGAGATTATTTATGCTTTGGAAGATACTCTGAATCAAGACAATAAATAAAAATATTTGGGGGAGTGGTATTTATAAATGAAATGGAAACAAAAAACACCTGTCATTCCATTTGAATCATATGACAATACGTATTCTAAACTTGCGAAACTTAACGGAATCACAAACATTGATCAATTCCTGAATCCACTGTCTAATGTAATTTGTGATTCTTATCTGCTTAAAAATATTGATGCATTAGCAAGTCGAATCATTCTTGCAATTCGGAATCGTGAGCCTATTACGATTACTGGCGACCCTGATTAGTTAGGATTATGACGGCGTAACTTCGTTGGTGACAATGTATAAGTATCTACTTAATTTCACTGACGAAGTATATTATGTGTGCAATGAACGATCCGAAGGTCATTCGATTAATAACTTAGTCGAAACGATTCCAGGATCAACAAAAGTTCTGATTGCAGTAGACAGTTCATCAAACGATGTTGAGACCATGCGACTACTATCATCAAGAGGAATTGACTGCTTAATCATTGACCATCATACAGTTACAGTAGATAACCCATATGCAATTTTAGTAAACCCGCAGCAAGCCAATGACCAATATCCAAACAAAAATGCTTGCGGCGGTTTACTCGTCTTCAAGGTTTGCCAAGTAATTGATGATTACATGAATACATATTATTCAAACAAGCTCGATGATCTTCCTGGATTTTCTCTAATGGCTGATATGATGTCAATGTTGGAATTAGAGAACAGATATTACGCAAAACAGTCACTGAAGAATTTACATCACGCAGGACTCAAAGCATTGTTTCAAGCAATGAATTATGATCTAACAAACCTATCTGCGACAGACTTTCTATACGGGGTAAGCCCTGCTGTAACAGCTGCTACACGAGCAGATAATATCCAGTTAGCAATTGACTTTCTGATGTGTATAGATGACTCAGGCGACATCAAGGGGCTTGCTAAAGAGTTGGTTAAGGCCAATGAGAAGCGTAAAGAAGTTCAGGCTGAGGCACTCAACGCATTGAAACCGTTTGTGGATGAGCGAGATAAAGTAGTAATTGTCTTCGATCCGACACTTGGGAAAGGGATGAATGGCCTCGTAGCGCAAGAATTGTCACGGACATTCAATAAACCAGCAATTGTTCTTGGAGAAGGTGACGACAAAGATACCTACGCAGGAAGTTATCGTGGATTAGAGGACTTTTCAATGCTTGAATTACTTAATGGTTGCGAGAGTGTAATTTACACAGGAGGACATCCGTCTGCTGGAGGGGTGCAACTACCCAAGACCAACTTAGAATTGCTTAGACAAGAACTAAATAAAAAATTGTCTAATTTTGAAGCCGACGATTCGTTGTACTATGATCTAGAATTCAACTTGTCAGATGTCAATGAGAATCTAGTTAATTATCTGAATGAGTTTTACCGGATTACAGGCAACAAATTCAAGCAAGGCAAATTTCTCATCAAGGGATTATTCGTCTCAGATAAGAAGCTCATGGGTAAATCTGCTAATACAGTTAAGGTTGATTGCGATAAGATTCAATTGATGAAGTTTAAAACTGATGAGCAATACTTTAACTCAGTCCCGGTATTCTCTGAAATTGAAGCCATCGGCTCACTCAACATCAACGTTTGGAAAGTTTATAAGCCCAAGTTTAAAGTCACTAAAACACTGCAATTATTCATTGATGATTACCGGGAAAATATTTAATAAATAAATATATACAAATTACAAAATACATTATATAATAAAGGAGAACAATACATATGACATTTTACGGACTGGCAACAACTCAAAACGGAGCAAGCGTAGTAATCAGAGATTTTACAGCAACAGATCGAATTGGTGTAGAAAATGAAGCAAAAAGCTATTGCAAGAAACAAGGACTGGTATTTGATAAGGTATTGCCAGAAAAGAATACAGTTAAAGGAGGATCAACACTTACCAAATACGCGAAGCAGCGTCAGCAATCGAATAACAAACGGTAATTAGTAAATATAATAGGTCTTCTATAATGGGAGGCCTATTCCTTTAAGGGAGTGCTTGAGTTGAAAAATGAAACAGTTTATGTAGCACCTGAGTCAATCACAAATAAGAATGTTGAATACATAAAGTTGCTAAGTGGGAAAATTGATTTGAAGAAACCAAGTTTTGCATCTAGCGATGAAATTATCGACACACTGAAAGAATTCGATTTAGAAAAACCGCGAAAACATTGAGTTTTTTGAAGGCAATAATCTGATGAAATTGAGTTTTTATCAAGAAAGAGGGATCGATTAAATGTACATATCAAGCAAGAAAGAAAAAATTTATGTAATTGGGGTAAAAAACAAAGGCTATGTTGATCAATTTGGAGGCATTAATCAGGATGTATTTAATGCTCAAAGCTATCAGGAAGTGGATGATGCCAGAAAACATGCGGGTTTATGCACTAATTTGGGGGATTTATATATCAGAGCACTAGTTGTTGAAGACGCTGGTATTGTAGAAATTTAATTATAAGAACCGTTTCATAAAATTATATGGGGGCGATGCTTTGATTAATATTAGGGAAGTGAAAGAGATATCTAAGAGCAATGCAAAAGAAATAGTTGAAAATCTTATTGCATTAAAGGAGATAGAATCTCAAATACTTGCTGCTGCTAAGATGGGACTTACTTACACGAAAGTTGAGATTAACAATGTGAGTAAAGATGAATATACTCAAATTGGCTCATATCTTGAAATGTGTGGATATTCTTTTACTCCATTTAATGATTATCGTTGTGCTTTTATAGGATGGAAATATGAATAACAATATAAAATACAAGATTCATCAAAAAAGGAGGATAATAATGTATTATTTGCGCAAGGAATCAGAAGAAAAAATTATTTCCGAAATTACTAAGACTGATGGGTCAGTAATACCAGAAAGAAAATTTATGAGCGAAGAACGTGCTGTCTTCAAACACCATGATTTTTCACGTTTTTATAGAGGAACATTTAATGGACTGACGGAGAAATATCAAGGTATGAAAGTATACCAGTGCAAGACATTAAAGAAAATTCTTGAGCTTAGGGAAAGTACATTTAATTATAGTGGTGAGTGGTTTGATGTTTATGATGAGAATGGAAAAGTGGAAATTGATGATTTGAAATAGTGGTTTTATTAGGTCACAAATTCATATGAAAGGAGACTGTTCTATGCCAAACTATTTAAATGACTCTAATAACAAAAGGGTTTTTCTCTATGTGAGAGGTGATGATTATTCAGCTCTCACTTTTGATCAAAAGTTTTATGCTCAAGAAGTATACGAAGATATGGTTAGTAAAGGCGAAACGTCTAGAACGATTGACGATGAAGATTATATGGATATTGATATCGTAGAGTTTAACAAGGTTGATGAGAGATTTTTGAAGTGGGTTAAGGATTATCTCTGTGACTACGATCAACTTAAAGGCAGCGATATTTTTGAAGTTAAGCCAGTAAAGATATAATCAAATAATGCTTTCATGATGTTTTAAAAATAAAAATAAGAGGAGTTGTTGTAATTTGAGTAGTTTGATTGTTGAAGTTTGTAGGGTTGATAGCATTGAGAAGCATCCGAACGCCGATAAACTATCCATCATTAGTGTAAAGGGTTGGAATTGTATCGTTGGCCTGGATCAATACAAAGAAGGAGATTTAGTTGTTTTCATTCCACCAGATTCAATTATTCCTGAAGATTTGATTGAAAAGTATGAACTTACTTATCTCAAGAATGGTGGAAGAGTTGGCAGCACAAAGCTTCGTGGTTACATTTCACAGGGACTAATTCTTGCTCCACCACAAGGAAAGAAATATAAAGTTGGTGATGATGTAGCCAAAGAAATGAACATCAAGAAATGGGAGCCACCAACACCGTCTTACCAACAAAATCAATCTGGTAAGAAGAGTACGCCCCGTAATATTAATCCTTATTTTGATAAATATAATGATTTGGAGAATATTAAAAACTTCAACAACGTATTCAAAGATGGTGACAAAGTTTATATCAGCGAAAAACTCCACGGAACAAGTTGGAGAGCTGGTAATCATCCGGTAGTTAACAAAGGCATAAAAAGAAAAATAGTTAATTTCTTTAAAAAACTGATTGGTAAATATGATGGATATGAATTCGTTTATGGAAGTCGAAATGTTCAATTGTCTTATACATCGAAGAAGGGATACTACGGTGATGATGTTTACGGAAATATTGCTAAGAAATACAACATGAAAAACATCATCCCAAAAGACTACGGAGTATATGGTGAAGTTATTGGCAGAGGAATTCAGGATCTGGAGTATGGACTGGATGAGCATGATCTTTACATTTATGATATTAAACTAAATGGCAAGTATCTTCCTTATGAAGATATGAAAGCATTCTGTGATGAGCGTAATCTTAAAGTTGTTCCACTTTTATACATAGGTGAATGGAATTCAGAATTAATCAATACATATACGAACGGTAAATCGATCTTGGCTCCAAAACAGATTCGTGAGGGTTGCGTAATTAAAGATTACAATGAGACGAATGATCAAAGGCTTGGCCGTAAAGTATTGAAAAGTATTTCGTTTGATTACTTGACACGAAAAAATGCTACGGAATTCCATTAAGAAAGGAGGTAAATAATGCACTGGTCTGATACATATCCCCATGAACTATACGCAAATGTACTATTGCTCGATGGTAAAATTGAATGCTGGAAAACTGGAAGCACAAAAGCAGAAGGATACTGGCCTTTTAAGTCATGGTGGAAGCCAAATCGATTGAGATTGTCTAATAGCGATCCTCACGAAGAGTGGACGATGGGGGATTACACGGTTGAATCTAAAACATGGATCGTCAACAATGACCAGGAACATAATGATGTATTCGCCATTCACTCTAAGGAATGGTATCGACAATGGGAACATGCAGCTGATTATAAATTGGGGAGGGCTTATTGATTGAATCACGCTGAATATAAAAAGTTGGTCAAGATTGGTGAAGAAGTATGGATTTGTGACTATCGATTTAACGATATTGACAATCAACCTATTCGTCATGTTAAGCCGACAAGAGTTTTAGTGGTAAGTAATGAGGAGTTGCCAAGCAATAAGACTGTATATTATTCAGAGTTTCATTTTAAGCCATTTGGAAAGAATGGCAAGCCACTGGCACAAGTAATTGCTCCATATGATAATACGGGTTATCGATCTTATACCGGAGAGTCACTTAATATTTTCTATGATGAAAAAGAGTGCGTGAAGCACTATAAGAAGCAATGTGAAGGAATTATTGATAAGTTTGAAGCCGCCAAAGAATCCAAGTTGAAATATTATGACAAGAAGATTGCTGAGATTCAAGCTGAAATGGAGGAATTTTAAGAATGATTGATATATTAAAGGCAAAAATTGAATCATTACAAGAAGAAATAACTGAAATCAACTCACAAATAGAAAGTGATTTTGATCCTGATGAATGGTCTGGAGGCAACTTCGACGATTGCTACAATCTAGGATTTGAACATGGAGAGAAATTTGGTCGAATGGATGCTTATAAAGAAATGCTAAAAATTCTAGAAAGTACGAATTGAAAAACGTTGATTTATAAGGGTTTTTTAGACCGAAAAACCTCATGAAAGTCAAATTTCATTAGAAAAAGGAGAGATAAGATGATCATAAATAAAAGTATTGAAGCCGTAAAAGGTTTGGTAGAGTATTCTATTAATTTCGATGGTTATTCAGAAGAAGATGAACTGCTAGAATATGAAGAATTCAACAACATCAAAGAGTTGATGGTGGCATTAAGCAAAGAAAAGTTGCAAGAGATAAAAGAAACTTATCATGAAGCAGACAGAATAAAAATCATTAGTATTAGCTTTAAAGGAACAACAGAAGACAAGGATACATCATTTCAAATTTTCTTGACTGACAATGAAGTTAGAGAAAATGTTGTAGCAAAAATTGATAACGATGATATCGATAATCGACTTCTTTCTAATGTGGAAAAGATCAAAGAAATCATTGATAACACGCTTAATCAATATCCGATCAAGTATTAATAAAATGCACATTTGATGAAGAAAAGGAGGACAGAACTTGAAAGATGAAAGAGAGTTCGAAAACGAGAATAGAATGTTATTGGGCAATATAGCTAGAATAATTCTTTCAAATGATGCAGATGAGATCGAAAATATGAGAATATGGGCGCATAAACGAATTGATGACATGGCTGATTTTAAAATTAAAGAGACTGAATAAATTGTAACATTTATTAAGAAAAAGAAAGGGTGAATAAATATTAAAACAAACATATTCGTACCACAAAAGATTAAAGTTGGTTTTCAGAATCGCAACGATACATATACAAAGAAGTTGGCATATGTAATCTACTATGACACAAAAGGAAAGCTACGCCAAGAAACTTCATGGGAGGGATGGCGCGACAATAAAATAGATCCAGTCGAATATGATAATGGACCAGTTTCAGGATTTGTATTAAATAAGAAGGTTGGCGATTATAAAAGCGGCTGGAACCATCGACAAGCGTACACAAGAGTTTATGATCCTAGAGGGTTTGAATTTGAAATAACAATTGAAAATCTGCTCTATATTCTTGAGAACGCCAACTCTATCAAAGGAAAGGGTCTAGAAGGCGAATTCGTCTACTCGTGGGATGGTAAGAATCTGATTCTTTTACCTGTAGACTCTCCAGATTATCAAGAGATAAGCCAATTTAATAAAATCCTACATGAAAAGAATTTTGTAAAGGCAAAAGATCTGATTGTTGGAGCTACATACAAATCTAAAGACAATCAAGAGTGGATTTATATGGGGAGATTTGATCTGAAGGATACTGAGTCTGAGCAGATTTATACGGGGAGATCAAATGATCGTTGGAGTTCGCCACAGTATAAGTATATTTATCACAACATCTCAAAAGGGAAACACCATTTCTTTGTGAAAGAGTCAGAATATACTTATGGAGAAAAATATAAAGCATTATCAACAATTAAGTCGCTAGGAGATAGATTTATCGAAGTGGTTTCAAGTGAATGTACAGAAGATTATGCCGAATGGTTTGATTGGGTAGAAAGACAAACAGAATATTCCCATAGAGACAAATCGAAAGATGAATGGATTAATTATTCATTAGGTGACTTTGAAGAGTATATTCAAAACAAAGAGTTTAGAGATGATCGTTGGGGGAGTGTTGTAGATCTGTATATTGAACCAGAAAAGACAGAGCGCGTTCATTATGATATAAATAAAACCCAATTCTATAAAGATGGGAAATACATTGCAACTAATCGTGAGTATGAAAAAATTTATATTGGTGATATCCAAACTGTTTATGACCTTTATTCCCCAATGTATAAGAACGAGTACTTAGAAAATGGAAAACTATATCGGAGGATTGGTTAAAATGGCGAACAATAATGATCACAAAATTCTGGAACTAAAGAAGCAGATCGAAGACAAGAAAAAGCAAGTTGGTAAGTTACAAAAGTTTACTCCAGTCACCAATTGTTCTATTGAAATTGATGGACTCAGACACAATATCAATGTTCTCAGTAAGGAACAGATTTTATTGTTGATGGTAAAACTAAATTCTTATGCTATTTCTGCAAATGAACTTGGTGTACTAGAAGACTATAATATTAGTGGGTATAATGTTATTGATTGGATTGCTGATCTTAAGTCCAAACTTAGTATTCTTGGTAAAAAAGAAGAAGAAGCTAAACTGAAGGCAATGGAATCTAAGTTGGATCAACTATTATCTGATGATAAGAAAGTTGAACTTGAACTTGATGAAATTGCTAACTTTTTAAAATGAGTAAAACAATGAGAACGGTCCAAAAGCTAGTTAATGGTGAATGGCAACCAATCAAATTCTATCAGATTAAATACGGTGATTACTTCAGAATGTTTGATAATATTACTCCTGTATCAGATAATGGTAAGTACATATTCCATGCAACCAGCTATCCCTATTGCAATGATGATCAGGGTACTCAGACAATTGATTACGAAACATGTTGACAAAAGTTTAATAAATAAATATAATGATAAGTATAGGAGGTTAACGGAACGAATAAAACATACATAAGTTTGGGAGATGCATTATATGATTGTTTCAAAGAAGATGTTGGAACGGATAATGAATCTCAATTACATGAAGATGTTTATGTGAAGAAAAAGCTTAGAGATCATATAGGAGCAAAAGAATACAAAAAGATGGATGCTTTAGATGAAAAGATATGGTATGAAGCCTGGAGAGAATTTGATATGAGAACCTATTATGATCGAATGGGAAAATAGGAGGTGTAATGTGGAAACCGGAATACTGTTTAAAGTAGAACTTGCTACATATAAAGATGATGGAGTATTGGATAGTAAATTTGATTTCAATGTATTCGTTGATGCGAGTGATTGTCTGGAGGTTTCTTCGGATGAAGAAGAGATTGATATTGGACAAATGGAAGAGATGGCTGTCAAATATGCAATAGATAAGTTCTTTGATCAAGGTAATGTGCTAAGGATGGGAGAGATAATCGAGATTGTGAGTGTTAGTTATTAATGAATAAAAATAAACATAAAGAAGGAATGTAATGGTGAGAACCATTGAAAAACTTACGGTCAATGGATGGGTTGTTTACGAATTTAAAGAATTAGTTGAGCATGATATTTTTCGACTGTTTGATGATGGCGTATTATTTGTTGATAAAGATGGTAACTCAGAATTCCAGACGATAAGCGATTCTTATCTAAATAAAGAAGGATTTTGGCAAGTTGATATAACTGGCTAGAATATAATAAAAATAATATTTTATCAAGATTGCGAGGTGCAAAATGTTTAAGGAATACAAGGTTAGGTTCTATGATTCTGGAGAACATAAACTGGGTTATCTTGTAACTATCGTGGCGTTGGATGTTGAACAGGCCAATGAGTTTGCAACGATGATTGTTTCGGGGCTGGCATACCAACCAGATAGCGATTGGTTTCCTCATGACACGAACTATGAGTTTATTTAAAGGAGGTGAATAATGAAACGGATTGATCTAAAACTTATTCAGCCTTATTTTTCTCAAGTTAAACATCGATTCAAACCATTTGAAGTGAGAAAGAATGATCGAGACTACGAAGTTGGTGACACTTTAGTTTTACATGAATGGATTCCTGAAGAAGAAAAATATGCGGGAGACTGGTTTGAGCGAGAAGTAATTTATGTATTTGATAATCCTGATTATGTAAAAGAGGGATTTGTGATTTTGGGGATTGAATAAGACACTAGGAGATGACGCATACGCAAGTTACAAAGAGAGATGGAATCATTAGCGAATATGATCCAAATAAAATTACTGACGCAATTATTAAGGCAATGAGAATGACTGAAGTAGGAATTGATAAAGAATTAGCAGAGAAAATAACTTTAAAAGTTACCCAACAAGTAATGAAGAGTAAAAATACATATTCCGTAGAGTTGCTACAGGACTTGATAGAAAAAGACCTTATGATGAGTAGCAGAAAAGATGTTGCAAGAGAGTATATTACCTATCGGCAAAAAAGAACAGAAGAGCGCCTTAAACAAAGTGAACTATTTAAGATTGGCGAAGGCATTATTTCTGGAGAAAACGAAGAAGTAACCAAAGAAAATGCTAATTTAAATGGTGAATCCTATAGTGGAAAAATGAATCGTTTTGGCTCTGAGTACAGTAAAATGTATGCAAGAAATGTGATGCTTCCAAAACGACTAGTTAAAGCGATGGACGAAGGATTTATTCATGTTCACGACCTAGACCATTATGCTGTAGGAACACATAACTGCTTATTTATCCCGTTTGATAAACTCTTAGCAAATGGGTTCCAGGTTAGTGATAAAGGTTCTGTAAGAACTCCTAACTCAATCATGACTGCAATGGCTCAGGTGGCTATTATTTTTCAGTGTCAACAGAATAGTCAATTTGGTGGGTGTGGTGCTGCTAAATTTGATTGGGATTTGGCTCCTTATGTGACTAAATCATTCAAGAAACATTTTCGTAAAGGGCAAATGTATTTTGGTGAAACCTATGTCGAAGTAAGCGACGATAAACTATTTCTTGATAACTCCGCGTTATTGTCTGTACTCCCTAAGTCATACACGTATGCCAAAGAAGAAACAGAGCTAGAGACAAAGCAAGCAGCAGAAAGTATGATTCATAACTTGAATACAATGGCCTCAAGAGCAGGAGGTCAGGTTCCATTTACCTCAATTACCTTTGGACTATGTACTTCTACAGAGGGAAAAATGATTTCTAACGCTATCCTAAATGCATCGATGAATGGATTGGGACACTCAGAAACAGCGATTTTCCCACAACTTATTTTCCAGTGTAAGCAAGGAGTAAACCAGAATCTTGGGGAACCGAATTACGATATTTTCATGAAGGCAATTGAATGCTCTAGTAAGCGTTTGTTTCCTAATTTCGTGAACGTCGATGCAGACTTCAATCTCCAATATTACGATCCAAGTGATCCAGATACGGCAGTGGCAACCATGGGATGTGTTGATGGAGACGAGGTAGTTACCTACAAACTTAATGATATTCTCTATGTGGAATCATTTAAAAGAATGTACGATAATGTTGAAAGGATTGGTTTTAAAAGTAGATTCGGAATATCTGAGTACGTAGAATGTGAACGGCTAGAGATATTTGATTCTTACAGTGGTGGGTTTGTAGTCGTTAAGAAAGTGATTAAAAATCCAGATCAAAATAACTGGGTTATCGTAAAACTTAATAATGGAAGAAGTATGCTTGCAACAAAGGATCATCCGCTACCAGTTGAGGGAAGAGGACGAATATTCGTAAAGGATATTAAAATTGGCGATAGTATTCCAGTGACATATGATCAATACTCCGAAGAGTCTGAGGTCTACGAAAATGAAAAAGCATGGCTAGATGGAATGCTGCTATGTGACAGTTCATATAGTGGAGGATGCGTTAGAATTTCGCTTGGTATGGATGAAAAAGATGCTGCTGAAGCATCTCAAACTGCACTAAGAAGAGTATATGGAATAAAAAACAAAGTAGTATTTCAACAACGTGGAGTCAAGGGAATATATCTAGATATTGTTTCTTATGAGTCAGGGACAGAAAAGCTTAATGCGTTGGCTGATATGTTTGGTGGCTGGAATAAGATTAACAGAAAAGTTCCTGATTATATCTTCAGATCCAGCAGAGAAAATAAACTCTCGTTTTTGGCTGGAATGATTGATGCGGATGGGCATATCAAAAATATGCATGGTTCTGCAAGAGTAGAGATTGGCAGTACTAATAAAGAGCTTGCTTTGCAACAAGTAGCATTGGCCCAGGCAGTTGGCATTAAAGCTAAATTATATTTAAATAAATACAATGGTAATGACAAAAGTAAGATCAGATATAAGGTTGAATTCTATAATACATATGAGTTAAACAAATATCTAAAGTGCAAGAAAAAAAGAGATGTTCTTGAAAACTGTAAAGCAAGTAATGTGATTGTTCATGAGTGTGCAAAGGTAACAGAAATTATAGAAATGGGTTTTATGAATAAACATAGTTATGATGTTGAAACAGAATCAGATCGATTTGATGTCAGCGGAATATACAGTCACAATTGCAGAACCCGTGTAATCTCCAATCGATTTGGAAAAGGTTGTCAATCAGGTAGAGGGAATGTTTCATTTAATTCCATCAATTTAACCAAACTAGGTATTGAATATGGAGCAGTAAATGGACGCTCTGAAATTGACGTTGATGGATTCTGGAATAAACTTGATGAGATTCTTGATATCACTCTAGATGGATTGCTTCATCGTTTTGATATTCAGGGCAACCAACCAGCAAAAGCAAGTGACTTTATGATGCAGAATGGTTCATGGACTGGTGGAGAAAAACTTCATCCCAATCAGAAAATTAAAGACTTGCTCAGAATGGGTTCAATTAGTATTGGATTTGTTGGACTAGCAGAGTGTCTAAAGGCTTTGTTCGGGAAACATCATGGTGAAGATCAAGACGTATGGTATTTTGGGCAGGAACTGATCCATTATATCAGAGAGTATTGTGACATGAAATCAGATGAACACGATATGAATATCACATGCTTCGCGTCTCCCGCAGAATCACTTGCAGGTAAATTTGCCAGAATGAATAATAAGCAATATGGCGTTATTGAGGGAGTTACAGACAGAGAATATATCACTAATTCATTCCATATTCCTGTTTATTTTAATTTGCCAGCTCACAAGAAAATTGAATTAGAAGCACCTTTTCATAAGATGACTAATGCGGGACATATCTCATATGTTGAACTTGATGGTAATGCACGAAACAATCTAGAGGCATTTAAAAATATTGTTCAATATGCTCTTAGTAAGAACATTGGATATTTCAGTATTAATCATCCAATTGATAAATGTATGACCTGTAATTTTGATGGTGTTATTAATAAAGAATGTCCTTCTTGTGGAGAAACCGATGAAAACAATATTGCAAGAATCAGACGTATAACTGGGTATTTAGTCGGGACTCTTAACAGATTCAATGGTTCGAAGAAAGCAGAAGAACGAGACCGTGTTAAGCATTCATGAGAATATCTGGATACATAAAAGAAAGTATAGTTGATGGTCAAGGATTAAGAGCAGTCGTGTTTTTTAGCGGCTGCTACCACAACTGCCCTGGATGCCATTCTCTACAAACACATGACAAGAACTATGGAGAGGAATTTACTGAAGAAAGACAATGGGAGATTATTAATAATATCAAATCAAATCCACTTCTATCTGGCGTGACCTTATCAGGAGGTGATTGTTTTTTCTCGGCAAAAGAAGTTGTTAAGTTTGTAATAAAGTTAAAAAATGAGATACCAAATATTAATATATGGACATATACAGGTTTTACTATTGAGCAATTGATGAGTAAAAAAGATAGTAAGTATGAATTATTGAAAATGTGTGATGTGCTGGTTGATGGGAAGTTTGAGATCGAAAATCGAGACACGACAATAAAATTTGCTGGAAGTCGAAATCAGAGAGTAATAGATGTAAAAGAGAGTTTGAAGCAAAACAAAGTAGTACTTTACGAATCATAATTGATTTGGTGGGGTGGGTGGGAATTATGAAATTAAAAATAGAAGGGAAGATTAAGCAGATTGTTAAATTTAATTACAAAACGTAATGGAGTAAGAGTGAATTTTGATGCAGAGAAAATCACAAATGCTATTAAAAAGGCAGGAGTTCAAACAGGAGAATTTGATACATCTGAAGCAAGAAAATTGACTCAAGACGTTTTGGAATTAATAAAACTGAATGCGCATGAGGAATTGACCGTTGAGGATGTGCAAGATTACACTGAAATGATCTTGCTTAAGTCAGAATACAAATTGACGGCAAAGGCATATATTATTTATCGTGAGAAACGGACTCAAGAAAGAAAGCCTGATATTTTCAAATTTCGTTTGAATTTGAAACCATATGAATACCCTGAACTCATAGAGTTTAAAGAAGCAATTCAACATTCATACTGGCTTCACACCGAGTTCAATTACACCTCTGACATTCATGATTTCAAATTCAACGTGGATGGCAGCGAAAGAAATGCGATTAAGAATGTTATGCTTGCTATTGCACAGGTTGAGGTTGCAGTTAAGACATTTTGGGGAGATATCTATCATCGTCTTCCAAAGCCAGAGGTTGGTGCAGTAGGACATACATTTGCAGAAAGCGAAGTTCGACATCATGACGCATATTCACATCTACTTGAAATTTTGGGGTTGAATGAGGAATTCGAGAAAATAAAAGAGATTCCTGCCCTTAGTCAGCGCGTAGAGTACTTGACAAAATCTGCTCAATTGGCACGTACTGGCGATAATAAAGATTATGCCCTATCCATCCTATTGTTTTCTTTATTTATTGAACATGTGTCACTATTTTCTCAGTTTCTGATTATCATGTCATTCAATAAATATAAAAATATTTTCAAGGGAATGTCTAATGTTATTGAAGCTACCTCAAAAGAGGAGCAGGTTCATGGACTATTTGGAATTGAACTTATTAACATTATTCGAAAAGAACATCCAGAATGGTTTGATAAGCAACTTGAGAGCACAGTTTATCAAGCATGTCTCGATGCTTTTGACTCCGAAGGTATGGTAATAGATTGGATTTACGAATCAGGAGAATTAAGCTTCTTGTCAAAAGAAATAGTTAAAGAGTTTGTTAAGGATCGTCTTAATAACTCCTTGAAAAGTATTGGATATAAGCCTGCCTTTGATGTCAATGAGAAATCACTAGAAGAAACTGAATGGTTTAACTCAGAGATTCTTTCGACAAAACACGGTGACTTTTTCGTGAAACGTCAAATCAACTATACAAAACGCACACGTAGCATTACTGGAGACGACTTGTTTTAATACATAAAAGGGGATTGATTAAATATGAAATGGTTAAATGAACACAGTAAAACTTTTTTGTCTCGCGGATATTTAACAGAAGGAGTTACAGCAGAACAGCGTATTCGTACAATCGCAGATGCGGCTGAGAATATTCTTAATATTGAAGGATTTGCTGATAAGTTTTATGGCTATATGGAGAAGGGATATTATTCACTATCTTCTCCTGTGTGGGCTAATTTTGGAATTGATAAGGGACTACCAATTAGTTGCTTCGGCTCTAATATTTCTGACAATATGGGAGACATTCTATACACAACCTCTGAAGTTGGAATGATGAGTAAATTTGGTGGAGGAACATCAGGATACTTTGGTAATCTTCGTCATCGAGGAGCACCGATCAAAGACAATGGAGAGTCATCTGGAGCCGTTCATTTCATGAAGCTATTTGAATCAACTATGGATGTCGTTAGCCAAGGCTCTACACGCAGAGGCCGTTTTGCTCCATACCTACCCATTGATCATCCAGACATTGAAGAATTTTTGAAAATTGGAACCGAAGGCGACTCTATTCAAGAATTGACACATGGAGTAATCGTAACAGATAAATGGATGACGGAAATGGTTGCTGGAGATTCCGGAAAGCGTGCTCTATGGGCAAAGGTAATTCAGAGACGCGTTGAGATTGGATATCCGTATATCTTCTTTGATGATACGGTCAACAATAATACCGTTGATGTATATAAAGATAAAGGGTTGAAGATTTATGCGAGCAACCTTTGTAGCGAAGTATTATTGCCAAGTAATGATGAATGGTCATTTGTTTGCAACTTATCTTCAATGAATATTCTACATTATGATGAGTGGAAGGATACGGATGCAGTTAAAACGATGGTATTCTTCTTGGATGCAGTAATGACTGATTTCATTAATAAACTAGAAAAAATGCGTGATTCTAAGAATAGAGAAGATAATTTGGCATTCTTATTTATGGAGAAGACATACAAATTTGCAAAGGCTAATCGTGCATTGGGAGTGGGAGCATTAGGTTGGCACTCATACCTTCAGTCAAAAATGATTCCATTTGAAAGCCTGGAAGCAGCAAAGTTGAATTCTCGTATCTTTAGTTTGATTCAAAAGAGATCACATGAAGCATCAAAGGAATTAGCAACACTTTATGGTGAACCAGAAGTTTTAAAAGGTTACAACAGACGAAATACAACATTAACTGCCATCGCGCCCACAACTTCTTCTGCATTTATTCTGGGTCAGGTTTCACAAAGTATTGAGCCTATTTGGTCTAATTGTTATGTTAAAGACATTGCCAAAATCAAAGTAACAATCCAAAATCCATATCTAAAAGAAGTTCTGAAAACCTATGATAAGGACACAAAGGAAACCTGGAATAATATTCGAGATAATGATGGCTCCGTACAACATCTTGATTTTTTGAGTGATCATGAAAAAGAAGTATTCAAAACGTTTAGTGAAATTGATCAATACGTAATCCTAGATCAAGCTTCTACTCGACAATTGTTCTTAGATCAGAGTCAATCTCTAAACATCACAGTTAATCCGAAAATGTCAGCTAAACAGATTAACGAGCTATATTTATTTGCTTGGGAAAACAAGATTAAAACATTGTACTATCAGCACAGTACAAATGCTGCACAGCAGTTCAGCAAAGACAAACTATGTTCAAATTGTGAAGCATAATATATTCGCATTTATAAAATAGAGGGCAATAAAAGCCCTCTTAATACCACTATAAGGGAGAAATCAATCAAAAATGACAGACATGATAAAACAACCATTTCATGAAGAAATTAAGGTAAAAAAACTCAATGAACTAGCGGTTATTCCAGCATATCAAAGCGATGAGGCGGCAGGATTTGACTTCCATGTTGTAATTGAGGGCGAATCCATTGTTCTTGAACCAGGGAAGCGAGTGTTGCTTGGAACTGGATTGGCATTTCAAATTCCAAAAGGAAAAGAAATGCAATTACGTCCTCGTAGTGGCCTAGCATACAAGCATGGGATCACCGTTTTGAATAGTCCCGCAACAATTGATAGTGATTTTCGAGGGGAAGTTAAAGTGCTTCTCATCAACCACGGGCAAGAATCATTTACTATTAAACATGGTGAACGTATTGCTCAAGGGGTCATTGCTAATGTTCCACCAGTTAAACTTGTTGAAGTTGACGAGCTAGATGAAACAGAACGGGGATCTGGCGGGTTTGGTCATACGGGCAAGTAGCCTATAGATATATCTGGCGGTGGTTAATCCATCGCCTTTTAACTTACAAATTAAGGGAGGAAATAAATTGAATAAACTAGATGAACAATACATTCAGCTTTGCAAAGACATTCTTGAAAATGGAGTAAGAAAAGAGGATAGAACTGGGACGGGAACACTTTCAGTGTTTGGACGGGAAATCAGAATTAATCTTCAGGAAGGATTCCCTTTGCTTACAACCAAGAAAATTCATCTGAAATCAGTGATTCATGAACTGCTATGGTTTTTAAAGGGAGAAACCAATATAAAATACCTTAAAGATAATGGGGTTACAATATGGGATGCTTGGGCGGATAGACATGGAAACCTGGGTCCAGTGTATGGATCTCAGTGGGTTAATTGGGAATCAAAATATGAAGATACTGATTGGGGATATGATGGAGAGGATGAATATTCGTACTCCATAGTATCATCAGAATATACAAATCAGATTCAGGATGTTGTCAATTCAATCAAAAACAATCCAGATTCCCGTAGACACCTTGTTTCGGCTTGGAATGTTGGAGAAATTAAAAACATGAAATTACCGCCGTGTCACTATGCCTTTCAATTTTATGTAGCAAATAATAAACTATCTTGCAAATTTAATATGCGCAGCACAGATGTATTCTTGGGATTACCATTCAATATTGCAAGTTACGCGCTATTAACTATGATGATTGCTCAAGTATGTGATTTAGAGCTTGGGGATTTAATTTATTCAGGTGGAGATGTACACATTTACACTAATCACCTCGATCAAGTCAACCTTCAATTAACAAGAGAACCAAAAGAACTGCCTAAGATGTTTATTAATTCAAATATTAAAGATATATTTTCATTTAGGTATGAAGATTTTATCATTGATGGCTATGATCCACATCCACCAATCAAGGGAACCGTTGCTATATGACCTACCCATTAACAATCATTGTAGCTATGGATAAAAATGGTCTTATTGGTTCTAATAACAAGCTTCCCTGGCACATTTCAGCAGACTTAAATTTCTTCAAATCAACGACTCAATACAATAATGTAGTTATGGGTAGATCAACGTTTGAATCAATTGGCAAACCACTTCCCAAACGAACAAATATCATCCTAACTTCACAAAAAGATTACCCTGTTCCACCTGATGGATATGTTTATGATCATATAGATGATGTATTGGTTCATTCATTTGTCGATGAACTCAGATCGACCTACATTATTGGCGGGTCATCAATTTATTCACAATTCCTTCCTCATGTTGAGAATATGATTATTACTCACATTGATGCAGAGTTTGAAGGAGATACTCATTTCCCTGAATACGATAAATCAGAATGGGAATGTGTCCATGAAAGATATATTCCCAAAGGTCAAGATACTGATTACAACTTAACAACAACACGTTACCGAAGATTTAATAAATAAATATATACAAACATAATTAAGTATGTTATGATGAGTACAGGTTAAGAAACACGCCTGTACTTTATTTTATTTCAAGGGAGACGATACATATTAAAAAGGAATCTAAAGAAAAACAAAAACTCAACTCAGATGTTCAAGCAATCCTATCGCTTTGTTGGGGAGAAAACGATGAACGCAGATGCACAAGTTTTATTGTCGATGGTAAGCATGAGTACACAACAAGAAACGGTTTGAGTTTTAAGCCCACAAACAATACATATGAAGAACTTGTACGTTATCAAGAAGATGAAAACAGCAGACCAATCAAACTTTATCGTAATGGAGATTATGTAAATATCACTGGAGGAGTGATTATTAAATGATTAAATATTTGCGGAAAATCAAAACAAATGTCATTATTCGTTTATTCTGGTCAAATTCATTCGATTCAATTAGAAGACATCATTACAAAATGGCTTATGATCAAGGTAAATTTGATGCTGTTATTACTCGTCACTATGAACTCATGGAGGGAACGTATGAAAATTAATCAATATGTAATAGATAAATATATGGAGATTTGTCCTGTGAGTACAATGAAATGTGATACATATGAAGAGATTAAATACAAAATTAAACGCGCTGTCGATTTGGGCAAAGTAGTATATACATATCCTTGCAGAGTAATTCAGTATTATAACTTGAGATTCACAGTTGAGGTTGGAGATAAAGAAAACACGGTTATTGATATGGAAAAGAATGATGATTATTATCAAGTCGATGAATACCAGAAATTTGCACATGAATGTAAATATTACAATGCGACTATTTGTGATTTTGACTATCAAGATGGAGAAGCATCAAAAGAAGAAATTTTGAATATCTTAGGAAAAAAATTCTTTTAATAAAGGGAGATAAAATAAATGACACCAGAACGGATTAAACACTTTAAACGACTTCATATTCAAAAACACCACAATTGTGATTCATATCTTACCGTAGGAGACTTTAACTCATTGCTGGCCGATCTAGAAGAGACACAACAACGACTAGCAGAAGAAAAGAGATGGCGTACAGCAGAACATGAAGTAGCTGCTGGATATCACCGTGAGCTGGTTGAGGCACAACAGACCATAGCCCAGAAACAACAGATGATTGATGCAGCATTATCTTGGACATGGAATTGCGGAGAAGCGAACATGCTTGAGGTTATCGCAGCGTTGAAAGGCAAAGAACAAATTGTACTCACATATTCAAACTGTCCTATATGTAATAGTAATAATACACTGGCACACCCAAATAAAGCGGGAATATGGCTATGTGTACCTTGTGATAAGGTATTTGAGGATGGTGAGACTACATGACATATGTACAGACAATGACGGATCGTGATTTAAATGTAGAAATCGCAGAATTATTAGATTATCCACAGAATAGATTTGTCCCAAACTATTGCGTTGATATTTTAGCATCTCAAGAGTTGCAAGCAAAAGCAATGGAAATAAATTATGCTGACTATATTGAAAAACTTGCAGAAATTGTTAATCCATTTGAACTTTGGACTTATGAGGGTATAGCATCTCTTTTATTAGCTAAACCACGAGCAATAGCAGAAGCATCCTATACCATCTTGAAAGAAAAGCATAGAAAGGAATAATTCTCCATAAAAAAACCCTTTAAAATCAACGTTATTTTAAGCAAAAAACTTCATGAAAGGCGAGTTTTATCAAAATATAAAAATGGGAGTGGCATAAATGATTAACAAAGAAATTATTGAACTTTATCACAAACATCACAATGGAATTGAGAAATTTATTGAAAGTATAATTTCTTTTTATGGAGATATTGATGGTAAGTACTATGAAATCTCCAGCGTCGATGCTGTTTACGGAGGACTCAACATCAAGGTAAGTCATTACATAAATAGTTGGGGAGATGAATATTTTGAGAAATTCATTCCTCTGTCACTCCTTTGTGATCAAGATCAATATGATGATCTCCAAAGCAAAGCTGAAGAAAGTGTAATCAAAAGAAATCAATTGAAAAATGAAAAAGATAAGGAAGAACTTCAGAAAAAGCTAGATGAAGCAAAGGATTTTCTTGAAAAGCATAGCAATATCATTTAAAATACCTGTTTTATCTGAAATTCAATCAAAAGGAGGATACAAAATGAACGTCTATAAAATTAGCAAATATTATATTGCCGCAGAAAAACCAGAGCAAGCATATTGTAAATGGGCTGATGAAAGCAGTGAATTGGATTTTTTGTTTGACTTGTCTAATATTGAAGAAGATGGGGAATGGACTGAAGAAATTACAATTAAACGCCTCACTACCGAACAAATTAATTACAACGCAGTTCCATGTTGCGATGGAAATAGTGATTGTGATAAGTGCGACGAATTAGAAGATCATATTTACTCGACCTTCCAAGAAGTTATTGAGTCAAAAAGAGAAGATGAATTCCCGTGCATAATCGCAATTGAAGAATAGGTTTATCTTAATAAAAAAATAAAAACTGGTTTATTGAAAAAATACATTCAAGGAGCTAAAGAAATGATTATTGTATTGTTATTGATTCAAATTGTTTTACTAGTCATTTGTGTTATGGGGTTTATAGGAAAGTTAAAAAAGTATAAATATGAAAATGTTATTTCAATATCAGTGATTTGTTTAAGCCTTATCATAACGTTCTTTATCTTCATATCATAGAATTACTTAATTATCAGAAAGGAGAATACCAAATGTTACTCAGCATAATATTCGGATGGCTAATCCCATGCTATCTATACATAGGAATGTTCACGCTGCTAATCGGAATGATCATCGATGGTATTTCAGAATTTGGGTGGAAGCAAACAGCACAATTTATTCTTGCTTGGCCTGTGATTTGGTTCGTGGTTGTATTGCTTAAACATGATATGTATAAAAATAAGAAGGGGAGATAATAATTGAGTAAATATGAGTTAAGCTTATCTAAAGAATACGTTCCTGATTGGACAGTCGTTGATGCTGTTCGTGAATTATTCCAAAACGCTCTAGATCAGCAAACAACAACTGAAGATAACGCAATGTTCTTTAATTATGATGAACAGAATGAAACATTATACATAGGCAATAAGTCATCTGTGCTCGATGTAAAAACATTACTACTTGGTTCATCAACTAAACGCGATGATCCGAACACTATTGGTCAATTTGGTGAGGGCTATAAAATTGCAACATTGGTACTAACCAGATTGAATAAGAAAGTTACGTTCTTTAATTATGGGGCAAAGGAGGTTTGGGAGCCTCGATTCGTAAAATCAAGACGATACAACGGAGAGGAAATACTAACTTTCTTCGTGGACAAGAAATATCCCTGGACTAAGATTCCAGATAACAATCTCACAATCACCATTGAAGGTATTAATCCTCATGACTACGAACAGATTGTAGAATCAAATCTACATCTTCAGGATGTTGGGAAAGTAATTGAGAGTACATACGGACGGATTCTTGAAGACGAACGATTCAAGACGAAAGTATTTGTCAATGGTTTATATGTGTGTAGCTATGGCGAGTATACGCAGGGATATGACTTTAAACCACAATACATCAAGATTGACCGCGATAGAAAACTTGCAGATTCATTTGAGTTGAAGTGGTTGTCGTCAAAAATGTTGGGTGGAGTTGAATCTGATAAGACGCTTGATTTAATCAAACAAGGATCTGCGGACACAGCCTTTATCCATCATAACTGGCAAAATACCAGCACTAGAAAATATGTATCAAATAAGGCACATGACGATTTTAAAAACGAGTATGGAGACAATGCTATTCCGGTAATCAACCAAGAAGAATTTTCAAGGGTAAGTAGCACAGGCATTTATAATCCAGTATTCGTAAATGAGACCTATAGCAGCACAATCAAATCCAGTGAGAATTATGAAATGCCTATTTATGAGACCAAAAGCAATCAATCAACTAAATCTAAACTGGAGCAATGGTTAAACAATCACAGACAGAATCTTACTAAGCGTTCAATCAAGAAATTGCAATATATTATTGAAGAGGTTACAGACTAACCTCATGAAAACTATGTTTTATTTAAAAAATTATTCAAAGTTTATTTAATGAATAAATATATACAAACGTAATAAGAAGGTGTATAATAAATTTACAAACAAAAAAGTAGCTCTCCCCGACCAAGGTTTAGGCTACTTTTCGTGAAACACCTATAAAAATTTGAAGCCGTTATTGTATCTTAATAATAACCCATCTATAGATATGAGTCAAATATTCAGTCAGGATCATCATCAGGTATATACTCAATAATATCTTCAAGTTTACAGTTCAATGCATTGCAAATAATATTAAGTGTCTCAAACTTAATACCGTCCGTTTCTTCATTATAAATCTTTGTTATTCCATTCCTATGCAACTTGGTCATTCTGGATAATTCAGCAATACTTATTCTTTTTTCTCCCATAACACGAGATAGACGAATTTTAATCATGGATTGTCCCTCATTTAAACTATATAGCCACATTATAGCATGAAGGAGGAATCATTTATAAACAAATTCACAGTTACAGCAGCAATAACACTCTGGTTTATCATTATATACATATACTCAATTTTAACCGACTCGCCAAAAAGTAATGGATGGTTATGCATAACATTAGCATTCATAATCCTGACTATAGACTCATATATAAAGTTACACAAGAAGCAACGACAGCATGAGAAGTAATTAACTCTTAGGAGGAATTACACTTGATAATAAAAATAATAAGTGCAAAAGATGGTCATTGGTACAAAGATGCAGTAGGATTTAATTTTGATGCTGAATTAAAAATTAACTCTAAATTCCAAACAAGATACTATCAACTGCTAAACACAAAAAGGAATCAATCCTACTTTGTAGATGATGAGTTTGAGTTATTGTTTTTATTGTCTGGATGTAAAGGTGTTGAATATAAAGATGCAATGAGGACATGGGAGGAGGAATAAATATGGAACAAGAATGCACTAACGGATGTGGAAAATTAGAGAGTGTGCGTGGTCATATTGAGACAAATGATGGACGTACATATTTTAAGGTGGACATTATATATTGTCCAGATTGCTTATACATTGAGTATGTGGATGCAAATTTATAAGTTGATAAATGGCTGCTTTTATCAAAATACAGAAGGAGAGGTATCATGGAATTAAAGATAACCGAATTTCAAATTGAAACACTTCATAAGTGGTTGGGTTATTATGAAAACAATAACCAAAAAAGTGCATCAGCTACTGGGGCTTATGCTGGAATAAAATATGTTCTTCAAGAACTTCAAATTTTTTATAATATCGCCACTAGAAAAGATAACATAGAAGTAATCGCGCCATCAGAAACGATAGCTCATTTAGTGAATTATATGAATAAAAATAGTATTGACGCACAATGGAATCTTGGAGTTTCCTCTGGAATATGCTGGACGCTTGAGCTATTAGGGATTCTTGATTCAAATTATGCTGGATTAAAAGACTAGAGGAGAATAATACATATGACATTAATTTATAAGGTTGAGCAAATCGATTATATGGGTTATTCCGCCTTCGAAAGATATTTTAGTGACAAGGATAATGCCGAACTAGACTTTGAAGATCGACTACTACATATCAAGAAAACTGAAAACATTATTGAGCCAGAGGAACACGATGAAACGAAAGAATTTTTATTGGGTGATAAAAATAAAATTAAAACTGAAACCGTTTGGTACTGGGAAAGATCGAGCTATGAATACGAAGAATACGATAGATATCCTATTGAATTAAACCTTAGAGAGATTGAATTGAATTGAAAGGGGGTTGAAATATAATGAGTTACGAAGAAGGAACGCATTTAAAATCGCACTATAAAATTCAATATCGCAAAAGAACATCTTCTGGTGATTATGAGTCTAAATATATGGATTGGAATAATTACGATGAAGTTGTTACTCGATTAAGAACATTGCGAAACAATCCAAAGATAGAAAGTATCGTGATTTTAAAGAGGAGTATATACGATGTGACCGAAGAATTCTGACGAAATGAGACTTTCATTAAAACATTTAAAGGAGAGAATATAATGAATATTGTAGAACTAGTGAATAAGATGAGTAATGATGAGATAGCATACTCTAATGAATTAAATGAGCGATTGATCAAAAAAGACTATGGCCTGTACTTATACCATGGACCGAACCAAGTAAATGATACGATAGTTGACTGTAATATGAACTATTTGTTGACAGAAGATTGGGAAATTGCGTATGAACTCGATTACTCAAAAGAGATGACATTTCCCCTTTATTATAACTATCGTGGAACTTCGTGCATCAGTCTATTTATGAAGATGGATGACTCGTGCCTTGGAGGAATGGCTCAATTATATAGTAGCTTTAATGAGATGATGTTTGAGGGAAGTGTAGACGAGTGCTTTAGTTTTATTGGTGAGCTATTGAAAGGTAGTCACGCATAGTTAAAATTTGATAAAAACTGAATTTCATGAAGAAAGGAATATCATATATGAGTAAAGTAATTGAGTTTAAACCCAAATCTAAAAGAGATTTATATGTGGTTGATGGATATCATGTCATCTTAGCAAGTTCTAGCGAAGAAGCACTAGCTTACGCACAAGTTGACGATAACACAGATGATTTAATGGATGTTGTAAAATTGGATGATCAATTAGAAGTCCCAGTGATTCATTCTGGGAAAGTGGAAATCATTTTATGGGATCGAGAACCAAGAGAGATTGAACGCTTAAGTTTTATGTTAAAGATTAGGGATTTTATTGATAGAGATTTAAAAAGGTTTATAACTCCATCGCGAATCGACATCATCGATGACAATGCAATAAAACCTAAAAAGTAAAAACGATTTACAAGGAGATGTAGATATTAAAATACTATTTTTCAATAAAGAGAAAGAAGAAGAAATGGAAATTGTCCGTATTTCAGATGATGAATTTACGCTGTGTATAACAAATTCTTCGGGAGATCAATGTTTTATTAGTGATATTAACTGCGATGATTTATTAAATATTAAAGATACCATTGAGGAACTATTGATTAAATAAAAGGAGTCTATTATGAATATTGGACAACAAGTAAACTACGAGATTCAGCGAGAAGCAGCTAAATTTTGTGAAGATAAATGCCCTTATAAAATTTCAAACAGTTCATATGAAGAAGGTTACGAATTGCCATGTACTATAGGTAAATGTTATGTCATCGAATTCAAAAGACATTTAGTTAGATAAAGAAGAGAGGAGTTCAAATGTCAGTATACTATACAAGCGACACCCATTTTCATCATAAGAATGTCATCCAGTTATCAAATAGACCGTTCGAATCAATTGAGGAAATGAATGAGATGTTCATTGATAACTGGAACAAGACAGTTAATCGCAATGACACGGTTTATCATCTTGGGGATTTCGCTTTAGGTGGAACAACAAAATGGGAGGATATCCTCACTAGGTTAAAAGGGAAGATTCATCTTGTGTTAGGAAATCACGATGATAAGAAAGTAGTAAATAAAGTGGCTCATCATTTTGCATCTATTGATCTTATGGTTGAGAAGAAAATTGATAAGCAGCATTTATTCTTATTCCATTACCCAATTGATATTGGCCTTACACCTAATGCTTACAGTATTCATGGACACATTCATGAGCGACCATCTAGGTTAGTCAATCAAATTAATGTTGGTGTAGATAGCGATTTTACCAGAGAGAAAGTCGGATTCGGGAACTTGATTCCTGAAGAGATGATTTTGGATGAGTTGAAAGTTAGAAAGTTGGAAGTATTGAGATTGAGGGAAGAAAGTAGACAAAACTCTTAAAATGGATTTTGAAATAACCGCATAAACATTGGGTTTCTTGAACGCTAAAGGTTAATAAAACTTTACTTTCACGAACAAATTAGGAGATGATTTAGAATGAAGATATTCTTATTAATTGAACTTGATATTCTTTGCGAATCGACTAGGGTACATAGCGCATATTTTAATATCAAAGACGCAGAAACAAAGAAGGTAGGACTAGAAGAACTATGCGAAGCAAAAGAAGCTATGTACATTGATTATATGCATTCAGACGATGAAGAAGATTCTCCAGATTCAGACTTTGATTATGTTTACTTAATTCAAGAAATTGAAGTTCATTAGCGCATTTAAATAGGGGTGAATTATATTGGAACGGTTCTTTTTAAAGACAAATGAAATTACAAAAGAAACACATTTGTTAGAAGTAGATGGAGACTTTTATGGTCATGACATGCAGAATCTGGTAATTGCTAAATTTTATAATGAGGAATATGCGAAGAGAGTTTGCTTTTTATTAAATGAAGATTTATAGGAGATAAAATAAAAATGACTAAGATGAAAGATCGAACATATTATGTTGTCAAAGTAAGTTACCGAGAAACTAATCCTGCTCACAGGGTTGTTTGTTATCACAGATACAATGGTTTGGCTTATCTCTATTCTGCTGGTTACGATGGCGAAGAAAATCATCACGTAGATGATTTATACTACTTTAATGTGATATCTGAGATTGAAGAAATGAATGTAAAAAAATAAGACGAGAGGTGATTATATGATTGAATTAAACAAGTCTCAAATCCTAGAAATTGTCATGGATCAACTAACCACACAACACAATCAAACACCATCAAGCATTAAGGTGAATATTGATTGGCTAAAATTTCGATATGATAAATATAATTCCGAATGGCATTTCATTGTAAAAGATATTGACGAAGGCATTCTTAAATATACGGTGCGTGATTACTACGGATATCCATCGGCACGATATGTAACATATCAAAAACTTGGTGATTGCATCGCTAGAATATTCCCCGAAATGGTTAGAGTTGAGTTTGATTTTAAAGTCAAAGATGACATTACATTGAAAACAACAATGAGCAATGCTGAGGTCATGGATTTAATTGATATTGTAGCTAGAGTATATCACGACGACAAGACTGAAATTAAGCAAGAAGAATTGCGTGATTTGATTGATTTGTCATTGGTTATTGGTGATAAAGTATGGTTTGAGGAATTGACAAATACATATAATAGTTATAGTAAATAAATATACATAGGAGTTAAATAAATGAAAATAGAAAAGAAAGTGAAGAATAAAATACACCACTATGTAATCTCAAATTATGAAAAATTAGATCCATCGCAATTTGATTTGGGAGAAATTAATTACACTCACAGATGCCATCTTAATGCAGTTCAAAAGGTTCGTGAGGGGAAGGCCGAGAAAGTTTACTCTTGTGTTGCTGTAGA